>Ga0302314_10003328_pt1 | contig 29717 bp, 23 predicted proteins | sample III_Palsa_N2_3_FD_200533 | JGI IMG/M metagenome (GOLD analysis project Ga0302314, IMG submission 200533) | Peat permafrost microbial communities from Stordalen Mire near Abisko, Sweden - III_Palsa_N2_3 | ecosystem: Environmental > Terrestrial > Soil > Palsa > Peat permafrost | place: Sweden...
CGAACATCCGCTTGAAGTTCCCGCGCCGGACCATGAACAGGACCCCGATCACGATCGAGGCGAATCCGAAGGCGAGCAGGACACCGCGGGGGAAGGAGCCACCGAGCCCGGCCCGCGCGATCGCGAGAAACCGGATGATCGCGTACATCCCCGTGTTGAGCAGTGCCGCGGACAGCATGGCGCTGGCCGGGCTCGGCGCCTCGGCGTGCGCGTCGGGCAGCCAGGTATGCATCGGCGCCAGGCCGACCTTGGTGCCGTAGCCGACGACAGCCAGCAGGAACGCCAGCCGGAGGCTCTGCGGCGCGAGTGCATGGGCGTGGCTGAACAGGTACGGCCAGGTCAGGGCGAGGTCCGGCGCGAGGTGCAGGCCGCTGGCCGAGTAGAAGAGGAACAGGGTGCCCGCGAGTGCGATCGTGACGCCGAACGAGGTGATGATCACGTACTTCCATGCCGCCTCCAGCGATTTCGACCTGGCCTCGAGGCCGACCAGCCCGGCGCTTGCCAGGGTGCTGGCCTCGATCAGGACGAAGAGCAGGCCGAGGTTGCCGGTCTCCAGGGACGCGAGCATCAGGGACGCGAACAGCCCGAAGAAGATGAAGTAGAGCCGGACCTGGAAGCGGCTGAGCCTGCCCGAGTCTTCCTCGGCCGAGAGGTAGGCGACGGACCCGACGGCGGCGAGCAGCGTCACGCTGGCCACCGTCAGCAGGAAGAAGCAGCTGAGCGAGTCCAGGTACAGGAAGCCGCCCCAGCCGCGCAGCGCGCCGCGATGCAGCTGGGCGACCAGCAGCCAGACCGTGGCGGCGAGCGCGACGCCGGCCCCGGCCGCTCCCGCCCAGCCCGCCTGGCGGGCCCGTGCGCCGCCCGCCGCCGCCGCTGTGCCCGCCAGCGGTCCCGCCGCCGCGAGAATCACCAGGATGATCATCAGCCGTGCAGCTCCCTCAGGTCGGCCGCGCTCGCGCTGGCGAGCCGGCGGGTGAGCCCCGATACGACAACGAGCATGATGAGCACCCCGGCGACCAGGTCGAGGAAGATTCCCGCCTCAACGATGAAGGGGAACGTCGCCACCAGCGTGATCGCGCCGAGAAACACGCCGTTCTCCACGATCAGCCAGCCGATCAGCTGGGCCACGGTGTGCCGCCGCACCACCATGCCCAGTCCGCCCAGCAGGATGACCGCGGTGGACAGCGGCACCACCGCGGCTGCGACCACCCCATGGGGCAGCAGCTGCGGCCTGGTCACCAGGTAGGCGAAGGCGGTCAGCGCGCCGCCGGCGATGAGCGAGGTGGACAGCCCCGTCACCAGCGCGGTGTCTCGCTTGAGCTCGAGCCGCTGCACCAGCAGGCGGCGGGCCGCCACCGGGATGCCGATCCCCTTGATTGCCAGCGTCGCCACGGCGAGGATCCACAGCTCGACGCTGTGGAAGGTGACGGCGGCGACCCCGGCGGCGAACGACAGCACCACCGACTGCGCGCCGTAGTAGGCCACGTAGCGGTTGAAGAGCTTGGATCCCAGGCAGGCGAATGCGAGCAGCAGGATCAGCACCCCGGACAGGTCGAGCAGGACGCCGGCCGCGCTGGTCGCGGACAGGCTCTGCACTCCGGCCTGGCTGGCCATGGACAGGCTCTGCACTCCGGGCAGGCCGTGCACTCCGCTCACGCTCCGATCACGTAGGAGGTAGCGACGCCCACCAGCGCGAGCAGGAAAGCCGCGCCGAGGAATTCCGCGATGCGGAAGAACCGCAGCTTCGCGAAGGAGGTGTCGATCACGACGATCGCCAGCCCGCACAGCGCCAGCTTGCCGAGCAGGACCGGTATCGCGAGCAGCGCGCTGGCCAGGTCACCGGAGGTGCCCAGCCCCCACGGGATGACGAAGACGTTCATGAAGATCGAGGACAGCAGGAAGAGCTTCATCCAGCTGCCCCACTTCAGCAGCGCGTACTGACGGCCCGAGTACTCAAGGACCCGCCCTTCCTCGATCATCGAGATCTCCGTCGAGACGCCCGGGCTCTCGATCGGCATCCGGCCGTTCTCCACCGCCGCGATCATGAAGAAGGCCAGCAGCCCGAGCAGGTGAGTGGGCAGCACCAGTGCATAGGGAGATGCCGCGATCGCATGGTTCATCAGGTAGGGGTTGTCCGACGCGGAGACAGCGCCCACGGTAAAGAACACCAGGATCAGCGCGGGCTCGGCCATGCTGCCGATCCAGCTGGCCCGGCTTGCCCCGAGGCCGCCGTACGGGCTCGCGGTATCCAGCCCGGCCAGCGAGGTCATGAAGCCGGCCAGCGCGAGCACGAACGCGCCGCCGATCAGGTCGGCGAGGAACGCCAGCGGCAGCGGGGTGTTCGTGATGACGGGGACGATCACCGACACCGTCAGGTAGCAGCCGAATGTCACGAACGGGGTTATCCGGAACACCCATGACGCCTGGTCGCTGATCGCGCTGCCCTTGCGCAGCAGCTTGCCGAGGTCCCGGTAGGGCTGCAGCACGCTCGGCCCGCGCCTCGACGCGATAACGGCCTCGGCCCGCGCCAGGGCGCCCGCGTAGAGCGGCGCGGCGGCGAGCACCACAAGGCTCTGCAGGACCTGGATCAGGACCGGCACGGACACCAAAATGACCTCCACCCGTCTGGTGGCGCACGGGGCGCCCGCTGCAGGTAGAGGCCATTAGCCGGACTAGTCAGGAGCACCGGCGTTGCGCGAGCCTCATCGCGTGACTGGCTCAGAATATAACAGGTGGTCGAGTACCTGTCCGGCCATGGCCAGCAGGTCGACCTCGGAGAACGGCTTCTGCACGAGGGCCACGCCAGGATCGAGCCTGCCCTCGGCGGTCAGGACCGGCCGGGTGTAGCCGGACATGAAGAGCACGTCGATGCCGGGCACGATCGCCCTGATTCTCTCCGCGACTTCCTTGCCCAGCATCTGCGGCATGACCACGTCAGTGACCAGCAAGTGGATCGTGCCATGGTGGCCACGAGCAATCTCGATGGCCTCCGGGCCGCTGGCCGCCGTGATAACGCTGTAGCCGGCCCGGCCCAGGATGCGGCCGGTCACCTCGCGCACTGCCGCCTCATCCTCGACGACCAGCACGGTCTCCCCCTTCGACACCCGGAGATAGGGCGCCGGTTCGGCGATCACTGCGGTCGCCTCGGTGGTGACCGGCAGCATGATGCTGAAGGTCGTGCCCACGTCGGGCTCGGAGGAGATGTGGATGGTACCCCCGGCCTGGCTGACGATCCCGTACACGGTGGCCAGGCCGAGCCCGGTTCCCTCGCCTTTCGGCTTGGTGGTGAAGAACGGCTCGAATACGTGCTGCGCGACGTCCGCTGGCATTCCGGTGCCGGTGTCGCTGACCCGCAGCCGCACTCTCCGGGCCGGCGGCGCACCGGCGGCCCCGGCGATGGTGTCGGCGTCCGTGGTGATGTTGGCGGTCTCGATGGTCAGCGTGCCGCCGTCCGGCATGGCGTCGCGGGCGTTGACCGCCAGGTTCACCAGCACCCGCTCCAGCTGACCCGAGTCGGCCAGGACCGGCCACAAGTCACCCGCGGTCTTGATGACGACCACGATGTGCTCGCCGAGCGTGCGGCGCAGCATCTCCTCCACGGCGGTGACCACACTGTCGAGATAAAGGGCCCGCGGCTGGACCACCTCGCGGCGGGCGAAGACAAGCAGCTGGTGGGTAAGCTCCGCCGCCCGCTCGGCGGCCTTCGTGGCCTGGGCGAGGTCGGCGCTGGCCGATTCCAGGTACTGGGCCGCGGCCGGCCCCGCCGCGGCGGTGATTTCGTCCGAGGCGAAGGACACGTAGTTCAGGATCACCGCGAGGAGGTTGTTGAAGTCGTGTGCGACCCCGGCGGCGAGTTGGCCAAGGCTCTCCAGCCGCTGCGCCTCGATCAGCTGCACTTCGAGCTGGGCCAGGTGCGCCCGTTGCCCGGCCTCATCCAGGGCGCGGCCGATAGCGGATGGCAGTCGTGCAGGCTTGTCTTTCAGTACGTAGTCCTTGGCCCCTTGCTTGATGAGCCCAACGGCGGCTTCATCGCCGAGCATTCCGGACCAGAAGACAAACGGTATGTCGGGGCACTGCTCCTGCGCGATTGTCAGCGCGTCCTGGCCGGAGAAGTCCGAAAGATGGAAATCGGACAGGATTACGTCCGGGCGGAATTCGGCCAGCTGCTGCGCGAACGCGGCCCTGGTGCTCACGATCACGGACGTGAAGTCGCGGTCCGCGCCGGCCAGCAGGCGCTCGGCGAGTTTAGCGTCCCATGCATTGTCCTCCGCGATGAGGATACGCGCCTGTCGCCGCGCTGAATCCGTCGTTTCCGGTGCGAGAATGTCCACGTGCCCTGGCGGGAAGCCGACTTTCTCCCCGCCATTCTCCGGTTCCCGGTACTGGTGCCCACTGCCCATTGATTCCACTCTCAATCCGCTAGTGGCATGGCGTCGGGGACAGGCTCATTCAGGAGCAGCCAGACGATGCCGAGGGCACTAACTGCCTTGGTGAAGTCGGCGAATCTTACTGGCTTTCGCACATAGCAGTTGGCGCCGCCGCGGTAGCTGGCCAGGACATCCTTGTCCAGCTTGGAGCTGGTGAGGACGACCACGGGGATGAACTGGGTCCGCTTGTCGGCCCGTATCCTCCTCAGTACCTCCAGCCCGTCAAACTTGGGCAGCTTCAGGTCAAGCAGGATGACGCTGGGAGGCGGCACTCCGGAACTGTCGTCAGCAAAGAGATGGTCGATGGCCGCAGCGCCGTCGCGGACCACGGTGACCTCGTTGAGGATGTTGTTCTTTCTCAGCGCCCGCAGGGTGAGTACTTCGTCATCCGGGTTGTCTTCCACCAGCAGTATTCGTCTGTCGCTCATAAAATTTCCTTCGTGTTACTCCTGATTTGTCCACTATGCGAAAGTTGTTATGAAATTGTCACGCAATCGCTTTCGCAAAACCCGGCTAATCAGAAATCTAATTCGCAATCCGTATCTGTTGCTCACATCTGCATGCTATACCTGTATTGGGGTAAAACTTTGCACGGCATGACTCGGGGGAAGGCAAATATGGTTAACACGTCGCTGACCGATCCACTGGGCGCCGCTACGGCGGGCCCGGGGTTGGCGAAGGCGCCGACGGGGATCGACGGGCTGGATCAGATCACCGGAGGCGGGCTCCCGCGGGGCCGGGTGTCGCTGGTGGCAGGGAGCGCGGGAGCGGGCAAGACCCTGCTGGGGCTGGAGTTCCTCGTCGCGGGTGCCCGGAAGTACGGCGAGCCTGGCGTGCTGGTGAGCTTCGAGGAGTCGGCGGCCAAGGTCGCACTCAACGCCCAGTCGCTCGGCTTCGACATCGACGGGCTGCAGCGGGACGGCGTGCTCGTGGTGCTGTCCTTCGAAGTCGAGCCCTCCCAGGTCATCACGACGGGCGCGTTCGATTTCGAGCCGCTCTTCCTGCTCCTCGACGAAGCGATCCGGCGAATCGGCGCGAAGCGGGTCGTGCTGGACACCATCGAGGTGCTGTTCGGTGCGTTCGGTGACAACGCCGTGGTCCGGGCGGAACTCACCCGGCTGGCGCGCTGGCTTGAGGACCAGGGCGTCACCGTCGTGGTGACCGGGGAACGAGGCGAGAAGAGCCTGACCCGGCGCGGGATCGAGGAGTACGTCACCGACTGCGTGATCCTCCTCGACCATCGGGTGCGCGACGAGATCTCCACTCGCCGCCTCCGCGTGGTCAAGTACCGCGGGTCGGCACACGGTACTAACGAGTACCCGTTCCTGATCTCCGCCCAGGGCTTCATCGTGCTGCCCATCACGTCAATCACGCTCGATTACGGCGCCTCCGAGGAGCGGATTTCCAGCGGAGTCGACCGTCTCGACCACATGCTGGGCGGCGGCTTCTTCCGGGGGTCCACTGTCCTGCTGACCGGGACCGCGGGGACAGGCAAGACCTCACTGGGCGCGCACCTGGTCAATTCGGCCTGCAGCCGCGGTGAGCCGGCCTTGTGGGTCTTGTTCGAGGAGTCTCCGGCTCAGGTCCTGCGCAATATGCGGTCGATCGGGCTGGACCTGCAGAAGTGGGTCGACGCTGGCTTGCTGCGTATCTGGGCGGCACGGCCGTCCGCGTTCGGCATGGAGACTCACCTGGCCATCCTGTACCAGCTGATCGAGGAGATGTCGCCGTCGGTGGCGGTGCTCGACGGGGTCGCCGGCCTCACTCACGGGTCCCCCAGCCTGGAGTCGGCCTCGATGATGGCCCGCCAGATCGACCTGCTCAAGGCCCGGGGGATCACGACCCTGGTCACATCGCTCGGCCACGAGAACGAGCCGTCCACGATGATCGTGTCGTCCCTGGTGGACAACTGGCTGCTGCTGCGCAATATCGAGACCAACGGTGAGCGCAACCGGCTGCTGTTCGTGCTCAAATCGCGAGGCACGGCGCATTCGAATCAGGTGCGGGAATTCGTTCTCACCGACCACGGCGTCGAGCTGGTCGAGGTGTATGTCAGCGCGTCCGGGATGCTGGTCGGTTCCGCCCGGCTGGCGCAGGAAGCAGCCGAAGTTGGCGCGCATGTGCAGGAGGCCGACGACCGGGACCGCAGGCTGCGTGAGCTGCGCGGCAGGATCGCCGAGCAAGAGGCCCACATCGTCGCGGCCCAAATCCGGCTCGCCGCGGAGCGGGCCGAGATCGACCGGATCGACCTTCGCGAACGGCGCCTGGCTGCGGTGGCCAAGGCGGATTGGTCGACGATGGCGACCCAGCGCTGGGCCGATCCGGTGCCGAGCAACGGAGGACAGCAATGAGCCAGCCTCGCCCCCAGGGTGGCGGGACCGGGACTGCTGCCGAGTCCGGGCAGACCTGGGACCTGCGCCTGTACGTGACCGGCCAGTCGCCCAATTGCCTCAGGGCGATCGAGAACCTGCGGCTCGTCTGTGAGGAGTACATGCCCGGCCGCTACCGGATCGAGGTCGTGGATCTGCTCGAGAACCCGCGGCTGGCCGCCGACGATCAGATCCTGGCCGTTCCCACCGTGGTCCGCAGGCTCCCGGCGCCGATCCGCAAGATCGTCGGCGACCTCTCCGACACCGAGCGCCTCCTGGTCGGGCTGCAAGTCCGGCCGCCAGCGGTAAACGCGGCATGACTGCCGCCATGGCTGCTGGCCGCTGGGCGCTGACCCTTTATGTCAATGGCGCCTCCGCGAACTCCGTTCGCGCCATCGAGAACGCGCGGCTGTTCTGCGAGGAGGAACTCGGCGGCCACGTCGACCTGGAAGTCCTCGATGTACAGCAGCACTCGGCGCTGGCCGCCCGGGACGAGATCGTCGCCGTGCCGACGCTGGTCAGGCACCTTCCCGCGCCGCCCCGCCGCATCGTCGGTGACCTCTCCGACCCCGCCCGGCTGCGCCTGGAGTTCGGCCTCGGCCAGGCGGTCGCCAGCACCGTACGCGCGACCCCGCGCGGCTGAGCATGGCCCTGTCGCCAGTTCCCGAGGCCACGGACCTAGCCCTGCCCAGGGCCCGGCCAGCCGTGCAGCGGCCGAGGGCAACGGCCGAGCTGGCTGAGGCGCGGGAGCAACTGCGCGAGGCGCTGGAGACGATCGAGGCGATCCGGGGCGGCGGAATCGACTCGCTGGTGATCGGGCCGCCTGGACAGGAGCAGGTCTACTCCGTCGCCAGCGCCGACCGCACCTACCGTCTCATCGTCAACGCGATGAGCGAAGGCGCCGCCACCGTCTCCCCCCGCGGAGTGATCCTGGACGCCAACCCGCGACTGGGCCTGATGACCGGGAATGCTGCCGAGCACCTGATCGGCACCGCCATGCTTGACCTGATCTCAGCCGCCGACCACGCGGCGTTCGCGCAGCTGCTCGATGTCGGCATCGGTGATAGCGCCCGGGGCGAGGTGGGGCTGACCGGGCCTGACGGCACCACCGTTCCGGTCCAGGTCGCTGTCAGCGGCTTCGACCTGGACGGCATGCTGCTGCGGTGCCTGGTCCTGACCGACCTGACCGCCCAGCACGCCGCGGAGACCAAGGTGGCCGAGGCGGCCGCGTACAACCGGAGCATCATCGACGCCAGCTTGAACCCCCTGGCCGTGATGGGCCGGGATGGCGTGCTCACCGACCTCAACGTAGCCACCGAGCGGGCGACCGGGTACCGGCGGGCCGATCTGATCGGAACCGCCTTCAGCGACTACTTCACCGAACCGGATGCCGCCCGGGCCAGCTACGAGATGGCGTTCCGGGATGGCCGGGCGCCGGACATCGCCCTGGAGTTGCGCCACCGCGACGGCCATACCGTATCGCTGCTGTACAACTCCGCGGTCTACCGGGACTCATCCGGGAAGGCGCTCGGGGTCATGGCGTCAGCGCGTGACGTGACGCAGATCAAGCGCGCGGAATCCGCGTTGCGCGAGTCTGAGCAGCAGCACCGTGCCCTGTTCCACAATGCCCCGATCGGCATCTGCCACGTGGCGCTCAGCGGCGAAATCATCCTGGCCAACCGCCGTTTCCTCGAAATCACCGGCTTCACCTCCAAGGAGCTGCGATCCCTGCCTGCCGGGGGCATCGTCCATCCCGACGATCGCGGAGCCGATCTCGCCGCCATGCAACGGGTCTTCTCCGGAGAGATCGACACCTTCGCGGCGCAGGAACGCTACCTGCAAAAAGACGGCGGCATCATCTGGGTCGAGACGAACCACACGGTGATACGCGACCCGGACGGCAGCCCGCAGATGCTCGTCGCGACCGTGCGCGACCTCACCGCGCAACGCGACGCCGAAGACAAGGTCCGGACGCTCAACGCCGAGCTCGAAATCCGCGTCCAGCAGCGCACGGCTGACCTGGAACGGGCGAACAACGAGCTGGAGGCTTTCACCTACTCGGTCTCCCACGACCTGCGCTCCCCGCTGCGCGGGCTGAGCGGATTCAGCGCGCTCCTGGTGGAAGAGTACGGCGACCGTCTCGAGGAAACCGGCCGCGAGTACGCCAGGCACATTGAGGCGGCCAGCGAGCGGATGGCCGAGCTCATCGATGACCTGCTGCATCTGTCGCAGGTGTCGCGCATCGGCACGAAACTCAGCCGCGTTGATCTCAGCAGTGAGGTCACCGCCATCGCCGAGGAGCTGCAGTCTCGTGAACCAGACCGCCGGGTCCGCTTCGTCATCGAGGACGGCGTGTGGGTGACCGCGGACCGCAACCTCATCCGCACCGTGCTGCAGAATCTCGTTGAGAACGCGTGGAAGTTTACCTCCCGGCGTGACAGCGCCACGATCGAGTTCGGCACCATCGGCGTCGAAGGCAGCGACGTCTGCTGTTACGTGCGCGACAACGGGGCCGGTTTTGACCCGGCCCAGGCAGGCCAGCTGTTCCAGCCATTCCAGCGCCTGCACGCCGCCGATGAATACCCTGGCACCGGCGTCGGCCTGGCCAGCGTTCAGCGGATCGTCGAACGCCATGGCGGCCGGGCCTGGGCGGAAGGGGCCATCGGCAGCGGTGCCACCTTCTACTTCACCCTCAATGCGAAGGCCGCGACCCGGCCGGCAGGCTGATCAGTCCTCGCCGTCGCCGAGCAGGGTCGCCACGCCGCGCAGCGCCCGTTCGCGCCGGGCCAGGCCACTATCGGCGCGTTCGGCGTCCGCGGCGGTGCCCGCGCGGTGCGCTGCGGCGGCCTGCAGCGCGCTGACCAGGCCGTCCGTGCTGCCGGAGTACCTTGCCCGGACGGCGCGGATCAGTGCCCTGGTCGCCTCGGCCAGCCGGTACTGCAGGTCGGCACGGGCCCGGCCGGTCTGGCTGCCCGCCAGGGCGGCCGCCTCGGCGCGGAGGTGCTCACGCGCCCGGCGCCGCCCCATCTCACCGGGCAGCCGCCGCCTGACCGCGCCCGCCAGCAGCTCGGTCTGGCCCACGTCCTCCCGGGTGGTGTAGAAGAACCGCAGGTCAGCCGCTAGCCGCTGGCCGGGTCCCGGCATGGTGAGGTCGATGCCGAGCAACTCGGCGGCAGCGCCCCTGACCGCATCGAGCTCGGCTCTCAGCTCGCCGGTGAGCCGGGTGTCCAGCTCGTCCAGGCCCTTCTCCAGCCGGTCACGCTGGGCGTCCCGCCAGGCCTCCACCGCCTGCATCGTCAGCCGGGCGAGCTGCTCCCGGCCGCGCTGCTCGATCTCGGCGGGCGATGCCGCCGACAGCTCGCCGTCGAGCAGGCCGGCCAGCCGGGCGTCCAGCTCGGCCGCCAGCCGCCGTGCCTCGTCCTCGGCGGCCTGGTTCAGCCCGGCGAGCATCCGCGCGGAGGCCGCGCTGGCGAGGTCGGCGGCGTCCTCGCCGCGCGCCCGCACAGCGGCGAGGCGGTCCTCGAACTCGGCGACCCGCGCTGCGGCCTGCCCGCTGCGCATCTGCGCCGCCCGGCGCTGGAGTGCCACCGCGTCCAGCAGCGTCCCGGTCAGGCGGCGCAGATGTGCGGCCGCCGACAGCCGCACGTCAGCGGGGCGGCCGCTCTCCAGGTAGCCGCAGAAGTCCGAGCGGAACTTCGCGAAGCCCGGGTCGCCGCCGGCCAGCGCGGCGCGAGCCGACAGCGGATAGATCGTGGCCGGCTGGCCGGTGGCGCTGCTGACCACCTCGGCGGTGAACCGCAGCGACTCGTCCAGGGCGCCCGGGTCCAGGTAGTCCGCCTTGTTGAGCACGACGAAGGTGGTCACCGACAGGGCGGCTACCCTGGTCAGCAGATCGCGCTCGCTCGCCGACACCGGCGGGTCGGCAGTGAGCACGAACACCGCGGCGTCCATGGATTCCAGCACGTCCGCCGCTGCCGCCGTGTTATGCGCGTGCACGGAGCCGGTGCCGGGGGTGTCGACGAGCTCCACGCCGCGGCCGAGTATCGGCGCATCAAGCCGGACGGTGACTCCGGCTATGCGGCGGCAGTTCGCCGGGTTGCTGCGTTCTGTCACGAGATCTTCCAGTGCGCCGAGCGGGAGCCGCTGCGTTCGGCCGTCCAGGAACAGCACGTCGATGCCCTCGGCGCTGCCATGGGTGACCGTGGTCGCCACCGCGGTCAGCGGTGTCACGCCGACGGGCAGGACGCTGCGCTGGAGCAGGGCGTTGACCAGGGTGCTCTTGCCGCGCTTGGCCTCGCCGACCACCAGCACCCGGAGCCGGCCGGCGTCCAGGCGGGCGCGCAGGGCGGCCAGCATCTCGCGATCCGCGTCGCCGGCCAGCTCATCCAGCTCAGCCAGCGCGCGCCGCAGTGCGTCGTCGCGTTCGGTGGGGTGCATGGCCGGCCCTCCTGCCTGGCGCAGGCAGGGACCGTTGGCGGCTAGGCCGCTGTTGACGGCGGGCCCCTCCGCCGCTGCGCCTGCCAGCATACGCAACTCACCGCACTCCCGGACGGACGGCCGGTTCGCGGCGCAACCCCTGCGCCATTGGACCGGAAGGCCAGGTTGCTGGAAGATCGATGCGGGCGCCGTCACGGTGACGGCCGGCAAGGCGTCACGGTGACGGGCGGGAAGGCGGCACGGTGACGGGCGGGAAGGCGGCACGATGACGGGCGGGAAGGCGGCACGATGACGGGCGGGAAGGCGGCGCGATGACCGGGCTCAAGGCGGAGGCCGACCCTGCCGAGGTCGGCCTCGACCAGGGACGGCTGGACCGGATCGACCGGCATTTCGCGCGCTACGTCGACGATGGCCGGCTGCCCGGATGGCAGCTCACGGTGAGCAGGCGCGGCCGCCTCGCGCACGTCTCCGGCTACGGCCTGCGCGACATCGAGGCAGGTCTGCCGGTCGAGACCGACACGCTCTGGCGGATCTACTCGATGACCAAGCCCGTCACCTCGGTCGCCGCGATGATGCTGCACGAGGAAGGCGCGTTCGAGCTCACCGACCCGGTCAGCCGTTTCATCCCGTCGTTCGCCGGGGTCCGCGTCCAGACGGGCGGCTCCGACCTCAAGCCGGTGACCGGGCCGGCCACCGAGCCGGTGCGGATCTGGCACCTGCTCACGCACACCGCCGGCCTCACCTACGGCTTCCACCGGACGCACCCGGTCGACGCGCAGTACCGGGCCGCGGGCTTCGACTGGGCCAATCCCCCGGGTCTTGACCTGGCGCAATGCTGTGACCAGTGGGCCGGGCTGCCGCTGCTCTTCCAGCCGGGCGCCGAGTGGAACTACTCAGTGGCGACCGACGTGCTCGGCCGCGTCGTCGAGGTGGCTTCCGGCCAGAGCCTGGACGAGTTTCTCGCCGCCCGCGTGCTCGGGCCGCTCGGCATGACCGACACGGCTTTCCACGTAGCGCCCGGCGACGCACCGCGACTGGCTGCCCTGTACACGCCGGGCAGCGGCGGGAAGGCGGCCCGCCTCGACGCGCTCGGCGGGGTCCCGGACGCCCGGCCGCGGTTCCTCAGCGGCGGCGCCGGCCTGATCTCCACCGCGGCCGACTACCACCGGTTCACCCAGATGCTGCTCGGCCGCCCCGGCAGCCCCGCCGGGGAACTGGACGGCACGCGGCTGCTCAGCCCGCGGACGGTGGCCTACATGACCCGCAATCACCTGCCGGGCGGGGCCGACCTGGAGACGTTCGGCCGGCCGCTCTTCGCGGAAACGCCCTTCCGCGGCGTCGGCTTCGGCCTCGGGTTCGCCGTGGTCATCGATGCCGCGGCGGGCAAGACGATCTGCTCCGAGGCGGAGTACTCCTGGGGCGGGGCGGCGAGCACCGCGTTCTGGGTGGACCCGGCCGAGGAAATGACGGCCTGCTTCTTCACCCAGCTGCTGCCGTCCAACGCGCACCCCATCCGGTCGCAGCTGCGGCAGCTCGTCTACCAGGCGCTGGTCGCCTAGACGAGTGATTCCTAATGATCTTTAGTGGTCGTAGGCGATTAGGGATCTGGTGACGGGCTGGCCGGTGTTGTTGTTGTGCCAGATCGCGGCGGCCATGGCCAGGATGCGCTGGGCGATGCGGATGGCGACGCCGTCGAAGGTGCGGCCGCCGTGGGCTTCGAGGTCGAGCTGGCCCTTGAGGGTGTCGTTGACCGATTCGATCAGCTGGCGGACGGATTTGAGCAGGGCTTCGCCGTGGCGGGCCTGCTCGTCTTTGCGGGAGGGCCGCAGCAGGGTGATCCCGCGGGCGGCCAGGCCGGCTTCGGTCTCGCGCCCGGAGAAGCCCTTGCCGGTGATGAGGGTCAGGCCGGGCCGGGCGGCGGCGAGCTGGGGCTCGGCGTCGAGCATCGCGGTCAGGACCTCGCGCTCGCCGATCTTCGGGCCGGCCAGCGCCCACAGGACCGGCATCCCGGCGGGGGTGCAGATCAGGTACAGCCGCAGCCCCCAGAACCAGCGGGAATGGCTGGCGCAATAGCCGTAGTTCGCCCACCCGGCCAGGTCCGAGCGGCGGGCCGTCGGCCGGGACCGCCCGCATTCCACCGGCGTGGAATCGGCGATCCACACGTTGCCGGACCAGAAGTCGCTGTCGGCGGCCAGGTCCCGGATCACCTGCCTGACCAGCGGCAGCGCTGCCCGCAGCCGCTTGTTGTAACCGGGCTGATGGGGCAGGTACGGGAACATGGCCCGCAGGTGGCAGATCGCGAAGCGGATCCAGCGGTGCTCGCTGCGGAAGCCCAGCAGCGCCTGGGCGACCGCCAGGCAGACCAGCTCTGAGTGGCTCAGGCTGACCGGACGGCCCGGCCGGCGGTCCTTCACCAGGCTGTCATCGATCTTCACGTACAGTGCGGTCACGAGGGTGTCCAGATCAGCGTCCACGAGGGCCTCCGGGCTCGGCGTTGGAGTAGCAACGCCGATCCTGGGCACCCTCCCCAGTCCCGTCAACACAACAGCACACCCCGTGATCAATAAGGAATCACTCGTCTAGGTAAGGCTGGCTGCCCTGACCCGCTCTCCCCCTCCGGCAGGCGAACCCCCGCGACCCCGAATCCCCCCGCCTGGAGCCGCCCCTCACCCAGGAACCCCTGGTCTTCCCGCTGGCACCTTCTTGCCCCGCCGCCCAGATCCTTCCACCGACGGACAGCCGCCCCAAGAGCGCCTGCGGCGTCGCTGCGCGAGCGCTGCGCGCCTCTTGACCCGGCCGCCCGTCCGCAGACCCGGGCAGCTATCAGGGCAGGCAGGAAAATGAGTTGTGCCACAAACCCGACCGGGAACCGGGCATCTACCGTCAAACCAGACCACTTGCACTACGGGCCGGATACAGGTAGGGGGGCTCACCAGCGCGCTCCAGGCGGAGATCACCGCCGAGGTAGCGCGGCTGGCCGCCGAGGCGGCGCGATCGCTGGGCGCCGGCGCCGGCCTGGAGCCGGCCGGGATGGCGATCCGCACCGCGATGCTCAAGCTGGGCGGCCGGCTGCTGGAGAACCTGCCGGGCATCGACGCCGGGCACCGCGGCCCGCGCACCGGCTGCGGGAACGGCCACGACGCGGAGTTCATCTCCTACCGGGCCAAGACCATCGACACCGTGGCCGGGCCCGTGGAACTGCACCGCGCCTGGTATCACTGCGCCGCCTGCGGGCACGGGCTGGCCCCCAAAGACGGCGAGCTGGGCGTCGCCGCGGCATCGCTGTCACCTGGCCTGGCCAAGATGAACGCCCGGGCAGCGTCGGCGATCCCGTTCGCCCCGGCGCGCCGGCTGCTTGCCGAGCTGGCTGGCATCGAGCTGACCGTCAAGCGGGTCGAGCGGTCCGCCGAGGCCGACGGTGCCGCGGCCGCCGCGATCCTGGCCGCGCGGGCCGGCGCGGTCCGCTCCCGGCGCATGGCCGTGCTCGCGCCGGCCGGCGGCCCGGACATGCTGTACATCGCCGTCGACGGCACCGGCGTGCCGGTCGTGGCCTGCGAGGCCGAAGGCCGCAAAGGCAAGGCCGAGGACGGCAAGGCCCGGACCCGCGAGATCAAGCTCGGCTGCCTGTTCACCCAGACCACCACAGACGACGACGGCTACCCGGTCCGCGACCCGGGCTCCTCGACCTACCTGGCCACCTTCGAACCAGCCGGGCGGTTCGGCCAGCTCGTGGACGCCGAGGCCCGCCGCCGCGGTTGCGAGCACATCCGCCAGATCGTCGTCCTCGGCGACGGCGCCGCCTGGATATGGAACCTCGCGGACCAGCTCTTCCCCGAAGCCACCCAGATCGCCGGCCTCTACCACGCCCGCGAGCACCTTCACGACCTGGCTACCCTCGCGGCCCGGCTGCTGGCCGGCCACCGCGACGACTGGCTCGCCGCCCGCCTGGAGGAACTCGACGCCGGCGAGGTGCAGGCCATCCTCGCCGCCGGACGCGACCTGGACTTCCTCGGCTCCCTGGCCGCAGAACGCGACAAGGCCCTGGCCTACTTCGAGCACAACGCGCACCGGATGCGCTATCAGCACCACCGCGACCTGGGCATGTTCGTCGGCTCCGGCGTGGTTGAAGCCGGATGCAAATCAATCATCGGACAGCGGCTGAAACTGTCCGGCATGCGCTGGACCATCTCCGGAGCGACCAGCATCGCCACCTTGCGCTGCCACGACGCCAGCGGCAGCTGGGACCAGATCTGGCAGCGACCCCGCAGCCAGACAATCCCAGCTGAGCTAGTCACCCATGCAAGCTGATCTTGTTACCTACGAAATTGACGCACACCCCTCCTCCGCATCTCCCGGTCGCGACGGTCCCGCGCACGAGCATGTGACGCTTGTCTCAGCCGGATCTGCTGAGCCGACGGAACTTTGCCGGCCAGCCGGCAGTTGCCGCTAGGAGCATGCCCCGGGACCTTGCTTCCAGCAGCATGCCCCGGACCTCAGGGCGCCGCCGGCCGAGCGCCGCCGTCCCCTGCCGCGGCCAGCGGGTTTACCCGCGGAAGGCGGGGTAAAGCCGGTGCCGGACGGCTAAGCGAACCTCAAAATATACTAAGGCTGTAGCTATAGTAGTAATCAACCGGCCCGGAATACCTAGCCAGCGAGGAGATTCGATGGCACTGCCAGATTTCTTCGTGGCGGGCGCGCCAAAGGCAGGCACGACCGCCTTGCACGCCGCCCTTGCCCGGCATCCGTCGTTGTACATGTCGGCGGTCAAGGAGCCCAAGTTCTTCCTCAGCGACGGGCCGCCGCCGACTCGGGGCGGGCCTGGGGACGTCCGGACCTACCGCGAGCACGTCTGGCGGCGGGACGACTACGAGGCCCTCTTCGACGCGGCGCCGGCCGGAACCCTGCGCGGTGAGTCGACGCCGTTCTACCTGTACGACCGCGCCGCGCAGCAGCGCATCCGCGCCCTGGTCCCGGACGCGAAGCTGATCGTGATCCTGCGCGATCCGGTGGAACGGGCGCATTCGAACTGGACGCACCTGTGGTCGGCGGGGCTCGATCCCGTTGACGACGTGGTGCGGGCCTGCGCCGAGGAAGACCGCCGGATCGCGGCCGGCTGGGCTGATTTCTGGCACTACGCGGCGCTCGGCCGGTACGGCGAGCAGCTGGAGCACCTGTACACGGTGTTCCCCAGGGACCAGGTCATGATCTTCCGCTACCGCGCCCTGGTCGAGCAGCCCGGCCGCCTGCTGGACCAGATCTGCGGCTTCCTCGGTGTCCGGCAGGGCGTCATCGCGGAGGTGCCGCGGGAGAACGTCACCGCCCACCCGCATCTGACCCTGCGCCACCGCGCGCTGTCCACGGCCCTGCGGATCGGCACCGCGGCCAGCGCCGTGCTGCCCGGCCGGACCGAGGCGGCGGTGACCAGCCTGCTGGAGCGCAGGCTGCAGCAGGACGCGCCGCCGCGGCGGCCCCTCACCTGGGGGGAGCGCCGGGCGCTGATCCCGCTCTTCGAGGCTGACATACGGCTGCTGGAGTCCGTCACCGGCGAGAGCTTCGGCGACTGGCTCGCGCCGCGCGGCGACTCCGGCGGTCTCGTCGGGGCCCGGCCGTCCGGGCAGCGCCAGGCCCGCAACGGCCAGCCGCGGGCGTTCTGAGTGCCGCGCGGTGCCGTCCGGGCCTGCTGGCCTGGTGGCCGCTGACCCTTCGGCTTCGCGTGGTGTTTCCCGCGGGCGATTACCCGTTCGTGGTGACCACCTGGGCGGTGAAGGAACAGGTATCGGACCCGGAGTTATACGATTCGGTGGCGGTGAACGTGGAGATGCTGGTGACGTTGTTGACCTGCGCCACGATCACATACGGCGTGGTCGAGCCTTCCCCCGGGCTGAGGACCGCCTGGGTAGTGGCAAGGGAATTGTCCTGGCTGACGCCGTCCTTGTTCCACCAGAGGACGGTCGCCCCCGATGCCGTGCTCGCGCCGTGGACGATCGTCAAGATCGCGCCGGAGGCGGAGCCGCTGCCAAGTTCATCGCAATAGGCGCTGAGCTCGCCGCCCGGGCTGGCCAGCAGGGGGACCTGAAGTTGCACGCCTGTCAGCGTCAGCCGGGTCCCGGTGGTGTCGCCGCCGCCTTGCATGTACCCGAGGGCTGGGGTGCCGCCGAGCTCGCTGGAGTTGGCTGCGGTGGCGGTGGCGCCCAGGAACGCGCTGGCGGACTGCCCGTCCAGCTCGCTGGCGTTCAGGCCGGGCACCTGCACGCTGTTGCTGACCTTCAGCGGCGGCGTGGTGGCGGTGGAGGACAGGCTCAGCGCGGTCCCCTTGGTGTTGGACAGCGAGGTCACCGCCGTGGCGGTGTTGGACTTGCCGAGCAGGAAATCGCCGCCGGTGGCGGCATAAGCGGTGCCCGACATCGCGAAGAACAGCGCGACCAGCGAGATGACAATAGCCGGAGACGGACGGTGCATGGGGAAACCTCCCGACGGGCCCGCGGCGGGAGCAACCTCAGGGCCCCGCGGGACGCGGACCCTCAGACCGGCCCGGCCATCCGGTGGCGCGCCGGATTCCCCCATGAAAGCACCCATATCAGGTCTGCGGCAGGTAAAGACGTCAAGAATGCCAGCAGCGCAGGCCCCGCCGGTCGCAGCACTAGTTCCTTGCGCGCCGGAGTCCCAGCCACGCTGCTGGCCCTCCGCCAGCCGGCTGGCCGTCCGCCAGTCCGCTGACGTCACCGTAGCCGGAGCCGCACCACCCGCCACGAACAGGAATCAGCACACCGATGACGGCCCGCTGGCACCACGCCAGAAACCCGGCCCGCCACTTGACCGGCGCTCTAGCGAAGCTCGGTTCGCACCTCGTGCGCCCCGTCGGCCCGGGTCAGCTCGTAGTACCACCGCTCGCGTCCGTCGCCGAGGTCAAGGATGCTCAGGTAGCGCAGGCCGCCGGGACCGTAGGGTGACCCGGCGACGCCGGCGGCGGCAACCGCGGTCAGCGCCGCCGGCTTGGCGCCGGCCGCCATGCCGGTGCGCTCCTCGAAGTTCTCGGCGGCGGTGGCCCGGCCGTCGTAGTAGGCCACGATCCCGGCTCCGTTCAGCCGCACGGCGCTGACCCGGACCCCGCGCGCGTCCCACTCGCCGGGCCGCGGGCTCAGCGCGGTGCCGTGCCAGGTCCAGTCAAGGCCGTCGATGCTTGACGCGTAGTCCGTGACCATCCGGTCCGTCTGGTCCGGGTCCTCCAGCGGGTGCACAGAGGCCCAGAGATGCCATCTGCCGTCGTCATGCACGACCACCGGGTCCTTGACGGCCGTCCGTGCGTCGCCAGGCAGCATCATGCGGCGGTTGCGGGCGTTAAGGCCACCCGGGTTGCCGGCCTCGATCACCTCGACGCGCCAGTGCTTGGAGCCTTCGGTAGCGCAGCTCAGGTAGAGGCGCCAGGTTCCCGCCGGGGTCTGCACCAGCGCCGGCCGCTCCAGCGACGCGGTGTCCATCTCCTCCTTGCCGATGATCGCCAGCGTCTCGAACTGCACGCCGTCGGCAGATCGCGCCACGACGACCGCGTATCCGCGCCCATGGCCCGGCGGCCTTCGCAACCGGTAGGCGAGGTAAATCTCCCCGCCGCTGCGGGCGGCGCTCGGCGCCCCCGCCCAGGTACCAGGCTCTGTCCCGGGCGGCGGCACCGCGAGTACAGAGCGATCCGGCTGGGGCATGGACGTGGCCGCCTCGGGCCTGGCCTCTTCGTAGATCACAACGGAACAATAGGTCAGCCGGGGGCAGCCTCGCTGGTGAGGGTGTGAGTCCGGTGCGGATCGGCGGTAGCCCGCCGGTCCCGGCCGATCGCATGGGCCGGGCAAAATCAGTGACTTTAAGCAATTGAATGATTCTTTAGAGTTACTATAACTAGCCGGGTAGCGGCTGGCTCGTTGCCTATCCGGGGGACCGCGTGCCCGCGTTACGCAGTCATGGGGGATCTGTCATGGGGGATCTAATGGGGAGATCTAGGGGATCTATAAGCAGGATGCACCGATCGGCGGCCGTCGTCGCGGCAGCGTGCGCGGTCCTGGCGATGTCCGGCGCGGGAGCATCCGCATCCGCTACCACTACCGCGACGGCGACGGCGGCCGCGCGGCCGGTTACCAGGGGAACGCTGCGGCCGGCCGTGCATCTGCCCCGCGGCCGGGTGAGCAGCCCGCAGGGGATTCCGGTCGAGGACACCACCAACTGGTCTGGCTATGTAGCGACCCCGAAGACCGGCCACTCCGCTAAGTTCAGGCACGTGGCGGCGAGCTACAGCGTGCCGTCGGTCAACTGCGCGGCGACCCGTTACGCGTTCTCCTACCACTGGGTCGGGCTGGACGGGTGGACGGACAGCACGGTCGAGCAGGACGGCATCGGAAGCTTCTGCGTCAGCGGGAGCCCCGTCTACTTCGCCTGGTACGAGATGTTCCCTGCGGCCAACGTCTTCGAGTTCTACGTCAAACCTGGCGATGCCATCACCTCAGACGTCGGCGTCAGCGGCACCACCTACACGCTGAAGCTCACGGACCAGACCACGGGCCAGGGCTTCGATGTCGCCGAGACCTGCGCTGCAGGTTGCCACGACTCCTCGGCCGAGGTGATCACCGAGGGCTACACGTCAGCGCCCTACCAGGGCACGGCCGACTTCGCCGAAGAGCATTACGACACGGCCAGGGTGACCAACGGCGGAGGCACGGCGGGCGGACTGACCGACAGCGACTGGAACACGGTCGAGCCGGTTGCGCTCGGTGCCACTACCGGGGACATGGATACTCAGCCCGGCCCGCTCTACGCGGCCACGTCCCCGGCACAGTCGGCCTTCGAGATCACCTGGCTCGGTGAGGACTAGCGGCGTCAAGCGTGGCAGGTCAGACCAGAAGAGACCCGCCGAATGCCAGGGCGGCGGCCGTGCCAGCCAGCCATAGCCCGGACCACAGCACCCGCGGGACATGGGTCGCCGCGGCCAGGTTGACCGCGTCAACGGCCCTGGGGCCGTGCTCGAGCACCATGCGGGATAGCAGCAGGAACCAGGTGATCGCGTATACGGCCACCGTCTCCGTGGCGATGGCCGCGTACCGGGCGACGAGGTAGATCACGATGCCGGTTGCCACTACGGCGAAGGCGCCGAAGAAGTTGCGGACCGTCGTCAGTAGCAGAGCGAGCAGGAGCACCGAAAGCCACAGGACCGCGACCACGTGACCGACCGAGATGAGCTTCGCCGCGCCAAGGCCGAAGCCGCTCGAGCCGAGGTAGCCGGCCGCGCCGGTCATGACGTTGCCGGCCCCGGCCACCGAGCTGACCACGGTGCCGCCGGTGCCGTCCGCCTGCAGCCGCACGGCCACGATCTTCCCGCCCATGCCGGAGCCGACCAGCGCGTGAGCGCCCTCGTGCGCCATGGTGTTGATGTGCCGCACGACGAGCCATGTGGGCAGGATGACCAGCACCAGCACGATCACGCCGATGAACTCGGCAGCGCTGGCGGGCAGCGGCGCCTGGGTCTGGCCGATCCGGTCCAGGACGGTGCTGAGCGATGGTGACGGCATCCGCGTCCCTTCTCGCGTTCTCGCCGAGTTCCTGCCCGTCAGGAACGTGGTCGAAGCATCACATAGGGATCATCGCGACGGACGTCGCGCCGCCGGGGTGAGTGCCTGGGTGCGCGATGCGGTGGCCAGGGACCGCGGACTAGTTTGAGATGAGGATTTGTTAGCCCAACCCGATGACACCGATCCATCCGTTACGCCCGCTGAGGAGCACCACATGCCCACTCGCACTGCCCGCACCGCATGGAATGGAACACTGCAGGAGGGATCCGGTCAGGTCGAGCTGAGCAGCTCGAAGGTCGGCACCTACGAGGTCTCGTTCCCCAAGCGCGCGGCCGAGGACGCGGCCGGCACCACCAGCCCCGAGGAGCTCATCGCGGCCGCCCATTCGGCCTGCTACGCGATGGCGCTCTCGGCGGAGATCGGCGGGGCCGGCGGCACCCCGCAGTCCCTGGAGATCCAGGCCGATGTCTCACTCGGCCCCGACCCTGCGGGCGGCTTCAAGCTCACCGGCATCAAGCTCACCGTTCGCGGCGAGGTCGACGGCCTGGATGCGGACGGTTTCGCCAGCGCCGCCCAGCGGGCCAAGGAAGGCTGCCCGGTGAGCAAGGCGCTGACCGGAGTCGATATCACCCTGGATGCCGCGCTCGAAGCCTGACCGGCCCTGGCCTGCCGCTGTCCTGGCGCCGCCTGCCGGGCACCAGGACAGCGCCGCCAGCTCAAACGCGGCGATTCAGGGCAGTTAAGCCGCATTGAGCCGTAGAATTCGCTAGGCGCCTGAACTGGGACGAAGTTACCGGACGCCTGCCGCAGAGCCGGACGCGGCTGGCGGCGTTACCCTGGCAGGGAGCGGCTTGAATGCGGCGTGATCGTATCCTTCGGCTGGCTCGCGCCTACCGTGTGGATATTGCCTGGGTAACGTTCATCGGGCTGAACCTACTCGCCATGCGCCTCCTCACCGCCTGGCAGACCATCCCGTTCCTGATCATCTGGGTTAGCCTGACCGCCTTCTACGGCTTCCGCCTCTGGCGGCTGGGATCCACGGTCCTGGTGGTCGCGGTCGTGACGCTGGCCACCGGCGGCCTGATCGGCTGGCAGGTGATCAGAGGGCAGCAGGACCTGGATTACCTCGCGGAAGTCCCGCTGATCGCGATGATGTTCGTGGTGATGGTCTGGCACGCCCGCAGGCGGGTCACCGCGACCGAGGAGATGAAGCGCGTCTCTGAGCACAACCTGCTCCTACTGGACCGGCAGCGCCAGTTCCTGCAAGACGTCTCCCACGAGCTTGGCACTCCCATCACCATCGCGCTTGGCCACGCCGAGCTCATCGCGCACGCAGCCACGGATCACGCGATCGCGAAGGACGCGCGGGTGACCGTCGACGAGCTGCTCCGGATGCGCCGGCTGGCCAACCGGCTGCTGCTGCTGGCCTCGACGGACGGCCCGGACTTCCTGCGTCCCGCCCCCGTGGATGTCGCCGAGTTCATGGCGGAGACGCTGCGGCGGTGGGGCCAGGAGCCCCGGCGCTGGTCGCTTGGCACCCTGGCGGAGGCAAGCGTGCGGGCGGATCCCGACCGGCTGACCGTGGCGCTGGACGCGCTGATCGAGAACGCCGTCGATCACACCGGCACCGGCGGCCTCATCGAGCTGAGCGCCCGGCGCGAGGCCGATTGCGTCGTGCTCTCGGTGGCTGACTCGGGCCCCGGCATCCCGGGCTCCGAGCTTGGCCGGATCTTCGGCCGCTTCGCCCGGGTCGATGCGGGCCGCAGCAGGGAGATCGGCGGGTTCGGCCTCGGGCTGGCGGTCGTCAAGGCGATCGCCGAGGCGCACCATGGCACGGTTCAGGTCCGGAGCATACTCGGCCAGGGGTCGGTATTCGAGTTGCGACTGCCCGCGCCGCTGGCCCTGACAGACTCGAGGCCAGCGCCGGACCGGCGGGCTATGCCCAGCTAATGCCGACGGTCCGGACCAGCGACACACTGTCAAAGACGGCCGGATCTGCGATGCTCGTCACGGCCTGCCGCGTCTGGGCGGGCATCATGGCCCGGACGCGCATCCTTGTCTGGCTGCCGCCGGGGGCGGTGACGTCGACGACGACGACGCTGTAGGCGGCACGGCGGCATGCGGAGAAGCCGATCGCCGTGTCGGGGAGGTTCAGCGGCGTTCCGCTGCCGCCGCTGGCCGTGTCGCCGCCGCTCCACCGCCATATCTTCGGCGTGGTCGAGCTGCCGGGATCGCCCGAGCCGGTAGGGCCGTACCAGCCGCTATACAGCTGGTTGCCACCGCCCCCGGCGCAGATGTAGGTGGTCCCGTCCGTGGCCGGATCGATCGTGCCGCCCGGGGCGACCCGCCGGGTTGGCTGACCGCCCCGCATGGGGTTCGTGCGCTCGTAGGCATGCACGTGGCCGCTGATCACCAGATCGACCTGGTACTGATCGAACAGCGGGCCCCACACGTCGCGGAGGCCGCCATCGGAGCCATGCCTGCTGTTGCTGGAATAACAGCAGCAGTTGCAGACCACCACGATGAAGTCGATGCCGGTCCCGGCTGAGCGGTAGCCGGCCAGCCTGGCGCTCAGCCAGGCAGTCTGCGCTCCGTCGGTGTAGCCGTTGTTGACCGTCTCCTGAGCGGAGAGGTCGTTGCCGTCAAGGTGGATGAAGGCGACGTTGCCGTAGGTAAACGTATGCACGACGGGGGATCCCGAGCTGTGGTCATAGTGCTGCGGGAGCCGGGTAACGAAGCCGGCGTACCCGTTGTCGCCGAGCGGCTCAGTCTCATGCGCGCCGACGGAGGCCTGCCAGGGGATCGACCGGGCGGCGCCCGGGCCGGCGACGGCCAGGTATCGGTCCCAGTGCCCGGGAACGAAGCTGACCACGTCGGGAATCTTGATTCCCCTGGGCGTGGCATAGGCCAGGTCGCCCGCGACGAGATGGAACGCGGGATTGAGCGAGGACACGAGCTGCACCATCGGCGCCGCGGTGCGGGTGCTGAATGCCTCGTCGCCGAACGCGGTGAAACGGAAGTCTGCTGCTCCGGCCACCGCCGTCGTACAGACGCTATCGGCGCTCCAGGTGACGCCGTCGTTGCTGACCGAGTAGTGGTAAGCCGTCCCCGGCGACAGGCCGCTCAGCAGCACGCTGTTATAGAAGGTTTTCTCGGGGGGCTCGCCTGGCACGGTCGCCGGCACCGGCACTTGCGCGGAGATGTCCGCGACCGCGGCGCTGCCGTACGAGGCGTCCAGGCCCCAGCGCAGCTGTGGTCTCGGAGGAGCCTGGCGCAGGCCCGAGGCGGTGCCCGCTGACCATGAGAGGTACATCTGGGAAGTCGGGTCGCCCCCGAACGCGATCCACTGCGGCCCGATCGGCGTGGGCGCGGTCAATGCCGTCGACTGGCGCAAGAGCACGGGGCCGGCAACCGCCGCGGCGCCCAGCGCCGCCGCTCCCCGCAGGAAGGTCCGGCGACTGCGGCGGCACCTCAGGAAATCGTGCATCTCCTGGGGCGTCATGTCCTTTACGAATCGGTCCGGGATTTCCCCGTAAGGGGTTTCCATAAACTCGGACGGTATCTTAAGAAGTGCTGCCGGCAGCAAGTTTTATGCAATTTTCCAAGCGTCGTGATCACTCGCCGGCCTGCACGTTCGCGGGCAAATCGGGTTCTTGGGCGCGACGGTTCCGGTCAATTCCTGGCGAGGCACTATTAGCGTGTGCCAACCACTAATTATATGATTTAAACGATTACTTACGTGATTTACGCAATGGCTCGGCGATCAGCAATTGGTCACCCAGGGCCACCAGCGGGTCTTCGCCGATGCCGAGCATGAACGTGCCCTCGTGCACGAGTCCCAGCACGAGCCCGGACCGCTCGTCGCGTACCGCGCTGAGCAGCTTGCCGACCGTGGCCGCGTCGGCGGAGATCTCCGTCAGGCTGTGCTGGTTCGACTCCACTAGCTGGGAGAGCATGTCTCCCGCGTGCGGCGCCTCCAGGGTCTTGGCCAGCGCGTGCGCGATCAGCTCCTCGGCCGAGATGGTCTGCTGGACGCCGAGTTCACGCAGTGCCTCGCGTACCGACGGTGCGCGAACCAGGGCCACTATCGGCAGATCCGGCGCCAGCTTGCGCAGCAGGACGGCACTGACCAGGACGTCGCTGTCCGTGGCTCCTGTGATGAGGGCCTGCTGGGCGCCCTCTGGCCTGGCCGACCGGAGGACTGTCGGCTGCGTCGGGTCGCCGCGGACGACGTGCACCTCCGGGCGCACCTTCACCGGGTCGGCGTCGGCGACAAGCACGACGTGATCGCCGACAGCGACGAGCTCATCAAGTATCGCGGGGACGGTCGGGGCCATCCCGACGACGATGCGGTAGGCCCCCGCGGGGAATTCGTGTCCCATCGCCAGAATCCTCCGTAGTCCGGCCGCCGCGGCCGCGCCGGTGACAAGCGCGAAGACCGCGGCGAGCAGCGGGATAGTCGTCAGCATGGTCGCGGAGGCCACCACCCTGCCTGCCGCGTTGTGCGGAATCACGTCGCCGTAGCCAACGGTCGTCGCTGTCGTGATCGCCCAGTACAGCCCCGTCGTCAGCGGATAGCCCTCGACGTGGGCGAACAGCGCGCCCCAGATCAGCGCGCTGGCTACGGCCGCCGAGAGCAGGACCGCCACGTGCCGGCGGTGGCCGGCGCCGAGGACGCGGACGAGAAGCACGAGCATGCCCCATCGTCTCGCAGGATCACTGCTGGCAGGCGCCGGATCGGGGTGTTTCGCCAGGCTTATCGAAAAGCCCCTGCCCGGCGAGAGCCGTGCCGCCGGACTCGGCAGCCGCGGGCGGCGCGATTCGCGGTACCGCTGCCGGCATCAATGGACGTTAATCAGCAGATTCCTGGTCCAGACCAGCACGACATCGGTGCCTACGTAGTAGGTACGGACCGGCTGGCCGAGAGCTGCCTGGATAGGCGGGTCCCATGGATACGGCGTGCCCGGGCCTGGCGGCTGGAGCACGACGAAGGTCGCGTCATGCGCACGGGGGTCGTACCACGACGCGTTCCTCTCCCAGTCGCCCGGGCCCAGTACCTTGCCGTGGATCGGCACCACCTGCACCCGGCCCCCGCTGTCGACGGTCGTGCTGGCGGACTGCCAGTAGCCGCTGAGCCCGTAATCGAGCCGGTGCGCGGCTAGCCACCCGGCGAGCTGCTGGTTCTGCGCGGCGGCGGGCGGCAGGACGACCTCCCGGCCCAGGCTCAGCGCCACGCCGATCCCCACCAGGGCCAGCGCGGGCAGCAGCCTGGCCCTGGCGAGCGGCCCGGCGAGCAGGCGGCCGGCCAGCGCGGCGCTGAACGGCAGCACCGCGGTGAACTCGCGCGCGCTGTGCGGGCCCGCGACCCGCGTGCCGGTCAGGTAGGCGGCCAGGGTGATCATGATGGCCATCGCCAGCACCTGCGTGATCAGCTCGGTGGCTGCGAACAGCCGCCGGATCGCCAGCCAGGTCGCCGCCGCGGCCAGCGCCAGGCCGACCAGGTGCGCGACGGCGAGCAGGCTGACCAGGCCGAGGTTCTGGCTGAAGAAGTTCGCGCCGAAGAGCAGCAGCAGCCCCTGGATCGTCATCAGGATATGACGCGGCATCTGGTCGTATGCCGTGAAGCTATGGCCGATCGGCTGGACGGCGAATCCGCCCCGCGCGGCGATCAGCGCGAGTACCGCTTTGGCAACTGCGGCGGCGAGCAGCGCGGCGGCGATGAGGGACAGCTCCAGCCAGCATGACCGCAGTGGCCGGCCGTCACGGATCCTCGCTTGATAGATCCGGATAACGCATACCGCTGTCAGCGGCGCCACGGCGATGACCAGCACAATGCTGTCGGCAATGGTCGCCCAGGCGAGCAGTATCCCGGTGGCGACGGGCACGTACCAGCGTCGCGGAGCGCGGTCAAGGAGCAGCCAGACCAGCAGCACAGGGACCGCAGTGCCGACATGGTCCGGTCCCAGCAGCAGCACGTAGACACCGTCGCCCAGCTGCGGGGCCAGCATGATGCCGACCGTTATCGCGGCCCTGGCCACGGCCTCGCGGCCCGTCGCCCCGCCCTTGGCAAGCCGCGCGGCCAGCAGCACCAGCAGGGTGTAGGTGATGGCGCCGCCGATGTGAACCACGTCGGGGCTCAGCCCGCGGATCAGCTCGATCAGCGCGTACTGCGGCAGCTCGGTCGTGTAGAAGGAGACATCCGACAGCACCCAGCCGCGCAGCAGCGGGTTACCGTGCAGCATGTCCCATGCCTGCAGCACGTTCGACGCGCCGTCGGAGTCAACCGCCGCCGTCCGCGACAGGTGCAGGTAGCAGGTGAAGAGGGCGAGCCCGGCCAGCGCCCAGGCCGACAGCGCCGCGACCTGGAACCGGCTGGGGCCGCGCAGCCTGGGCAGGCTGAACCGGCTGCCGCCGGACGGGCCCTGCCCGGACTGGCTCTGGCTCTGCCCGGACGAGCGCCGGCTAAGCCAGCCTGGCTTCAGCCGGCCATCGCCCGGCCTGGCGGCAGTAGGCGGGGTGCCCAGCGGCTCTCGGGTAGAGGTCATGGTGCCCGGCCAGCATGCTAGCCGACGGCTCCGGGATGACCGCTGAACTCAGCCGATCTGCTTGACGTCCGACGCGACGATAACGCCGTCGTCGACGGTGTACGTGCCCTGATAGGTAATGACGGCGCCGTCGGTCTGCCGGGCGGCAAGCCGGACGGTGACCGTGTGGCCGTTCACCGACAGGATGGTCAGGGTGTCGCTGGCCGTGCTGGCGAAGCCCTGCACGAAGGCCGCGTACGAGGGTGAGCTGCTCCGCCCGCCGAGACTCCACGCCCGGGCGTAGTCACGCGCGTTGATCGCCGCGATGTACGCCGAGACCGTCATGGCCGGGCCGGCGGAGTTCGCCGGGTTGGTCGCCTTGCCGGGGCTGCTAGTGCTGCTCGGCCTGACGTGGCCGGCCGGCTTGACGTGGCTGATCCGTTTGCGGTAGCTACCCGGGCCGGAGTGGCTGCTCTGGCCAACGTGGCTGGCGTGCCTGCCGTTAGCCGAGCTGCCCGGGTTGCCGGAGTTAACCGGGCCGCTCGCAGCTGGCCGTATCCCGGCATGCGGGGAAGGCGCCGCGCCGCCGCGCAATGCTAAGAAAATGGCACCCGCAACGGCGAGGATCACCACGAGAATGGCCGCCGCGATGACTGGTGAGCGGCGCGGCGGCGCGGGCGAATAAGGCGCGAGCGAGTACGGCGCGAGCGAGTACGGCTCCGGCGCGGGCGGCTCAGCCGAGTAGGGCTCAGGTAAAGCCGGCTCGGGGGTATTCGGCTCGGGGGTATTCGGCTCGGGGGCATACGACTCGTAAGCGGCAAGTCTCCGCCGGGCCAGCGCTATCTCCGCTCCGGCCAGGCCAGTTGCCATCAAGCGCGCGGACTGCAGGCTGGGGCCCGCAGGCGCTACCCCCGGGGCGACCCTGGGCTCCGCCCGCGAGGCGACGACGCCGGGCTCGACATGCGGGGCGGCGACCCTGGGCTCAGCCCGCGGGGCGGCGACCAAGGGCTCGGCCCGCGAGGCGGCGACGCCGGGCTCGACATGCGGGGCGGCGGCTTCCGGCGGATCAGCCGGTGGCTGCTCGCTCGCGTCCCGTTCGAGCCCGCACGCCTCCAGCAGGTCCGCCGCGAACTCGCGGCAGACCTGATAGCGATCACCTGGCGACCCGGCCAGGGCCCGCGCCAGGACATAATCGATCTCCGGCGGCAGGTCCGGGCGCAGCAAGTTCAACGACGGCGGCGACTCCGCGGGCCGGGCCGGACCGGACCCGGCATCGCCTTCCCGCCCGGACGGGGGCCGCTGGCCGGTCAGCATCTCGTAGGCGGCACGCGCCAGCGCATCAAGATCGCCGCGATCATCGACCTGCCGGCCGCTGAGCCCGAAATCAGAAAGGTAGACATGATCCGGACTCGGGCTGTCAGCCGCCGCCGCGGCAAGGAGCATGCTGGCCGGCCTGACATCACCGTGCACCAGGCCGGCCGCGTGCGCGGCGTCCAGCGCGGACGCAACCTGGGCGATGATGCGGGCCACGCGTGCCGGGTCCAGCGGGCCGAGCCGGCGGATCAGGGTGCCGGCGTCTCCGCCGCCGGCATACCGCATGGCGACGAACAGCACTCCGCCTGCTTCGCCGGCCTCGAAGACCGGGATGATGTGCGGATGGCCGATGGCCGCCGCCGCCCTTGACTCCCTGATGAGCCGCTGGCGGAACGGATCGCCGCGGGCAATCCGGGGCGCAAGGATCTTCAGCGCGACCCACCTGTCGAGCCGCACGTCGTACGCGCGGTAGACCGCGGCCACGGCCCCCGCGCCGACCTGCTCCCGTAGCACGTAGCCGGCTATCTGCGCGCCGACCTTAAAATCATCGGATACGACAAGGGCTTCGTCAGCCACCGCGCCGCCAACGCTCGCCGGTCAGCCCAATTCCCGATATCGCTATTAACAAAGGCATCGTCCTGACCCTAGGTTCACTCGGTGACGGGGGAATTGGTGAGCGCAATTCAGTATTCACACCGCCGGCCGTGGCCTGTCAACCTGGCGGCTGGTCCGCATACGGCTTCATCCGCGTGACGTGGGATGGTTGCAACCGGCACGGCCCTTGGCTGCGAAGAACCAGCAGAACCAGGAAACGCGGCCGCCAAGTGCCCGCGACGGCCAGGAGGAAACCATGCGGGACCCGCGCTCACGCCACGGTCGCTGCCGCGTGCACCGGCGGCGCGTGCCGCGGGCCGGCCTGACGGCACTGCCGGGTCCGGGATGACCGGGGCAGTCCGGGCGCAGCCCGCCTACGGCATCGGCGCGCTGGCACGCCGGCTCGGGATCGCACCGGCCACGCTGCGCGACTGGGAACGCCGGTACGGCATCGCGCCGGTCGGCCGCACCGCCGGCGGCCACCGGCGCTACCAGGCCGCCGAT
>Ga0302314_10003330_pt1 | contig 29704 bp, 27 predicted proteins | sample III_Palsa_N2_3_FD_200533 | JGI IMG/M metagenome (GOLD analysis project Ga0302314, IMG submission 200533) | Peat permafrost microbial communities from Stordalen Mire near Abisko, Sweden - III_Palsa_N2_3 | ecosystem: Environmental > Terrestrial > Soil > Palsa > Peat permafrost | place: Sweden...
CCCGCGGCTTCGAGCCCCTCGCGGTCCCCATCCTGGAGCGCGCCGATAGCTTCGCCGAAGACGTCGTCGGCCGCTCCCCGTGGCCCGAGTGGAACCCGCTGGGCGTCTTCGCCGTCCCGGTCACCGACTACAGCGCCGGATACGCGGACACCACCGCCACCGAGCAGGCCCTGATCATCCCCGAGGGCACCGTGTCGGTCGCCCGCTGGACCGCCGCCCGCCTCGCCGACCTCGGACAGCAGCAGGCCCTGCCGGTGAAGGTCTGCTACGACCTGCCGTGCCACCGCAACGAACCCCTCGACGCCCTGCACACCACCAAGCTGCGGGAGTTCTCCCAGTTCGGCGTGGAGATCATCGGCCCGGCCAACGCGGCCGCCGACGCGGAGGTCATCCTCTTCGTCCACGACGCCCTGGCCGCCCTCGGCATCCCCGAGGAAGCGATCCGGGTGCGCCTGAACGACGTCGCCGTCTTCACCCGCTGCGCCGCGGACAGCGGCTTCAGCCACGAGAGCGCGGTGGCGGTCAAGGAGCACCTGGACGCCCTGGCGGAGTGCCGCGCCGGGAAGAACCCCGAGCGCCGGACAGACTTGGCCAAGGGCCTGGCCGATGTCCTGGACGCCCAGCACCTCGACCAGGAGCAGCGCGCCCGCTGGGACCTGATGGCCAGCCACGACACCGGGGCCTGCGACCCGGTCACCCGCACCGTCCTCGGTCCCGACTACGCGCCGTCGCTGGACGGCCTGCAGACGCTGCGCGACTACCTCGGCGCCGCCGGCCTGACGGTGGCGGTCGACCTGGGCGTGGTCCGCTCCCACGAGTACTACACCGGCGTCTCCTTCGAGGTCGACGTCGTCCACCAGGACACCGTGTACGCGGAGATCGCCGGCGGAGGGCGCTACGACAAGCTCATCGGCCACTTCACCGGCACCGACCTGACCGCGGTGCCCGCGACCGGCTTCGCGTTCGGCATGGAACGCCTGGCCGTCCTGCTCGCCGCCACCGGCGCCTTCGACACCCCGGCCGTGCGCACCGAGCACTACCGCTTCGACGCCCCCTCCGCCGACCAGCTGGTCGTCCCCGACGGCGACCCCGGCACCGTCGCCGGCTACCTGCGCGCCCGGGCAGCGGCCGACCGCCGCCGCCACCGCGTCGACGTCTGGGTCGGCGACACCGCCGAACCCGCCGAGGTCGAGTCCTACGCCCACGCCCGCGGCATCAGCGACGTGGTCTGGTGCTGACCGACCTGCGCACCCAGCTGCGCCCCCGCCTCGCCGACGGCTACCAGGCCCTGACCCGGCAGTGGACCGGCGAGCACCTGGCCGACCTGCCCGCCATCGCCGCCGCCTACAGCCGCTACGCCGCAGGCGACCGGAACCTCAACCGGCCGCTGCTGACCCTGGTCGGCTACGGCGCCCACCTCGACCACCTCGAACCCGGCCTCTACGACGACCTGGGCTCGCTGGCCTTCGTGCCGCAGCTGGTCCGCGACTTCCTCGCCATCCACGACGACATCGTCGACGGCGACCTGGTGAAGTTCGACCAGCCGACCCTGCCCGCCAGCATTGGCCCCCACGCCGCCCTGTTCACCGCCGACCTGCTGCTCGGCACCATCGGCGACATCATCGACCGGGCCGACGTCCACACCCGCACCAAGAACCGGCTCCACCACCTGGTCACCGCCGTACTGCGCCGCACCCAACAGGGCCAGCTCGCCGAACTCGCCCTGGCCGACCACGACCCCGCCACCATCCCCGCCGACGTCCTGATCCGCCTCTACGCCGACAAGGCCGCCGCCTACTGCTACAGCTTCCCCTTCGAGTTCGGCACCACCGCCACCGGACGCGGCGACCTGGCCACCGCCGGCGTACGCCGCGCCCTGGAGGACATCGGCACCGCCTCCCAGATCGTCGACGACCTCGCCGGGAACCTGCCCGGCGGTCCCAAGGACACCCCGGGCGAGATCCTGCAGCTGCGCCGCACCGTCCTGCTCACCCAGCTCGCGGTCCGCCTGGAGTCCGCCGACCCGCTCACGGACGCGCTCCGCGGACAGCGGGCGACAGCCGAGCAGGCCGCCGCGATCCGTGACGCCTTCACCGCCACCGGCGCCGCCGGCGCCACGGCGGCCATCGCCGTCCAGCTCGCCCGCACCGCCGAAGCCCAGCTCTCCACCCTGCCCCTGGGCAGAGCCGCCCTTGAGTACCTGCACGACCTGGTGCAGGCACGCATCCACGACACCCTGGCCCCATGGGCACCGTCCGAGTGAAATCCCAAGAAACCAAGCCAACTTGAGCTATACCATCAGATTCCCGGCAACCCCTTCTGGAGAGACGGAGGACATCGTGATCGCGTCCGACGGCATCACCGGCACATCCGTCCGGCCCGCCTGGCCCGACCTGCCCGACCAGGCCCGCGCCTGCGTCGAAGCCTTCGCCGGACACCCCGTGGCCCGGGCCGACACCCAGACCGGCGGCTTCAGCTCCGGCCTGGCCACCCGGCTCACCTTCACCGACGGCACCCGCATGTTCGTCAAGGGCATCGCCGCCGACCACGTCCTGTACCCGCGCTACGGAGAGGAGGCCGCGATCAACCAGGCCCTGCCCGCCACAGTGCCGGTGCCGCGGCTGCTGCGCTCCTGGGAAGCCGGGGGCTGGCTGCTGATGGCGTTCGCCGACGTCGACGGCCGCCACCCCGACACCGCCATGGGCAGCCCCGACACCGACCGCGCCCTGGCTCTGCTGGACGCCCTGCCCGCTGCGGTCACGCCTTCGCCCATCACCGGCGCCCCAGGTTTCGTCGACGCCGTGGGGGAGGAGTTCCTGGGCTGGAAGCTCCTGGGCGATGCCGCCATCGAATTGGACTCCTGGTCCACCCGCCACCTGGACCGCCTCGCCGTCACCGAACGCGCCTGGCACAGCGACGCCGACGGCACCACGCTGCTGCACGCCGACCTGCGCCCCGACAACACGATCCTCTCCGCAGACGGCGACGTCGTCATCGACTGGGCCTACCTGCACCAGGGCGCCGCCTGGGTCGACCCGGCGATGTTCCTGCCCCACCTGATCCGCGCCGGCCACACCCCGGCCCAAGCCGAAGCGGCCATGGCCACCGTCACCGCCTTCAGCCAGGCCCCGGCCGCCGCGATCACCTCCTTCGCCATCGCACTGACCGGATACTGGGAGCGCAACTCCCGCTACCCCGGCCCGCCCGGCGTGCCCTACCTCCGCTCCTACCAGGCGGAGATGGCCGCCGTCGGCCGCCAGTGGATTCAGCACCGCACCGGCTGGGCCTGACCCGCCGCACCAACCCCTCCTCGGCTACTGGGAGGCAGTCACCCAAACTTGGGTGACTGCCTCCCAGCGCGATCTGCTGAGTTCGGGCCCTCAGCGGCGGCGCCCGTCGGCGTGCGGTCGCATCCGAGGATCCCGGTCGCGTAGGCGATGGCGACGGCGTGGGGGAGCGTGTTGGCCCGCAGCACGGTCCGGACCCGGTGGAGCAGCCGCCCCGCGGTCTCCGGCCGGATCTTCAGGAGGGAAGCGATCTGCGTATGGGTGTGCCCCCGGGCCAGCAGGCGCAGCGCCACGAGTTCATGGTCGGTCAGGCCCCACTGTCCGGTCACGTGAGGATGGGCCGCTCGATGTGCAGGTGCTCGGTCTCCACGCCGTAGCCGGCACGCCGGATCCGGGCCGCGAGCTCCTCCGCCACCGCGACTGACCTGTGCCTGCCGCCCCCGCACAGGACGTGGATGTCCACCCGCCGGCCGTTGTTCGGCAGCTCCAGCAGCGCCAGGGCCCGGCGCAGGCTGCGCTCGATCAGCTGCTCGGCGCCCGGTGTCGCCAGGACGTAGTCCCGGACCTGGGAGTCCAGACCGGTGGAGTGGAGCATCCGCTGCCTCACGGTGGGATCGTCGGGCGGGTTGCGCAGGGGGCGGGTGTCGACGCGCAGGGCGTCGCCGCGGGGAGCGTCGTTGTGGCCGTCGCCGTAGCTGATGACGACGGTCCGGATGAGGCCAGGAGCCTGCTCGGCAGGTAAGTCGCAAAAGTTCATGCGCCCAGTCCAGCACCCGCACCCGGCTCAGAGCAGGGGGTCCGGGGTGTTTCACGTTTCACGTTGCAGCACGGCTCATCCACCCCCGGGTTTGCTGCGGGGGACCTTCTGGGAGCCCGATCCTGGCGGCGGCTGGAGTAAGCCACAATCGGCATATAGCTGTGAGGGAGAGCCGTACATGACCAATCTCTGGACCCGCCTCGACCGGATGCGGAGGCGAAGGCCGCGCAGCATCGCCGTGCCTACCCAGCTGCCGGTGCTGATCGACCCTGGCACTGGGCAGGCCATGTTCGACGCGCACGACATGATCAGAACGCTCCGCCTGTGGGCCGAGTTCTTCCGCAACCACCCTGGTGTCTCGATCACCTATGCCCTCCATGAGGCGGCCGACAACATGGACGTCGCTGTTCTCGTCATCGAGGAGAAGTGGCGCGAGGGCACCGCTGGCGGCTCCTGAGCCCGGACGCGGTACGCGCTTCACGGCGGGATCATCCTCGGCTGGTGTGCTGCCCGTAGAGGCTGGCATTTTCGTCGCGCGAGGGGCGGAGCCGCAGGCGAGAAGGGAGCGCCCGCGGTTCAATTCCATCGCGCGATGATGTTGGGCTGGCAGCATTCTCCGTCGCGCGACGCAAAAGAACGGTGCGCATGTGGAGCTGAACTGGGGGAATGCCGCATGGGCAGTCGGGCCGTCGCTCTGTGCCCGCGCCGCTGGCCGCAGTGCCCCCGCCCTTCCATACGGGATCCGGGGCAGCAGTCCAGGAGCAAGTCGCCGTCGGACCCCTCCCGGCACAGGACCGGGCCGCCGCGTTCTCGCCCCGCACTTCTGCGTCGCGCGATGAATAGGTACTGTCGGCGAGTGGATCTCCCAGAACAGGAAGCAGCAGCACTGCACTGCACCGTGTGCGGCGACGAACTGCCGAAGCGCACCGGCCGGGGACTCAGCCCGTCGTTGTACTGCGGTCGAGCTTGTCAGTCGAAGGCGTACAGAGCGCGGCAGGCCGCCCTGGTGCAGGCGGGCCGGACACAGCTCGCTGCCGGCCCCGACCACCAGGACGCTCCGCCTCCGTCCGACGCCGACAGCGAGGGCGGGACGACCGCCGGCGACGGCGCGGGCCGGGCCATCGTGGAGGATGCCGAGTGGGAGCCGACGTCCCGCCAGGCGCTGGGGGAGTGCGGGCAGATGGTGGAGCGGCAGATCGCGCTGTTCCTTGAGGACCTGGAGCAGGGCGGCGACCCGGACCGGGCGCTGGTGCAGCTGCGGACGGTGATGCCGGTGCTGTTCGCGCGGCTGGTGGAGCAGGCCCGCCTGGTCCGCAACGAGCTGGTGGGGACTCCGGCCGCCGCCGGGGGCGCGCTGACAGACCTGGCCCGCGCACTGCTGCACCGCGACCCCGCCTCGCTGCCGCTCCTGCGGATGGGCCGACAGGTGGACCAGCTGGGGCCGGTGGACGTGAGCCGCCCCGTGGAGGGGCCCGGCGTGGTCCAGGGCTGGAACCTGGTCGGCTGGACCGCGGACGTCTCGGTGGCCCTGGTGTGCCGCGAAGAGTCGGTGTTCGGCCGGGTCGAACTCGTCGACGGGGCATGGCTGGCCGTGCACGGCAGCCGCTACCTCCAGGAGGGAGCCGGCGGGCCGCTGCGCCTGCACAAGGACGCGTTCGACGCGGCCTGCTCGGTGGCGCTCGCGGCCCAGGCACTGGCAGCCCAGGACCCCGCGGTCCAGGGGTGGAGCGATGCCCAGGCCCCGGTCCCGCCCGATCCGACGGCGTAGCGCGAACAAGGATCCTGGGCAGTGCAGCCGGCCTTCCGGGACGGGCGCACCCGGCCCGGTGCCCCGCCGTACAGTGATCAGATGGCTTGACCAGTACACGTACCAGGGGGAGAGGAACACCGCGGATGGGGAAGAGCAAGCAGGCGTTCCGGCTGCTGCAGGCCATCGACGACAACGGCCGGACGGTGTCGGCCCGGGAGATCGGACTGGATCCGGAGCCGTTCACCCGGCCCCTGCACTGCCCGCACTGCCCGCACGAGGTCCACACCACGCGGGCCCACCCCAAGACCTCCCCGAAGGGCAAGGCGTTCACCGTCTCCGCCCACTTCTACCTGGCCCAGGAGAAGGACGGCACGCCGGCGGAGCACGATCCGTCCTGCCCGCTGCGCGCCAGCCACAGCATCACCACGATCGCCCGCCGCTCGCAGGGCCTGGCCGAACTACGGGGCGGCGGACTGCTGCTGCGCCTGGTGCTGCCCAAGACCACCGACCCCTCCGCGCCGGCGGCGCCGGAGCCCGGAGCGCCGGTGACGCCGCCGCCGAACGACCCGCTCCAGCACCGCATCCGCTCCGTGGAGCCGGTGCTGCCGCCCGCGCTCACCAGCGCGGCCCGGATCGCCCAGCTGCTCGCGCTCTACGGCCACGACCCCGACACCGTCGCCTGCTTCACCGTCAAACACGAGGGCCTGCGGACCCCGGTGGCCTGGTCGCAGTTCTGCTTCGGCCCCGACCCGGACGACCTGGGACGCCTCTACCAGGTACTGCGCACGGCCGCCGCCCGCCACCCCGTGGCCGTGCACGGCCAGGTGATCGCCCAGGGCGTGAGCAGCAACGGCATCCACTGGTGTCGGATCGCCATCGCGGTGCCCACCGGCGAGAGCAACGGGCGCCCCGACGCCCAGGTGTACCTGCGCAGCGAGCACTCCGCGCTGTTCGCCCCGCTCACCGTCGGCACCCACGTCCTGGCCCTGGGCGCGCCGGACGCCCCGTGGGGGACGTGGATTCCCGACAAGACGTCGCTGGGTCCGCAGATGGTGCTGTGGCCGCGCGCCCACTGGCAGATCGCCTACTGGAGCGTCGGCGACACCGGCGTGCCCAGCGCCCCGGCCAGTCCCGCCCCGCTCCCCGCGCCCGCACCGCTGCGCCGCCAGCGCCCCGCCGCCGTGAAGCCCCCAGCCCCGGCCACGGCTCCAGCTCTGCGTCCGACCGGTGCCCAGCCGAAGGTGCAGGTACCGCAGCCGCAGCCGCAGGTTCGTCCGGAGCCGGAGCCGGAGCCGGAGCCGGAGCCGGAGCCATCGGCGCCGGCGGTGGCGTTCACGGACATCCCCGAGCTGGCCGGACAGACGATCCCGCCGATGCCCACGCACCCGCCCGTCTTCCCGGCCCCCGACTCCGAATAGCGCCGGCCCGCGCGCGCCCAGAGCCGGGATGCCGCTTCTCAGCTGGTGGTGCGCCGCTGCAGGCGGGTGTCGCCGTCCATCGCGATGGTGCCGGGTGCCCCGTCTTCGAGGGACTGGTAGGACAGTTCGACGCCGCCTTCCCCGTCGTCGACGACGTCGTCGATCTGGACCAGTTCGGGGATGCCGGTGGGGTCCTCGATCATGACGGTGTCGCCGGGTTCGAGCGAGTAGGCGGGGACCGCCTCCAGGCTGGCGCCCCAGTCCTCGTCCTCGTTCCGGCTCTGGACCTGGGGGCCGGTCCCGGTGGCGGGGGCCGCGGGGGTGACGGGCAGCGGCGCGGCGGGCGGCAAGTCGACGGGTGCGGATGAGTCGCTGTCGTCGTCGAGGACGTGGACCTCGGTGTCCGGTGCCAGCGTGAGGAAGCGGGTGGCTCCGTCCTGCAGGAGGACCAGGTCGATCCCGCTCTCGCCCTCACCGGCTTCCTCGACCAGAGCGGTGCTCCCGTCCAGGACGACGGTGTCGCCGGGCGCCAGGGCGTCCGCGCGGGTCGGGGCCAGAACGCCCGCACGGGTCGGGGACGGTGCCGCGCTGCCGGCCCCGCTGGTGGGGACGGCGTCGGCGGGGGCGGGGCGCTTGGCCAGGGGGTCGTTTCGGCGGCCGGTGCCGATGCGGGCCAGGATGTCGGCGACGTCGGCGTTCAGGGGGACCGAGTGGACCCGGCGCACGATATTGCCCCACACGGCGGCGTCCTCGGCGTCGTAGACGTCGGTGTCGCTGGGGGTGATCAGCCGCAGGACCTGGACCTCGGCGGGGCCGTGGCCGGTGACGGCGGTGGCGCGGCCCTGGATCGAGGGGATGTTGGTGCCGGTGCGGGGGTTCTCCCACATCATCGTGGCGGCCTCGCGGCCCAGCTGCCCCAGCGAGATCCGGTTGCGCAGGCTGTCGCGCACGACGCCGGTCAGGAACTCCGCGTCGGGGCGCTGGATACCGATGACCATGTGGGCCTCCGCGGTGCGGGCGAGGACCGCGAGTTGCGAGAACTGACCGAAGCAGGGGTGGAGCGAGCCCTTCAGGTCGCTGTCCGCGGCTTTGATCTCCGCCCAGACCGAAGCCATGAGGGTCTTGAAGACGTAGTACTCGTCGAGGATGAACAGGATTTTCCCGAAGCCGCCCTTTTTGGCATCCCCGGACTCGATGAGGTTGTAGCGCAGATTCATCTCGCTGTGGACGCGGCCGATGGTGGCGGCGATCTCTGCGGGGTCGGTGACGAGCAGGACATTCGGCCAGTCCTTGAAATCGAGGTATTCGACGCGCTTGGGGTCGCAGATGATGACCGGGATTCCCAATAGGGAGGCGGCGGTGATGAGGTTGCGGATATAGATGGTCTTTCCGGTGCCGGTGGGGCCGACTGCCAGGGCGTGGGGGTGCTTGCTGCCGAGCGTCCACGATTCGATGACGCCGGCGCTGTCGACCGCGTAGGGGAGTTCGGCGTAGGTCAGGGCGCGGTCCAGCGGGAAGCGGACATCGCGGGGGAAGGGCGGCCGCTGCCGGAACGTCACGTGGTCGTGGTCCATGTCCCACTGGTCGATCCAGTCGCCGGGCAGCTTCGCGTCGACCTGTGACAGCAGGCGCTGCCGGAACGCGGGGGAGGTGTCGCGGCTGGTGGTGGCGTAGCTGAACTCCAGACTGGTCAGCGTCCCCTGCTTGTCCCAGATTGCCTCGACCAGGTCGGTGGTGGGCCCCAGGACGGACTGGGCGACCGACAGGGCTCGGGCGCGCAGCTGCCCCTGCTGGTCCAGGGGCTCGGGCGCAGTGGGGCTGAGCAGGACGGCGGGTCGGCCGGTGACGTCGGCGCGGACCTCGATGCGGGTGCGGGCCGGGGACCACTGCAGGTCGACGTCGGCACCCAGACGGGTCCGCAGGATGTCGGCGACCTCGCCCCGCGCTTTCACGTCGCGGTCGTTGAACCCGGAGCGGTAGGTGATGACCAGTCGGGTGGGGCGGCGCGGCCGGCTGCCGCGCCAGCGGCTGGCCTTGACGCCGCCGCCCGGCTGCGAGGTGTCCAGGTGCATCACGGCCTCCAGGCCGTCGGCGATCCGCACGAGGGTGGTGCGCCGGGAGTGGACCCAACTGCCGACCAGTGCGCCGACGACCACGATCACGGCCGCCAGGGCGACGCCGCCGTCCAGGATCTGCTGGCGCAGCGCCTGGTTGTGGACCAGCCGCGAACCGCCGATCGTGACGGCGGCCAGGCCCAGCCCGTACATCACCGCCATGGCGGCCGGGTTGGCACGCGGCGTCTCACGGTCTGTCATGCCACTCTCCCTCGCGTGGATCCAGTCGCTGCCCGACGCCATCGGGGGCGGTGCGACCGGGAAGAAACCATGATCATTCTGGCCCATCTCCTGGGCTTGACAGGGGTGATAGCCTCGGGCTGGCTAGTTAGCGAAGCGCTAGACGGGCCGAGACTAAAACCCCGGTCGCACCCCGTCGACGGGGATATTCCGCGCCGCCGCCCGGCCCCATCCCCCGCCCCTGCCCCGGCTCCGCACGGGCCGCCGGCCGCTTGCCGCCGAACCGCAGCGGGGTCAGATCCCCTCCACCGTCGGGACGGTGGCACCCCCGGGTCCACCTGCCGGCCGACCGGTACTGCCGACTCGGAGCACGGCCCCGCGACGGGACGCCGGACGCCGCGCCGCGACGATCGCAGTGCCTCGGCGTCAGCGGGGCCGATCGCGTGGATGCACCTGCCGGTGCCGGACGCCTTCCTCATTCTCGGGGACCTCGATCGGTCGCGCCCGCCCAGCCACAGGAGGAGCAGCGCCCGGCCCGGGTCGCGCGGACAGCACGAGTCGGCGCCGGGAGCGGTGCCGCGATCCCCAGGTGCTGCCTCGCGCTGGGGCAGTTCGGGGAATCCGAGGCGGGCCGCCCGGCGGAGGGAATCGCCGGAATATGTCGGGAGCGCGTCAACGAGGGGCGGGGCTGACCGCCCGATCCGAATCCTTCCCCGGCTCCCGCATCCGTCCTGGCAAGCGTCCGCACGGAACCGCGGGGTGACCGGACGCCCCTGACGGACCCTTCGAAGAATGCCCCGTCAAACAGCCCGGACAGCCACGCCCTGCGTTCCCAGAACTCTACGGAAATGCGCACGGAGGTACCGGGCGAGGGAATGCCCGAGGTGTTTCCTGCGGGGCTCCGGAAAGAATTCGAGGTTGCACGCGAAAGGCCGCTTCGGATTTCTCCCCGGCGCCCGTGCGGAGCACCGTCCGCCCCTGGATGCGCATGTGAGCGGCAGTCTGGAGCCGTTCCAGGGGCTGGAATTGCGCGGTCGTGTGCCGGGACGGGCTGCACGTGATTCCTCCCGATATGTGACAAGCGGGCTGCTGGCCAGGCTAGTTCACCCCTGGGGACTGCATCGTTTGCCTGCACGCAATCGTTGTACAGGGCCTCACGGGGCTGGTGGGACGACGTATGCTGATCGTCCTATCAGATAGTCACCTGAGATGTGAGATCTGTTCAGGTCGCCTGCGCGGCATACGGGGAAGGCGCACAGCAGATGCAGAAGACGACGACACTCGCGGCCCTGGCCGCCCACGCCGGACACACCACCCAGTTCCTCGCCGCCGGCGCGCAGCGCGTACAGCTGGCGGCGTTCGCCACCACCGGCCTGATCGGCTGGCTCAAGGACAACGCCATCCCGCTGGTCGTGATCATCGCCGGGATCAGCGTCATCTCCGGCGCCCACAAGAAGGACATGAGCGGGGCGTTCGTGAAGGGCGCCATCGTGCTGCTGGGCCTCGGGGTGATCGGCGCAGCCACTAACTCGTTCGGGCTGGGCACCCAGCTCGCCGGCCTGGTCGGGCTGTGAGGCCGGATGGAGATGCCCACCGATGACGAGATCTATCGCGTCGACGATGTGTTCCTCGGGCCGCCCGGCATCGCGCTGCCCTTCCGCGCCCGCTACCGCTCGCTGGGCATCGGCGCCGCAGTCGCGCTCTTCGTCGTGCTGGTCGAGCTGAAACTGCACGCCATCAACGTCATGGGCGTGATCTGGGCGCTGTTCTTCGCCTACGCCGCCGCCACGCTGGCCGGGCGCTACATCGACCACGAGCGCACCATCCGCTCCACCCTCAAGGCCCTGCGCCACGAGGTCACCGCGCCGCGCCACCGCCCGGCGCGCACCACGCTCTTCCACCCGGCGCCGCGCGCCCGGGAACGGGACCGCGCCACCCGGGGCTGAACGCCCGCGCCGCACCACGATCCGTGCCACAGGGGGATCTGCATGCCCGAGGAACCCAAGGCGACCTGGGCCGAGCGGCTGCTGTTCAGCCGCCGCCCGCCCGCCGCGACCGCCGACACCCGCTTCACCTCCGGCCTCGCGCTGGACCAGGTCCACGAGAACCTGGTCATCTCCGGCACCGGCCAGGTCACCGCCTGGTACCTGGCCGGACAGCAGCGCTGGAGCTTCCGCACGATGGCGGACCGCAACGCGGTCCTGGCCGCGCACGCCACCCGCCTGTCCGAGCTGATCGGCCGCCGCGTCCACACCCGCGTCACCCACCGCCCCTACCCCGTCACCCGCTGGGCCGAGGCCCTGCACCACACCGCCGTCGCACCCCTGCCCGGCTGGCCGGAGTACCTGGAGGAGGAGCAGCGGAAAGTCGCGAGGCTGCCGCTGGACGACAAGCTGGTCTTCTACGGGGTGAGGTTGGGCCGGTTCTCGGTGCTGGCCCGTTCCGCGTCCAGGTTCAGCTCGCGCGCCGGCACACGGCAGCTGCGGGCGCTGGAGCGCGACCGCGCCAGCGTGGACCGCACCATGGCGGCCGCCGGGTTCTCCGCGGTGCCGGCCGGGCCCGCCGACATGGACTGGCTGATGACCCGCTCGCTGGGCCTGTGCCTGCCCGCCCCGGCGCTGCCGGCCGTGCAGCCCAACGGCAGGTGGGGCCGGGAGGACCTGGCGGAGTGGGTCGACGGCATCGCCTGGAGTGCCGAGCCCTTCGCCCACCACGTGCGCGTCTCCGGGTTCCGCAACAACACCCAGGTCGAGCGCTACGTCTCGGTGCTGACCCTGGGCCGCATGGAACTGCTCCCGGTCCCCGAGGGCCAGGGCCCGTGGCTGCAGCGCCTGGACCGGCTGCCCTTCCCCTACGAGGTCGCGATGACGTGCGACGTGCGCGCGGCCGAAGAGGTCGAGAAGGAGGTCCGCAACCAGCTCTCGCGGATCAAGCACCAGGTCCAGCACCACCACGAGCACGGCGAAGAGGAACCGATCGCCCTGGAGCGCCAGAACGCCCTGGGCAGGGAGATCGAGGACGAGCTGCGCACCGGCTTCAACGGCACCTCGACCAGGGTCAAGGCGTGGGTGAGGATCGCGGTCGCCGGCCGGACTCCGGACGAGGTCCAGGAGCGGGTCGAGGCGGTGACCAAGTTGTACTCGCCGTCGGTGGTGGTGCATCGCGGCATCGACCAGTACGCCATGGCCCGTGAGTTCATCCCCGGCGAGCCGCTGGCCAACGACGCCCACGTGCGCCGGATGCCAGTCACCACGATGGCCGGGGCGCTGCCGGCCGCGACCGCCGAGGTCGGCGACCGGGTCGGCCCCAACCTCGGCTACACCTCCGGCATCAGCCGGCGGGCGGTGATGTGGCACCCGTTCCTGGCCCAGGAGCAGCGCGAACGCTCCGGCCTGACCCCGGTGCTCGGCACCCTGGGCGCGGGCAAGTCGACCCTGGGCGGCAAGATCTGCTACGACAGCGTCCGGATGGGCGTGCCGTGGATCGTGCTGGACCCCTCCGGGCCGCTGACCAAGCTCGCCGGGCTCCCCGAGCTGCGCGCGTTCAGCCAGGTCATCAACTTGACCGACGCCGAACCGGGCACGCTCAACCCCTACCGGATCGTCCCGGACCCGCGCCGAGAGCACTACCTGGCCACCGACTACGCCGACCGCCCTTTCCCCGAGGAAGCCGCCCAACGGGCCTGGCAGGCCGACGTGAAGAAGGCCTCGGCGACGCGCACCACCCTGGCGCTGGACGTGCTGCGCGGCATGCTGCCGCAGCAGCTGGCGGATGACCGCGAGACCCAGAAAGTCCTCCTCAAGGCCGGGCGCGCGGTCCAGTCCGAGGCCGAGCAGAACCCCGCCGCCGGCGGCACCTCGGCGCTCAGCCCGCACGACCTGATCCGCCACCTCATCAAGGACGGCCGCGAACACGCCACCGACATCGCCGAGTTCCTCCAGCAGGCCGCCGAGATGCCCCAGGGACAGCTCATCTTCCCCAGCGCGGACGGCGGCGACGACGCCTACAAGACCCGCAACTGGCGGCTGACGGTCATGTCGCTGCGCGGCATCGTGCTGCCGCAGCCGGGCACCGCGCGCGGCGAGTGGTCCACGGAGGAGTCCTACTCCGTCTCCCTGCTCTACCTGGCCGGCTGGTACGCGCAGCGCGCGATCTACGACCGGCCGATGCACGAGCGCAAGGGTCTGTGGCTGGACGAGTCCCACGTCCTGGCCGCCGTCTCCTCCGGCCGCGAGCTGCTGCGCAAGACCGGCCGCGACAGCCGCAAGCACCGCGTGCGCTGCCTGTACTGCACCCAGAACGGCCAGGACATCTTGTCCGCGGGCGTGGGCGACTGGGTCGAGGAAGTCTTCGTCGGCCGCACCGTCGGCATCGACGCCCAGCGGGCCGCGCTGCAGCTGCTCAACGTCGACCAGGGCCACGGCTACGAGCAGGTCCTGGAGGGCCTGTCCCCGCTGGACCGGCGCAGCGACGACCGGCTGGGCAACCGCGAGTTCATCTTCGCCGACGGCAACGGCGGCATCGAGCGGATCACCGTGACCCTGGAGGGCCGCCCCGGCCTGCTCAATGTACTGAGCCCGACCTCGAATCCGGCGCTGGCCCGGCCGGAGAACCCCTGGACCCAGCCCGGCGTGCTGACCCTGGCCAAGGGGGAGCGGTGAGCAGGCGCCCGGCCGCCACCCGCTGGCAGCGGCTGCTCGCGCTGCTCGGACTGCTGCTCCTGCTGACCGGGGCAGGCAGCACCATCGCCCAGGCCGCCGGCCCGGGCGCCACCACCGCCACGGCCACGGCCACGGCCACCCCGACGCCCAAGCCCACGGGGCCGCCGAAGAAGGTCGTCACCAACAGCGGCCCCAACTGCTCCGGGCTGGTCGGCCCGGGCCACAAGCAGTGCATGTCCGGCTGGACCGAGGTCTGCCAGCCGCCGAACGCGCAGAACATCGAGTACTGCCAGTGGGTCAACGCCGGCAGCGGCGGCAGCGGCGCGGACTGCTCGGTGCTCCAGGGCACCCCGCAGACCTACTGCAAGGCGGGCGAGACCGGTGCCTCCGGCAACACCGGGTGGCTCGGCGACCTGACCGGCGACTGCAAGTCACCCCCCACCCCCGAGGAACCGACCGACGGCCTGATGGGATGGTTCGTCACCAAGCCGACCTCGCCACCGCCGTTCATAGACCCCTCCAGCGCGGATGCCGACCAGCACATCTACGAGCAGTACGGCTACGCGGGCCTGTCCTGGGACGTTTACGACCTGGGCTGCGGCGGTGCGCTGATCCGCGACCAGAACGCCGGGGTGGACACCTGGGTCGCGGACAAGACCTACACCGTCAGCAAGTTCGGCGTCGGCCTGTCCAACTCCCTGCACACCTGGGCCAGCACCGACGGCGCGCTGGCCCCCTTGGACCCGCTGATCGCCAGCGCGTCCAAGGCCGTGGGCGCCGCCGTCTACAAGCCGTGGATCACGATCTCCATGCTGATCCTCGGCTGCGTCATCATCTTCGGAGCGCGCCGGCGCGACCTTCCCGGCACCGTCACCTCGATCGGCTGGGCCCTGCTGGTCATCACCCTGGCCACCATCAGCCTGAACAACCCGCTGCAGACCGGACACATGGCCGACTCCGCCATCTCCTCCACCGTCGGGCAGATCGACGCCCAGTTCAACGGCACCCCCGGCACCACCAGCCCCGGCACCGCCGAGGCCGACATGATGACCACCAGCGTGCTCTACCAGAACTGGCTGCGCGGCGAGCTGGGCGACCCCAACTCGGCCACGGCCAGGACCTACGGCATGCTGCTGCTCGACTCGCAGGCCCTGAGCTGGGCCCAGTCCGAGCAGCCTCCCGCCATGCAGGCGTCGATCATCAACGCGAAAGAAGCGGAGTTCATGGGGATCGCGGCGGCGATCCAGAAGTCGGACCCGGACGCCTACGCCCACCTGACCGGCCACTCCGCCTCGCGCATGGGCGCCAGCAGCGGCGCGTTCCTGGCCACCGCAGCCACCACGCCGTTCACTGACCTGGGCTCCCTGATCATGGTCCTGGCCGAGTTGGTGATCCGCCTGGTGGTCGTCTTCTTCCCGATCCTGGCGCTGATCGGCCTGCACCGCCGCACCGCCGGCGTGGTCCGCAGCGGCCTGAACACCATCGCCGCCGCGATCATCAACGCACCCCTGTTCGCGGTCCTGGGCGGCCTGGAGATCCTGGCCGTGCGACTGATCATGGGCGGCACCGACACCGCCCTGCCGCAATGGATCCAGATCCTGCTCCTGGCCATGATCACCGTCGTGATGTGGAGGATCTCCAAGCCCTTCCGCAAACTCGGCGCGATGGTCTCGCCCAACCGCAACTTCATCGGCGAAGGCCTGGAGAGCATCGGCCAGACCCGCAACAAGATCATGGGAGCAGCCACCAGCCGCTTCTCCCCGCAGAACCGCATGCTGCGCCGGATGTACCGGGGCGCAACCGGCGGCGGGGGAGCGGGCGGCGGGGCAGCCGCAGGAGCGCCGGGCCGCTCCGGACCGGGAGCCGGTCCGGAATCGCTGCCGCTCACCTGGGGAGCGGAGGAGGAGCCCTGGGTGGTCCCGGCGGGCTACACCCAGCCGCGCCCGCCCGGCCCCCTCGGCGCGACCATCCCCGCCCCTCGCGGCAGCCGAGGGCCAGCCGGCGCTGCTGGCGGCGGCGAGGGCCAGGGCGTGCCGCAGCAGGCGCCGGAGCCGCTCTACGAGAGCCCCTTCGACCAGACCGGCTCCGACCCGGCCTGGTCCGGCGACACCGCGTCCCCATCGGTGCCGCCGGAGAGCGAGGGTCCGGCCTGGCCGGACGAGAAGCCCGCGCCCGCCCCCGGCGGCACGGCGACCGGGGCGTCCGGCGGTGAGCAGACGGTGACCCGCACCGCGCCCCAGCGCCCCGGCGGCAACGGGGGCGGTGACGCCCCGTACTTCCAGCCCGGGGCCACCGCCGGTCCCGCTGTCGTCGAGGCCTCCGGCTACCGGGGGGATGACGAGCAGCCGGTGTTCGTGGCCTACCGCCCGCCCGAGTCCACCCCGCCGCCCGCGCCGCGGCCACCGGCGCCGCCGACCACGGGCAGCGCGCCGTCCCGGCCGGGGCCTGCGGGGCCGCCGCCGTCCGCGCCGCCCCCGGCGCCGCCGTATACGCCCGAGATGGAGACCGGATTCGGCGAGGGGTACCCCTATGAGTGAGCGTCAGTTCGGTTGGCGTTGGTTCTTCTACACACCGTGGCGGCTGGCCGTCAGCGTGGTGATCGTGGTGCTGCTGGCCGGCACCGCGGCCGCGCTGGCGTCGGGGGGCTCCACCCCCCGCTACCGGCCGGACGGCACCGGGGCCGGGCCCAGCGCGACGTTCCCGGCCTCGCCGGACACCCAGATCCCCACCCCCGGGGCCAGCAACACCCAGCCGGCCGGAACGAGCGCGATCCAGGCCGCCACCGCGTTCGTCAAGGCGTGGGCCGGGCACCAGGCCACCCAGAACGAGTGGCTGCAGGCCATGGCCCCGTACTGCTCGGCCTACCTGCTCCAGGAGATGAGCAGCACCACCCCCGACGCGGTCGACTCCACCAAGGTCACCGGCCCGGCAACCTCCGTCGACACCAGCGGCGGGAACCTGACCGTGGTGGTGGTGCCCACCGACGACGGCGTGCAGTCCGTCAAGATGCAGCTGCTGCCGACCGGCTGGGTGGCCGACGACATCGAGGCCGGCGACCAGGCGGGCAACTGATGAGCTGGCAGATCGCGCTGCTCCTGGCGCGGCGCCGCCAGCGCCGCCGCGCCGCCGCCGCTACCCTCACGGTCCTGGTCGCGGCCGGGCTGGGCGGGCTCCTGCTCCTGGGCGGCATCTCCGCCGGCGTCTCCGGCAGCTCCGCCTCCAGCTCCCAGCAGGAAGTGGACTGCCCCGTGGCCGGCATCACCCTGACCCAGCTCCAGCTGGACGCCGCACAGTCCGCGAACGCCACCACCATCGTCACCGTCGGCCAGCAGCAGAACATCCCGACCAAGGGCCTGGTCGTCGCCATCGCCGGAGCCCTCCAGGAGTCCTCACTGCGCAACCTCGCCCCCGGCCAGGGCGACCGCGACTCCATCGGCCTGTTCCAGATGCGCCCCTCCCAGGACTGGGGCACCACCGCCCAGCTGGAGGACCCCACCTACCAGGCAACGAAGTTCTACTCCGTGCTGACCGCCATCGTGAACTGGCAGTCCCTGTCCGTGAACGACGCCGCCCAGGCCGTCCTCCGCAGCGGCCACCCGCTCGCCTACGGCCCGCACGAGCAGGAGGCCACCCAGATCGTCGCCGCGATCACCGCCGCCGGCACCGGCGGGGCCAGCGCCCCACCCGCCACCGGCTGCACCTCACCGGGGCAGGTCGCCTCCGGCCCGGTCGGCACGATGGTGCAGGTCGCGGTCGCGCAGATCGGCAAGCCCTATGTGTGGGGCGCGACCGGCCCCGACTCCTTCGACTGCAGCGGCCTGGTCGTCTATGCCTGGCGCCAAGCCGGATACCAGCTCACCGTCCGCACCAGCGAAGAGATGTACAACGTCGCCGTCCCGGTCCCCGCCGGCCAGGAGCAGCCCGGCGACCTGATCTTCAGCAACTGGGGCGAGGACGGCGTCCCGGGCCCCGGCCACGTCCAGATCGTCGTCACCCCCGGCACCCTGGTTGAGGCCCCAAGGCCAGGGCTGGACGTCCGGGAGACCCCGTACAGCGACAGCGAGTCGGGGGTCACTTTCGGGCGGCTGCCATCGTCGGCGATGACACCGCTCAGCACGGCCGGTTGAGAGGGCGGGCGTGTTCGAGGTCGAAGGCGGCAACTGGTTCGACCGCACACCCCCGCCCGCCGTCCCGGTCCCCGCCGCCGACCTGCTCGGCGACCTCGACAGCCGCCCCGCCCTCCTGATCCGCGAGAACATCGGCATCCTCAGCGGCCTGCGGATCTTCGGCGAGGCTTACGACCACGACGGCCGCCCCCACGTCGACCTGCAGAGCGAAGAGGGCTACTGGCGGGCCCGACTGAACCCGGGTACCCCGGTCCCCGCGCTGCGCACCCCGCTGGAACGCGTCCGCGTCGAACACCGCCAGACCGACGACCAGGCCCAGCAGCCGGCGCCCGCGGCCGCGGCCGACGCGTACGGGCTCTGGGACCGGCTGGCACCGGGGCCCGACACTCCTGGGCTCCGTGTCCCGGTTCCCGCCCGCACCGTGCGTCACCTGCACGGACGACGCATCATCCAAGTCACTCCACTGGGCTGGGCCTGGGACCTACGCGCCATCAGCGAACCCTACGACCTGGACGGCGACATCACCCTCAACTGCTGCTCCGCCCAGGACTACTACCGCTGGCTGATCTCCGGCACCCCGCCGCCGGTCGCCCCGCTGCCCCTGTACCTGCTGTGGACCGAGTGACCTCGGCTCACCCCCCGTCCAGCCGCCTCACAAGGAGTGGGCAAAAAGTGGCCCGCCACATGAACCTCTACCGCCGCTACTTCGACCTGGTCGCCTCCGGCCGCAAGACCATCGAGGTCCGCGTCCAGTACGCCAACCTCCGCGACCTGGGCCCCGGCCAGTACATCCGCTTCGCCTGCGGCAAGGACGACTGCCTCACCCGCGTGGTCCGCGTCGCCCGCTACACCAGCTTCGAGGAGATGCTCGACACCGAGGGCCCCGCCAACGTCAACCCCGACAGCCCCCGCGAAGAGCAGCTCACCAACATCCGCCGCATCTACGGCCCCGAGAAGGAAGCCCTGGGCGTCCTGGCCATTCAGATCGAGCGCATCAGCGACGATCTGACCGCGTAGAAGGTTCACAGGCTTCAGGTCCGCAGCGCCGCCGGCGCGCTGCGGACCTTTTGCTACGAGTGGGCCCGGCTGCTCACAGGCCGTCGAGCTGGACCTGGTCCAGGCGCAGCAGGGTGCGCTGGGCCTGCTTGTCGCGCCCGGCCTGCCGCCACATCGCGGCGACCTCGTGCCCGATCCGCACGACGTCGCCGACGTCCTCGATCAGCAGCCAGCAGTGGTGCGCGTTGCGTGCGGCCGTCCAGCAGTCCGGCTGACCCAGCCGGACCCACGCGAGCGCCACCTCGATCCACTGCTCGGTCGCCTGCGCCGCCGCGCCCTGGCGGTAGGACAGGTGGGCACGCACCTCCCGGATCCGCACCCACTGCGCATCGAGCACGCCGACGTCGGCCTCGACCAGCTTCTCCACCTGCGCGGCCAGGTGGTCGGCCGCCTCGAAGCCCTGCGCCCCATAGGCCCGGGCCACCTCGATCAACGCCTCCAGGTACCGCGCCGGAATCCCTGCGGCTGATGCGTCGCCTGCTCTGTCCTGCGCCGCTTGGGCCGGCACGGTCGGCATCGCCACCGCCGCGGCTGCGTCCTCGATGTCCCCGGAAGGGTGAACCAGCAGCCGCCACAGCGTGCCGTCCGGGTCGCGGGCATCGACGCGAAGCGCACCGCCCGCAGCGGCAGCCATATCCGCCACGGTGCGCAGCGCCGCAGCCCGCACCTGTTCCACGGAACTGCCCAGCGGGGTCGGCACCGCTGTCCCATCCACCCGGGCCTGACCATCGGCCGTGATCTCGATCCGCAGGACGCGTGTGGAAGGTCCCTGATCCGGCATCGACATCCCCCTCTCCGAACTGCTCACCACTATCTGATCACGCCACCAGGACAGATACGGGCCACTGCGGGGATCCGCCCGGCCCCGGCGTCGCGGTGCGCGCCGCGCGGCGGGGCCGCTGCCGGGACGAGCCGGGTCCGCGCGAGGCGGAAATATTGCGCGGCACCGCGATTATCGACGCAGGCCCGGGATGTGCCACCGTGAAGGGGAGCGGCAAGAGCTGCTCCGCCCGTCCCGAAATCGGCTAGCAGGCATTCGGACTTCGGAGTCGGTGACCGCTTCCTGAACAGGAACCGGTCCGGTGCTCCCGGAACAGGTGACCCCCTGTTCGGAGGCTCCTATGCTCTCTGCTGTCCTGCTTGCCCAGTCCGCGGCCCTGCTCGTGACCGCGCTGGTCAACCTGGCCGCCGCAGTCCTGTCCTTGAAGACCGCGCGGACCAACACCCGCTCCACTGCCCAGGCGTCCTCCGCCCCCACCACCGTGGTCGTGCTCGCGGTGGTCGTCGTCATCACACCGGCGGACCAGCACACCGCGCCCGTGGCGGACCGCCGTGGAAGAGTCCGGCCATGACCACTGAACAGGAACAGCAGACCGATTCCAAAGCCACTGCGGAGCAGAAGGAGGCGGTGCGGGCCGACCACGCGGAGCACCGCCGCTGGCTGGCGCAGCACGGCATCGTCGAAGCCGCGCGGCCGATGGGGGAGGAGAAGTTCACCGGGCTGGTCCTGGCGGCGCTGCTGGACGACCTGGAGACGGGGGACTGCGTGCTCGCCGCGCTCCTGGCCGGTCTGCCGTCGAGACCGGCGGCCACCCTGGTCCCGGCTGCGGCCTACGGGCCCTCGCGGGGTGTGGACCTGGTCGTGCCCATGGAGTGCAACGGTGCTGTAGAGCTGCTGATCGCCGAGCTCAAGCGCTTCGGCTCGCCGTCCCACGCGCCGGGCTACAAGACGGACCCGCAGGCCGCGTGGCAGACCGACCAGGCGTACGAGGCCGCCACCGGCATCCGGCCCGCGCCGAGCTGGCTGTACGACGACCTGGTCGGCTACCCGAAGAAGACGTTCCTTGTGGTGGACACCTACGGGCGGCCGATGGACCAGACCTTCTACGACGGGCAGCACAATCAGGAGTGGGGTGTCACCAGTTACGCCCAGTTCGGGGCGGTGCTGCGGGCCGGGTACGAGCGCGGGATCCGCGGCCTGGTCCCGCTGCTGCGCGCCCTGTACATCGGGTGATCCGGTGGCTCGCCCGCCCGTGGCCGCGCGGGCGGGCCACCGAAAATCCCGTGTCCGCTGTCCGACCGGGCCCGTACCCTGCCCCTGGGTGCGAACCGTGATGCTCTGTCAGGTGCTGCCCCATATACCGACCAACAGAGGGTGAGCAGGCCATGGGGCAGAACGAACCGGTGGCGATGGCCGACCTGGCCGCGCTGATCGAGGGGCACCGCAGCGTCGTCGCCCGGCTGGCCCTGGTCGCCGCCGCCGACGGCTGGCTGCTGCACCACGGCGAGATCACTCTGGACCCCGACGCCGTACCGCAGGAGCGGACGTGGCACTACGACGGCGCCGCCTTCCTGGAGTGCCGGATCCCGGCCCCGCACGTGGTCGCCCTGCTGCTGCGCGCCGAACCCCAGACCATCGCCGGACTCGCCGTCCGCGTGCCCGAGGATCAGGCCACCAGCGCGACGCACAACCGGTACGAGGGAAACCGGGACTGGAACCGGGTCACCACACCCTGGCCCCGCTCCGAATGGACCGTGCCCCGGCCGAACTTCGCCGACCACAACCACACCGGCGTCCTGGTCGGCAACACCGACGCGCCCTCGTTCCTGAACTTCGACGCCGCGCTCAGCACCTTCTTCTACCAGGCCCCCCACAACAGCGCGGCCGGTCGACCGGATCTGTGGCGCGTCGTCCAGCCCCACCGCGAGGCATGGCTGCGCCGGACCACGATCACCCCGGACACCATGGCGGTGCTGGTCGAGGGCCACCAGGTCGCCGGCACCGTGCTGGAGCTGAGCACCCCGACCGGACCCCAGTGGCAGGAGCTGAAGGACAGCGGAGAGTTCACCTTCGACCTGCCGAACGGGCTGCCCCCCGAGAGCCTGCTCGTGCTGCGCCGTGACAAGGAGCTCCTGGACCTGCGGCACTTCCCGGCACCCAGCTACGGCCGTGCCCGCGACACCTCGGTGGTGTGGGAGCAGCCGGGCGCGGAGCTGGAGGTGCTGCTGGCGGCGGGGGAGGGGCAGCACCTGGAGTGCAAGCAGGAGATCCCGGAGGGCGAGTCGCGCAAGAAGATGCTCAAGACCATCGCGGCCTTCGCCGGCCAGGACGGCGGGACCGTGCTGATCGGGGTCCAGGACGACCTGCGGATCACGGGACTGCCGCAGGGCGCCAACGAGGACAAGGCACTGCTGCAGGTGGTGAACATGATCCGGGACACGGTGGAGCCCGAGCCGCCCTACGAGGTGCGCATCGTCGACCACGAGGGCAAGCGGGTGATGGCGATCGAGGTCTCCGCCGGCGGCCAGCCCTACGCCTACCGCAACGGGACCAGGCTGGAGTTCTACGTCCGGCGCGGACCGAACACGGTCCCGGCGCGCCACTACGAGGTCGCCGCCGGATTCCGCGGCCCGCAGAACGGCCCCGGCAGGCGTGCTGACCTTCCCCGGTTCGGGTGACGCTGCCGGATCCCGCCCCTGCGGGCGGGGTCCGGTGGGACCCTCGAAGGTGGACGGAGGGACGTTGCCATGGGACTGCAGAACACCACCCCGCTGACCGTCGACCAGCTGCTGCGGGCGCTGGCGGCCCTGGGCCAGCCGCACGTCGCCGACCCGGAGACGCGTCCCGACGGCCCGACCGAGCAGGACCGCCCCGAACTGCTGGGCGCGCTGCTCGGACTGGTCGAGACCGAGGCCGCCACCCTGGTCGACCCGACCGAGGAGCGGCCCCTGGCCCTGCACGGCCTTGAGCAGGGCTGGCAGCACACGACCGACGACCGGGACGTCCACCGTGCCGTCCTGCTCCAGCGGCTGCAGCGCACGGCGTTCGACATCCCCATCGTCCTGGCCGGCGTCGATCCGGACGACGACGGCGCGCCCGAGCCGCCCGGTACCGCTGGCGCTTCGGCGGGCGTGCTGGCCGCCGCCAGCCTCATCGACGCCCAGCAGCACTTCGACACCGGCCGCCACGAGCACGCCCGGCTCCACCTGGACTCCGCCGAAGGCTTCCTCGCCCAGGCCCTGCTCACGCTGCACCTGCTGCGCATCCAGATCGCCGCGAGCAAGCCGGAGGAGCAGACCCCCCTCTAGACTGGACACGTGTTCGAATACCTGTGTCAGGCTTCGCCCCGACCGTGTCCCCCGGAGGGACCGCGGTGAGCGGGTGGGCGCTGCCGACGCCCCCGGGGCCGCCCCCGAAGGACGGGCAGCTCGCGGTGGCCACCTCATGGCACGACTGGCCGGGCCCGGTGGAGCTGCAGTACTACCGGCGCTCCTTGGCGCCCATGGTCTGGCTCTACCTGGAGGGCCGCTGGCGGGTACGCACCTGGCAGGCCGGGCTCGTCCGCTTCCGGGCACGCAACGGCGACCTGACCGCCTACTGCTGCGACCTGCCCCAGGTCGACGGCACCCGCACCGTGGCCACCTACCTGTGGAGCGACGCGGTGCGCCTGGCCGTGCCGCCGGTCCGCCCGCTGGGTCCACTGCTGTTCCCGGCCCGCCGCCCCGACCAGCCCGCGCCGCCGCGCGCGGCAGCCGACCCGGACGCGGTGGAGTCGCCGTCGTGACCGTCACCGACGGCAGCGCCGTGCCGGGGACCGGCGGCCAGCCGGCGGACGCGGTGGAGCTCGCGCCCCGGGGCGAGGGCGATCCCGCGCAGGTCCACGTCTACGCCACCGGCCGCAAACCCGTCCTGCGAGTCCGAGTCGGCGGACACTGGCGCATCGCCCTCGCCCGCCAGCGGCTGCGATTGCCCAACGGCACGATCGCCTACCGGGTCATCCTGGACACCGGCACCGGACACGTCCAACGCCTGTACGCGTTCCCCGGCCCCGGCCTGGAGCACGTATTCACCCCTCCCGGGTAGTCGACGACGCCCACACCGGCCAGCGCCGGCGGACACGCGCCTGGAGTCCGCGACGCGGGGCAGCGCGGGGACAAACCGTGTGGGCTTGGGGCTAAAGCGGACATCATCGCGGGATTGGGCAAGGGGCAGCGGGCCCGGGCAAGGGTTGCGCTCCGGCCCGTTCGGTACGCAACGCGGCCGTCCCCGGCCTCGACCTGTGCCGGGAACGGCCTGCCTCCAGTGTCTCGACCCACGTCCTCAACTATGCGCGAGAAGAGCAGCACCCGGGCGGCTACCGTAGCGAGACGACCACCGGGGGAGGGCGATGGACACGCGGCCGGAGCAGCTGCAGCAGACGGCGCGGTCGTTGGCGGCGAAGGCCGGCCTGCCCGCGGTCGAACTGCGGGTGACCGCGCACCGGGGCATCGCCTTCGCCGAGCAGAACGGCAGCGGCCTGATGGTCACGGTGGACGACGCCCTTCTCGATGCGTCCGTCCCGGTCCAGCGGGCCGTGATCGCCCACGAGATCGCCCACGGGGCGCTCGGGCACTGCGCGCCGCGTCCGCTGCGGTCGCGCATCGGTGCGTTCCTGCTGGCACTGGCGGGCCTGCCCGTGCTGGCGGTGCTGGTGGCCACCGCGCCCCACCCGCCGTGGTGGTGCGGTCCGCTGGTCAGCGTCGACGCGATCGCAATGCTGGCGTTCCTGGCGCTGACCAACAGCGGCCTGCGCCGCCGCGAGTTCGAGGCCGACCGGTACGCGGCCCGCACCCTGAGGGAGCCGGCCACGGCGGAGTTCGCCCGCTGGGCGAGTGAGCGGTTCCCCCACGGCAGGGCGCCGCGGCTGCTCAGGCCCTGGTGGACCCATCCCACCTGGGAGCAGCGCCTGGCCGCCCTGGAGAGCTGACCGGCGACGGTATCGGCACCGAACAGCAGCCAGGCGCACCCGGTTCCCGGCCCGGGCGCACCGGCGGCATCCGCTGACCGCACCGGTGCGCCCGCCGGTGCGGTCGGTCTCCTGGTCGGTACGCACGGGTCCGACCGCACCCGGTGCGCCGCACTTCATCAGCACCGCACCGGCGCACCGGTCGAGCGACCGCCGCACCGCACCGGTCGAGTGCATCGCCGCACCGCACCCGGTGCGGCGATGCGGAAGTGCGGGTGCGTGCTCCACCGGACGCGGTGCGGGCCCGGGGAAAAACCCTGCGGACAAGGGACCAAAACGGACACCGATTCGAGAATGGGCAAGGGGTCCCCGATATTGGGCAAGGGGTCAGAGCCTTGCGGTCGGCCCGTGCCTGTGATCGAAGAAGGGCGGCCGTCCCCGGCCTCGACCGGGCCTTGTGCACCGAGGACGGCCGCTTGCAGTGTCCCGGCCGCCCGACGCCCGCAGTGCGCGGGGGTGCCTCGGATGGTCGGCGGGCTCAGGGCAGCACCCGGAGCAGCACCGCCGTCCCTAGAACCGACAGCGCAGGGTCCAGCGGAGCTCCACTGTCGTTACTCCGGCTGCAGCCAGTCCGGCGGCTGGCTGATCGGGAACGTGGCACTTCCGGTCGGCGCAGCTTCGAGCGGGCACGCAAGCACACGCCCGTCAGGCAAATGGATCTTCAGGTCGTAGTGGGAGACGTTGCTGACGCTGGAGCGAGCCCCCTGGCGAACGGCCGCGAAGTCGATGGTCAGTTCGTCCGATGTCGGAATCGGGCGCAGGATGACCTGGGGGATGAGTCCGGTGACGGGCGAGGCGTCGAATGACGGGTGGCCGTGCTTCGAGCGGAGCCGGTCCAGCAGCCACTGAATCTGATCAACCTGGCGAGCGGCGAGTTCGTCGGTGGTGACGGCGTTCGCGACTCCGACGACGGCGCGGCAGAAGGCGGACTGCTCATCGCTGGTGAGCGTCTGGGGGGCGTGGGTGTACCCCGGGCGCAGCGCTTCGGTGATGCTGCCCGAACCCGGGTCGACTCGTACCTCTCGATGCACAAGAGCATCGCGGAGCTCGCTCGTAGCGGCGTAGAGGCTCATGATGCGGAGCCACAGGGCTGGATGCCCGTCAAAGGGTGCCACCGGCTGCACCCTGTCGGCCCGGGCCTCCTTCGCTTTCGTCTCAATGCGGTAGCTCTGGTGGCGCTGATCGTCGAAGGCAAACCCTGCTTGCCTCAACCCAAGTTCCACAAGCAGGTCGAGCACCTTCCAGGCAGCCCCGAAGAGCAGCGGGCGGACATCGTCGGCGGTGATCAGACCGGTGGCTGCTCCCGACGAGTCATTGACGCCGACGTTCACACGGGCCGTCTGCGGAGTCACCGCGATGCTGCTCGATCCCAGGGCCCCCAGTTCGATCACGCTCTTCGCTTCTGAGGACGGCAGTAGCGGCGTGATGCGGTCGAGGGTGTACCGCTCGAAACCGCTCTCCTCCTTGAACTCTGCCTTACTACCGGGCATGTGCCCTCCAGGGGGGTGCGACTGGTTCCGTGTGAGCCTCACCTTCAAGGATGGCCCGGCGCAAGCGCAGCAGGGACATGCGGCGAGAGGTACTGATGTGGCGATCTTGGCCAGGTACCGGGTCCCGTTTGGCCAAGTAGCTTGTCATCTTTGGCCATCTACGGAGTCATGTGACTGTGCACCGTAGATGGCCAAAGTTTTCAGGGTAGTTGGCCAGGTTGTACGCGCGGATCCGAGCCGGGTGGGTGCCGCGCAGATTCATGAAATTGGTGGCCCGGAGGCCGGTGGGAATGGGGTCGTACGCGGCTTCGCCGGGCCCGTGGCGGAAGTCCGGCGCCAGTTCGCGACCCCGGGGTCGACCGCCTCCGGACGGGCTCTCACCTGCCCGTCTGTGGACTCGGACAAAACAGCCTGACCTGGTGTTTTCCAGGGATTCGCCTAGGGTGAGGAGTTCTGCCGGACAGCTTCGGAGGGGACAACATGAGCGGGGAAGCCAGCGAGTACGACGCGAGCCAAATAACGGTGCTGGAGGGGTGGGAGGCCGTTCGCAAGCGGCCCGGGATGTACATCGGCTCGACCGGTGAACGCGGCCTGCACCAGCTGGTCCACGAAGTCGCCGACCGGGCGGTGAACGAGGTCCTGACCGGCCGAGCCAACCGCGTCGATATCACTCTCACACCCGACGGCGGCGTGCGTGTCGCCGACGACGGGCCGGGCATCCCCGTCCACGACGCCGCGGACAACAGCGGTCCCGCCCTCGAAGCCTTGCTCACCCGCATGTACTACGGGGCGGGACCCAGAGGCCGCCACACCCCGCTGCTCGCCCTCGTTGGCATGGGTCCCTCCCTCGTCAACGCCCTGTCGAGCCGCATGACGGCCGAGGTGCGGCGCGAGGGGTTCCACTGGGTCCAGGAGTACGCGCGTGGTGTGGCCGTCACCCCGCTCACCGAGGCGGGCACCTCGACCGGAAGCGGCACCACCATCACCTTCTGGCCCGATGCCGACATCTTCGGAGCCGCGGAGCTCTCGTTCGACGGCCTGGCCGAGCGCTTCCGGGAGCTTGCCCTGCTGAACAAGGGCTTGGAGATCTCTCTGACCGACCAGCGCGGTCTGGGCGGGTCCCGGTCGGCGCGATTCCGGTACCCGGGCGGCGCGCGGGACTTCGTGGCCCTCCTCGACGAGCAGGAAGAGACGCCCCTTCATCCGCGCATCATCGGCTTTGAACGGGAGGATCCGCGAATGGGCGGAACAGTGGAGGTGGCCCTCCGTTGGCGTGACTCCCAAGAGGAACGGCTTCGGAGCTTCGCCAACAGCCGGCCCACCATCGGTGGCACCCACGAGCGAGGCTTCCGTGGCGGAGTGGCGGCTGCGGTCACCGCGTACGCACGGGAGCAGCGACTGCTGACAACGGCGGACCCCAACGTCGAAGGCGATCGGATTGGCGAGGGCCTGACGGCGGTCGTGTCAGTGAAGCTCGACGATCCCGAGTTCGAGGGTTCCACTCGGGGCGTGCTGGGCAACGCCGCAGTGCGAGTCTGCGTCGAGGAGGTCGTCCAGGAACACCTCGGCAGGTGGTTGGAGGAACACCCGGAGAGGGCCGCAGCTGTCTTCGGCCGGATCATCAAGGGCGCCCGTCGGGACTGACCAGAAGCAGGCCTCCTGCTGGTCCTAGGGAACTCGGCCAGCAGGGCGGTCGGCAGCACACGGCGGACAACCAGTGACATGACCCGTGGCCAACCAGCCTGCTCAGGCTGGCCAGATAGTGTGAAAACTGTGGCCATCAACCCTGAAAAGTGGCCAACTGCCGTGCAAAGTCACAAGTCACGAAACTGGCCTCATTTGAGTTGATCTTGGTTGCCTACAGGGTTGCCCACAGGGTTGCTTGCAGAGTTGCCCACAGGGTTGTCCGCAGGGTTGCCTACAGGGTTGCCTCGGCGGCGAAGCCGGGTTCGCTGAAATGCCAGTTCAAAGGCGTGGGCAAGGGCTTTTGAGGGCGCCGACTACTTCCCTGGGAGACCCTGCGGCAGGCACGGCGGGCACTGGCGAAGCGGAGCAGCGGCGGAGCAGCCCAGGCGGCGAAGCGTAGGCGGCGAGCCGGAGGCGCAGTGGCGGCGCGGTGTTCCGTACGGCGGCATAGAGCGACGGAACACCGGCCTGGCAGGCGGCATCCCGCTCGCCGCGGTGGCACCGCCCCGGACCCGGTACCCATCCGTCGGCGTCGCATCGCCCGGGGGCGCCGCGCGGTGGCGGCCGTCGTGGCCGGGCGGCCGGGTCAGGGCTCGGGGCGTTCGGTGTCGCCCTGGTCCAGGGCGAGGAGGCCGGCCTCGGTGAGAGCGGCCGTCCACCGGCGGCCCTTGCGGTCGGGCGCGCCGGACTCGTCCAGGCGCACCAGCCCGATCGCCTCCAGGGTCTTGAGAGTGGCGAGGTGGAGGCCGGGTGTTCCCCGTCCGGCAGTGACGTCCTGGTCCTGGAGGCGGCGCAGCTCTCCCAGGGCGTCCCACTGACGGTCGGTCGACGGCAGATGGAGAGTGTGGTCATCGGGAAGCACCGGGCGATCCTACGAGCGGCGCGACGCTCGACACAGCCGGTCCGTGACGTCGACCGGTCGGCCGGGTGCCTGGCGGCCCGCTGCGCCTCGTCATTCCTCCGCCGACCCGCGCAGCCTGTCAGCGGGCAAAGCTGTGGGGGGTGCGTCGCCGCAGGTTGTGCTCATCGGCGGCTGCTTCCTGGCTCTTGCCGGTCGAGTGCCCCGCTGCCGGGCCGACCTGCAGGCGCTGTCGAAGGAGTACCGGGCGGCAGCCCAGGGCGAGCCGGTGCCAGCGCTACGCCCTTGACCGGCACCACCCCCCACGATCGGGCCCACTCGGCTGCGTTGCACCCACGATTTCGCTCCGGCGGTGCTGTCGCGCCGCCTTGTCGCGGCGGTCGGTCGCTAGGGGGCCTGTCGTGCCCTGCCACCTGCACGAAGCGGCCGAACCCCCACCCCTCGGTGCGACGCGACAGCAGGCCGCGACAGGGCCGGGTGCGGCCCTCGGGGAGACCCGCCCTGCTGCGCCCCGCCTTCATCGCTGCGGCTAC
>Ga0302314_10003331_pt1 | contig 29699 bp, 26 predicted proteins | sample III_Palsa_N2_3_FD_200533 | JGI IMG/M metagenome (GOLD analysis project Ga0302314, IMG submission 200533) | Peat permafrost microbial communities from Stordalen Mire near Abisko, Sweden - III_Palsa_N2_3 | ecosystem: Environmental > Terrestrial > Soil > Palsa > Peat permafrost | place: Sweden...
GCGATCGGCTTCGGCATTCCGCTGCTGCTGTGGATGGTGCTGCTGTACCTGATCTACAAGCCGGAGCGGCGCTCCCTGCATGGCGACGCGCGTTTTGCCAGCCATGGCGACCTGTCCCGGGGCGGGCTGCTCAAGCCGAGCAGCAACGGCATCGTGGTGGGCCGGATGGGCTCGGACCTCATCCGGTTGGCGGGTACCCGGCATGCGCTGCTGTCGGCACCAACCCGATCGGGTAAGGGTACCGGCGCGGTGATCCCCAACCTGCTGACCTACGAGGACAGCGTGGTGGTGCTCGACATCAAGCAGGAGGCCTACGACATCACCTCGGGCATGCGCTCGAAATTTGGCAAGGTCTTTCTGTTCAACCCGTTTGCGGAAGATCTGCGGACGCATTGCTGGAATCCGATGACCTATGTGTCGAAGGATCTGAAATTCCGCATCGACGATCTGCAGGCCATCGCCGCGATCCTGTACGAGGACGATGCGAACCGGGACAGTTTCTGGACCAACCAGGCCCGCAACTGCTTTCTGGCGGCAGCGTTGTACCTGTTCGAACAGCAGGACGACGACATCCGCCGCGGCGTGAGCGAGGAGTTCCAGCAGCCGCCGACGCTTGGTCGCATCTATCGCCTGTTTTCCGGCGACGGCACCGACCAGAAGGCCTATCTCGGGCAACTGGCGCAGCAGGAATTCCTCAGCCGCGAGACCAAGACGGCTTTTAGCAACCTCACCGCGCTGGCCGAACAGACTTTCGCCTCGGTGGTCGGTTCGTTCCAGGAACCGCTGCACATCTTCCTCAATCCGATCCTGGACAAGTCCATGTCCAGCGACAGCTTCAGCCTCAACGATCTGCGCCGTCAGCGGATGACCATCTACGTCGGCATCTCGCCGAACAAGCTCGGCGAGGCGCGCAAGATTCTCAACATCTTCTTCTCGCAGGCGATCAAGTTGAACGTGCGCGAGCTGCCGGAAAAGAATTCGGCGCTGAAATACCAATGCCTGTTCCTGCTCGACGAGTTCACCTCGATCGGCCGGGTGGACATCCTTGCCACCTCGGTCAGCTATGTGGCCGGCTATAACGTGCGCTTCTTCGTGGTGATCCAGAGCCTGTCGCAGCTCGACGCCGTGTACGGCCCCGAGGTGTCGCGTAGCCTGGTGACGAACCTGGCCTGCCAGGTGATCTACACCCCGCGCGAACAGCGCGATGCCAACGAATACTCCGAGATGCTCGGCTACACCACGCTGCGCAAGCGCAACCGCACCCGTTCCAGCGGTGGCGGCTCCAGCTCCAGCGTGTCCTACGCCGAGGTCGAGGAGAAGCGGGCACTGATGCTGCCGCAAGAACTCAAGGCACTGGACCCCGAGCAGGAGATCATCTTCATCGAAGGTGTCTCCCATCCGATCAAGTGCACCAAGATCCGTTACTACAAGGAAAAGTTCTTCAAGGCGCGGCTGATGCCTAAGGTCGATGTGCAGAAATTGCCGCTATAAAGATGCAAGGCCGCCGGCTGCGCAGGAAGGGATGCACGGTATAAATTCGCGCTGCAGGTCATCGAAATCGTTTTGCGGCTGATCCTGGCCACTCGTGATGAAGGGACATGGGCGTGACGACATTTGATTGGCTGGATTTCGGGCAGGGCCGGGCGCGATTTTCCGGCAGCATCCGTGGCGCGGACGAACGCGGCCACGAAACCTTCGCCGTCGAAGCGAACGGTGCCGAATACTTCGGCGAAATCGATCGCGCCTTCCTGCTGAACGGCAACGACTACAACATGGAGATCGTGTCGTTCGGTTATACGGACAAGGAGTACGTGAGCGCGCCGTTTCCGAGTGCCCGCGCAAAGTTCACGCCGGCCGATCTCGAAGTCATGCAGTTATTGATCTGTAGCCTGATCGAAGCCGTTTCGAAGGCCGCAGAAAAGCCGTACATCATGGGCGAGTACGCCGATGCCCATTTCATGGGAAAGGTCATTTTTCGCGAAGGCTGGGCGCTGGTTCTGTCCACGTCCGCGGCTGAGGGCCAGACGACATGACGGACTACACCGACCAGATCGAACGCATCCGCAAAGCGACGTCGCTGGACGATATCCAGGCGGTCGCGCGGCAGTACTCGGCGAAGGCGGTCGGCGAGGGTGGGATTCTCTACAGCGGCTACGTCGGCGAGGTGAAGTCCGAAGTCCTCGCGGTGGAGCTGGCCGAAAAGACCGGCCTGCCGATCATCAACAACACGCCGCGCGCGCAGTTCCTGGCCGACAGCGCGGTCTCGGACGCGATCAAGGCATCGGCCGAGCGCATCTACAAAGGGCAGGGCGAGAGCCTGGCGGCCGCGCAGCAATCCGCCACGAATTTCCTCTACGGCGACGCCAAGGCGGTAGGCCGTAGCGCGACCTCGCTGGACGGTTGCCTGTGGGGTGAGGCCTCGCACGAATTCGCCGGCTCGCTGCGCGGCAACGTCACCCTGGTCGCCTCGGCGGCCAGCCCGGATCGCGTATTTGGCAAGGTCGAAGTTCCTACCGTGCTGCACGAAAGCCACGCCGGTTCGCTGGGCAGCAAGTCGGTTGCGGATTTGCGCGCGGTAGAAGCCAAAGGCGGCATCAAGGCCGTGCTGCCGGAGGTGCAGGCCAACTTCATCCAGGCGGCACCGCACGGGATTTTCGTTTCGCCGGAAAACGTGCCGGGCAAGGCGGTCACCAAGGTGGTGGTCTCGAAGGAGGCCGCCGCGGCGCTGGGCCTGGACGCATCGAAATTCTCCAGCGCCGCCGAGTTGAGCGCCTCCGGTCTGGCCCGGGCGCCGCTGGGCCTGGCGGCACCCACAGCGACCCTGTGACTGGGCGGCGTGCGCACGGTCGAGCCGATGCCGACCCGGGTGGCGGCGGAAGGCGAGCCGCTGGCGGCTTCCGAAGCGGCCGCCCGCCGCGGCCTCGGCGCCACCGCGGTCAAGGGCGCCGGCGTGGTGGCCGCCGCTGCCGTGGTCTACGACGTGGCGAATACGTCCAGCCGGGCCAACGAGCTGTTCAACCAGGGCAACCGGGTCGGCGGCCAGTCGGAAATCATGCACTTCGGCGGGCGCAACCTCGGCATGCTCGGTGGCGCGGCACTGGGTGCCGAGGCCGGCGCCGCGCTGGGCATCGAATCCGGCCCGGGCGCCCTGCTCACCGGTGCGGCGGGTGGGCTGATCGGCGCGATCGGCGGCGAGAAGCTGGTCGACGCCATCGACAACCACCGCATCTACAACCAGAAAGACCAGGCCGGTGAGAGCTGGCATTTCGATCCCAAGCAGCCGGCGCAGGGCTGGACGCGCACGATCACCACCAACGAGATCGATCCGCAGGGCGTACCCAATTTCGAACTGGGCATCCCCGCGTACAAGACCCAGACGCTGACCGCGCCGCCCGCGCTGGCCAACGAGCTCAACTACAAGGCATCCGGCGTCGCCGTGCAGATGGCGCTGGCGCATGCGCCGAAACCACAAGATCCGTATTCGATTCCCGCCGGCCCGGGCGATGCCTCGAGCCTGCGCGAGAGCAATTGGAGCCGTAACCCGCAGACGCACGAATGGGCGCGCACGGTCGCCACCGGTTTTATCGAGCACGGCATGGTGATCTCGCATACCGAAACCGCCACACCGCAGAAGGCGGCCCAGCTCACGCGCGAATCCGACGCTATCGTGGCGCAGAACATCGCCCATTCGCCGCATGCCATTGCGGCGCGTTATCAGACCGCGTACGAGCAATTCGGCTGGAACAAATTCGGCGTGCCGACCGAGGCGGTCACCACGGCGCTGCGCGCGCCGGACAACAAGTTGCACGCATCCGATGGCCACGAATACACGCGCGGCCAGAATGGGCAGTGGGACACGCCGGGTTTCTTCTACGGCACCAACGAGGCCAAGGGCAACGTCAAGGACGAACTCAACGCGACCTTCCAGCGCGAGCATGCACCGGCCGTGGCGCCACCGGCGAAACCCGTGACGCCGCCGACGCTGGAGCCGCCGCGCCCGCACGATCCGCGCAGTCCGGAACACCCAGGCCATGCGATGTACGAGAAGGTGCGCGAGCAGGTAGCCGATCTGTATGCGAAGCAGGGGCAGCCGCTCAATCGCGAGCAGCTCGAACGCACCACGGCGGGCGTGATGTTCGATGCGCAGAAATCCCAGCTGAAAGACGTCAAGGAGCTGCACCTGAGCGTCGACCCGGCCACGCGCAAGCCGGATCCGAACGGACACATCTTCGCCTATGCGGGCGACCCCAGGCAGGTCACCACACTCAAGAGTTCCACCGACGTGCACCAGGCGCAGCAGGCGACACCGGAACAGACTTACACCCGCATGGGCCAACTCGCCCAGCCGCAGGCGCAAGTCAATGCTCCGGTGCAGCAGGCCGTCCAGGGACGATAGCGACGCGGCAGCGAAACGTGCAGGTTGCCGACTCTTCATCGCGTTCAAATTTTAACGATCGTGACACGTTAACGGCGATCGTCACTCGCTACACTTGACCGGATATGGCCTGCGCTTGTGCTGCCGAAGTGCAGGCAAGTTTGTCCGGGTGCCTGCCGTAAACACACTTCCCATCAGTTGAAGTAAACCGTTTGGAGATCGCATCACGATGACTACACCACCGGTCACGCGCAAGGAATACTGGGATCGCATCCTCAAGCTGCGCAAGGAAACGGACGGCCATTTCAGCCTCGAACAGATCCAGGACGCGCTAGGCCTCACGCCCGCGCAGGTCGAGGAAGCCAAGCAGCTGGCGAACCTGCAGCCGCCGCTCGACAACATCGACATCTACGAGTCGGGCCGCGACACCATCTATGCATGGACCAGCAACCTGATGGCCGAGATCTATATCGAGGACGGCACCAACGCGCCGAAGACGCCGCGCCCGCCCTCCGACAGCCAACGTCTGCAAGCCCTGGAGCAAGCCATGTCTGCCGCCACGCAGGAACGCGCTGCTCTGGATATCAATAACCCCGCGGCCACCGTGGCGGTCAACGCAAAATACATCGCGTTGAACAAGTCCTACCGTGCCGTTGAAGCGAGCGAGAACTGAGATGCCCGATCGCGACGAATACAAACTGAGCGAAGCGCTCAACGAGAAGATTTTCCGGGAAAGAGTCATTCCCTTTTTGCACGAAGAGGCCAACAAAGGTGGCGTCGAACTGCATGCCGCCGATAGTCCGAAGATGGTGCTGGTCGGTGGCCAGCCGGGCGCGGGCAAAAGCAGCTCCACCGATGCCGTCCAAAAAGAGCTGCGAAATCATGGCAGCGTGATGACCATTGCCGCGGACGACCTGCGCCAGTTCCATCCCAATAATGCCGAGCTGATGAAAAAGGACGATCGCACCGCGGCCGATTTCACGCATGCCGATGCCTCGCGTTGGGCCGAAAAGGCCGAGGTATATGCACGCGAGCAGCGCTACAACGTGTTGCTCGAAGGCACGATGAAGACGCCGCAGAACACTGCGGACAAGCTGGCCGAATACAAGCAGGACGGCTATGCCACCGATGTGCGCGTCGTCGCGACCCACGAGCGCTCGAGCTGGCAGGGTGTGATCGCACGCTACGAAAGCCAGAAGGCCGCCGACGGTTCCGGCCGCATGACGCCGAAGCCCGTGCACGATGCGGCCTATAGTGGTGTGCTGAACACGGTCGAGAAGATCGAGACGGACAAGCTCGCCGATCGCGTCGGCGTGTATACACGGGGCGGCCAGGCGATCTACCAAAACAGCCTGCAAGACGGCCAATGGAAGGAACCGACCGGGATGCGCGGTCAGCTGGAAGGTGAGCGCAACAAGCCGCTCACGCAGGTGCAGTGGAACGAGCATATCGCTCGCTTCGATCCGATCGAAAAGAACCAGCTACGTCCCGGCCGCAACCCCACCGTGGAAGAAGTGCGCGACTTGCATCAGTTGCGCGCGACCGCCCTCCAGGAGCGCGACGTGAGCCTGGGTCGGTCGTCCGCGCCGGTTGCTTTGGCGGCGTCCAGCAGCATCCAGCAGCAACCGCAGGCATCGGTTTCGACCGCCGTGGAGCAGACGCCTGCGAACGATCCGCGCAATCCGGATCATCCGGGCCATGCGATGTACGAGAAGACCCGCGGGCAGGTCGTCGACCTGTATGCCAAGAATGGTTTGCCCCCACTCACCCCGGAGCAGCTCGAACGCACCACGGCGGGGGTGATGAGCGATGCGCAAAAGCATCACTTGCAGGACATCAAGGAGCTGCACATAAGTCAGGATTCGACCCACAAGCCGGACCCGAAAGGGAATATCACGGCCTTCGCGGGCGATCCGCACGCTGTCACCACGCTGCGGAGTCACACCGACATCCCGCAGGCACAGAGTGCCCCTGCCGGGCAGACCTTTGCGCAACAGGCGCAACAGGCGGTCCAGCAGCCGGTGCAGGCCAATACGCAAGTCCAGCAGCCCCAGCAGCCTGTCCGACAGTGACATAGCCGTGAATGCATCCGTGCGGCTGCCGATCTCCGGTAGCCGCCACGGTTTTGTCTAGGCTCCTCGAATGATGCGCGGCTGACCGGAAAATCCGGTCAGGCTTGGCTGGCGCGGCGTGCTCGGCTAGTCTGGTCGGCTAGTCTGGCCGGCCGATAGGTCCGGTCCTGCCTCCCACCGCAGCCGCCGGCGTCGCCGCGCGCGTTGCCAGCACGCATCACTGCACCGGAACCAAGCAGCACATGCAAGAGCAAGCGTCAGCGAAGGAATCGAACAGCCCCGACGGCAACGAACGCGAGGCGGGCGCATCCGGTTATCAGCCGCAGGCGGTGGAACACGCCGCGCAACGGTACTGGAACGACGCGCATGCCTACGAAGTGAAGGAGGACGCGTCGCGGCCGAAGTTCTACTGCCTGTCGATGCTGCCGTATCCCTCCGGCGCGCTGCACATGGGCCATGTGCGCAACTACACCATCGGCGACGTGATCAGCCGCTACCAGCGAATGAATGGCCGCAACGTGCTGCAGCCGATGGGCTGGGACGCGTTCGGCCTGCCCGCCGAGAACGCCGCGATCAAAAACAAGACCGCGCCGGCGAAGTGGACCTACGCCAACATCGCGCACATGAAGGCGCAGCTGCAGGTGATGGGCTACGCGATCGACTGGTCGCGCGAGTTCGCCACCTGCCAGCCCGACTATTACGTGCACGAGCAGCGGATGTTCGTACGGCTGATGAAGAAGGGCCTGGCCTACCGCAAGAACTCGGTGGTGAATTGGGACCCGGTCGACCAGACCGTGCTGGCCAACGAGCAGGTGATCGACGGCCGCGGCTGGCGCACCGGTGCGCTGGTCGAGAAGCGCGAGATCCCGCAGTGGTTCCTGAAGATCACCGACTATGCGCAGGAACTGCTGGACGGCCTGGACCGGTTGCCCGGTTGGCCCGATGCGGTGAAGACCATGCAGCGCAACTGGCTGGGCCGTTCGGAAGGCCTGGAAATCGACTTCGTAGTTGATAAAGGCGGCGTCGAAGGGCGCGACGAAAAACTGAGCGTGTTCACCACGCGGCCCGATACCTTGATGGGCGTGACCTTCGTCTCGATCGCCAGCGAGCATCCGCTGGCCTTGCGGGCCGCGCAGAACGACGAGCGGCTCGCCGCGTTCCTGCAGGAACTCAAGCACGGCGGCGTCACCGAAGCCGAGCTGGAGACCCAGGAAAAGCGCGGCATGGACACCGGCCTGCGCGCGATCCATCCGGTCAGCGGCGAGGCGATCCCGATCTGGGTCGCCAACTTCGTGCTAATGGGCTATGGCACCGGCGCGGTGATGGCTGTGCCGGCGCACGACCAGCGCGACTGGGAGTTCGCCAAGAAATACAGCCTGCCGATCAAACTGGTGATCGTCGATCGTTCGGTGCTGGACGCCCTGGTCGAGTTGCAGCAAGGCCTGGCCGACGGCGCGCAGGCTGACCCGATGCGGCTCGCGCTGCGCGGCGGTTCCACCGACGCCTACCAGACCCAGGCCGCGGCCCAGGTGGTGGAGGATTTCGAAACCGCCGTGCAGGAAGCGCAGGCGTTCACCGAGCGCGGCACTCTGGTCCATTCCGGCGCGTTCGACGGCCTGGACTTTACGCAGGCGTTCGACGCGATTGCGAAGCAGCTCGAAGCCGACGGCCGCGGCCAGCGCCGTGTCAACTGGCGCATCCGCGACTGGGGCGTCAGCCGCCAGCGCTACTGGGGCTGCCCAATCCCGGTGATCCATTGCCCGGCGTGCGGCGCGGTGCCGGTGCCCGAAGAACAGTTGCCGGTGTTGCTGCCGGAGGACGTGGCGTTCAGCGGCGTGCAGTCGCCGATCAAGGCCGACCCGGAATGGCGCAAGACTACCTGCCCGCAATGCGGTGGTGCGGCCGAACGCGAAACCGATACCTTCGACACCTTCATGGAATCGAGCTGGTATTACGCGCGCTACACCAGTCCCGGCGCGCCGGTGCAGGTCGACGGCCGCGCCAACTACTGGCTGCCGGTGGACCAGTACATCGGCGGCATCGAGCACGCGATCCTGCATCTGCTGTACTTCCGCTTCTATCACAAGCTGCTGCGCGACGAAGGCCTGGTCGGCAGCGACGAGCCAGCCACCAACCTGCTGTGTCAGGGCATGGTGATCGCCGAGACGTTCTATCGCGACAACGCCGACGGTTCGAAGGAATGGATCAACCCGGCCGACGTGGAAATCCAGCGCGACGAACGCGCCCGCGTGATCGGCGCCACGCTGAAGGCGGACGGCAAGCCGGTGCAGATCGGCGCCACCGAGAAGATGTCGAAGTCGAAGAACAACGGCGTCGATCCGCAGTCGATGGTGGACAAGTACGGCGCCGATACCGTGCGGCTGTTCTCGATGTTCGCCGCACCGCCGGAGCAGTCGCTGGAATGGAACGAGGCGGGCGTCGAGGGCATGGCGCGCTTCCTGCGCCGGTTCTGGCGCGAAGTGACCACGCATGCCGCCAACCCGGACCACCCGGAAGTCGATCCCGCGCAGTTGAATGCCGCGCAGAAGGTGCTGCGCCGCCAGCTGCACGAAACCATCCAGAAGGTCAGCGACGATATCGGTCGTCGGCATGCCTTCAACACCGCGATCGCCGCGCTGATGGAGCTGCTTAACGCGCTGAACAAGTTCAACGACACCAGCGACCAGAGCCGCGCGGTGCGCCACGAGGCGCTGGAAGCGATGGTGCTGATGCTCAATCCAGTGGTGCCGCACCTCAGCCACGCGTTGTGGCAGGTGCTAGGCCATCCCGAGACGGTGCTGGAGGACCAGTCCTGGCCGCAGGTCGACGCCTGCGCACTGGTTCGCGATACGCTCACCTTGGCGGTGCAGATCAATGGCAAGCTGCGCGCTACCATCGAGGCGGCGGCGGATGCCCCGAAGGATGTGCTCGAGGCGTCCGCGCTGGCGCATCCGCAGGTAGTCGCGTACCTGCAAGGCCTGACGGTGCGCAAGGTCATCGTGGTACCCGGCAAGATCATCAATATCGTCGCAGGATAAAATCCATGAATCGTCGTTTCCAGATCGCCTTGTTGCTGGCCGCCGCATGCGGCCTCGGCGCCTGTGGCTTTCATCTGCGCGGAGGCGTGCCGGTGCCGGCATCCATGCAGCACATGCACGTCGGCGGCAGCGGCGCACTCCAGCGGCAGCTCGAGCGCGGGTTGGCCGCGTCCGGAGTGACCATCGAGGATCATGCCGGTGTCGGCACCGCCGAGCTGCTGCTGCCGACCGCGGCCTTCAGCACTGACACGCTGAGCTACAGCGGCGCCGCCCGCGTCACCGAATACGCGGTGCGCTACCACGTCGAATTCTCGGTGAATGACGGCGTCGGCAAGCCCCTGATCCCGCAGCAGCACATCGACATGTCGCGCGAATTCAGCTACGACGCCACCGACACGATCGGCAACGCGGCGCAGATCGAAGAGCTGCAGCGCGGCCTCAACGACGACATGGTGCAGGCGATCCTGTTCCGGCTGCGCGCCGCCGAGCAGCATCCGAAGGCGCTTGCCGCGGCCGCGGCCTCCAGCGCTCCTGCCGCTGCATCGTCCAGCGCGCCTGCCGCGGTCGAGCCCGCCGCCGGGCACTGACGCCGCGATGCCGCTGGCCGCCACGCAATGGCAGAAGGCCCTCGCGGCCGACCGCCTGCATCCGGTGTACCTGCTAGCCGGTGAGGAATTGCTGGTGCTGGAAGCCGCCGACGCCTTGCGCGCGCAGGCGCGCCGGCTCGGCTATAGCGAGCGCGAGGTGCTCGACGTCGGTGCGCATTTCGATTGGGACGAGTTGGCGCGTGCCGCCGCCGGCATGTCGCTGTTCGCCAGCCAGCGCCTGCTCGACCTGCGCCTGCCCACCGGCCGGCCAGGCAAGGAGGGCAGCGCCGCGATCAGCGAGTTCTGTGCCAATCCGCCGCCCGACGCGACCCTGCTGATCACCGCCAGCGAGTGGAGCAACAAGCACGATGGCGCGTGGACCAAGGCGGTCGATGGTGCCGGCGCGATGGTGGTGTTCAATGCGCCGAAACCGAACGAATGGTCGGCGTGGATCGGCGCGCGGCTGGCCTCGCGCGGGCTGGCCGCCAGCGCCGATGCGGTCGCCATGCTGGCCGAGCGGGTCGAGGGCAACCTGCTCGCCGCCGCGCAGGAGATCGACAAGCTGGTCGTGCTGCACGGTCAGGCGGGCGGCGCCATCGGCGCGGCCGAAATGGAAAACCTGGTTGCCGACAGCGCGCGCTATGACGCCTTCAAACTGACCGACGCCGCATTCGCTGGCGACGGTAGCCGCGCGCTGCACATCCTTGCCGGTCTGCGCGCCGAGGGCGACGAGTTGATCGCGCTGATGGGCTGGTTGGTCAACCAGTTACAGCTCGCGCTGCGCCTGGCCAATGCGCACGATTTCGCCGCACAGGTGCGGGTCGAGCGGCTATGGCCGGCGCGCGAACAACTATTCCGCAAGGCACTGCGCCGCGCCCCGCGCGAGCACTGGCTGCAATGCCTGGCGCGCGCGGCGCGCATCGATCGCATCGCCAAGGGCCGCGAAGCCGGCAATGCGTGGCTGGAAGCGGAGCGACTGATCGCCGCGATGGCGGAACCGCGCGCCGCCGGCGCACTGGTCTGAGACATTGAACAGGCTCTGAGTACGATGCAGCCGTTGGCGATTTTCGGAGGCACCTTCGACCCGGTCCATCTCGGCCACCTCAGCGTGGCCTGGGAAGCCGCCGAGCTACTGGACGCCGAAGTGCGCCTGCTGCCGTCTAGCGTGCCGCCGCACCGACCGCCGCCGATCGCCAGCGCCGGGCAACGCGTCGCCATGCTGCGCGCCGCTTTGCAGGGTCAGTCCCGGCTGACGCTGGATACCCGCGAACTGGATCGGCCCGGTGCCTCCTACACGGTCGATACCTTGCGCGAGCTGCGCGCGGAGCAAGGCACGCGTCCGCTGGTGCTGCTGATCGGTGCCGACGCCTTTGCCGGCCTTCCGGAATGGCATCGCTGGCTTGAGCTGTTCGACTACGCGCATATCGGTGTGCTGAGCCGGCCCGGCATTGAGGCCGAACCATCGGCCGCGCTGCAACGGGAAATCGCGTTGCGCCGGGTCGACGATCCGCTCGCTCTGCGCGACAGCCCGGCAGGCAAGCTGGTCGAGCTGAGCGTGACGCCGCTGGAAATCTCCGCCACGCGCATCCGCGAACTGCTCGACGAGGGGCGCGATCCGCGCTACCTGCTGCCGGCGGGACTGTTCGACGATCCGTCGCTGCTGTCGCCGTACCGACGCTAGTTACTGATGGTCGCCAGCGATCAGTGACCAGCCGCCGTATGCGGAACAAACCGCAGCGCCACCGAGTTCATGCAGTAACGCAGGCCGGTCGGCCGCGGGCCGTCGTCGAACACATGACCGAGGTGGCCATCGCAGCGGGCGCAGCTGATCGCGGTGCGATCCATGCCGAGGCTGTCGTCGCCCTTCTGCGCAACGTTGTTCTTGGCGATCGGCTGCCAGAAGCTCGGCCAGCCGGTGCCGGAGTCGAATTCGGTGGCGGCGTCGTAAAGGGCGGTATCGCAACCGGCGCAGCGGAACAGGCCGGGCTTTGCCGGTTTCTCGTGCGCGCCGCTGAAAGCCCGTTCGGTGCCTTCCTGGCGCAGCACGTCGAACGCCGCATCGGACAGGCGCGCATGCCACTGCGCGTCGCTCAATACCAGCTTGGGCAGTTCGCAACTGCCGAGGGAGTGGCCGTCGGTATCGGCGAAGCATTCGAGCTTCACCATCGCCGGCTTGGTCTGCGCCGCAGGTATCACCGCAGTGGCGGATGGCCCGGCGAACAGTCGCCGCAGGCCGAAACTGCCGCCGGCCAGGGCGATGGTGCCCATGCCCAGGGCATTGCGCAGAAAGCGGCGGCGCGCATGGATCAAAGTCTGGTCTGACATGACAGCCTCCCGATTTGGAAGAGGTGGATGGTGCTGGCGATCTCGCGATTCAAAGAAAGAACCGACAACGCTCAGCCGAACGTGAAGGCATAGGCGCGCACGCCGGGGTCGAGGAATTCGATCTCGAACAGTCGCTCGCCCTGGCCATGTGCCTGGCGCACCAGCTGGTAAAGGCGTTGCCCGGTGACGTTGCCGTTGCCGTTGGCATCGATGTCCATGCCGTGGTCGTCGCCTGGCGGCTTGCCGTCGATGTGCACGCGGAAGCGCACCGGCTTGCCGTCGTCGGCGGGGCCGAGCACCAGGTGCAGGTCGCGGCCGCGGAAGCGGTAGACGATGCGGCCGCCGGCGCGGTCGAGTTGGGCGGTTTCGTCGTGCACCGTCCAGCGGCCGTCGAGCGACCACTGGTTCGTCGTCAGTGTCGAAGGCGCGTGGTAATCGAAGCTGTCGTCGTGCGCGACTGCGCCGCCGGCGAAGTTCGCCGCGCGCGCATAGCCGACATAGGTTTCCGGCGAGCGGCCGTCGTCGCCCGAGGAAGCGGCCTCGGCGCCCTTGCTGCCCGGCTGCACATAGCCGCCCGGCAAGTTCTTCTGACCGGCTTCGGTCAGCAGCTGGCGGATCACATCCTCGCTGTGCTTGTAATTGCCCTCGCCGAAATGATGCGCGCGGATGCGGCCCTGCGTGTCGATGAAGTAATGCGCCGGCCAGTATTCGTTGTTGAAGCCCTGCCAGATCGCATAGTCGTTATCCATCGCCACCGGATAGTCGACGCCGAGATCCTTGATCGCCTTCGCGACGTTGTCCGCATCCTTCTCGAAGGCGAATTCCGGCGCGTGCACGCCGATCACCACCAGGCCGTGATCTTTGTACTTGTCGGCCCAGCCGCGCACATACGGCAGCGAGCGGATGCAGTTGATGCAGGAGTAGGTCCAGAAATCCACCAGCACCACTTTGCCGCGCAGCGACTGCACGGTCAGCGGCGCGCTGTTGAACCAGCGGGTAGCACCGGCCAGCGACGGCAGCTCGCCTTCCACCGGCAACGCTGCGCCGGCTTTCAATGCTGGCTGCGCGGGTGGGGCGGGGCGCACGGCATCGACCAGCCTCTGCTCGATGCTACCGGTGCTGGCCAGCGACAACCGCGTCAGCAACCCGGTGTCCGCGCCCAGCGCGATCGCTGCCACGCCGACGAGCACCAGCACGCCGAGCACGCGCCGCACCCACTCGCCGGCGCCGAGCGAGCGCTTCATCAGCGCGAACACGCGGCCGCCGATCAGCAGCGCCAGGCCGAGCGAGGTGGCCGCGCCAGCCGCGTAGGTGAGCAGCAGCAGGGTGGTCTGCACGCTGGCTCCCTTCAGCGCCGCGCCGGTCAGCAGCAGGCCGAGGATCGGTCCGGCGCAGGGTGCCCACAGCAAGCCGGTGGCGACGCCGAGGCCGGCGGCGGAAAACACCGAATCGTCGTTTGCGTCCGCGCGGCGGGTGAGCCGGTTACCGAGCGCGACGAAGGGTCGGCTGATCCATTCGGCGAAGTGCGCGGACAGCAGGGTCAGGCCGAGCAGGGCCAGCACCACCAGGGCGACCCAGCGGCCATATTGGTTGGCATGCACCGCCCAGCCGCCGCCGACAGCGGCCAACGTGGCGACCAGCGAAAAGGTCACCGCCATGCCCAGCAGCATCGGCAGGCCGTTGCGCAGGAACGGGCGGTCGGCGCGCGCGAACACGAACGGCAGCACCGGCAGGATGCACGGACTGAGGATGGTCAGTACGCCGCCGAGGTAGGCAAGGATCAATACAAGCATGGTCGCGTCTTCAGTGGAGGTATGCCGGACTATTCGCCGCGAGACGCGGATGGGTTACCTGATCCTACGAAGTAACCGTCGGCTTGGTTGCAGCGAATGGTCTACAGATGATGCTCCGATGAGACGCGCATGCCTTTCCGCTTGACCGCCACCGCCGGTTTGGTTCTAGATGGGAGAGTTTCCCTGGGGATCGACCCGGACTGGACCGTGCAAGCGCCTTCTGCTGCCCATCACGAAATCGACAGCACGCGACCCGATCATCAGCGGGCGCTGTGGATGGTTGCCGCGCAAGCCGGCGACCGTCTGGCGTACGAGCGCGTGCTCGCAGCATCGGTCGCGCTGATCCGCGTGGTGGCGCGCCGGCAGGGCGTATCGACGGACCAGCTCGACGACGTGGTGCAGGAAACCCTACTTACCGTGCATCGCGTGCGGCATACCTACGACCCGGCGCGTTCCTATGATGCGTGGTTGGCGGCGATCGCCGCGCGACGTGCGATCGACTTGTTGCGCAGCGAAGGCCGGCGTGGCCGACGCGAAGTGCACGATCCGTTGGCCTCGGAGATGTATGCCGACCGCGACGACGCGAGTGCGGCTGGCGATCGCGCGCAGCAGGCGCAGCGGCTGCGCGCGGCAATCGCCGAACTGCCGCCGGGACAGCGCGAGGCGGTCGAACAGCTCGGTTTGAAGGAACGCTCGCTGGCCGAGGCTGCCGCGCAGACCGGCCGCAACAGCGGTGCGCTGAAAGTGAATCTGCATCGCGCGATGAAGGCGCTGCGCAGTCGGCTACAAGGAGGTTCCGATGACTGAGCAGCAGTCGGTCACGACATTGATCCATGCGCTCGGTGCGGAACTGGCGCCGGTGCGCCGGTTGCCTCCGCCGTGGCGGCGCACGCTGGGCTGGCTGCTCGCCGTCGTGGCGATCGCGGCGGTCTTGCTAATGCACTACGGCGCCACCCACATGCTGCAGCGTTGGGCCGGTGCGCCGGACCTCGGCTGGGCCGGGCTCGGCGCACTGCTCACGGCCATCACCGCGGCGTGGGCGGCGTTCTCGCTCGGTGTGCCGGGGCAGCGTGCGGCATGGGCATGGCTGCCGCTGCCGGCCGCGCTGTTGTGGATCGGTGCCAGCGGCCTCGGTTGCCTGCGCCACTGGGTGGCGCCGCAGACGCACATCGCGACCTTGTCGGATGCGCCCGATTGCCTGTTCTTCATTCTTGGCTTTTCGATTCCGTTGTCGGCGCTGCTGATCCTGCTGCTGCGCCGTGCCTACCCGCTGCGTCCGGTGCTGACCGCGATGATGGTAGGGCTGGCCAGCGCGGCGGCCTCGGCCAGCCTGCTGGAAATCTGCCATGCCTTCGATGCCGCGGCCACCGACCTGCTCACGCACGCGATCGCTGTGGCGCTGGTGGTGGCGGTCAATGCGGCGATGGGCGGGCGGCTGTTGCATGGGCAGGCGGTGTCGAGCAAACGGAATTAGTCGCCGCTTCCGGCGATCATGGAAGTCTGAAAGAGCGATAATCCAGCCGGTTCAGCTCATCACGGATCGCACATGCACCATCACTGGCTGTCCTCGCTAGGCATCGAGCATCCGTTGATCCAGGCGCCGCTGTCGGGTTCCACCACGCCTGCCCTGGTGGCTGAGGTTTCCGGCGCCGGCGGGCTGGGTTCGCTAGGCGCCGGCTATATGGAGCCGCAGGCGATCATCGACGATGCCGCGCGAATCCGTACGCGTACCGAGCGCCCTTTCAACATCAACCTGTTCGTGCTGCCGGACGATTTCGACGTGGACATGGCCGCAGTCGAACGCTTGCGCGCGCGTCTCGACGCCTTGATGGAACGCGAAGGACTGGACGTGCGCACCACCTTGCCGGCGCATTGGGCGCCGCGTTTCTCGGAGCAGTTCGCCGCACTGTGCGAAGTACGTCCCGGCGTAGCGAGCTTCACCTTCGGTGTGCTCAGCGCGGCGCAGCTGCAGGCGCTGAAGCGACTGGACATTGTGGTGGTCGGTACGGCCACGACGGTGGACGAGGCGCAAGCCTGGGCCGAGCTGGGCGCCGATGCGATCTGCGTGCAGGGCGCCGAGGCCGGCGGCCATCGCGGCAGCTTCCTGCACGAAGCCGAGGACGCCATGATCGGCCTGTTCGCGCTGCTGCCGCTGACGGTCCGCGCAATGGCCACGCATGGAAATATCCCGGTGATCGCCGCCGGCGGCATCATGGACGGTCGCGGCATGGCTGCGGCCGAAGCACTCGGCGCCGCGGCCAGCATGCTTGGCACCGCCTTCCTGGCCTGCCCGGAATGTTCCGCCGCACCAGCCTGGAAGCACGACCTGCAGCAGGCTGAGGATCACCGCATCACCACCATCCGCAGCTTTTCCGGTCGCGCGGCGCGTGGCCTGCGCAACACCTATGTGGATGCGATGCCGAACACCGCGGACGAGCTGTTGCCGTACCCCGTGCTGAATGCGCTGACCTCGCCGCTGCGCCGCGCCGCCGCGCAGGCCGGGCGCGGCGACCTGCTGTCGGAGTGGTGCGGTCAGGCGGCTTCGCTCAGCCGCAGCTTGCCGGCGGCCCAGCTGGTGGCGGCGCTGATGCACGAATATCGGCTGGCGAAACGGGCGATGGCCGGTTGATCGGCAGGCTGCGGACCTTTATCGCGGCCGGGACTCGATGAATCGTCATATTTCTGCGGTTGACCGGCCCGGCACCGGGGCGGACTATAATGCCCGCGCGCTATGTTGCGCGGCGATCCCGTATCGAGGTCCATCTTCTTGACTACGACTCAAAGTAGTTCCGCACGACGCAGCACCGCTGCAACGAGCAGCAAACCGCGCAGCGGCAAATCGGTGACTACCACCGCGCTGCGCAAGCATGTCATCGACGCACTGGAAGAACTCAAGGCCAAGGACGTGCGCGAAATCGACGTGCGCGGCAAGACTTCCATCGCGGACCTGCTGGTGATCGCCTCGGGCACCTCGGCGCGCCACGTCAAATCCATTGCCGACGAAGTGGTGAAGTTCGCCAAGAAGGCGGGCGTGATGCCGTTGGGCGTGGAAGGCGAGCAGGAAGCCGAATGGGTGCTGGTGGACCTGGGCGACGTGATCGTCCATGTGATGCTGCCGCGCATCCGCGAATTCTACGGGTTGGAACGGTTGTGGACGGTCGGCGATCGCGAGCACCCGTCGGATATCGAGCTGGCGAACGCTGCCGGCTGATTGGTTCTGCCCTCCGTCATGCGCGTGGATGAGTTGCATGTCTCCGGATCGAGCCGATGCGCGCACGGCTGATCGCCGTCGGCGAGCGCATGCCGGAGTGGGTGTCCGCCGGCTTCGCCGAATATCGCAAGCGACTTTCGCACGAGCTGCCGCTGGAGCTGATCGAACTCAAGCCCGGCCTGCGTGGCAAGGGGCGCGACGATGCGCGGGCGATGCATGACGAAGGCGCGCTGATCCTGGCCCAGCTCCAGCGCGATACACATGTGGTTGCGCTCGACGGCCGCGGCAAGACATGGTCCAGCGAGGATCTGGCGACGCAGCTCGCTACGTGGCGCATGGCCGGGCGCGATCTCGCCTTTCTCATCGGCGGCCCGGACGGGCACAGCCCGGAAGTGCTGGCGCGTGCCGACCAGCGTTGGTCGCTCGGCCCGCTGACCCTGCCGCATATGCTGGTGCGGCTGGTGCTGGCCGAGCAGTTGTACCGGGCCACGACGATCGCGGCCGGTCACCCGTATCATCGGGCCTGAATTCTTCGCGAGGCCTCCCGATGTCCAGTGGATCGATCACCTACCGGCAAGCCACCGTCCACGATCTCGACGTGCTGGCGCCGCTGTTCGATGGCTATCGGCAGTTCTACGGTCAACCGACTGACCTGTCGCGCGCACGTGTCTTTCTGGCGGAACGTTTCACGCATCTGCAATCGCTGATCTGGCTGGCCTTCGACGCGCAGGGCGAGGCGGTGGGCTTCACCCAGTTGTATCCGCTGTTCTCTTCGGTACGCATGGCGCGCGTTTACCTGCTCAACGACCTGTTCGTGCAGGCGTCGGCGCGCCGCTGCGGCGTGGCCGCCGGGCTGCTGAAGGCGGCGGCCGACGCGGCGCGCGCGCTCGGCGCGGCGGGATTATCGCTGTCGACTGCGCGCGACAACGAGGCGGCGCAGCGTCTGTACGAATCGCTGGGCTGGCAGCGTGACGACGCGTTCTACGAGTACAGCTTGACCCTTTGATATTCGCGGCACTACACCACCGGGATCTCCATGCTCCATCTCGCCTCGCAGTCGCCGCGCCGACACGAATTGCTGACCCTGCTCGAGGTGGATTTCGCCACGCTCGCTATCGACGTGCCGGAGCGGCGCGCTGAGCACGAATCGCCACTCGCGTACGTGAGCCGTGTGGCGCGCGACAAGGCGCGTGCCGGCCTGCGCCTGCTCGATGCAGCTGACGGCCACGTTGTGCTTGGTGCGGACACCGAAGTGGTGCTCGACGACGAGGTCTTCGGCAAACCACGTGACGATGCCGACGCGGCTGCGATGTTGCGACGACTGTCGGGGCGCACGCACGAAGTGATCACTGCCGTGTGGCTGGTAAGTACCGAGGGTGAGCACGCCGACACCTGTATTTCGCGCGTGCGTTTCGCGCCGCTCGACGAGCCGGCCATCGCCACCTATGTCGCCACCGGCGAGCCGGCCGGCAAGGCTGGCGCGTATGCGATCCAGGGCCGCGGTGCGACCCTGGTCGAACATCTGGAAGGCAGCTATTCGGGAGTGATGGGTCTGCCGCTGTTCGAGACGGCGAGGCTGCTGCGCAAGCTCGCATGAGTTAGCGCGCGATCGTTATTGGGCGACCCACAACCACGCCATCACGGCGAACAGATTGTTGATCGCATGCACGAGCACGGCGGGCCAGATCGAACCGGAGCGCAGGCGTAGCCAGGCCGCCATGGCGCCGAGCAAGGCGAGGTTGGGCAGCCCATACCAGAGAAAGCCCAGGTCGGGCAGGTGGACCAAAGCAAACAGTACGGCACCAAGCGCGATCGCCCAGCCGGCTCGCATGTGTCTGAGCAGGGCCGACAGCAGCACGCCACGAAACAGCAGCTCTTCTACCAGCGGCCCAAGGCTGACCACCAAGAGCGCCAGGCCGATGCGCAAGCCTGATGTGGCGCCATCCAGCATTTGCTTGACGTCCTGGGGCACCGAATGTCCATGCGCCAGCCACAGGGTGAGCATCCCACCTACGACCGGCGTGGCCAGGCCGAGCAACACCGCGATGCCGTATTCGACGCCACTCCGTGGGGCGCACCAACCGAAACCGGGTGGCGCAGCTTGCGACCACATGGCGGGCCAGCAGCGACGTATCAGCCACAGCGTGACGCCGGCTGCGATGACCAGACCGAGAATCACGATCCATAGCCGCGTGTCGGGCTGCGTCATTACATTCTGAAACGCTGCCTGCACGCCAAGGCGAATGCTGCCGACGATGCCGAACAGGAGGCCGATCAAGCTGGCCGCCATGAACTGCAACAGGAAATACAGCACGATGATGCCGGCTGCCGTAGCCAGGCTCGGCTGGCGCGCGCCGACCGGCAACGGAGGTGGCGTGGCGACGGGTCGCGTCGCCGGTGGCGGGAAAGAATTCAGGGGATCGGCATCCATGACCGTGCAGCCTGCAGACAGTCGTGGATATCAGCCGGCCAGCATCGCGCGGCCCAGGCCGAAGGCTGCCAGTACGACCAGCACGACCCAGGCGACCGTGCTGGTGATGAAGCCGAATTCGCGCTTGGCCGGATCTTTCAGGTAGCCGACGGCATACCAGACGCGGCCGACGATCCAGACCAGGCCGGCTAAGCCGGCCCATAGCGGGAACCCGTAGTTCGCGGCCAGCCACAGGGACGGCAGGAACATCAGGGTGCCTTCCAGCGTATTCATCTGCACCCGGTAAGCACGCTCGAAGGCCGGATGGCCGGTGGTCGCCGGTGCCTTGATCTGGTGGCGGCCGCGAGCATGGGCCACCAGCATCAAGGTGCCAAACTGCAGCAGCACGGTAAGCAGGGTGACCAATGCAGGCAGGTGCTGGGCCATCAGGAAAGCTCGAAGTCGATAGGAACGGCTACTTTAGCCGTTTGGCGCGCCGGTGCGTGAGGCGTTATCGTCGCTGCATGGCGCCGGCGGCGGTGCGGATTGGGGAGGCAACATGGATTGGCAGAAAGGTCGGCCCAGCGAGAATGTGGAAGAGGGCAGCGGCAGCAGCGACGGCGGCGGTGGTGGCGGTTTCATTCCCGGCGGCGGCCGTGGGCTCGGGCTCGGTGGCATCCTGGTGCTGCTGGTGCTCAGCCTGATCTTCAAGCGCGACCTGCTCACCCCGTTTCTGAGCAGCGACGGTGGCAGCGTGCCACAGCAGACCAGCAGCGGCGCGCCACAGGCGACCCATGCGATCGACTGCGCCACCACGACTAATCAGCAGGAGAATTTCGTCTGCCGCATCGTCGGCAATACCGAAGATACCTGGACACAGATTTTCAGCAGCATGAACCAGCAGTATGTGCGGCCAAAGCTGCACCTGTTCACTGGCAGCGTGGATACGGCCTGCGGCCAGGCTTCCACCGCGGTCGGTCCGTTCTACTGTCCGGGCGACCAGAAGGTGTACCTGGATCTGGCGTTCTTCCAGGAACTGCAGGATCGCTTCCACGCCTCCGGCGATTTCGCGCGCGCTTATGTGATCGCGCACGAGGTCGGCCATCATGTGCAGCGGCTTACCGGGGTATTCGATCGAGTCGAGCAGGCGCGGCGGCAGGGCACGCCGATGGAAGGCGCGAACGGCCTGTCGGTGCGGCAGGAGCTTCAAGCGGATTGCTATGCCGGCGTGTGGGCCAATCATTCGCAGCAGCAATTGCAGTGGCTGCAGGACGGCGACATCGAGTCGGCGTTGAACGCGGCCAGCCAGATCGGCGACGACAACCTGCAGAAACAGGCGCAGGGGCGCGTGGTGCCCGACTCGTTCACGCACGGTACCTCCGCGCAACGTGTGAAATGGTTCCGCGCCGGTTTCGAAAGTGGCGACTTGGGACACTGCGACACCTTCGCGGGCGAGCCATGATCAGCCGGGCATAAGACAGTGCGTGCGGCTGGACGCGCTGCCTTACGGCAAGCCGCGTCTGCATTGACCTGCGTCACATTGCCGGGAAAGTCGGAATCCTGCGATAGAGCATGCCGTATCAGCCGTGCCAAGCTAGTGGGATCGGGGGTAGAGGATCGGCAATGGCAGTGCAAGGAGCTTGTCGTGCGACGGGCTAGGCGTGCGCGGAATCGTGCCGGAGCTGCGGTTGCGGCCCGGTACGGGCTTCATTTGCGTGCCCGCCACCTGCTGTGTTGGGCGACAGGCCTGCTCTTGCTGCTGGGCTTCGGCGGCGTTGTGCCGGCCGCGGGCAACGATCCGTGGCAGCCGTTCCTGTCGACCTGGTTCGACCATGTCACGGTGGCCGAAGGCCTGCCGCATCCGACCACCACCTCGATCACGCAGGACAGCCGCGGCCTGATCTGGCTCGGCACCATCGCCGGCCTGGTGCGCTACGACGGTTATCGCATGCAGGTGTTCGGCGGCGGCGCAGGGTCGGCGAATTTGTCCGATGCCTATGTGCGTGCCTTGGCGGCTTTGCCGAACGGCGGCTTGCTGGTGGGCACCAATGGTGGCGGCCTGTTGCGCTTCGACGCCGCAACGCAATTGTTCCATCGCTATCCGATCGGGCCCACCGGTACCGCCAGCGCGAAGATCTATGCGATCGCGCCCGATCCGAGCGAACCCGGTACCGGCTTCTGGATCGCCTCCGAGGGCGGGCTGGATCATCTGGATGCGGCAAGCGACACATTCCGGCACGAAGCGCCGACCGAGGACACCCCGCACGAGATGGCCTCGCGCATCTTTTCGGTGCTGCAGGATGGCCAGGGCAATCTCTGGGTCGGCAACAATGCCGGCCTGTTCGAGCGGGCGGCCGGCAGCAAGGATTTTGTGCGGGCGACCGATGCGGACCCCGCGCTGGCGGCGGTCCTGCGCGACCAACCCTGGGCGCTCGCGCAGGATCACGAAGGCCGGCTGTGGGTGGGCACGCTGCGTTCCGGCGTGATCTATCGCGATGCGCAGCAGCACTGGCATGCGCCTGCAACCCTGGTCGGTTCGGACAGCCTGATCCGTCATCGCACCGTGCGCGCCTTTCTGGTGGCTACCGATGGCAGCCTGTGGGTCGCCACCGACGGTGCCGGTGTCGTGGTCTACGATCCGTCGAACGGACAGGCGCGCTCGCTCATGCACGATCCGGCGGTCGCCTCCACACTGGACGGCAACATCGAGCGTGCACTGCTGCAGGATCGTTCGGGCAACATCTGGGTCGCCACCGAGCTGGGTGCGGCGGTTTACGATCCGCACCCGCGCGCTGTGCTGTCGGTGCTTTCCTCGCCGCTGGAGGCGAATGCGCTGGCCATGCCAGACGTGCACTGCATCTACGTCGACGCGCGCGGGCGCATCTGGCTGGGGCTGGGCATGGGGCGCATCGATGTGCTGGATCTGCCCCGTGGCAGCATGCACCACATCCAGCTGACCGGCGCGCAAGCCGATCTCGATGTGCAGGCTCTGGTCATGGCCGAGGATGGCTCGATGTGGGCCGGTTCGCAGGGTGTGGCGCGGATCGATCCGGATACGTTCCAGATCCACAACGCGCAGTTGCCAATGCTCGAAGGGCAGCCGATCCTGTTCATGCAGCGCGACGGCACACGCGTGCTGATCGGCACCTACGACGGCATCTATCGCTACGACATGGCGACGGCGCAGATGGAGCATTTCCGGCACGATCAGGCCGACCCGAACAGCCTGATCAGCAACCAGGTGCGCAACAGCGTGCGACTGCCGGGCGCCTGGTGGTATCTCACCGCCAACGGCATCAGCATTGCCGAAGACAACGCCAGCCATTTCCGCACGCTGCGCAACGATCCTGCCGATCCGCACAGCCTGCCGCAGAACTATGTCAACTCGGTTGCGGCCGACGCGCGTGGGCGGCTCTGGGTCGGCACCTACAGCGGACTGGCCTGGACCGACGATATGCATGCGGCGGGTGGCTATCACTTCGAGCGCCTCGGCATTGAGCAGGGGCTGGAGAACGCCAAGGTCAACGCCTTGCTGATCGATCCGGCCAACCGCGTGTGGGTAAGCATGGAGAACGGCCTGGCGGTGGTCGACCCAGCGCTCAAGGTGCGCATGCTCGGAGCGCGCGACGGCCTGCATCTGCTCAACTATGTCCTGCGTTCCGCGGCCATCACGCCGCAGGGCGATCTGCTGTTCGGCGGCCTGGGCGGGTTGACCGTGCTGCGGCCGCAGGCACTGCAATCGCAGCCGAGCCAGCCGTCGCTGGCGATTACCTATGCCTCCACCAATCGGCGGGTGCTGTCGTTCGCCGAGCTGCCCGAGGCCGACGGCTCGCTGACACTCGGGCCGCAGGAGCGCAGCCTGCACATCGATTTTTCGCTACTCGACTATCGTGCGCTGGCGGAGACGCGCTACAGCTATCGCATGCGCGGGCTCGAATCCGAGTGGACCGAAATCCCGCGTGGCACGCCGCCGACCGTGATCTACACCAATCTGCCGCATGGCAGCTACACGCTGCAGTTGCGCGCGACGACCAAGGGCATCGACGGCAGCGAAATCGAAGCATCGGTGCGCATTGTCGTGGAGCCGCGCTGGTACGAAACCGCCCTGGTCAGCCTCGGCCTAGTGCTGTTCGGCATGCTGGCGTTCTTCGGGCTGGTCTACCTGCGCACACGCTATCTGCGCCAGCGCGCGGTGGCGCTGCAGGAGCAGGTGGATCTGCGCACGCGCGACCTCAAGCTCGCCAACGCCAGACTGGATCAGCTCGCCGGTACCGACGAATTGACCGGTGCGCACAACCGCCGGCGCTTCCTCGAGCTGACCGAACGCATCCGCGAGCGCGCCGAGACGGAGCAGGACCGGTTCTGCCTGCTGCTGATCGATCTGGACGAATTCAAGCAGGTCAACGACAACTACGGCCACCTGGCCGGCGACCAGGTGATCCGCACGGCCGTGCAGACGGCTTTGCTGCTATGCCGATCTCCGGCCTTGCTGGGGCGTTACGGCGGCGAGGAATTGGTGATCTGTCTGCCGGATGTGGACGGCGCCACCGCGCAGTTGATCGGCGAACGCATCTGCAAGGCGCTTGCCGACGTGGTGGTGGTCTTCGAAGACCACACCATCCGCATTACCGCCAGTGTCGGTGTGGCGGCATGGCGGTCGCCGGAATCGCTGCAGTCGTTGCTGGGACGCGCCGACAAGGCGTTGTACGCGGCCAAGCGCAGCGGACGCAATCGCTGCGTGCTGGCCGAGGATTAAAACTCCGCTTTTGCTCAGTGATCGAAGCGGTAAATGTCCATCGCCAGAATGCCGAGGTCGATGCCAGCATCCAGCCGCTGCGCGCGAAACGGCGTGCCCGCCGCACCGAGTGCGACGAACAGCGGCAGTAGGTGCTCGTCGGTGGGATGCGCACGCTCGGCGAAGGGAGCGCGGGCGCGATAGTCGAGCAGGGCATCGACATTGCCCGCGGCGAGCTGCTGCTCGACCCAGCCGATGAACGGCCTGACATAAGGGGCTTCGCGCCCGGCGTTGTAGCCGGCGCCGAGGTCGTGCAGGTTGTGGGTGATACTGCCGGAGCCGATTACCAGCACGCCACGTTCGCGCAGCGGCGCCAGCGCGTGACCGAGTGCGAGCTGATGGGCGGGACCGAGCATTGGTTGCAGCGAGATCGGCACCACCGGGATGTCCGCATCCGGATAAAGCATGCGCAAGGGCACCCACGCACCATGGTCGAGGCCACGGGCCGGATCGATCGTCGCCTTCAGACCGGCGCGATCGAATAGGGTGGCGATCTCCGCCGCAAGCTGTGGCGCACCGGGCGCCGGATAGTCGAGCTGATACAGCGGCGCGGGAAAGCCGGAGAAATCGTGCACCGTCTTCAGCCGTTCGGCGCCACCGACCTGCGGCGCGCGCGATAGCCAGTGCGCGCTGGCGATCACGATGGCCTGCGGGTGCGGCAGCTGCGCCGCCAACTCGGCCAGCCGCACGCCGGTCTGGCCCGGATGCAGCGCCGTCATCGGCGAACCGTGCGAAATATACAGAGTGGGCAGGGTGGTCAAGGCATCACCTGAAGTCGTGGACATCGACCAAGATGGGGCCGAGATTCAGACCTGTCCATGGCGGCTGCGGAAACAGTCCGTTGCCGCAGCGACATCACTGCTGCCCGCTTGCCGCCGCTTCTGCCAGCCGCGCTTACTTGCGCCGCGGCGGCTTTGCACCATCGTTGCTGCGCGGGCGCGGCTTGCCGCCCGGCCTGGATTCATGTGGTTTGGGCAGCACCGGCTTGCGCGCCGGCGCCGCGTCCGCTTCGCCGCCGCCACTACCGCCGTCCTTGCCATCCCATTCGTGGATGCGCAGTTGTTGCTGCGATACCCAGACCTTTTTCAGATGCTCGAAGATTTCCTTCGGCATGCCGTCGGGCAGATCGATCAGGCTGTATTCGCCACGGATACTGAGCCGGCCCATGTGGCGGCTTTCCAGCCCGGCCTCGTTGGCGATCGCGCCGACGATATTGCCTGGCTTCACGCCGTGGTCGTGGCCGACCTCGATGCGATAGGTACGCTTGCCGGGCTCGGTGATGTGCTCGCGCGCCGGACGCGTTCCGAACTCGCGCGGCTTGCCTTCGTACGGTTTCTGCGCGCGCGCGGGCCGCGTGTCGCCGTGTGCCGCCGGTGCAGCGCGGCGTTCGCTATCGCGGCGTGCGCCGCGCTCCGGCGTGGCCTGCTCACGGTCCTGATACTCGGCGCGCTCGCGCTTCGGCGGCGGCGCCAGCAACAGCGGCTGGTCACCCTGCGCGATGCGCGCCAGCGCGGCGGCAATCTCGATCGCCGGCACGTTGTGTTCCTGTTCGTACTGCTCGATGAGCTGCTGGAATTGGCCGAGGTCGCCGATCGACAGCGTATCGCTGATGCGCTGCTTGAACTTGGTGATGCGCTTGTCGTTGACCGCCTCGACGCTGGGCAGCTGCATCTGCTCGATCGGCTGCCGCGTGGCGCGCTCGATCGCGTGCAGCATGCCGCGCTCGCGCGGGGTCACGAACAGGATCGCGTCGCCGCTGCGGCCGGCGCGGCCGGTGCGGCCGATGCGGTGCACGTAGCTTTCGGTGTCGTACGGAATGTCGTAGTTCATCACGTGGCTGATGCGCTCCACGTCGAGGCCGCGCGCGGCCACGTCGGTGGCGACCAGAATGTCCAGCTTGCCGTCCTTCAGCTGCTGGATCACCCGCTCGCGCTGTGGCTGCGCGATATCGCCGTTGATCGCCGCAGCGGCAAGCCCGCGCGCCTGCAGCTTCGTGGCGAGTTCGTCGGTGGCTTGCTTGGTGCGAGCGAAGATGATCATCGCATCGAACGGCTCCGCTTCGAGGATGCGCGTCATCGCATCCAGCTTGTGCATGCCGCTCACCCACCAGTAGCGCTGGCGGATGTTCGCCGCGGTGGTAGTCGACGACTTGATCGTGACTTCGACCGGGTCCTTCAGGTGTCGCTGCGCAATCTTGCGGATGACGCTGGGCATCGTGGCGGAGAACAGCGCCACCTGCCGTGTCGGCGGCGTGGCCTGCAATACCTTCTCGACGTCGTCGATGAAGCCCATGCGCAACATTTCGTCGGCTTCGTCCAGCACCAGGTAGCGCAAGTCGGAAAGGTCCAGCGTGCCCTTGTCCAGATGATCGATGACCCGGCCCGGCGTGCCGACCACCACGTGCACCCCCCGCTTGAGCGCATGCAGCTGGGGGCCGTAGCTCTGGCCACCGTAGATCGGCAGCACCTGGAAACCGGGGATATGCGTGGCATAGCGCTGGAACGCCTCGGCCACCTGGATCGCCAGTTCGCGCGTCGGCGCCAGCACTAGCGCCTGCGGCTTGCCGGGTTTCGGGTCGATCCGCGAAAGGATCGGCAGCGCGAACGCGGCGGTCTTGCCGGTGCCGGTTTGCGCCTGGCCGAGCACATCGCGGCCGGCGATCAGTGGCGGAATGGTGGCGGCCTGGATCGGCGAGGGCGACTCGTAGCCGACCTCGGTCAGTACGCGCAGCACATCCGGATGCAGGCCAAGCGTGTCGAAGCCGGCGATGGCCGGGGCGGAGTCGTTGGGCGTGGAGGACATGGCAGCCTTCATTGGCATGTCTAGGACATGCAAGGGAATGGGAACGGGCTTATTGTAACAGTCCCCTGCTGACTGGCCGCGGTCGGCGCATCCCCGGAGGAAAATGATGAAGCAACGACTTCAAGATCGCGTGGCGCTGATTACCGGCGCATCGTCGGGCATCGGTGAAGCGACCGCGCTGGCGCTGGCGGAGCAGGGCGCCAAAGTGGCGATCGCTGCGCGCCGCGAGGATCGGCTGCAGGCCTTGGCCGAGCGGCTGCGCGCGGCCGGTGCCGAACCGCTGGTGCTGGTTGCCGATCTGCTCGACGAGCACGAGGCGCAGCGGATCGTGACCGCGACCCAGGCCTATTTCGGCCGGCTCGACATTCTGGTCAACAACGCCGGCGTGATGTATCTGGAGCCGATCGTGGAAGCCGATCTAGGCCGCTGGCGGCGCATGCTGGAACTGAACGTGCTGAGCCTGATCGCCTCCACGCAGGCCGCGCTGCCGGGCATGATCGAGCGTCGCGACGGCCATATCGTCAATATCGCCTCCACCGCAGGTCGTTTCGCCAACCCGAACGCGGCGGCCTACGCGGCGACTAAATTCGGCGTGGTGGCGTTTTCCGAGGCACTGCGGCGCGAGGTGTACAAGGACAACATCCGGGTCAGCGTGATCGAGCCCGGCGCGGTCGCCACCGAACTGCGCGACCACATCGGCCATGCCGGCGTGCAGCAGGCTACCAATACCTGGGCCGAAGGCATGCGCCAGCTGCAAGCGGAGGACGTGGCGGAGGTGATCGCGTTCTGCGTGACGCGCCCGGCACACGTCAACATCAACGAAGTGCTGCTGCGCCCGACCGATCAGGAGCGTTGAACATTGTGAGCCGGCTGGAAACGATTTCCGAACAGCGCAGTTTCGATGGCGTGCAGGGCTTCTATCGCTTCGAGTCGGCGGCCTGTGGCGGGCCGATGCGCTTCGCGGTATACCAGCCGCCGCAAGCGGCGCAAGGGTCGTGCCCGGTGCTGTATTTTCTCGCCGGGCTCATTTGCAGCGAGGAGACCGCGACGATCAAGGCCGGCGCGCAACGCATCGCCGCCGAGCTCGGCCTGCTGCTGGTGATGCCGGACACCAGTCCGCGTGGCACCGGCATCGACGGCGCCACCGGTGACTGGGAGTTCGGCGAGGGTGCGGGTTTCTATCTCGATGCCACCCAGCCGCCGTGGTCGACGCGCTTCCGCATGCATACGCATGTGGTGGACGAGCTGCCCGCGCTGATCGGCGAACATTTTCCGGCCGACCTCACACGCAGTGGCATATGCGGCCATTCGATGGGCGGCCATGGCGCGCTCACCATCGCGCTGAAACATCCGCAGCGCTACCGCTCGGTCTCCGCCTTCGCGCCGATCGTCGCGCCCAGCCAGGTGCCGTGGGGACACAAGGCGTTGCCGCGCTATCTCGGCGACGACCCGGCGGCCTGGGCCGAGTACGACGCCTGCGAGCTGGTGCGCCGGCAAACCTTTCCTGGCACGATCCTGATCGACCAGGGCGAAGCGGACGGATTCCTGCAAAACCAGTTGCGCCCCGAGCTGTTCGACCAGGCCTGCGCGGAGGCGGACCAGCCGCTGCTGCTGCGTCGGCATGCCGGCTACGACCACAGTTACTACTTCATCGCCAGCTTCATCGCCGATCATCTGCAGCATCACGCGCAGGCCCTGGACCTTCGATGAGCCTATGGTTTTGATCGGCGCACCGCTGAGCACGGCCCGTACCCGCAGCCGCTTGCTGCTGGAAGTGGATGCGCCACTGCTGCTGCGCTACCGGCTGGAGAATCGTGAGCATCTGGCGCCGTGGGAACCGTTGCGCAACGAAAGCTTCTTCACGCTGGAACATTGCCAGCGCACGATTGTCGGCGGCCGGCAGGCGGCGCAGCAGGATCAGGCGTTTCCGTATGCGATCTTCATGACGGACGGCGGACCGATGATCGGCAGCTTCACCTTCGCCAACCTGGTGCGTGGACCGTTCCAGGCCTGCCACCTCGGCTACGGCATCGCGGCCGCGTGGCAGGGGCAGGGATTGATGCACGAGGCCTTGGAAAACGGGCTAGGCTGGGCGTTCGGCGAACTCGGACTGCATCGTGTCATGGCCAACTACCTGCCGCGCAATGAGCGCAGCGGCAAGCTGCTGCAGCGGCTCGGCTTCGAGCAGGAAGGTTATGCGAAACGCTATCTGCAAATTGCCGGGCACTGGGAAGATCATGTGCTCACCGCGCGATATCGTATGGACGATTGATCCCGGGCATCAGCCCATT
>Ga0302314_10003332_pt1 | contig 29686 bp, 26 predicted proteins | sample III_Palsa_N2_3_FD_200533 | JGI IMG/M metagenome (GOLD analysis project Ga0302314, IMG submission 200533) | Peat permafrost microbial communities from Stordalen Mire near Abisko, Sweden - III_Palsa_N2_3 | ecosystem: Environmental > Terrestrial > Soil > Palsa > Peat permafrost | place: Sweden...
GGCCGCAGGCTGTAGAGCTCCCGGCGCAAGATCCCGGCCGCCTCAAGCCGCTTGAGCCGGCTGGTGACGATGTCGGTGGCCGCGCCGGTGTTGCGCTGGATGTCGTTGAAGCGGTGCACCCCGTAGCCGCACTCGCGCACGACCAGCAGGGACCACCGGTCGCCCAGGATCTCCAGGGCGTCGGCGATCGAGCACACCCGAGGCCCTCATCGACTACTACGAGAACCACCACGTCCCGCTCGTGCTGAGCCTGGCTCCCATGCCCCCGGTCGACAAGCGCAACTACCTCGTCCGGGGCGATGCCGCCAACCGGGAGTCGCCGGCGATCGAGTTCGACGTCGTCACCGAGATGGCCTGGGATGACCGGGCCGGCTTCGACAACTGGATCACCACCCTGGGCGTCCCGGCGATCGCCGAAGACGAGGCCCGCTTCCTCGACCGCGCCAAGACCAGGGCCTACGTCATCGACGAGCAGGCATCATCCCCCCGCTGAAGCCCCGATCGGGGCGGTCGGCTGGGTGATCACGAAGGATTTGATCCTGGCGAAGGATAAGTGGCGCCATAGCGCCACTTATCCTTCGTGATCACGCCGCCGGCCCGTGATCGGGCTGGCTTAACGGCGCTGGCTAAGGAGCGAGCGGTTCGGCCGGGAGCACGGAGGCGAGCACGCCGCGGTGCGTGGGCACGGCCTCGGCGTGCCGCTCCCGGCCCGCCGGGGTGAGCTGGACGTAGATGCCGCGCCGGTCCTCGCCGCACAGGCAGCGCAGGACAAGCCCGCCGCGCTCGAGCCGGTCGATCAGCCGGGACAGCGCGCTCTGGCTCAGGTGCACGGCATCGGCCAGCTCCTGGACGCGGAAGTCGCCGCTCTCGCGCTCGGCCAAGCGGTCGAGGACCTCGAACTGGCTGACGCCAAGACCGTGCCGCTCGCCCAGCTCGTGCTCGAGCGCGGCCCAGGCCGCCGCGTGGCTGGCCGCGATGGCCCGCCACGCGGTCACCTCCGGTTCCAAGCTCACGCGGACACTATAGCGCGGCCGCCAGATAGTTGCAACTACACTAATTGCACTTGCATTTAATGTACGTGCAAGCATATTGTCGGGAACCATGGAGTCACCAAGCCGCGTTCAGGCTTCCCCAGATCTCCCGTCCGTCCAGCCGCCAGCCGCGCCAGCCCGCGCCATCGCTACGCAAGGCTGGAACCCGCGCCTGTGGGCCATCCTGATCGTGCTCTGCGGGGCACTGTTCCTCGACGGGCTCGACGTTTCCATGGTCGGCGTCGCCCTGCCCGACATCCGCGACGCCCTCGGGCTGTCCACGTCCTCGCTCCAGTGGGTGGTCAGCGGCTACGTGCTCGGCTACGGCGGGCTGCTGCTGCTCGGCGGCCGGGCCGCCGACCTGCTCGGGCGCCGCCGCGTGTTCATCGCCGCCCTCGCCCTGTTCGCGGTCGCGTCGCTGTTCGGCGGGCTGGTCAGCAGCCCCGAGCTGCTGATCGGCGCCCGCTTCATCAAGGGCATCGCGGCCGCGTTCACCGCCCCGGCCGGCCTGTCGCTGCTCACCACCACGTTCCCCGAGGGCCCGATGCGCAACCGGGCGATCAGCGTCTACTCCGCGTTCGGGGCCAGCGGATTCTCGCTCGGCCTGGTGCTGTCCGGCCTGCTCACCGAGGTGAGCTGGCGGCTGACCCTGCTGGTGCCCGCACCGGTGGCGCTGCTCACCCTCATCGCGGCCATCCGCGTCATCCCCCGGGGCGAGCGGGTCGTCCGGACCGGCCGCCGCTTCGACATCCCCGGGGCCGTCACGGTCACCGGCGCGATGCTGCTGCTCGTCTACACCGTGGTCGCCGCCCAGCAGGCGGGATGGGCGTCAGCCCGGACCATCGGCTCGTTCGCGGCCGTCGTCGTCCTGCTCGCCGGGTTCGTGGCCATCGAGCGGCGCAGCCCGGACCCGCTCGTGCCCCTCGGCATCTTCCGCTCCGGCTCGCTCACCCGGGCGAACATCGCCGCCATGACGCTGTTCGGCTCGTACGTCTCGTTCCAGTTCCTGATCACGCAGTACCTGCAGAGCCTGGCCGGCTGGAGCGCGCTGTCCACCGCGCTCGCCTTCTTGCCGGCTGGCGTCATGGTGGCGATCCTGTCGACCCGGATGACCGCCATCATCGGGCGGCTCGGCACCGCCCGGGTCACCGTGATCGCCTTCGTCGCCCTGGTGGCGGGCTACGTGGTCTTCCTGCGCGTGGGCGTCAGCCCCGACTATCCCACGGTGATCCTGCCCGCCCTGCTGCTTATCGGGGTCGCCTTCGGGCTGGGGTTCGCCGCGCTCAGCCTGGCCGCTACCGCGGGCATACCCGACGGTGAGCAGGGCCTGGCGGCGAGCCTGTTCCAGACCGCCTTCCAGGTCGGCGGGGCCATCGTCCTCGCCGTCGTGACGGCGGTGGTCGACGCGGGCGGCGGCAGCCAGATCACCTCCGCGCAGGCCACGCTGGGCGCCTACCGGCCGGCCCTGGCCGTCATCACCGCGGTCTCCGCCCTGGGCGCGCTGACCGCGCTGAGCGGACTGCTGCCCGGTCGGCGCCGGGCGGCCGTCCCCGTCCCGGCCGTCCCCGTCCCGGCCGCCGACGCCGCGACCGACCCGTGCGGTGACCCGATCTGCGCTTGACCTTCCGGCGGACGGGGGATGGTGACGGTAGGCTGACGAAAAGTCGCATTCCTCGACAGAAGCGGGTACTCGCGTGCCCTTGCGCTCCTGGCTCTCTGGTTCGCGGGTACCCCGCTACCTGGCCTGCGTGGCCGCGGGCATCGCGATCGGCCTGATCGCCGCTTCGCTGACCGCCTCGCCGGCGGCCTCCTCGGGCGGCAGGCTCGACCGCGGTGCCCCCGCTGCCAGCGCCAGCCCGGGCCGCGCGACTCCCCGGGCCGGCACCCAGGCGGCCCGGGCCGCCTGGGTCGCCACCTGGGCGGCCAGCCCGATGGCGGCCACGGACAGCCCGCGGGCCACGCGGGGCTTCGGGAACCAGACGCTCCGCGAGATCATCTACACCAGCGCCGGCGGTGACGCCCTCCGCGTCCGCCTTAGCAACCTCTTCGGCACCCGGCCGCTGGTCATAGGCCGGGCCAGCGTGGGGACCGTCCTCGACGGCAGCCAGCTCGTGCCCGGGAGCGGCAGGCCGCTGACGTTCGCGGGCGGGCCCGCCGTCACCATCCCGGCCGGGGCCGCCGTGACCAGCGATCCTCTCGGCGAGACGGTCATGCCCCTGACCGAGCTGGCCATCAGCCTCTACCTGCCCGGACCGACCGGGCCCGCGACCAATCACCTGGACGCGTGGCAGACGAGCTTCGCCGCGGCCGGCGATCAGGTGGCTGACGTCCAGGGGACCTCGTTCCGCCAGCACGAGACGTCCTGGTACTTCGCCACCGAGGTCGATGTCCGGTCGGCGACGGCGGACGGGACGATCGTGGCCTTCGGCGACTCGATCACCGACGGCATCGGCTCCGAGCCCGGAGCGGATGACCGCTGGCCGAACGACCTCGCGCGCCGCCTCGACGCCGTCCTCGGCAACCACGCGCCCGGCGTCGTGGACGAGGGAATCGGCGGCAACCGCGTGCTCGGCGACTCCCGCTGCTTCGGGCCAAGCGCCCTGGCCCGCTTCGAGCGGGACGCCCTGTCCGAGCCCGGCGTCCGCGCGGTCATCGTGCTCGAGGGCATCAACGACATCGGCTACGCCATGGACCCGGTCAACCGCTGCACGATCCCGGCCGACAAGCCCATGACCGCCGCCCAGATCGAGGCGGGCTATCTCCGGCTGATCGCCCTGGCCCACGCCCGGGGCGTCCGGGTCTACCTGGGCACGCTCACCCCGGCCCCGGCCCGCGAGCCGCTGCGCAGCCAGGTCAACCGCTGGATCCTGGCCAGCCGCGCGGCCGACGGGGTGATCGACTTCGCCGCGGCGACCAGCGCGCCCGGTGATCCGCTCGACTACGACCCGGCTTACAACAGCGGTGACAACCTCCACCCCAACGACCTCGGCTACGACGCGATGGCCAACGCGATCCCGCTTTCCTGGGTCCGCTAGCGGCGGGTAGCTCCTTACAGCAGCGCCGCGATCGGGGAGTCGGCGAGCCGGTAGCGGATGACCCGGCCGTCACGTTCCGTGCGGACGGTCTGGCTGGCGCGCAAGTAGCGCAGCGTCTGGGAGACGGTGCTGTCGTTGATGCCGGTCGCGGCGGCGAGGTCGGAGACGCTGATCGGCCCGGCGGCCTTGATGCAGGTCAGGAGGGTGAGCCGGGTGGGGTCGGCCAGCACCGCGAACTGCCGGGCGCGGGCGCTGATCGCCGCGGGGTCGCCGATGGCCTCGATGGCCTCGCAGACGCGCTCGGAGTCGATAACCCGGTGGTCAGCACGATCGGCGGGCAGCAGGTGCACGGAACCGAGTATGTCACGCAGCGGGTCGTCATCGCTTGTCACTCGCTGTATCTGATCATCTGATCATTCTTGACGACGGGAAATCGGCTGCGTAACGTGTCCCCTGCCCCGGCAGCGCGGCCGGGGCGGGCACGCAGCACAGCGAAGTCCGGTGAGATTCCGGCACTGTCCCGCAACGGTAAAGCCCCTCGCAGGGGGACGAGTCCGGCCGCCTGGCTGCCTGCCGGCAATGACCGGTCCTCGGAGAAAGGGCGGTAGCCATGGCTGCACGCGTCCGCGAAGTCATCGCCGAACTGTCGGCTCGCGAGTGGGGCCGGCTCGTCGCGATGTTCGGTTTCATCCTGGCGATCAACGCCGCCGGCTGGATCATCTACATCGTCTACGTGATGCCGCATCACTTCGACTACAAGGGGGAGGGCGGCAGCCGCGGACTGGGCGTGGGGCTCGGGGTCGCGATCACCGCGTGGTTCCTCGGCTTCCGGCACGCCTTCGACGCCGACCACATCTCCTGCATCGACAACACCACCCGCAAGCTCATGGCCGACGGCAAGCGCCCGCTGGGCACCGGGTTCTTCTTCTCCTTCGGCCACTCCACGGTCGTCGTGGCCGTCGGCGTCGGCATCACCATCGCCGCGAGAGCCGTCTTCGGCGCGGTCGTCGACCCGAACTCGGCCTACGAGACGGCGGGCGGCGCCATCGGGACCACGCTGTCGGCCTGCTTCCTGTACCTGATCGCCGCGCTGAACCTCGTCGTGCTGGCCGGCATCTTCAAGGTCTTCCGCGAGATGCGCAACGGCCGCTACGACGAGGAGGAACTGGAGGCCCAGCTGCAGGCGCGCGGGCTGATGTACCGGTTCTTCGGCCGGTTCATGCGGTCCATCAACCACACCTGGCAGCTGTACTTCGTCGGCCTCGTCTTCGGCATCGGCGTCGACACCACCACCGAGGTCCTGCTGCTCGCGGCGACCGCCTACGCCGCGATCCAGGGCCTGCCGTACTACGCGGTGCTCGCGCTCCCGCTGCTGTTCTCCGGGGGCATGATGCTGTTCGACACCCTCGACGGCACGTTCATGAACGTCGCCTACGGGTGGGCGTTCGCCCGGCCGGTCCGCAAGGTCTACTACAACCTGGTCATCACCGGGCTGTCGATCGGCGCGGCGTTCATCATCGGCACCATCGAGATCCTCGGCATCGCGACCACCGAGGCCCACCTGAGCGGCCCGTTCTGGAACGTGATGGCCAACTTCAACATCAACGTCGCCGGGTTCTGCATCGCCGGGCTCTTCATCCTCGTCTGGGCCGTGGCCCTGATCTACTGGCACGTGGGCAACGTCGAGGACCGCTGGTCGGCCAGCGTGCCGGCGGCAGCGGAGCCTGGTGCGGTCACCCCGGTCCGTTCACAAGATTCCAATCCTTAATCCGAACGTACCGTCGCGACTCCCGCGGCCTCCGCACCTCCGCCCCGCCGCCGGCCCCGCGAGGCGGCCAGGTTGGTGCGGTTCCCGCAGGTCCTGACGTCGTGCCAGACCCGGCTGTTGTTCTTCGACTCGTCGTAGAAGGCGATGCCGCAGACCGGGTACGGGCAGGTCCTGAAGCGCTCCCAGGCCCCGCTGTGCTGGGCCAGCAGGATCTCGGCCGCGACCAGCGCGGCGACGCCCCGCCAGCCGGCCGCGGTCGTCCCGTAGCGGCAGCGCCCGCTCGCGTCGAACTGGACGGCCACGCTCAGGCCGCCGAGGCCGGACGGCTGGAACCCGCCGTCCGGCGACTCGCCGGCCAGGGCGCGGACCGACTCCCGCAGCCGCCGCAGCGGGGCCAGGTCGGCCGGGCCGAGGCCGATCGCCGGGGCCGCCTGCCCGGTGGCGCCGGCCCACTGGCCCAGCGCCGCCGCCAGCCAGGCGGCCGCGGAGTCCGCCGTCGCGAGCAGGTCGGCGACCCGCGGCGGGTGATCGTCCGTCGGCCTGACCGAGGTGTTGACGAGCTCCTGCACGAGGCCCAGCCCACCGGGCGCGCGACCGTTCGGCAGCCGCAGCCGGCCGGTGGAAAGTCCCTCCATGCCCAGGACAATACCCGCTCAGCGTTACCGGCAACAGCTTTTCTGACATAATCAAAACTCTTATGATTATGTCATCTGGACCCGCGAGCGACGGAGGACGAACGATGACCAGCACCGTCCTGCACGCGCCCTCGCTCGGCCTGGTCGCCGCCGGCGACGTCGTCTACAACAACGTCCACCAGTACCTCGCCGAGGGCCCCGACGGCGGACTCGAGTCCTGGCACCAGGCGCTGGACATGGTTGCCGCCCTCCGCCCCCGCATCGTGGTCGCCGGCCACAAGGACGCCACCCGCCCCGATACCCCCGCGAACATCGACGAGACCCGCCGCTACCTCGACGTCATCGGGGAACCGCTCCGATCCGAGCCGACGCGCACCGACTTCTTCCTCCAGACCCTCAAGCTCTACCCTGACCGGATCAACCCCACCACCGTCTGGCTCACCGCCCAGCGCCTCCTGCGCGACTAGCGCCTCAAGGCCCCGGCCCGCGTGGCGGGCTGACCTGCCGGGCACCTATTTGATCGCCCGATTTATTGGCTTATGTCCGCTTCGTCGGACCGTCCGCGGTTAGCGGGCCGGGGGGCCGGCGGTGGCGGCGGAGTGGGAGGTTCGGCGGCCGGCGACCGCGCTGACGGCGATGAGCTGGGCGGGCTGGTCGCCGGCCAGCTGCCAGCGGTGCTCGACGGTGGCGTCGTACCAGGCGCTGTCGCCGGCCGCGAGCTCGCCGGAGGACCCACCGAGCAGCTCGACCAGGATGGAGCCGGCCGTCACGTAGACGAACTCCTCGCCCTCGTGCTTGAACCACTGGCCGAGGTCCTGCCCGGGGGCGACCGCCACCTCCTGCACCTGCAGCAGCTTGTCGGGCGAGCCGACCAGCACCCGGGCGGCGGCCGCCGTGGGACTGTCCAGGATCGGGGTGGCGGGGGTGGAGCCGGCCCTGATCACCTGCAGCTCATCACCGGCCATGCTGGGCAGCAGTTGCTGCGGGCTGATGCCCAGGGCGTTGGCCAGCCGGTAGAGGGTGCTGATGCTCGGCGACACCCGCCCGTTCTCCATCTGGCTCAGGTGCGGCTGGCTGACCCCGCTCATCTCGGCCAGGGTGTCCATCGTCAGTCCGGCCCGCCGCCGGGCCGCCCGGAGCGAGCGCCCGAGGATCGACCCGAGGTTCTCATCGCTGGTTTTGCCGGACATCTACGCCATCGCACCTTTCGCCAGACGAACCATGTCATAGGTCCGGCCCGGGCGGGAAACCGCGCTAATGGTCGCCGCCGGCCGCGGGGCGCAGCAGCACCGTGCACTCGAGCTCGACGCTGGCCCCGCCCGGCAGCGCGTACACCCCGACGGCGGACCTGGCCGGCCGCGAAGCGGTACCGAACAGCTGCTCAGCCAGCTCGGACGCGCCGTCGAGCACCCCCGGGAGCCCCAGCACGGCGGGCACCGTCTGGACGTAGCCGGTGATGCGGAGGAACCGGTCCACCCGGTCGAGGGATCCGAGGGCACCCCGCAGGTTAGCCAGCGTGCAGAGCATGGCGCCGCGGGCGGACAGCCGCGCGCTGGCGGCGTCGAGGTCGTCGCCGAAGCGGCCGCCGTACTCGAGGGCCCAGTCGGGCGCCCGCAGGGCGACTACCCCGGAGGTGTAGGCGACGTCACCGGCGATGGCGACGGCCGAGTACCGGCCGACCGGCGGCACCGGCGGGCCGATCTCGATGCCGAGCGCGGCGGCGATCGCCTCAGGGCTGTCCGGCTGGCTGTCCATGGGTGTCCTCCCGTGACCTGATGACCGTCGTCATCCACTGATCGAGGCGGTTCCAGAGCTGCTGCCTGGACGACGCCGTGTACTGGCAGTGCCCGGACCCGGCGAGCACCCGCAGGGTCACGTCCCGGCTGGCCGGGTAGTACCCGGGCTCGTCATGCGGACGGTCGGTCACGTCGCGTTCCCCGAAGCCGAGGAACAGCGGAACCCGCACCCGCGCCGCCGCCTGGCGGGCCGGCCCGGTCATGCCGAAGTCGGTGGCGAGACCGCGGGGCACCGCCACCTGGTCGCCGTCGGCGGCCAGCACCACGTCGGCCGGAACGTCCGGCCAGTGCGAGAAAGCCCTGGTCGCCTCGCGGCCGAAGCAGACGTAGCTGGACGACCACAGCGCCGGGTCGGCCGCGGTCAGCTCGGCCAGCACGGCGGGTCGCAGCGTCGCCGCGCTGGTTTCCGGCCGCCCCGCCGAGGGGACGGAACGCCAGGACGGCGAGTAGCCGAGCACCGCGACGGCGGCGAACGGCTCGGCCAGGGCCTGGGTCGCCACGGTGATGGCGCCGCCCAGTGAGTGGCCGAGGCCGATCACGGTGATCCGCCCGGCGCCCGCCTCGGTGAGCAGCTTCCGGGCGGCCGCCGACGCGTCAGCGAGCGCGCGGGCGGCGATGTCCATGGTCACCAGGTCGCCGTTCGGCGGCGCGGCGCTCGAGCCGGTCCCCAGAGTGTCAACGGCGAGCACGTAGTGCCCGCGCGCGGTGAAGTGAGCGGCCATGCTGTAGCCGGATCGTCCCGGCACGGACAGATCGGCGCAGGCCCGGGAGTAGGTTCCGCCGGGGGAGCAGACCAGCAGCGCGCCGCTGGGCGCCACTCCGGCGGCGGGCGCGTGCAGCGAGGCCGCGATCCAGGATCCGCCCGGCAAGCCCGGCAGCCGGGGGCCGGGTAGCCGCAGCTCACCGTCGGCGAGGAGCGAGGCACGGCCCGCCGGGGTCAGCGAAGCTGCCGTGCCTGGAGTTGCGGGGGTCAAGAAATGAGATGACACGCGGCCCATCTTCCCTCTGTGACCTGGTGCAATCGCGGCTTTTCGCTCACGCAGACCGGCTGGGCGAGCGGGCAGCGGGCCCGGAACGGGCAGCCTGCTTCCGCCAGCAGCAGCCCCGTGAGTCCCGCCTCGACGCCCTCGGCCGAGCCGGAAGCATCCGAGCCGGGACCGGGTGCCCCAGGTCCCGGTGCCGCCGGTACCGGCACGGAGCGGGCAGGCGCCAGCGCGGCCGCCTTCAGTGCCTGGGTATAGGGGTGCAGCGGAGTGGCGAGGACGGCCGCGGCCGGGCCGAGCTCCACGATCTCCCCGAGGTACATCACCGCGATGCGATCGGCGACGAAGCCGACCACAGCCAGGTCGTGCGAGATGAACAGGCACGACATCTGGCGGCTCGCCTGCAGGTCCCGGAACAGGTTGAGCACCTGCGCCTGGACGGAAACGTCCAGCGCGGACACCGGCTCGTCGGCGACCACGACGGCCGGCCGCGGGGCCAGCGCGCGGGCGATCACCACCCGCTGCCGCTGGCCGCCGGACAGCTCCCGCGGGCGGACGCCGGCCCGGGCCGGGTCAAGCCCGACCATCTCGAGCAGCGCACCGACCTCGTCCCGGCGCTGGCGGGCACTGCCGGTCCTGGCCGCCTTCAGCGGCTCGCTGATGCTCTGCCCGATGGTCAGCCGGGGGTCAAGCGCGCCCGCCGGGTCCTGGAAGACGGCCTGGATGGAACGGCGCAGCTTGCGCCGGGCCCCGCCGCGCAGCCGGGCCGGGTCGGCGCCGTCGATGAGCACCCGGCCGCTGGTCGGGGCGAGCAGGGTCAGCGCGATGCGGCCGAGCGTGGACTTGCCGCACCCCGATTCGCCGACGATGCCGAGCGTCTCGCCCCGGGTCAGCGTGAGGCTGACGTCCCGCACCGCCCGCAGCCGGGGGCGCCGCGACCACGACGTCCGGCGCAGGACGTACTCCTTGGACACGTGCTGGAGGTCGAGCACGACCTCCGGCTGGCTCGCCGGCCGCAAGGAGCCGTCAGACGGCGACACGGAATCGGTCATGCCCGGTCTCCGCTCGACAGATCGGTCAGCTCGGTCAGCTCGATCCGCTCAGGCGGCCGGCTCCACAGGCTGGTCAGGGCCTGCGCCGAGGTCTCCCCGGTCACCCGCCAGCAGGCGGCGGCGTGGGTAACCCCGTCGGCCTCACCGGGATGGTTCACCAGTGCTTGCTCCTGCTCGCAGCCGGGCGCGGCCATCCGGCAGCGGTCGCGGAAGGGGCAGCCGGCCGTCCGCGCCGCCGGGCTCGGCACCCCGCCGGGTATGGCTGGCAGCCGGGCCTGGCGGTCGGCCGGGCTGGTCAGGCTGGGCACCGAGGCGATCAGCCCGGCGGTGTAGGGATGCCGGGGATTGGACAGCACGTCGGCGGCCGGACCGTGCTCGACGATGCGCCCGGCGTAGAGGACGACGATGCGGTCGGCCCGGGCCGCGACGCCGATGTCGTGGGTGATGAGCAGCATGCCAGTCCGGCTCGCCCCGGAAGCGGTAGCAGGGTCGTTATCAGCACCGCGGAGCCGGTCGAGCAGCTCGAGCAGCTGCAGCTGGACGGTCGCGTCGAGGGCGCTGGTCGGCTCGTCGGCGACGATCAGCCGCGGCTGGCCGGCCAGCGCCATGGCGATGACGACCCGCTGGCACTGACCGCCGGAGAGCTCGTGCGGGTACTGGGCCGCGCGCTGGCGCGGTGACGGCAGCCGGGCCTGGGCCAGGAGCTCGAGCGCGGTCTGGCGGGCGGACCGGGCCGAGCCGCCGGAGGCCCGGCGCACGGCCTCGGCGACCTGGGCGCCGACCGGGAACAGCGGGTCGAGGGCGCTCGCGGGCTCCTGCGGGATGAGCGCGAGCCCGCGCCCGCGCAGCTGGCGGGCCCGCGCGGGACCGGCGGTCACCAGGTCGAGCCCCTCGAACAGGATCTGGCCGCTGACCCGCAGCCCGGCCTGGCCGGCCAGCCCGAGTACGGCCTGGCCGGTGACGCTCTTGCCGCTGCCCGACTCCCCGACCAGGCAGACGAGCTCGCCCGGGGACACGGTCAGGCTGATGTCATGAACGAGCCGAACCCCGCCGCCCCGGCGGGGCGCGGTGGCGATCTCGAGGTCGCGGACGTCGAGCAGCGTCACCGGACCTCACCGGCCAGCCTGCGCCGGAGCGCGTCGCCGCAGACCGCGGCGGCCAGGACGACCAGGGTGATGATGATCCCGGGGAAGGTCACGATCCACCAGGCGGTGCCCATGTACTCCTGCCCGCTGCCGATGAGCGATCCCCAATCGGGATGGCCGTTCTGCGGGCCGAGCCCGAGGAAGCTGAGCGCGGCGGCCAGGACGACCGCGGTGCCGACCCCGATGGTGGCGAGCGCGACGACCGGCGCGAGCACCGGGGTGAGCAGGTGCCGGCGGATGATCGTCAGCTCGCGCACGCCGGCGCTCCGCGCGGCGAGCACGAACGGTCGGCCGCGCAGCGACAGGGTCTGCCCCCGCGAGACCCGGGCGTAGATGGGGACCGAGGCGACCGCGACCGCGATGATCTCGTTGCCGACCCCGGCGCCGAGCGCGGCCTGGAACACCAGCGCGAGCAGGATGCCGGGGAAGCAGAGCATCACGTCGATGACCCGCATGATGGCGTTGTCGGTGAGGCCGCCGCGGAACCCGGCGATCATGCCGGCCGCGGTGCCCGCGCTCGCCCCGAGCAGCACCGAGGTGACGCCGACGAGCAGCGAGGTGCGGGTTCCGTAGATGATCTGGGCGAGCATGTCCCGGCCGTACTGGTCGGTGCCGAGCAGGTGCGCGGCCGACGGCGCGGCGAGCACGGCGCTGGGGTTGATGGCCAGGGGGTTGCCGGAGACGAACCACGAGGGCGCCACCGCGCAGGTCACCAGGAGCAGCAGGAACAGCGCGGCCACGACGACCGCGGGGGTGGTGCGGCCGGCCCGGGCGGCCAAGGTCCGGCCGAGGGCCGCTCCCGGCGGCAGGCCGCGGTCTCGCACCTGGGTCAGCACGCGCGCGCCCGCTCGGTCATCAGCTGGCCGCCTTTCATGATCGCGATCGGCGTGCCGGTGGCCGCCAGGTTCAGCAGGGGGTCGGCGGGCAGCGCCACCAGGTCGGCGCGGAGCCCGGGCAGCAGGCGCCCGGTGACCGCCGCGAGGCCGAGGGCGTCGGCCGCGGCGGAGGTCGCCGCGGCCAGCACCTCGGCGGCGGTGAAGCCGGCCCGCTCGAGGGCGAGCAGCCCGGCGCTGTACGCGCGGCCCGGTACCTGGCGGACCCCGGCGTCGGTGCCCATGATGACCGGCACGCCGGCCCGGTGCAGCCGGGCCAGCCGGGCCAGCGCGTCGGTGCCGGATTCGGCCGGGTAGCTGGCCGTCTCGCGGTTGGCGGTGGGGCAGATCGGGATGCGCCGCCGGGCCAGCAGGTCGGCGAGCTCACGATCAAAATCAACCCCGTCACCCGAGAGGAACGTTCCGTGCTCGATCGTGTCCACCCCCGCTACTCCCGCCGACCACAGGGCCTTGGTGCTGTGCGCGTGCACCGCCACCCGCAGACCGGCCTCGTGGGCCGCGTCGGTCACCGCGCGCAGCGTGTCCAGGTCGAACTGCGGCTCGGCCGGGATGGTCCCGTCGGTGAGGAACCCGCCGGACAGCATGACCTTGATCCAGTCGGCCCCGGCCGCGCGGCGGGCGCGAACCGCGGCCAGCAGCTCGCCGAGGCTGGCGCACTCGCCGCCCATGTACCAGCAGTGGCCGCCGGGGGTGGTCAGCGGCTGGCAGGCGAGCAGCAGGTCGGGACCGGCCAGCTGACCGGACCTGATCCGCTCGCGGGCGCGCACGTCGAGCAGCCGCGGGGCGCCGAGATCCCGGGCGGTGGTCACCCCAGCGGCCAGGAGCCCGGCCGCGTTCCCGGCGATGACCGCGTCGAGCTCGTCGTCGCCGGCCTGCCGCAGACGGCCCACCGGGTCGTCGCTCGCGTCGAAGGACAGGTGCACGTGGGCGTCGACGAACCCGGGCAGCACGACCGCGGTGCCGAGGTCGAGACGTTCGACATCGGGCTCCGTTGCCTGGGCTTCGACCTCGGCGCGGTGGCCCGCCGCGACGATCGCGCCGCCGCTGACCAAGGCGGCGCCCGGCGAGCTGGCCGGGCCGGGGAAGGCGGGGTAGACCGTACCCGCGGTGATCAGCTGGTCCATGCGCCCGCCCCTTACGCGCCGGCCGGCGCGAGGCCGACCCGCGGGTCGATGAGCGCCTGGCCCACATCGACCACGATGTTGACGAGCACCAGGCCCACGGCGATAAACACCATCACTCCCTGGACGATCGGGTAGTCCTTGTTCTCGATCGCGGTGACCAGCAGCCGCCCGACCCCGGTGCGGCTGAAGACCGTCTCGGTGACGACCGCCCCGGCCAGGGCCTCGCCGAGCTGCAGCCCGAGGACCGCGACCACCGGCACGAGCGCGCTCCGGGTGACGTGCGGCACCAGGATCCGCAGCCGGGACAGGCCCTTGGCCGCCAGCATTCCGACGAAGGGCTCGTCCACGATCTCGAGCATGCTGGTCCGCACCACCCGGGCCAGGACCCCCGCCGAGGCCAGCCCGAGCGACAGCGCGGGCAGCACCAGGCCGGGCAGCCCGGCCCCGCCGATGCCCGGGAACCAATGCAGGCTGAACGAGAACACCAGCAGCAGCAAGATCCCGGTCCAGAACACCGGCATCGCCGCGAACAGCGAGGAGAACGACCGGATCACCGCGTCCGGCCAGCGCCCGGCGGTGACCGCGCTCCAGATCCCGAGCACCCCGCCACCCACCGCGCCGATCAGCAGCGAGGCGCCGGTCAGCTCGAGGGTGGACGGGATCGCGGCGAAGAGCAGCCCGGCCACCGGCTGGTCACCGACGTAGGAGGTGCCCAGGTTCCCGTGCAGCGCCCCGGTCACGAACGCCCAGTACTGCGCGGGCAGCGACCGGTTCAGCCCGAGGCTCGCCCGGATGCTGGCGATCAGGGCCGGCGTCGCCGGGGCGCCCTGGAGCTTGGCCGCCACCGGATCGCCGGGCACCTCGTGCAGCACCAGGAAGACCACGACCGAGGCGCCGAAGACCACGAGCAGCCCGATGAGCAGGCGGCGGCCAATGAGGATTCCCATCAGGGGCTACTTCCACGCCCCGTAGAAGACCGCGTAGTCGCGCGGGTCGAAGGTGACGCCGTGCAGCCCGGTCGTCTGGGCGAAGGTGACGACCGGCACGTAGATCGGGATCGCCACGGCCGAGCTGAAGACCAGCTGCTGCATCTGCTTGTACAGGGCGTCCCGGGCGGTCGCGCTCGCCGTGGCCGCGGCCTTGGCCCCGAGCGCGTCCATCTGGCTGGACGAGTAGTGGGCCACGTTGTAGAGGAAGTCGGTGGCGTCCGGCTGGTTCGCCGAGTTGAAGATCGTGTCGAGGATGCTGGCCGTGCCCGCGGTGACGCTAAAGCTCTCCATGCCGTAGGCGCCGTTCTCGGTGGCCGAGGCGTACTGGGCGAAGGCGACGTCCGAGATGTTCTCCTTGATGCCGGCCGCCTGCAGCTCCTGCTGGACGATGGTGTCGATCTCGAAGCGCTTGTCGTAGTCGGGCGAGTTGTTGACCATCAGCAGCGTGAGGTCCTTGCCGTCCTTCTGCAGGTAGCCGTCGGAGCCCATCGTGTAGCCGAGCGACTCGAGCTCGGTCTTGGCCGCGGCCGGGTCGTAGGTGTAGGAGTTCGCGAGCGAGGCGTCGTAGCCCTCGGTAGCCGGGCTCAGCACGCTCCAGGCCCGCGGGTACTGCCCGAAGTAGAGCGTCTTGATGATCGCGTCGACGTTGATCGCGCTGCGCAGGGCCTTCCGCGCGGTGACGGTGTTCCAGGGCGCGACCTTCTCGTTCGGGTACAGACCGTAGGTGGCGCCGGGCACGCTGAGCACCTGGATCGACAGCGAGCCGCTGCTCTTCATCGCGGCGATCTGCTCGGCGGGCACGCCCTCGATCGCGTCCAGCTGGCCGCTCTGCAGGCCGCCGACCCGGGCGGTGTTGTCCGGCACGACCTCGAAGGTGATCTTGGACAGGTAGGCCGCGCCGGAGTGGCCGGCCCCCGACGGCGCCGAGTCGTACTTCGGGTTCGCGGCCAGCACGACCTGCTGGTTAGCGGTCTCGCTGACGAAGCTGAACGGGCCGGTGCCGACGGGGTGCTGCCCGGCGTCGCTGCCGTACTTCTTGATCGCGGCCGGGGACTCGATGCCGAGGAACGCCTCGCTGAGCCCCTCCATCAGGTCCGCGTCCGGCGTCTTGAGGTCGAGCTGGACGGTGTACGGGCCGGTCACCACGGCCCTGGTGACCGTGCCGAGCAGGCTGGCGGCGAACTGCGACTTGGTGCTGGGGTTGAGTACCCGCTCGATGTTGTACTGCACCGCGGCGGCGTTGAACGGGGTCCCGTCCTGGAAGGTGACCCCCTTGCGCAGCTGGAACGTGTACGTCAGGCCGTTCGGCGCGATCGTCCAGCTGGTCGCGAGCCAGGGCTTGAACTGGTGCGCCGTGGTCTCCTCGACCAGGCTGTCGAAGATCTGCCGCATCACCAGGGAGTCGTCCGCCGACGAGGCGACGTTGGGGTCGAGGCTGTCGGGCGCGGTCTCCAGTCCCACGGTGATCGACCCGCCCTTGACCGGCGTGCCGCCGGCGGTCGCGGCGGCCGAACCGGAACTGGAACCTGAGCCGGCGGCCGAGCCCGAGCCTGAGCCGGAGCTGGTCCCTGAGCTGCAGGCGGCGAGCAGGGTCGCCGCGGCGGCCGCCGCGGCGAGCAGCGGGAGCCGCCGCACGGAGAGAGGGGGCATAACGATCATTCCTTATCGGTCAAGGCGGCGGGCCGCCGAAAAACGTGCTGGTCAGGCGCCCTTGTGCCCCGTCAGTGCGGCGATCGTGGCGACGAGTGTGTCGATATCGGCGGTGGTGGTGAAGAACGCGCAGGACACCCGGAGGTAACCGGTGCCCGGGATGCTCCGGATGACGACGCCCGCCCGCTCGAGCTCCCCGGCGAGGGCCCGCGGGTCGGTGCCGGGCAGGCTGAACGAGACGAGCCCGGCGAGCTGGCCGGGTGGCGTGTGCACGGTGGCGCCGAGGATCGCGCGCAGCCGGTCGGCGCAGTAGGCGGCCAGGTCCGGCCCGGCCGGGCCGGACGCCGTGCGCTCGGCGTGGTAGGTGAGGGTGGCGAGCAGGCCGGCCAGGTTCGGCCGGGACCAGGAGCCGGACTCGTACCTGGCCGCCCCCGCCGCCGGGACGAGCGTGTCCGGATGGTGAGGATCCAGGGTCCGTTCATCTACTCCGAAAGCGCCGCCGAAGGACGGCCTCAGCCGTTCGTGCCAGCTCCGGCCGACCGCGAGCCCGCCGGTTCCCTCCGGGCCGCAGAGCCACTTGTAGCCGTTGAAGGCGTAGAAGTCGGCGCCGAGGCCGGCGACGTCCACCACGGTCGCGCCGACCGCCTGCGCCCCGTCCACCAGGACGGCGGCCCCGGCCGCGTGCGCGGCCGCGGCCATCTGGTCCACCGGCAGGACCGCGCCGGTGGACCAGCTGACGTGCGAGGTGACCAGGAGCCGGGCCGGTGTTGTCAGCGCTTCGGCCAGGGCCGCGAGCACGGTGTCCCGCTGCCCGGTGCCGCAGTCGATCACGTCCACGGCCAGGCCGTGCCGCCGGGCCAGGGTCAGCACCGCGGCCTGGGCGGCGGCGTGCTCCAGGCTGGTCAGCAGCACCCGGTCGCCGGCCCGCCAGTCCAGGCCCCACAGGGCGATGTTGAGCCCCTCGGTGGTGTGGTGGGTCAGCGTGATCTCGTCCGCGCCCGCCCCGACCAGCGCGCCGAGGCCCGCGCGCAGCTGCTGCCGGCTGGCCAGGAAAAGCTCCCAGGCGGCCTGCCCGGCCCGGCCCTCGGTCAGTTCGCGCTCGAGCTGGCCGGTCATCGCGGCCGCCGCCGAGGCGAGCAGCGGCCCGGCCGACCCGGTGTTGAGGTAGGTGACCCCGGCCGTGGCCGGCAGGTCGACGGTCCGGTCCACCCCGGCCCCTACGATGACTTCGGCCGGACGGCGGCGATGCGGTCGCCGGCCGTCGACATCGCGGCCGACACCTCCTGGGTGCGCGGGCCGAGCACCTTGGCCCGCAGGTGCTCGCCCGCCAGGACCGGCGCGTAGCGGGGCGGGTCACTCGCGCTCGTGCAGGACGGCAGGCACTCGACGAGCGCGTCGTAGTTGCCGTCGCGGAAGAACGCCACCGACCGGCGCAGGGCCGGGCCGGTTTCCAGCCGGGGCGGCGGCACTACCCGGTGCAGGCTCGACTTCCAGCGGTCGTTGGTCCACTCGGCCATCAGGTCGCCCAGGTTGACCAGGAGGGTGCCGGGCTCCGGGGTCACCGGCTGCCATTCCCCGTCGGCCCGGACGATCTGCAGGCCGGGCACCGTGTCGGCGTAGAGCACCGTCACCATGCCGTAGTCGGTGTGCGCGCCCATCCGCTGCTGGCCTTCCAGGGGCTCGTCCTGGCCGGGGGAGCGCTGGAAGTAGTTGATCCGCATCGTGTCGGTCGAGTAGCCGGTGTACTGGGCGAAGAAGTCGCGGTCCAGGTCAAGCGCGACCGCGAAGATCTCCAGCAGCACGGCGGCCTGGGCCGCCGCGGCCTCGAAGTACCGGCTGACCGCCGGCCGGAACCCGGCCGGCCGGACCGGCCAGTTGTTCTCGGCGAACATCGCCAGCCGCTGGGTGTCCGGGCTGGTGTCCGGGCCGAGCCAGCGTTCGGGACCGACGTTGAACGCCTCGAACAGGTCGGGATGGGTGGGCACGCCGAGGCTCAGCGACAGGGCCTCGGTCGCCTTCGCGGCGTACCCGCGGTTGACATCGGGGGACGGCGGAAGATAGGACTTCTTCTCTTCCTCGGGGAGGGCGAAGAAGCCGTCCACCTCGGTCAGCATGGCCGCGATGACCGCCTGGTCGAGCTGGTGGCCGGCGATGCCGAAGAAGCCGATGCTCCGGCAGGCCGCGTCCACCCGCGCCGCGATGCTCGCGTCCCCCGCCGCTGTGGTACCCCAGCCGCTGATGTCGATGACGGGAACCGTCGGCACCCAACCTCCTGCTTATATTCACCTGAGCAATACTCCAGCACCGGTCTGGTCTGGACGGGCTGGACATATGACGACATGGGGCCGTCGGATCAGTGAATATAAGTAGAGGGGATATTTGTATCTCGAATGTTTCCTGATCATGAACTTCGAGACGCGGGCGGCTAGGCCACGGTTAGGCCTTTAGGCCTTGGTGACGGTGAGGACGGTGACGTCGCCGTTGAACGGGACGCCGCCCTCGCCGGCGCTGGCCGTGCGCTTGACCGTGATGGTCCGCTGGCTGACCTGCCAGCCCTTGGCGTGCGCGGCGGCGGTGATGGCGGCGACGAAGGACTGGGCCCCGTCCTCGTAGCCGTCCGGATGCAGGGTGCGGAAGGTTCCGGGGCCGCCGTCGACGCAGTGGTAATCGCCGCTCGGGTGCAAGGCCGCGTACCCCGTGTCGGTGCTGGCCGTCACCAGCTTGCCGTTCTTGACCAGGCACATCGTCTCGTAGCTGGCGGCGACGAACCACGCGCCGTCGGTGCTGCCGTCGACCGGCTGGTTCCAGATCCGGACGTGATCCTCGTTCCCGGTCAGCGACAGGTCGTTGCCGTGAAGGCAGCCGCCAAGACGCCACGCCACCTGCTGGGGGATGAACCCCTGGCCGGTCACATTTGCTTTTTCCGAAGAAATGCACTTGATGTGGATCCCCGCCAGGTTCACCGTCGTGGTCGTGGCGACCGTATCCCAGTCCGGCAGTGCCTTCTGAATGCTGGCCAGGGACACGTTCGAGCGCGCGCTGATGACCACGTTGAGCGGCTCGGTGAACGGCGCGATCTGCGGCAGCGGAGTTGACGCGCTGGCCGTATCCCAGCTCACCGGGGCGCAGTAATCGGCGGTGCAGTTGGCGCTCGGCGTGGCCAGCCCCTGCGTGCTGGTCGTGGTGGCTTCCGAGCAGCCGGCCAGCGCGAGCGGGATCGCGAGAACCGCCGCCAGGCCCAGTCGGGGGAGCGTCAGGCGCGGCCGCGCGGGCCGAGCGGAAGATGTCATCCCGCCAGTATCGGGGATGCGCTGTGCTCCCGCCGAATCCGGCGCGGATCACCGGAGCTGGCCCCACGCTTGCGTATATCGGGAGAATTCGGGCAAGCGCGCCCGTGGCGCCAACGATTTCAAGATCATTGCCTTTATGCGACAAAAGTCAAAGATTATAAGTGTTGGAAATTGTGATGTCATCTATTTGTCGTTAAAAAGCGTGGTTTGAATTCCCGAACCTGGAGATAACGCACAACACATAAGCATCTCATATGGGGGAAGGTGCGCATGAGAGACCGGAATGCAGCGGCCGGTCCGCCGACGGGGTCGCTGCGCTACAGCGACCGTGACCGGAAGCGGGACTACCGGAGAGGCCGGGCTGACGCCCGGCGGCATCTTCCCCTGGTACCGCGGCAGCCCGCACCGAGCAGGACCGTGGAGATCGCGGCCCTCTCCGGTGCCGACGGCCAGCCGCCGGTCGGGTCGGGTCCGGCGGTCGAGCCGACCCCGTTCCTCACCGAGCTGTTCCACCTGCGCAATCAGGTGCTCGCTGACCTGTACGCCACGTACCTCAGCGACCGGACCCGGCTCCTCGATGAGCTGCGCGACGCCGACGGCAGGCACGAGCACCTGCGCGCCGAGCAGGATGTCGCCCAGGGGCGGCTGGACGGCGTCACCGAGCCGCTCACCGATGAGGAGGCCACCCGCCGTCACTTCGGCGAGGTAGCGGCGGGCCACCCCGAGGAGCTTGTCCGGCGGCGGCGGACGCGAGACCGGCAGCGGCAGGTCACCGCCGAGCAGGAACGGCTCCGGGAGATCACCCGCCAGCTGCACGAGGCCGGGGTCGCCGCGGGCCGGGCCCGGGATGCCCTCGACAGCCAGCTCAAGGCGACCCAGGCCCGGGGCATCGCGATCACCAGCTACTTCGAGCAGCGCAAGGCCAGCTACATCAACGGGCTCGCCCACCGGCACCACCGTGGTCCCGAGCTGCTGCGGGCACTGCAGCTCGCCGATCCAGGCCTGCCCAAATGGCTGTCCTGGAACACCGACGCACTTGAGGGGGCCTGATGACGGAGACATGGGCGAGCGACGACCGGTTCGGCGGCAGCGGTCCGGCCAGGTCGCGCTGGAGCCTCCCGTGGCGGCGATCGGCGCCGTCGGCCCGCGGTCAGGTGCCGAGCCTGGCCGCGTTCACCCCGACGCCGGTCGACAAGGACGCGGAGCGCCGCTGGGTGGTGCGGCACATCGGCGAGCTGCCGCCCCACTCGGTCGACGAGGCGCACCGCCACCTGCTCGACGCCTCCATCGACGACAAGACGGACCAGTGGATCGCGCGGGTGAACCGGGAATTCGCGGACTACATCGGCCGGCTGCGGCAACTCCGCGGCCGGGTGCAGGCCGCGGTGCTGCACCGGCAGCACCTTCAGCAGGCACACGACCAGCGGGTAGACGAGGCTCTGTCCGCCCGCACGGCCGCCGCCAACCGGCTGCGCGGCGAGGACGACGAGGGCAAGTGGCATCAGCCCGGGCACTCCGACCCCACCCTGCTGTCCGGGCGGTTCTCCGGCGCGGACGTCTTTTACCTGATCGCGATCGCGTTCGCGGCGATCGCCGACTTCATCGCGTTCTACCAGGTGCTCTCGCTGGTCCTGCGCAACCTGGGTGACCTTGAGCTGAAACTGCTGGTGGTCGGCTTCACCGCCATCGCCCTCACGCTCGCGCACTACCTGGGCGTCTTCCTGCGGGACCGCACGGCGGGCGCCCGCTGGCACCATCCGGCCATGCTCCCCGGGTGCGCGATCTTGTGGGTCGCGCTCGGCATCATGGCGTTCTGGGTGCGGTGGAAGGTGAGCGGCGCGTCCGGCGGCGCCGTGCTCCCCTCGCTCGGCGGCGGGCTGCCGGTCGCGCAGCCGCACTTCCAGAGCACGCTGCCCGGGGCGGCGATGTTCGCCGCGTTCTACTTCGCGACCGGAGCGGCCGCCATCACCGGCAGCTACCTCAGCCATAACCCGCTCCGCCGCTCGTTCACCAGGACGGTGCGCGCCCATGAGTCCGCGATCAAGAAGCAGGCCGGCGGCGCGCGTGACCAGGCCGCCGCCGAGGCCGGGCGCGACGCCTTCGACCACCAGGAGCAGGCCGCCGCCGAGGTCCGCAACTCGGCCATCGAGGAGCTGCGCAAGCTGGCGGGCGAGATGAAGAGGCTGGCCCGCCTGGAGCTCGCCAAGAAGATCGGGGACGTGTCGGCCACCGACGCGTTCCTCGCGGGCTAGTGACCGCCCGGACGTCCCGCCGATAACCGAACCGCAGGCACACGGAGGCAGAACTTGCCGCGCATCGGACTTCCCCGCACCCGCACCCGCATCGGCGCCGCGCCCGGCCCCCTGGCGGCGCTGGCCGCCCTCGGCCTGGTGCTCACGACCGCCGTCGGCTGCTCGTCCGCACCGTCCCCGTCTTCGTCGACCGCTTCGGCCGCCACCAAATCGGTGACGACCGGCTGCCTGGCCAAGGCGGGCGTCCCACTGACGATCGTGGTCGGCGAGCGGTCCAACGTGCCCGGCATCCAGTACCCGGCCGCGGTCACCTCCCTGGTGGACACGGCCGCCACCGACCGGCAGCAGATCACGCTGGTCCGGATCGACGGCAGGCCGAAGGTCTTTCCCGTGCAGCGGTTCAGCACGACCGACGTGAGCAGCGGGGCGATCGCGCAGGACCTCAGCACCTACGAGTCCGGAGTCTTCCAGATCCTCGCCGGTTCCGACCTGCACGCGACGGCACCGGAGGCGGACGTCCTGGGTGCGCTGAGCCTGGCCGCCGCGGCGACGCCGGCGGGCGGCAACATCGTCGTCATCGACTCCGGCCTGCAGACCGTCAGCCCGCTGAATTACCAGGTCCCCGGCATGCTGATGTCCCCGCCCGGCGACGTGGTGAAGTTCCTGCGCGCCCAGAACTTGATCCCGGGCCTGCGCGGGCGCCACGTGCTGCTGTCCGGATTCGGCTACGCGGCCGCACCGCAAGCCCTCCTTGACCAGCCCGAGCGGGAGAACGTGGCCGCCCAGTGGGCAGCGATCGCGGCGGCGGGCGGAGCGTGCGTCTCCGTGGACACGACGCCTAATACCACTGCCGAGACGCCCGGCCTGCCCGCCGTGAGCAAGGTACCGCTCCCGGTCACGCCCCACTTCAAGACCTGCGGCACCACGGTGCTCAGCGACGCCGGCTCGGTCGGCTTCAACGACGGAAGCGCCAGCTTCCGTGACCCGCAGGCGGCGCGGTCGACGCTCAGCCGGCTGGCGTCGACCCTCCGGCGGGGAGCCGAGCCGATCACGCTGATCGGCAGCACCTCCACCGAGGGAGGCGACGCGATCAACAAGCCGCTGTCGACCAGGCGGGCGGCGGCGGTGAAGTCCGTCCTGGTCTCGTTCGGCGTCACCGGCGGCCGGATCACGGTCATCGGTGACGGTGCTCACTACCCGGGGCGGGTCCCGGACGTCGGTCCCAATGGACAGCTCCTGCTCCCGGAGGCCGAGCAGGACCGCGAGGTTATCGTGCAGCTGCCGCGGTGCCAGTAGGCCACCGGTGCAGGTAAGCCACCGCCGGTAAGCCACCGCCGGTAAGCCACCGCCGGTAAGCCACCGCCAGTAAGCCACCGCCGGGGAGGCCGGGCGGCAGGTCTTTGGCGTAGACGGTGCTGGCGGCCTCGGCCGCCGCGCACAGGCCGGTGACCGACTGGCGCAGCAGGCGCCAGCCGACGAGCCCGGTCAGGAGGCCGAGGGGAACGGCCGGCCACCACCAGCCGCCGAGCACGACCACGGCGACCGCCCAGGCCATTGTCTCGCAGGCGGCGTCGTAGGAGTCCCGGGCGCCGGTCAGGGACGCGCGGGCCGAGTCCGGCAGGACCAGCAGCAGGACGGCCCAACTGGCGGTGATGTCCCGGCTGGTCCGCTCGCGGACCCGCTGCCGGGTGGCGGCGAGCTGGTCGGCCGACCAGGTGTAGCCCGCGGGCGGCTCCGGCGCGGTGACGGCGCGCCGGGCGTCGAGCCGGGCCCGGCGCAGCGCCTGACCCTGGTCGGCCGCCCGGACGGCCGCGATCCCCAGCTCCCGGGGGTCGGTCCAGCGTCGCCGGCGGCCGGCCAGGAGGCGGTCTCCCAGCGGGACAAGCCACCATGGCCAGGCCCCGCTGGCCAGGACGTCCACGGCGGCCGCGGCGACCGGCACGGCGAAGGCGCAGGCGGCCACGGCGATCGCCAGCAGGACCACGGAGGCGGCCGCTCCCGGGGCGGCGGCCTGGGAGATCGTCAGCGCGGTGGCGATGCGCACCCGGGCCAGGCCGAGGTCGGTCGCGTGCGCCTGGCCGAGCTGGGCGCCGCAGATCACGGCGGCGAGAACGTAGACCGTGGCGGGCAGCAGACGCCGGAAGAACCAGCGGTCGGGTATGCGGCGCTGAAGCTCGGCCAGGAGTCCCACCGGCGGCGGCTATTCCACGAGCCGGAGCGGCTGGCCGGACAGCGGGCAGCGCGGGGCGGCCGGCGACGGTACGGCCGGCACCGGCACCGTCGGCACCGGCACCGGTGTCGGCGCGGCTGGCGTCGTCATGGCGGCGTCGTCGTCGCGCAGTTCGACCCGGGGACAGTGCCGGGTCGGGCAGGCCCAGCCGGACGAACGCGGGGCCGGCCCGGCCGGGAAGCCGTGGCCCATGATGACCTCAAGCCCGAGGCCACCGGGGATACCGGCGGCGATGGCCGCGTCGTGCAGCGCGCGGATCGCCTCGCGCCAGGCGGCGCTGGACGGCTCGGCCGCGAGGAACGCCCGGATCAGCGGGTCCCACCGGCCGGCGCCGAGCTCCGGCCTCAGGTCCGCGGCGTTCTGGCACAGGTACAGGGCCGCGTCCGAGTAGGAGTCGAGTGCACGGGCCTTGCGCCGGACCACGCCCACGTCCTCCTCGGCCGCACTTACGGGGCATCGCGGATAATCCTGACATACCTTATCTAGAGTGACCGTCATGTCACCATCGGAGGCCGTGGCCGCGCGGCTGGCGACGGCCGTCGCGACCGGCGACCCCGCGGTGCTGACCACGCCCGAGGCCGGGGCGGACGCGATGGCGCTGCTGTGCGCGGCCACCCCCGGACCGGGCCAGGACGTGGACGGCGTCGCGCTGGCCAGCGTCGGCCGCACGTTCGCCGGGCGCGGCCAGGCGGGCGGCGCCGACGCGGTGAGCGCCCTGGGGATCGCGGTGATCATCGCCGGCGTGCTGCCGCCGGGCGTCGACCTGGGCCTGCCCGACGGCAGCCGGGCGGCGTACGCGTCCTGGCCGCGGGCGACGCGCGACGGTCTCTTCGCCGAGCTGGTCACGGAGGCGCACACCGGCCGGGCCATCGGGCCAGGGGACCAGGCCGGACGGCTCGCCGCCCTGGAGACCGCGATCGCCTGGTCCGGCCTCGCCTGCGCGACGCTCAGCCCGGCCGGCGACCTCGACCAGCTCGCGGCGGCGCTGACCCACCGGACGAGACTGCTGACCCTGCGGGCGCAGCTGGCCGCCGACCCCGACGCCTGGGCCGAGGCCGCCGCCGTGGGGGGCACCCTGACCAGCCTCCTGTCGCCCGAGCAGGCCGAGCACGGTCCCTACCTGGCGGCCGCGGCCGAGGCGATCGTCCGGGCCGCGCTGATTCTCGGCGACCCACCGGCCGGGGAAGCCGAGCGCGCCGCCGCGCTGGTGCCGGCCGGGCACCAGACGCCGGCCACCGCTGACCTGCTCCGCAGGCTGCGCGGGGTGCACGCGGACCCGGTCAGCTGGCCCGGGGAGCCGGCCACGCGGGCCGGGTCGGGCCTGCTCGCGCAGGGCCGGGCCGGGTCGCACGCGGGACTTCTCGCCGCCGCCAGCCGGCGGTTTCGCGCCGCGCTGGCGGTCACGCCCGCCGATCACCCGGCCCACGCCCGGCTGGCCCGGGAGCTCAGGAACGCGGCGGTGGCCTTCGCCGTGGCCGGCGGCCCCGGGCTGCCCGCCGACGCCGTCCTGGCCGCCTTCGTCCTTGAGCTGCACCGGCTGACCGAGGCGGCCGGCTCGCGGCCGAGCCAGCTCACGGTCAGCGACGGGTGGCTCGCGGGATACGAGTCCGCGTTCGCCCGCCTGCCACCGGATCACCGCCGCCGCCGGGAGCACACGGTCATCCTCGCGGCCGCCAGCGGGGTGCGGGCGGACGAGATCCGGCCGGCCGATCCGGAGCGCGCGGCCCGGCTCGCCGACCGGGTGCGGCAGCTCCTCGAGACCGTCGCCCTGTCCCCGCAGTGCTCGGGGATGCTCTCGATGAAGGAGGGCACCTTCGTCCGGGCCCTGGGCTTCGCCGCGTACCTCACGCCCTGGCCGGAGGTGGCCGTCTCCGTCACCGCCCCGGGACCGCGGCCGGACGTGGCCACAGACCTGGCCGACGCGTTCGGCGCCATGGACGACGTGCTCGGCGGGGCCGACGGGCTGCCCGGCGCGTTCCGTGACCTGATCTTCCTCGACCTGTCCCCGGCCGGGGACACCCTGCGGGCCGAGGCCCACCGGCGGCTCGCCGCGCTGGCCGAGCGGATTCCCGACGACCGCCGGGCCCGGCGGGGCACGCTCATCGCCCTGATGGGCGCGACCCTGTCCGAGGTGGCCGCGCGGCGGCAGGACCCGGACATCGCCCGCGAGGCCGCCGACCTGATCCTGCGGGCGATCACGATCGATCCCGGGCTCCGCCGGAACACCGCGGTCACCAGCGCCTTCGCGGTCGCGCTCACGCTCGATCCGGGACGGGTGCTCCAGCAGTGGGATGCCCAGGAGCAGCTGGCCGCGACCGCGCTCCTGGCCGGCGTCCAGGTCGACGAGAACGGCGCCGGCCTCGTCCATCTGGCGATCGGCAAGGCGATGGGCGAGCTCCTCGTCGCCGCCATGACCCTGGCCGCGCAGTACGATCACAGCCAGCTGCGGCGGATACATGATCTCGCCGACCGGGTCCGGGACCTTGCCCGGCGGGCCGGGCCGGAGGCCGAGGAGCGCTACATCCCGGTGATGGACGCGCTCGTGGTCATGATGAACGCCAGTGCCGAAGCGATGGTGGCGTTGCCTGAACTTCGCGCGGCCCAGGTCGTGGCGGCCACGATCGAGCGATTCCGGCCGCGGCTCGCCGCGCTGCCCGCGGGACACCAGGCCCGCCCGATGCTCGAGGCGATCCTCGCGGTCCAGCTGCGCGAGCAGGCGGACCTGGCCGGACTGGGTCCCGAGGACCCGGTCGCGGCAGGTCTAGCGGCCGGGTCCCGCGCGGAGGCGGAGAGCCTCATCAGCAGCGCCCTCGCCGCCATGCCAGCGTCGCAGGCCGCGCTGGTCGAAAGGTATTTCAGCGCGGACAGCCCGATCTGGACGGGCAAGGCGAGGCAGCAGATCACCGCGGCGTTCGGCCAGGCGGCCGACGACCCCGAGGCGTTCGCCGCGCTGATGCGCGACCCGGGGATTCCGGTCAGGTACCGGGTGCACGAGGGCCTGTCCACCGCTGTGCGGGTCCTTGACCGGTCGGCCGTACCCCGGAGCCTGGACTACGCGGAGCTCGCGGTCGAGCTGATGTCCCAGATCAGCGACCGCGGCAGTGATCACCAGTCGGCCGAGTACGCCTTCGCCGGGCTCATGCCCGCCCACCCGGAGCAGTACCTGTCGGGACTGCTCTCGATGCTGCGCCGGCACCGTGACGCGATCGCCGAACAGGCGCCGGAACGGCTGGCTCAGCTGGTCGCGATGCAGGAGGCGATCGTCGTCCGGGCCGCCGCGCTGGCCGAGCGGGCCCGCGGCGTGCTGCTGGCCCGGCAGTTCGAGTCACGGACGGACCTCGGCGAGCTGGAAGCGGCGGACCCCGGCCTGGCCGGCCAGTACGCGCGCCTGGTCACCGAGCTCGCCGCCGACCCGGACACGCTCGCCGGGCTCAGGCCCGCCAGCGACCCGCCCGCGATCGGCCGGCCCGAGTGGGCACGCCTGGAAAAGCTCCGCCTGTCGCGGGAGATGGACGCCCTCATCGCCCGGGTCCGTGACATCCCCGGATTCGAGAGCTTCCAGCGCGGACTCGACCCGTTCCAGCTGTTCGCCCTCGCGGCCCACGGCCCGGTGGTCCTGCTCACCTATCCCGGGTGGCCGGGAAAGACCAAGGAAGACGCCTTCGGCAGGCCCTGCGCCTTCATCGTCACCACCGAATCGATCGCGGCGTTTCCGCTGGACGACGGCTTCCGGGCCTACGACGCGGCCGCGGCCCGGTGGCGCGCGGCCATCGCCGACATCACCGCCCGCGGCGCCCAGCGGCCGGGCGTCGCCCGGCTGCGGCAGGCGCGCGACGACCTGACCGAGGTGCTGTCCTGGACCTGGCATCACGTCACCGGCCCCGTTCTCGCCGCGCTGAACGCGACCGGATTCGGTCCCCGCGGCCAGGCGGCGGCCGGCCAGGGGGCGGGCGGCTGGCCGCGGGTCTGGTGGATCCCGGACGGCCCGCTCAACGCGCTGCCGCTGCACGCGGCCCAGTGCCAGCTGCCCGGCTGCCGCCTCGGCGGCTGCGGTTCGGCCCTCGACCTCATCGTCTCGTCCTATGTCCCCAGCTTCCGCACCCTCGCCCACGCCCGAAGCCGCGCCTCGCGACCCCGCCAGGACAACGAGGCCCCCGCGGCCGCCCCGGCGGCTGACGCCGTATCCGACGGCCTGGCCAACGTGGCCGAAGGAGCCGATGGGGCCGACAGGGCCGATGTAGCCAACGGGGCCGATGTGTCCGGCAGGACTGATGTGACTGATGTGACTGATGGGGCGGCCGGGCCGGTGGCGGCCCGCGGCCGGGTGGTCATCGTGGCCGCGACCGACGACGAGCTGCCCGGCGCGGAGACCGCAGCCCGGGAGGCCGCCGGCCGGCTTGGCGTCAGCGCCGGCGAGATCCTGGCCGGCGACGAGGCCACCCGCGAGCGCGTGCTCGCCCGGCTCGGTGACGCGACCTGGGCGCACTTCGGCTGCCACGCCACCAGCGACCCCCGGCAGCCGTCGAGCGGCACCCTGCACCTGCCGAGCGGCGAAACCCTGACCGTACGGGAGATGATCGCGGACCGTTCAGGGAAGGGCCGGCCTGGCGCGGCCCGGCTGGCCTTCCTCACCGCGTGCGGCACCGCCCGCACCTCCGAGCGGCTCGCGGCCGAGGCCATCCACCTGACCAGTGCGTTCCTCGTTGCCGGCTTCACCGAGGTCATCGGCACGCTGTGGGAGATCGATTCCGCCAGCGCTCGCCAGGTCACCTCGGCGTTCTACGAGCGGGTCACCGGGCCGGCGCCGGAGCCCGCCGCGGTGGCCTTGCACCACTGCGCCCGGGAGATCCGCCGCCAGCGCCCGGCCGAACCGCACGCCTGGGCCGCCTACATCCACTCGGGCGCCTAGCCGGGGTAGGGAGGCGGGCGGGCCGCGGGCGGGAACCAACCGCCCGTTCGTCCTGACGTTCTTGATCTTTATTTCCCGCCACATTGCCTAGCGATCAGTCAAGGCGGGGGTTGCGGTCTCTGGTCAGGGCTCGGTGCCGCCCGGCCGGGGGTCTCCTGATGCCCGGCGTGCTCGCGTGACGCCAGACCGCATCCGCCCGCCCCGCCCGCCATCATGATCACGAAGGCTTTGGTCAGCAGGTAAGAAAAGAGGCGCTATAACGCCTCGAAACCTTCGTGATCACGTCCTGGGCCGCCCGGACCGGCCGCACGCGTCTCCGTAACCCCAGAAATTGACCATCGTTAGCTCCGGGACATTACATAGCTCCCGGACAAAATTAACCGGTCTAGTAAGCCTGAAAATGTCCGGGCGCTATGTAAAGTGCGGCGGGCGCGGCCGGACAGGCTTCCGATCCTGCTGGCGGCGGGCGGGGGAGCCGCGTTGCCGGGGACCCGGAGCCGCCCGGGCGGGGTCAGAAGCTGTGGAACTCGGGGTGGCTGCTGTGCCACCAGTCCAGGATCACCTTGCCGACGATGCTCGAGCCGGTGATCGGCCCCCAGTAGCGGCTGTCGCAGGAGATCGCCCGGTTGTCGCCGAGCACGTAGAAGTCGCCGGCCGGCACCCGGTAGGGGTGCTGCTCGCTCGCGTCCGGTATCGGCGGCCCGAGCGGGTCGTCGGTCGGCAGGTAAGGCTCGGCCAGCAGCCGCCCGTCCACGTAGATGCGGTTGCCCGATGAGTAGATCGTCTGCCCGGGCAGCGCGATGACCCGCTTGACCAGGTCGCCGCCCTGCGGCCCCGGGCAGCGGTCGAGCGGCGGGTGATTGAACACCACGATGTCCCCCTGGCGTACGTCATGCCAGGTGAA
>Ga0302314_10003333_pt1 | contig 29685 bp, 26 predicted proteins | sample III_Palsa_N2_3_FD_200533 | JGI IMG/M metagenome (GOLD analysis project Ga0302314, IMG submission 200533) | Peat permafrost microbial communities from Stordalen Mire near Abisko, Sweden - III_Palsa_N2_3 | ecosystem: Environmental > Terrestrial > Soil > Palsa > Peat permafrost | place: Sweden...
GGTCTTCTGGGACGAGGCGTCCGGCTTCTACGCCCTGTGCCTCGACGGCGACAAAAAGAAGGTGCTGAGCGTGGCCTCCAATCCCGGCCATCTGCTGTGGTCCGGCATCGTGCCGCCGGAGCGGGCCGAGACGGTGGTGCGCCGCCTGATGGCGCCCGACATGTGGAGCGGTTGGGGCATCCGCACCCTGTCGTCCGACCACCCGGCCTATAATCCGATGGCCTATCAGACCGGCTCGGTCTGGCCGCACGACAACGGCATCATCGCGCTCGGCTTTCGGCGTTACGGCTTCCACGCCGAGGCGGCGCGAATCGCCCGCGACATCTCCGGCGCGGTGAGCTTCTTCGCCCTGCACCAGGCGCCGGAGCTCTATGCCGGCATTATGCGCACGCCGACCAACTTCCCGGTGCAGTACCTGGGCGCCAATGCGCCGCAGGCCTGGGCCGCCGGCTCAGTCTTCCACTTCCTGCACGCCATGCTCGGCTTTCATGCGGACGCCCCGGCCGGGCGCATGTATTTCGACCCCGCCCTGCCGGACTGGCTGCCGGACATCACATTGATCGGTATACATTTTATGGGAAAGACGGCCGATATCCGTTTCTGGCGAGACGGCCCGGCGACGCTCTGGGAAGTGGTGAAGGGCGACAAGCGCCGCTTTGCCTCCAGGCCTTACAACAGCCAGAATCGTCTGCATATGTCGCTACCAGCGCCGCCGTGAGCCATGGGTGATCGGCCAGGCGGGCTGGCCGCGACAAGGCTCAGGCTGTACACCCTATATTGACCGTGATCCCGCCAGCGGGTGAACGGTTCTTCGCGGGCGGCGTTTCTGTACGGCTGATGGGGTGGATGGACGGAATGCTTTCACGGCGAAAGATCGTACTCTCGACCTGCGGCTCTCTCGGAGACCTCAATCCATTCATCGCCGTGGCGCTGGAGCTGCGAGCCAGGGGCTATTACCCCGTCATCGCGAGCCAGAGCGAGTTTGGTCCGAGGGTCGAGGCCGAGGGCCTGGCCTTCCATCCCATGCGTCCGGGCGCCCGCGACATCGAGGACGAGTTGGGCCTCGATCACCAGGGCATCGTACGCCGCTCGGTCGATGCGCGCTCGGGTCTCGAATTCCTCGTCCGCCGCATCGCCATGCCGTTCCTGCGCCGCGCCTATCAGGACATGATGTCCGCCAGCGAGGGTGCGAGCCTCGTCGTCACGACCCCTGCCGCCTTCGGCGCCCGCCTGGCGGCCGAAAAGCGCGGCCTGCCCTGGATCTCCTCGGCGCTGGCGCCCTTCGCTTTCATGTCGGCCTACGATCCGCCGCCGCTTAGCATCGCGCCGCGACTGACCGACCCATGGCTCCGCTCGGGCGCGACGGCCGCCGCTGTCTTCATGGGCCTCGCGCGTCTGGCCACATCGGGTTGGACCGCGCCGGTGCGCCAACTTCGCCGTGAACTCGGCCTGTCCCGTACCCTGGGCAATCCTCTGTTCGAGGGCCAGTTCTCGCCGCACGGCACTATCGCGCTCTATTCGCGCGTATTTGGCGAGCTGCAGCCCGACTTCCCCTCTCGCACCACCATCTGCGGCTTCACCTTCTACGACCGCGAGCACGGCCAGGCCGAGACGCTGGCGCCCAAGCTCGCCCAGTTCCTTGAAGACGGGCCGCCGCCGCTGGTCTTCACCCTGGGCTCGGCCGTGGTGTTCGATCCGGGCGACTTCTATCGCGATAGCCTCAATATGGCCCTGTCGCTGAAACGCCGCGCCATCTTCCTGGTCGGCGACGGCGATGTGCTGCCCGACGTGCTGCCCGAGGGCATGATCGCCTGCCGCTATGCGCCGCATTCGCTGGTCTTCCCGCACGCTGAGGCGATCGTGCACCAGGGCGGGGTCGGCACCACCGCCCAGGCGCTGCGCGCCGGCGTGCCGCAATTGATCGTCCCATCCGCCGCCGACCAGCCCGACAATGCCGCCCGCATCGCCCGCCTGGGCGCCGGACGCACCGTGTCGCGGGCCGAGTACGAGCCGCACCGCGCGGTGCAGGAGGTCGGCGCGCTGCTGCGGCGGGGCGCCTACCGCGCCCGGGCCCAGGAGCTGTCGCGGCGCATCTCGCTGGAGGATGGTGCGGCCGCCGCGGCCGATATTCTGGAATCGGCCCTGCACGCCGCGCCGGCCCTTCGCCGCGCCGGCTAAAGGGTCCGTTCGAGCCGCCCGACTTAAAGCGGCGTTCATGTCTGACGCTCAAACGTGCACGAGGGAAGCGAGCGCGGCGGAAGGATCGTCATGAGCGGCCAGCGAACGCCGGGGACCCTGTCGCCCGAAAGCCTGGCCGCGATCCGGGTGATCTTCTTTCAGGAATCCGAAACCCATCTCGCCCAGATCGCCGCGGGCCTGGACGCCATTCGCGTAGGCGCCGAAGCGCCCGACACCGTCGAGGTTGTCCATCGGGCCATTCACTCCATCAAGGGGACGGCGGGCATATTCGGCCTGAACGCGCTGGCCGCCTTCGCGGCCCCGTTCGAGGCCGTCCTGACCGAGATCCGCGCCGGTCGGCTGCGACCAAACCCCGACACGCTGCGCATCTTGGCGCGCGCGTCGAACCTTCTGGCCGAACTGGTCGAGGCCGGGCGCGAGGATCGCGCCGTCGGCGCCGACCGGACATCGCCGCTGATGGTCGAGTTGGCCGCCCTGGCGCCGCCGGCCGCGCCCGAGACCTTCGGCGACCTGGATTTCGAGCCGCAACCGGTGGCCTTCCGGCCGCTCGGAGGGACTTGATGCCCCAGGCGGCTTCGGTCGAAATCATGGTGGTCGACGACCAGCGCGCCACGCGGACCCTGGTGCGCGAAACCTTGAGCCAGATCGGCTGCGCCCGCGTTTCCGAATGCGGTGACGGCCACGAGGCGCTGCAATCCCTGCGCGCCAAGCCGGTGCACCTGGTGGTCTCGGACCTGAACATGCCGGTCATGGACGGGCTGGCGCTGCTTCGCGCCGTGCGCGCCGAACCCGGCCTCGCCAACACCGCCTTCATCATGCTGACCAGCAATGGCGATGCCGACCAGGTCAGGCAGGCCATCGCGCTCGGGGTGAACAACTACCTGGTCAAGCCGTTCACGATCGCGACCCTGAAGCGCAAGATCGAGTCGGTTTTCGGACCCTTGACCTGAGCGGGATGAGGAAAAGTGTGGAGCGGTTTTCCGCCCGCATCCCGCTCTCACTCTTAAGAGTCGATCACTTTCGTGATTTTGGATTGATCCAAAATCATCGTGATCGAGGACCCACAACCGCAGCGAAAGCGCCCGTGAACCCCACGCACGGGTGATTCGCTTTTCGGGCGTGACGGCTCTAAGGGTTATGGGAATTCAAAACCAATCGATCCTTAGGAGAGGAAGATTTCATGCGCGAAGCCGTTGTCGTTTCCTATGCTCGCACGGGGCTGGCCAAGTCCGGCCGCGGCGGGTTCAACATCACCCCCACCGTCAGCATGGCCGCCCACGCGGTGAAGCACGCCGTCGAAAAGTCGGGCGTTGAGTCCGAAGCGGTCGAAGACTGCTTCATGGGCAATGTGGCGCACGGCGCCGGCAATCTCGGCCGCCAGGCTTCGCTGCTCGCCGGCCTGCCGATCACCACCTCCGGCGTGACCATCAACCGTTTCTGCTCCTCGGGCCTGCAGTCCATCGCCATGGCCGCGCGCTACATCGTCGATGACGGCGCCGAGTGCGTCGTGGCCGGCGGCGTCGAGTCGATCAGCTTCCCCGGCGGCGGCGGATCGCGCGAGAACAATGACCCGCGCCTGGTGCAGCTCTATCCCGACATTCACATGCCGATGATCGACACCGCCGACATCGTCGCCGAGCGCTACAAGGTCAGCCGCGAAGCCCAGGACGAGTTCTCGCTCGAATCCCAGCGCCGCATGGCCTCGGCCCAGCAGGCCGGCAAGTTCAAGGACGAGATCGTCCCGATGAAGACCAAGATGAAGCAGGTCAATCGGGAGACCAAGGAAGAGACGATCGTCGATTATGTGGTCGATCGCGACGAGTGCAACCGTCCCGACACCACGCTGGAAGGCCTCGCCAAGCTCGAGCCGGTCAAGGGCCCGGGCAAGTTCATCACCGCCGGCAACGCCTCCCAGCTCTCCGACGGCGCCGCCGCCGTGGTGCTGATGGAAGCCAAGGAAGCCGAACGCCGGGGCCTCACCCCGCTGGGCGCCTTCAAGGGCTGGGCCGTCGCCGGCTGCGCGCCTGACGAAATGGGCATCGGCCCGGTCTTCGCCGTGCCGCGCCTGCTCGAGCGCCATGGCTTGAAGGTCAGCGACATCGACCTGTGGGAACTGAACGAAGCCTTCGCGTCGCAATGCCTCTATTCGCGCGACACGCTGGGCATCGATCCGGACCTCTACAACGTCAATGGCGGCTCCATCGCCATCGGCCACCCCTTCGGGATGACCGGCGCGCGGCTCACCGGCCACGTGCTGCAAGAGATGAAGCGTCGCGGCAAGGGCAAGTACGCCGTCGTCACCATGTGCATCGGTGGCGGCATGGGCGGCGCGGGCCTGTTCGAAGCCTATACCTGAGACTGAAAAGCGCGGCCGGCTCCCCGGGAGCCGGCCGCGTTCTTCTTTCGCGCCCCTAGGCGCCGAGCGGCCGGCGGACGTACAAACCGCCGATGACCTCAAATCCTTCTGATCCGACCTGGGCGCGCGACCTCAATCGCGAGGCCTGGAACGCCGAGCGTTATGACGCCTGGGTGAGCGCCATGGGCTCGCCCGAGGTCGAGGCCCGGACGCTGGTCGCCGATCCGGCCTACAAGCTTCGCCGCCTGCTCCCGCATCTCGGCGAGGTGGCCGGCCAGCGAATCTGCAGCATCCAGGGATCGAACGGGCGCGTCGCGGTTGCGCTTGCGCTGCTCGGCGCCGAGGTGACCGTGCTCGACTTCGCCGAAGACAATCGCCGCTACGCCCTGGAGCTGGCCGCCGCCGCCGGTGTTACGATCGACTATCGGCTCGGCGATGTGATCGAGGCCGGATCGCTCGGGCTGGACGGGACGTTCGACGCCCTGGTCATGGAGTTGGGCATCCTGCATTACCACCACGACCTGGCGCGGTTCTTCGCCGTCATCGCCGCCCTGGCCCAGCCGGGCGGTCGCATGGTGCTGAACGAGTTCCATCCGGTCGAACGCAAGCTGTTCACGGCGCCGTCCGTGTTGCACGACTATTTCAGCGGTGACGTGGTGATGAGCCCCGTGCCCGATCCGACCGGTCAGGGGCGGGACCTTGGCCAATGCGCCCTGCGTTTCTGGACGCTTGGCGATGTCGTCACCACCGCCATCGGCGCGGGGTTCGTGGTCGAGCGGCTGGAGGAGCTTCCCAGCTGGAGCGATCCGACTATCCCCGGAATGTTCACGCTGGTGGCCGTTAAATCCTAGTCCTTCGGCGCGATCTCGGCGCCGTGCAGGGTGACCAGGCGGGCCAGGAAGGTCGCCGGATAGAGCTGGCCGATCACCGATTCCAGGTTGGCCAGGCTGCGCACGAAGGGATGCACCGGTACGATGTCGCCATAGCCGGAGGTGGTTAGGGTCGAGAGGCTGAAATAGAGCAGCTCGCTCAGGTTTCGCCGCCCGATCGGCAGGCCGCCGAACGAAGGGTGCAGGAAGACCGCCATCAGCCGGTAGAGGCTGGCGAAGATCAGTCCGATATAGAGATAGAGGATCACCGCCCCCATGATGCGGTGGATGCTGATCCGGCCGGCGTCGAAGGCGGCATGGGCCACCGCCCAGGCCACCGCCAGGTCGAAGGCGGTGGTGATGGCGATATTGACCAGATAGATGGCCTGGCTGGGCGCCCCGGTGCGTAAGGCAAGGGTGAGCGCCAGCGAGATGGCGAAGGTCGCCGCCACCGCCACTGCGATCAGGCGGCTTCGGCTGACGATCAGGATGGCGATCGCGGCCATGGCGAAACGCAGCGCCTCGATCGCCTCGGTGCTTAGCCGACCGACGCCGGCCAGCGGACTGACCACGAACATGATTGTTGCCAGTAGACCCAGGATGACGCTCAGCCCGGCCTCGCGATAGCGCGCCCGCCAGTGGGCGAGCAGGCCGGGTTTGGGCGGCGCAACGTCGGTCATCGCGGCGCCAGGGGCTCGGAAAAGCCGAGCAGCTTGACGTGCGGCCAGTCGATCTTGAATGACGACATGGCAAGATTCTCGCCGCCAAAGATGCGCTCGCCGCCGTGGATCGGGTGGGCGCCGCTCATCCGGTAGAGAAAGTCGATCACCCCGCCGTGGGTGATGGCCAGCACCCGCTCGTGACCCGATTTCGCGATCTCCTCCAGCCAGGCCTTGACCCGCGCCAGGTGCGCGCCGCGGCTTTCACCCTCGGGAATGGCCGGCTCGGCCTCGAACTTGGAAAAGGCGTCGAACGGCTCGCCCAGCAGGGTCTGGCACTCGCTCGGCGTCAGACCCTGGAAGACGCCAAGCCCGCGCTCAGCGATGCGCGGCTCGACCGTCCAGTCCTTCAGCCCCAGCTGCTCGGCCGTCTCGACGCAGCGGCGCATCGGGCTGACATAGACCCGGTCATAGGCGCCGGCCTCGATGTTCAGCGGCTTCAGCGCCTCGACCGCGCTGGCGTCGATCGGCTCGTCTTCGGAGTCGTTGAACCGCCCGGCCAGATTGCTCGGCGTCACCCCGTGGCGGATGCAGTGCAGCAGCATGGCTCATCCCCAGCCGGCCTTCAGTGTCACGCGCGGCGGCCGGATTGACAATCGCCCAGCCGCGATAGACCTTTGGGGACGGCTGATGCGGCCGGCCGCTTGCGCCTCGAACCCGAGGCTTGGTGAACGCATCGCGAGATCGGTCCTTGTCCTTTGCTTCAAGGCGGCCGGGTCGGAAATGCAGGCGCCGACAGACTCTCCCGCCGAAAGCAGAGGTCGATCATGCGCGACTATCGCGACGCCAAGCTCATGGCCGCGAGCCTGAAAAAGGCTCTTAGCCTTCAGGGGGTTTCCCTCACCCACAGCCAGAGCCTGGAGGCGATGGCTAAGGTCTTCGGGGTCGATAACTGGAACGTGCTCGCCGCCCAGATCGAGGCGGCGCGGCGGCCGCGTCCCGCCGGCGGCGCCTGGCGGCCGGGCGAGACGATCGTCGTCCGCCACGTGCGCGATGGAACGGTCAATCATGCCGACGCGGCCATCGTTGTCGAAGATCGGCCGACGCGGCTGGTCCTCTATACGCCGCTCGACAGCGCCATGCAGAGGAGCAGCATCGATTGGAGCAGTGGCCGCCGCGACGGCCCTCATCCGCAGCGGCGGCATACGACCGATGCTCTGACCATCCTCACGCCGGGTGCGGCGCATGCCGTGACCGCCATGTTCCACGGCGGCGGGGGGCCATTCATCTGCTGGTATGTCGACCTGCAGGAGCCGTTTCGCCGCGTGTCGGACGGCATCGTCACCTGTGATCAGCAGCTCGACATCATTATCGGTGAGGATCGACGCTGGCGCTGGAAGGACGAGGACCACCTGGCGCGCAGCGTCGAGCTGGGTTGGTATACGCAGGCCCAGGCCGACGCCATGCGCCGCGAGGGTGAGGCGGTGATCGCCGCGCTGGAACGCGGCGCGGCGCCGTTCAACGGCCCCTGGCCGACCTGGCGCGCCGATCCGGACTGGCCGGTTCCCGAGCTGCCGGGTGGCTGGGCAAGCGTGCCGGCCTACGACTAGGCGCCCATCGTCGGTGTCGCGCCGCGCCGGTAGCGCCTGAGGCCGATGTGGAAAACGCCAATAGCGATCGCCGCATAGACGGCCGCCGCGCCGATGACGGTGGCGAGGGTTGCAAGGCTCGGATGGCGCAGTAGTCGCACAGGCGTCAGCACGATGAAGCCGGCGGGCAGCAGGGTGTAGGCGATCAGCTTGCTGGCCCCGGAATAGATCGAGCCGGGATAGGTCGAAACCAGGATGACGAACTCGGTCATGTCGCGCGCTAGGCTGCGCGCGCCGGAGATCCAGAAGGCCAGGCTGGCGAAGGTCGTGGCCGCGGCGATGTAGATGATCAGGCCGCTGAGCCAGCCCATGGCGAACAGCGGCAGGTCACGCCAGCTCAACCCCGCGAATGCGACCAGGATGGCGACGGCGGTGGCGAAATCGCCCCAGCCGCTCGGCGATGAGTCGCGCGACAATAGCCTGGCCAGCACCGAGCGTGGCTGGGTCAGGAGGGCGTCGATCTCGCCGGACAATATGGTCGCGGCCATGTCGCGATAGCCGCCGAAGGCGATGCCGGCGACCCCGACGATCGACATGATGAGGCCGATGAGCAGCGCCATGTCCGACAGCTTCCAGCCGCCGACGCTGCGGAATCCGGCGAAGAACATGAACCACAGGACCAGCATGAAGCCGTTGTTCACGACCATGCTGAGGCTCTGCAGGATGAAGTTGGTGCGGTCGGCGAAGGCGGCGCGCACGGCCGCGGCCGCGCCGTGGGCGTAGTTTTCGATCAGGGAGGTGCGGGCCATCAGAGGTCGCCTCGCAGAACTTTCTTTAGGCCCGTGCGCCAGATGAGGGCGGCGACGCCGGCCAGCAGGCCGATCCATATCAGTTGCGCGGCCAGGGCCTTCGCCATCTCCGCCGCGCTCGGCGTGATGGTCAGCGAGGCCGGCCAGTACATGTGCGCGGCGAACGGCGTGGCCAGGGCGATCCGCGTCAGCCAGGCGGGATAGAGGGTGACGGGCGCGAAGAGGCCGCCCAGCAGGAAGAGCATCTTCTGCAGGATCAGAAAGGCCGGCACGGTGCGCCGCACCCAGAAGGCGCTGAGGCCCGCTATGGTAAAGAGCAAAAGCCCGATGGTCGCGCCGAGCGGGCCAAGCACGACGAGCGCCGCCAGCGCCGGTAGGGGCGGCCAAGTGCGGCCGCAAGCCGCCAGCAGGACCAGCGCCGCCATGCCCATCACCGTCATGCGCACGAGCATGGCGCCCAGGCTCTCGGAAAAGCGCTGCACCAGATAGGCCTTGGGCCGCAGCAGGTGGGTCTCGACCGCGCCGGAGCGGATGTCGTCCTCCAGGCGCAGATGGATGGCCGGCACCGAAAGCCCGATCCATTCGGTGACGCCGATATAGAGGGCGAGCCCACCAGCCGGCAGGGCCGCGACCAGGGTGCCGGGCAGCCGCTCGGCGATCACCTTGTTCCAGAGGGCGGTGAGCACGATCATCAAGAGGACATAGAAGGCCGAGCGGCCGAGCAGCACCGGCCAGCCGGCCATGGCGCCTTCCGCGCCCAGGCGAACGGCGGCCAAGGCGCTGCGCAAAGCCCCGAAGCGGTCGTGCGCCGCGGCTTCAATCGTGAGCGACGGCATAGATCTCACGGACCACCTCCTCCATTGGCGGGTCTTCGATGGTGATGTCGTCGATGCCGCCGCCATCGAGGGCCGCGGCGATCACCTGTTCGACGCGCACCTTGCGGGTGTCGATCTCGAAGACGGCCAGGTGCGGCTCGCTCGGCCGGCGCGTGACGCCCGGCAGGTCGATCTGAACCACGCGCGACGGCGCGTGCAGCGTCACCAGCTTGTGCGCCAGGAACTGCCGGCGCAGTTGGTCCGTGGGCTGATCGACCACGATCCGGCCCTGGTTGATGACGATGACCCGGTCGCAGACCAGTTCGATGTCGCGCGTGTCGTGCGAGGTCAGCACCACGGTCTGGCCCTCCTCACGCGCGTTTTGCGTGATGAAATCGCGGATGGCGGCCTTGGCGGTGATGTCCAGCCCGATGGTCGGCTCGTCGAGGAAGAGCAGCGATGGCGCGTGCAACAGGCTGGCGGTGATCTCGCAGCGCATGCGCTGGCCGAGCGACAGCCGCTGCACCGGCTGGCCCATCAGTGAGGCGAGGTCGAACCGCTCGATCAGCTCGGCGAGGCGTTTGTCGAACGCCGCGCCGCGCTGGTCGTAGATGTGGCCGAGCAGGGCGAAGGAGTCCCGCGCCGGCAGTTCGCCCCACAGCTGGGAGCGCTGGCCGAAGACGACGCCGATCCTGTAAGCCAGCGCCTTGCGCTGGCGCCAGGGAACAAGGTCGAACACCCGGGCTTCGCCCGAGGTGGGCTCGAGGATGCCCGACAGCATTTTCAGCGTGGTCGACTTGCCCGCGCCGTTCGGCCCGATGATGGCCACGCGCTCGCCGGCGGCGATCTCGAACGAGATGCCGTCCACCGCATCGATCAGTTTGTAGCTGGGAGAAAAGGCGCCGCCGATCGCGCCGAAAAAACCGCCGCGCCGGTTAGCGTAGCGATAGGTCTTGCGGAGATCTCGAACGGTGATGACGGCGGAGGACATGGGATTTTTGGTTTTTTCGGGTTTTCAAGGATGAGGGAGAGAGGGCGGAAGACCGGAAATTTACGGCGGTCATGCAGGCGAACGACGGCGACGCTTTGCAAAGAAGCGGGCACATCGGCGCAAACATCTGGCCGTATTGGGCGGTCATCGGTTCCATCTCGTTCATCCGACCCATGTCGGTGAGGCGCTGTCCTTAAGGCGCGGAACGGTGTTACGTCAACCTGTGAGCAGCCGCGCCCCGATCGCCAGCGCCAGAGCGGGCGGCATGACCAGGGCGCCGACCTTCAGGAAACGCCAAAACCCGACATCCTGTTTTTCGCGGCGGATCGCGGTCAGCCATAGGACGGTGGCGAGGGAGCCGGTGATCGACAGATTGGGGCCAAGGTCCACCCCGATCAGCAAGGCGTCGATGATCTTCTGCGGCGGATGCGCCTGGATGATCGCCGTGCTGGCGATCAGGCCGGCGGGCAGGTTGTTGATCAGGTTGGAGATCACGGCGACCAGCGCGCCGGCGCCCGCCGCGGCGCCGGGGATCGACGCGACTGACGCGGTCCGCAAGGCGTTTGAGAGCGCCGTGGCGAGCCCGGTCCGGTTCAAGGCTTCCACCAGCACGAACAGCCCCGCCACCAGCGGCAGCACCGACCAGGACACCTTGCCCAGGGTGGGCCAGGGCGCCTCGCGATTGCTCACAAGCACCAAGACGGTCGTCAGGGCGCCGAGGATGCAGGTCGGCAGCCCAAGCTGCATATCGAACGCCGAGACCGCCATCAGGGCGATCGCCGTCAAGCCAATGCCAGCCAGCGCGGTCCAGCCGCCCTGCGACAGTTTCGGCTGATCGACATCGCAGTCGCAGTGGTCGCCGAGCGCCGGGCCTTGCGACCAGAACAGGACGAAGACGGTGGCGGCGATGGAGAGAAGCGACGGCAGGGCGAAGCTGGCCAGCCAACGGCCGAGCGCCGGGGTGTGGTCGCCATAGAGCACCAGGTTGGCGGGATTGGAGATCGGCAGCACAAAGCTCGCCGCATTGGCGATGAAGGCGCAGATGAACAGGTAGGGCAGCGGCTCGACCCTGGCCTTTCGGGTCGCGGCGAACACAGCCGGGGTCAGCACGACCGCCGTCGCGTCGTTGGACAGAAAGGTCGTGACCACGACGCCGACCGCATAGATCAGCATGAACAGGCGCCGTGGCGAACGGTTCGCCCGGTTCACCGCATAGGCCGCCACCCAGTCGAACAGCCCCTCGCGCCGCGCCGTCTCCGACAACAGCATCATGCCGGCCAGGAAGAGATAGACGTCCAGCCCCTTGCCGACCGCCTTCAGTCCTTCGGCCAGGGGCAGCAGCCCGGACACCAGCAGCAGCGCCGCGCCCCCCACCGCCCAGATCGCCTCGGGCAGCTTGAACGGCCGCGCCAGGACCCCGGCCGCGGCGATGGCGGCGATCGCCCAGATGGCGAGGTTTGCTGACGTTGGCGTCAAGGTGTCCCCGCGTTCCTAAACGGTCAGGCCGCGGCCGGCTGCCCCGTCGTCATCGGGCCGGGCGCAGGCCGGCTTCAGCAACCGCGCGAAGATAAGCCACAATGCCAGCGAACCCAGCGCAAAGGCGCCGAGGCTGAGGAAGGCGATCCGATAGCCGACCGCTTGCGCGATGGCGCCGCCGATGGCCGGGCTCACGGCCGCGCCGATCCCCTGCACCGTCATCATCGCGCCCTGGCCGACATTGACCCTGCCGGTGCCGCTCAGAATGCGCGCGACCAGGCCTGGCACGGCCACGCTCTGCAGGCCGGCGCCGATGCCGTCGAGCGCCTGAACCGGGAAGACGCCCCAGCCCTGGATCAGATTGGCCGCGACCAGGCCCCGGATCGGCAGGGCGATGAAGGTGATCAGGATGACCAGCCAGTAGCCGCGCTTTTCGACCATCTTCATGGCGACGATGGCGGCGACGATCATGACTGCCTGCGCCACCACGATGGTCGTCGCCACGAAGCCGGCGGGATCGCCCTTGTGCGCGGCCACCACCGCCAGGCCGTAGAGGGGCAGCATGGCGCCGTTGCCGAGGTGAAACAGGCCCAGGGCCGCGGCGAGCACCAGCAGCGGCTTGCACTCGAACAGAACCCGCCAGGCCTTGGCGCGGTCGGCCCCATCGCCATCGGATTCCAGCCCGCGCGCGGCGCGATTATCGATCGCCGCGCGCGGAATCCGCAGCACCGAGACGATGGAAAGCACGCCGAAAGCCGCCGCCAGCCAGAAGACGGCCGCAAATCCGTACCGCCAGCCGAGAAAACCGGAAAGTCCGGCGCCGACCATGTTACCGGCGTGATTGAAGGCCTGGTTACGGCCGTTCTGTCGGTTGAACCCTCGCTGGCGCGCGATGCCCAGGGTGACTCCCGTCACCGCCGGGCCGAGCGCGGCGCCGGCGATCGCCGTGGCGATCTGCGAGCCGGCGATCACCCAAAAGCTTTGCGACACCCAGATCAGCGCCGAGGCAAGCACGGTGAGGACGCCCGATACGATGATGTAAGTGCGTTTACGCGTGGTCGCGTCCACCAGCGCGCCGGCCGGAGCGGTGACGACCATGCCGGCCAAGCCGCCAAAGGTCATGACCAGTCCAATCGCGCCCGTCGCCCAGCCGCGTTGCTGCAGAAAAACGCCGAGGAAGGGGCTGATGCCGGCCTGCATGTCGGCCATGAAGAAGTTCAGCGCCTCGAGCGCGGTCCGCGTGCGTTTCTCCGGCTCCGGGCTGGCGGCCGCGGCGGTCACCACGCCTTGCCGTTCTTGTTGGGTCCTAGTTGCGAGCCCAGCAGGCCATGCGCCGGCCAGGCCCCGATCGAATGGATGTCATGGCCCAGTTGGGACCTGGCCTTCGGCCGGGTTGGAACCGGCCCGTTTGAGACAAGGACGGAAAGTCGGTCGCGATCCGAGGCGCCGTTCGCCGCAAACGCCTGGACCTCTATCGCATGAAGGCCATTGCCGAGGCCCGCCGCTTGGCCGGTCCAGCCTCCCGTCTCCGCTGGATTCTCGGTCATCGCGATCGGCGCGTTGTCGTCGACCTGCAGGCAAACCGCGCTCACGCCCTCGCCGAAGACCTTGGCGCGAACCGTAAAGGCGCCGGCTGGCGCCTGGTCGGGCCGCGTCGGGTCGGTGATGAGGCGATGGTCGGCCGGCGAGGTGATCAGCACGAAAGGCCAGGCTGCCCCACGTTCCTTAAACCGCCAGCTGGCGACCGACCCGTCCACGGCGTGCAGGGAAAAACCGGCCGCGCCCTCCTCGATCTGCCCGGTCGATCGCGTCGCCGCATAGATGACCGCGCCGTCGTTGATGAGTTCGTTGTAGTGGGTGTGGCCAGTGTCGACACAGGCCACGCCGAACTGAGCGAACATGGCGCCGACAGGGTCGGCCTCCACGGCCAGATCGCCCGGAAACCCATGCATGAAGACTACCGGGCGGCCGGTGTCACCGCGCGACTGGGCGAGCTGGTCGCCAAGCCAGGCCATCTGCCCATCGCCGAGGCGGAAGTCCGGGCCGCCCCGACCGGCGGAGACGATATCGAGAAAGAGGCAGCGGTGGCCTTTGACGACCACGCTGGCCGGTAGGGCGCCGGCGCCCAATCCGTCGTGGAAATTGTCCAGGTTCCCGGGCTCGAAGTCGTGATCGCCGGGGATGGCGAACCATCGCAAGTTTAGCCGGTCAAGCACCTGGCGGGTGCGACGGTACTGTTCAGGTTCGGCATGGTTGGCGACGTCGCCGGGCAGGTAGGCGAAATCGACGCCGCCGGCCAGATGGCGGTTGGCGTCGCCGATCATGGCGTCGAGTTCGGCCAGGCTTTGCCAGCCATCTTCATTCGAAGCGTGGAGATCGCCGAAATGCACCCAGGTCAGCATCGGTTCGCTCCCGTTGAATTGCAGGGCGCTCCGGGAATACGACCGAGTCATTCGCGCCGACGACGCTGATAACGTCGCGACGGGTGCAAAGGTCCATGCAGGCGCCGGGGCGTCGCGGATCGTCCGCGGCCGCCCCTCCACAATCGGGCGCGGGAAGTGCTACCCTGCTCATCCGAGTCCAATTTCGCTCAAAGGCAAGGGATGCACGCCGCCCAACGCGACGCCGAAATCACCCGACTGCTCAACAGCCAGGGATTCATCTCTTTCAAGCAGCTGTGCGACCGGCTGGAGGCGTCATCAGCCACCATTCGCCGCGATCTCGAGCGCCTGGACGCCGAGGGTCGGATCGAACGGGTGCGCGGCGGCGCGCGCCTGCGCAACGGCGCCAAGCCGGTGTCCAGCGACCGCTTGGTCGGCGCACCGTTCGAGGAGAACAAGACCCGCTTCGCCGAGGAAAAGGCCGCCATCGGCCGTGCGGCGGCCAAGCTGTGCGAACGTGGCGAGGCGATCATCATCGACGGCGGCACCACCACCTTCCAGATGTGCTCGCACCTCGAGGGGTTGAACCTGCAGGTTTTGACCAACTCCCTGCACATTGTCGGCGAGCTGCTGCCGCAGCCGGGCGCGCGGGTTTCGGTGCCCGGCGGCGCGGTCTTCCGTGAACAGAACATCATCCTCAGCCCGTTCGAGGACGACGGCATCAACCGCTATCACGCCACCAAGCTGTTCATGGGTGCGGCGGCCATCGGCCCGCGCGGGCTGATGCAGGCGGACGTGGTGCTGATCCAGGCCGAACAGAAGCTGATGGACAAGGCCGACCAGCTGATCGTGCTGGTCGATTCCAGCAAGTTTCGAGGCTCGGCCACCTTCCTGGTCTGCGGCCTGGACGAGATCGACACCGTCATCACCGACGCCGGCCTGCGCGAAGCCGACCTGGACCTACTCAAGGCTCATGACGTCGAGGTGATCATTGCACGGTAGATCTCATTTCCCGCGCAAGTGGGGATAAGGATTCATCGCCAAATTCGCTAGGGACGCCAAGTGTCAGCGTTGGCCTATTCTTCTTGGCGAACTTGGCGGTCGATCTTCGGAGACGATGTGGTTCTCGGCAGGCCGGAAAGATTCGACCACGAAGGACACAAAGAACACGAAGGGCACGAAGAAGGGGAAAGGCTAGTGCTGACCCTTGGTGTCCTTTGTGTGCTTGGTGGTAAAATTGGGTATTCCCGCTCGCGCGGGAATGCGGATTATAATTCAGCCTTTCAGCTCCACCTGGCCCTTCAGCCGGATGTCGATCGCCGAAGCGCCCATGAGCAGGTCGTACTCGCCCGGGTCCACGACCCAGCGGGACTGGGCTTCGTCGTAACGGGCAAAGGCGCGGCCCTCGAGGCTGAAGGCGACGGTGCGGCTCTCGCCGGGCTTGAGTTCGACCTTGGCGAAGGCCTTCAGCGCCTTGGGCGGCGTCGGTTGAGCGGCATCGACCTGGCCGACATAGAGCTGCACGGTCTCGGCCGCCGTCCGCTTGCCAGTGTTCGCAAGCGTGATGCTCACCTCAACGGCCGAGCCGGCTGCGGCGGTCTTCGGCGCGGCCAGGTCCGCATAGGCGAAGTCGCCATAGGTCAGGCCGTGGCCAAAGGCGAACAGCGGCGCGATGCCCTTGAGATCGTAGTGACGATAGCCGACCCCGAGACCCTCACCATAGGTGACGCTGTCGCCGCCCGGATAGAACCCGTAGGCCGGATTGTCTTCCAGCCGCTTGGGGAAGGTCACCGGAAGGCGGCCGGACGGCGAAACCTCGCCCAGCAGGATGCTGGTCAGGGCCTCAGGACCCTCCTCGCCGGGTAGCCAGATCTGGACCACGGCCGCGACCTTGTCGATCCAGGGCATGGCCATGGCCGCGCCGGCATTGACCACCACGATGGTGCGCGGATTGGCGGCGGCGACCTGGGCGATCAGAACGTCCTGTTCGCCTGGCAGGTCGATCGTTTTGCGGTCGTACCCCTCGGATTCCGTACGCGAGGAGGAGCCCACCACCATGATCACGGTGTCGGCCTTGGCTGCGGCCTCGACAGCCTGTTCGATCTCGCCTGGCGGTTGGCGCAGGCCGAGCGAGACGGTCTCGAACGAAGCCCCGATGCGGCCATCGGCCCAGACATAGTCCAGGCTGAATCGGTAGGGCTGCCCGGCTTTGAGCTCCACGGCGCCGGTCTTACGCAGGGCCGGAACGCCGGTCGGATCGTCATAGTCCTCCTGGCCCTCGTCACTCATGTCGAGCACGGTCTTGTCCCCGACGATCAGGCGGCAGGGGCCGTCTCCGCGTACCGAGAATTCGTGGGCTCCGTCCTTTTCCGGCCAGAAAAATCCGCTCCAACGCAGGGCGGCGTAACGGCTGGCGTTGGTATGGGCACCGCGCGTCGAGATCCATCGCAGCAGCCGGCGCTCGTGATTGGTGCGCACCGGCTGGCTCGAAAAGTCGGCGCCAGTAAAATATTCCGCCGTCAGACCCGGCGCCTCGCGCGCTTCGGTTGGACTGAACATGCGCGCATGGGCCTGGGGCGGCACCGGCTCGGCGTCGCCGCCCTGGGCATAGATCACCTTGGCCTTGGGCAGGCGCGCGCCCAGCGTCTCCAGCGGCGTCGGCCATCGGTCGGTCGAGACGCGCGATGAGCCATCGCCCTGCAGGCGGATGAAGTTGGCGTTCGGCCCGATCACCGCCAGCGTCTTGATCGCATCCGCGTCGAGCGGCAGCAGGCCGCCGTCGTTCTTCAGAAGGACGATCGCCTCCTCGGCCGCGCGGCGGGCGATATGGCGATGCCGGTCGCTGCGCAGTTCGCCGTCGCGCTTGACCCCGTCGAGCAGGCCGGCGCGCAGGATCAGGCGGATCAGCCGACGGGCCGCGTCGTCGATACGCGCCTCGGGGACCTGGCCGGCCTTGACCGCGGCCAGAAGCTTGGCGCCGAAATAGACCGGCGGGCCGGGCATTTCGAGATCGAGCCCGTTGCTGGCCGCCGGCACGGTCGAATGCACGGCGCCCCAGTCCGACACCACCGCCCCGTCATAGGCCCATTCCCCCTTAAGGATGTCCTGCAGAAGGTAGATGTTCTCGCTGGCGTGGCTGCCTCGCAGCTTGTTGTAGGAGGCCATCACCGTCCACGGATTGGCCGCCATCACCGTCGCTTCGAAGGCGAAGAGATAGATTTCGCGCAAGGTGCGCTCGTCCATCTCGACGTCGATATCCATGCGCCGCACTTCCTGGTTATTGGCGGCATAGTGTTTCAGCGAGGCGCCGATGCCTTCGCCCTGCAAACCCTCGACGAAGCCGATGGCCAGTTCGGCGGTCAGATAGGGATCTTCCGAATAGGTTTCGAAGTTGCGGCCCCAGAGCGGGGTGCGGACAATGTTGATGGTCGGGGCCAGGACGACCTGTTCGCCGAGCGCAATAGCCTCGCGGGCGATGGCCGCGGCCACCTCGCGGGTCAGGTCCGGGTTGAAGGTGGCGGCCAGCGCCACCGCGACCGGAAAGACCGTCGCCATCTGACCGGTGTTGGAGCGCACCCCGGTCGGCCCGTCGGTCATGCCGAGGCCCGGAACACCCAGGCGCGCGACCCCCTCCATGCGGAAGGCCGAGGCGCCAGCCATTAGCGCCACCTTCTCCTCGACGGTCAGCCGCGCGACGAGGTCCTCGACCCGCACCTCCAGCGGTTGGGTCGGATCCTGATAAGCGGCTTGCGCCAAGGCGGCGGTGTCGGACGCCATGGGCGGCTTCTCCCTCTGCAACTTTTAAGAACTAGCTACGCCGCCGCGCGAATGGCGTCCATCAGCACCAGGTTGTCGATGGCGTCCTGGCCGCCGGTCAGGGGCGTGATCCCGTCGCGCATCACCTGGACCAGATGCTCGAGCTGGGCCTCATAGGTGGTCGGGCCGTCGGTGGGCTCGTCTCGCGTCACCTCGCCGATCTGGACACGGAAGCTGCAACCCATCTGCGGCGCCATGAAGTTGCGGATGGTCAGCCGGCCGCGCTCGCCCTGCAGGGTCAGGAAGGCGGCGAAGCGTTCGGCGACCATTGAACAGCTCAGGCTGGCTGGCGCCCCGCCGGGGAAGGTCATCGTGGCGGAGGTCGCGGCGTCGACGCCGTGCTGCATGTCGATCTGGGCGCCGGTCACCACGGGCTCGGCGCCGATCACGGTGCGCAGGGCGTGGGTGGGATAGCAGCCCAGGTCGCCAAGCGCGCCGCCGCCAGCGTCGGATCGCCAGCGGATTTCGTCGGGCGAATAGGCGATGGTTGCATCGAAGTTCGCCTCGGCGCGGGTCAGCGGTCCGAGTTCGCCGGAGCGGACGATGGCCTCGGCCCGGCGGGTCACATTGTGGAAGCGGTAGTGGAAGGCCTCCATCAGCGGCCGGTCGGCGGCCTTGGCGGCGGCGACCATGGCGCGGGCCTCGCCTGCGTTCAGGGCGAAGGCCTTTTCGCACAGCACCGCCTTGCCGGCCTCGATCGCGCGGATGGTCCATTCGGCATGGCCGGAAATCGGGTTGCCGATATAGACCACGTCGATGTCGTCGCGGGTCAGCAGGGCCGCATAGTCGTCGGCGATGCCGGCGATGCCGTGGGTTTCGGCATAGGCGCGCGCCCGGGCAGGGTCGCGGGCGGCGACGGCGGTCACGATCACGTCGTCGCGTGTCTTGGCGGGCGCGAGCACCGCGCCGACGGCGATCTTGGAGGCGGCCAGCAGGCCGATGCGAAGCGGGTTCGAGGCGTCGATTTTCATGGGCTGAACCTCGGGCGGGCCTCGTCCGGTGTCAATCCACGGCCGTGTTTCAGGCACGCATCACGGCTCGATGACGGCGCCGGCGTTCGACGCCTAGAACTTGCCTTCCAGACGGATGCCGAACTGGCCCGGCGCGCCGGCGTAGCGAAGCCCGATATTGGTGCCGATGATGTAGTGCAGGTTGGTGGCGTTGGTGGCGTAGATGGTGACGCGGTAGGGGCCCTGGTCATAGGCCAGGCTGGTATTGACCAGATTGCGGGCCGACAGGAGGTCGCCGAAGTCCTCGTAGGGCGTCGCCCACTGGGTCGAGGTGTACGAATAGTCGATGCGCGGCGTCAGGGTCGCGCCGTTCCACAGCGGATAGACGTACTGGGCGCCGATATTGGCGGTAAATTCCGGCGCCAGCGGTACGGGCCGCCCGGCCAGATGCACGGTCGCGCCGCTATTGGGGTCCTGCACCGTGAAAGACCCGAGTTCGCTGTGTTCGTAGGAACCGCCAGCGTCGAATGACAGCGGCCCGAACACCGCCTGCACCTCCGCCTCGACACCGTAGAGGTTGGTTGTGCCGCCGGAATTGCGGATCGGCGCATCGGCGCCCGGCGCGCCCGGGCTGGCGAACTGAAGCTGGAAGTTCTTGTACTGGCTGTAATAGCCATCGAGCTGGGCGCGGACGTGACCGTCGGCGAAGGTCGGCTTCCAGCCGATTTCGTAGTCGGTCACGGTCTCTGGGGCGAACGGCGCCGGCGCGCTCAGTGGGTTGCCGTTATAGGGCTCGGTGTTCAGCCCGCCCGCCTTCCGGCCGGTGGCGACGAAGGCGTAGAGGAAGTTGTCGGGGTTCAGCGTCCAGTTCAGCGCCAACTTGCCGGTCACCCCGGAATCGTTGGTGTTGGCGTTGTAGCTGAACGTGGTCCCGGGAACGGTCACACCGCCAGCCTGATCGTACATGGTGTCGCTGAGCCCGAAGGACTCGTAAGTGTAGCGCGCGCCGCCCTGGATCTGCAGGGCGGGCGTCAGGTCGTAGCTGACCTGGCCGAAGACCGCGGCGGTCTGTTTCGGCGTCTTGTAGTGCAGGTCCTCGTCGAACGTCCCGTGTGGCACGCCGATGTCGAAGCCGGTGCTGCCGTTGCCGGGGACCAGCTCGACATAGTCGTGCTGGTAATAGAGGCCGCCGACCCAGCGCAGCGGGCCCTTGTCCGGCGAGATCAGGTTGAATTCCTGGGAATAGATCTGCTCGTTGGCGTTGTCGGCGAACGAGGCGCCCGGGAAGACTTCGGTCAGGTCGATGTTTTCATAGAGGTTGGCGGCCTGGTATGCCGAGATCGATTTCAGTACGATGCCGTCGTTGAAGGTGTAGCTGATGTTCAAGGACGAGCGGCTGTCCTTCGTTACATAGTAATCGTTGATGTACGACGAGACGTGGAACAGGTCTTCCGGATTGAGCTGGGCCGGATTGGCCGGGTTCAGCACCGGGTCGGCCGGGGCGCCGTAGTTGTCGATATAGTCGGCGCTGGTTTTCAGGACGACGCGCAGGGCGTCGGTCGGCTGCCAGAGCAGGCCGAGCCGGAGACTGCCCTGGCTGAGGCTGCCCGGGGTGTGGCCGCCCGACGTCGTCCAGGGGCCGCTGACTTGATAAAAACTGTCGCGGCTTTCGCCGATGGCGGCGATGCGCAGCGCCAAGGTGTCGTTGATCGGGATATTGACCGCGCCGCGCGCCTGATAGTCGTTGTAGTTGCCGTACTGCACCCCGAGATCGGCCGAATAGGTATGCAGGTGCGGATCGCTGGTGGTGATGAAGAGGGCGCCGGCGTCGGCGTTCTGGCCGGCGAAGGTGCCTTGCGGCCCGCGCAGCACCTCGACATTGCTGATGTCGTAATAGGGCAGGTTCTGGAAATAGCCGGGGAAGGTGGCGACCCCGTCCCAATAGGTGACCACGCCGGACGGGGTCTGGACGTTGTTCAGGTCCTTGCCGAGGCCGCGGATGTTCAAAAGCACGCTGCCGCCGGCATCGACCACGGTGAGTGACGGGACGTGGAATTGCAGGTCATCGACGGTCTCGATGCCTTTTTGCTGCAGCTGGGCGCCGGAGACGACAGTCGCGGCCAGCGGCGCGGTCTGCAGATTGATCTTCCGCCGTTCGGCCGTGACGGTGACGACGGGCTCGCCGCCATCATCGGCAGGTTTGGCTGCCGCGGCCGTCTGCGCCGCGGCCGGGTGGGCGGCGAGCAGCCAGAGGGCCGCGAGGGCCAGGCCGGACACCGACGCGCGCACCTGCGCGAAACCAAGGCGATTGGTCATCAGGCGTTTCCCCCAAGGATCGGAAGGCTGACGCGGCTTTGTCCGCGGTGCCTGCCGTCGAAGCGATTTGTGCGCAACGACTACACAAAACCGCTCAGACCTCCAAGGAGGTAATGGGCGATATCGATCATAATTGATCGATACTGGTGCAGTTAAGCGACACTGGCGACGGAATCGCCAAGCGATTGTCGCGGCCGCATCGCTATTTGAGGCGGAAGACCTCAGTCAGCTCGACGGTTTCCGGCGCGAGGTCGGGGCCGGCGTCCATGATGTCGGCCATCATCGCCCACCAGCGGCGCATGACCGGCAGGTCGGGGAGGGCGTCCATGGTGTGGCCCGCGCGGCGGGTCAGGACGGCGAACAAAAGGTGCGTCGGCTCGTCCAGCCAGATGCGGTAGTCGACCGCGCCGGCAGCCTTCAACGCCGCGACCAGTTCCGGCCAAATCTCGTCGTGGCGGCGGCGATATTCCGCCGCCTGGCCTTGGTGCAGCTTCATGCGGAAGGCGACAGTCTCGGTCGCGTCCCCGGCCACGATCAAGCCTTCAGTGAGGCATAGGCCGCCCTTAGGATGGCGGTGTTACGCGGATCGCCGAACGGGCTGCCCTCAAGCTGGTTCATCACATAGGCCAGGGTCATCCGGCTATCGATGTCGTTGACGATCAGCGCGCCGCCCGAGCCGCCCCAGAAGCAGACCTTGTGACCCTCGAAGTCCATGCCCATCAGGTCCAAGGCGAGCCCCAGGCCCCATCGGACGGGGGCCAGGAAGACCAGGTCGGGGCCGTTCGACTGCTGATAGAAGACGCGCGCCGCGCCCTCCGGCGAGAGCAGCCGCTTGCCGCCGGACTCGCCGCCGTGGGACAGCAGCGCATTGATCCGCGCCACGCCGCGCGCGTTGGCGTAGCCGTTGGCGGCCGGCAGTTCGGCGCGCCGCCAGGCCTCCTCGCCCCAGCGCTCGCGCGGGATCGGCGGGCGATCGTGGATGCGCATGGCCATGCTGTCGGGGCCGCCGGCGGGAACCTCGGGCACGGCCGGCGGGATGGAGACGCCGACATGGCGGTCGTCCTCGGGCTTCACGCCGATCAGGAACTGGGCGCCCAAGGGTCCGGCCAGCTCGCGCGCCAGAAAGGTCCCGACGCTCTCGCCGATAGTGCGCCGGATCACCTCGCCGACCAGGTAGCCGGTGGTGAGGCCGTGATAGCCCGAGGCGGTTCCGGGCTCCCACCAGGGCGCCTGGGCTGCCAGGAGGCTGGTGCATTTCTCCCAGTCATAGAGGTCTTCCATGCTGAGGTCGGCGTCCCAGCCGGGCAGGCCGGCGGTGTGGCCGAGGCAATGGCGCACCAGGACGCCCGACTTGCCGTTGGCCTCGAATCCCGGCCAGTAGCGCGACACTGGCGAATCGACGTCGAGTTCGCCGCGATCGGCCAGCATCAGCGCGCAGATCGCGGTCGCGGTCTTGGTGGTCGAGGCGACGGCGACGACGGTCTCCCGCTCCCAGGGCTGGGTCTTGGCCGCGTCCTTGGCGCCGCCCCAGAGGTCGACCAGGGTTTCGCCGTCCTTGATGAGCACGACCGAGGCGCCGATGTCGGCGCCGCGCTGGAAATTCGCCTCGAACGCCGCGCGCACGGCGGCGAAACGGTCGTCGCAATGGCCCTGGATGGGGAAATAGGCGGCGTTGCTGCTCATGTTCCGGCGTCCAGACCCTGATGGTTTCCTCTTTGCGCGGCTCATTAGCATCGAGGCTTGCCTGCGTCGCGATGGTTCTTGCATGATTCTGCACGATCATGATTGAAGACGGTCAGCGGCCAGGCTAGTCGGCCGCTCATCGCTTGCGTTCGCACCTGGGAGTTGTTCCTCGAATGGATGGCCAGACCGACACCGTCGGCGCCGGACTTCTGCCGAACCTGTGGGACGAGGCGTATGCGGCCGGCCTGTCGCCGGAGGGACGGCTGCTCTATCGCTCGAACCTGCTCGGCTCCGACAAGCGAATCACCAATTTCGGCGGCGGCAACACCTCATCCAAGATCGTCATGGCCGATCCGCTCACGGGCGAGCCGACGCCGGTGCTATGGGTGAAGGGCTCCGGCGGCGATCTGGGCTCGATGAAGCTCGACGGTTTCGCCACCCTCGATCTCGATCGGCTGAAGCGGTTGCAGGGCCTCTATCATGGGCCCGAGCACGAGGACGAGATGGTGGGTCTCTATGCCCACTGCGCCTTCGGGCTGAACGGCCGCGCGCCCTCGATCGATACGCCGCTCCATGGCCTGGTCGACCGGCCCTGCGTCGACCACATGCACCCCGACGCGGTGATCGCCATCGCCGCTTCGGCCGACAGCCAGGCGCTGACCCGGGAGATATACGGCGAGGCGATCGGCTGGCTGCCCTGGGTGCGACCCGGCTTCGAGCTGGGCGTGCGGTTGCAGACGTTCGCCGACGAACACCCCGAGACCAAGGGCGTCATCCTTGAGGCGCACGGCCTCTTCACCTGGGGCGAGAACGACCGTGCGGCCTATGAGACCACGCTGGACGTGATCAACCGCGCCATCGCCTGGCTGGCGGCCAAGGCGCCGGACGCCCGGCCGTTCGGCGCGGCGACAGTGGCCGTGCTGCCCGCGCCGGAGCGGAAGGCGCTGGCGGCGGCGCTGATGCCGCGTCTGCGCGGCCTGGTCTCCGCCGGCGGCCGCAAGGTCGGGCATTTCGACGACAGCTCGGCGGTGCTGGAGTTCGTCAACTCCGCAGCGCTCGAACCGCTGGCGGCGCTCGGCACCTCCTGCCCCGACCATTTCCTGCGCACCAAGATCTGGCCGCTGGTCCTTGCCTTCGACGCCGCGCGCGAAGGCGCCGCGGACCTGATCGCCCGCGCGGCGCCGGCCATCGACGCCTATCGCGGCCGCTACGCCGCCTATTACGAGCGCTGCAAGCGGCCGGACTCGCCGGCCATGCGCGACGCCAATCCGGTGGTCTACCTGATCCCCAGCGTCGGCATGATCACCTTCGCCGCCGACAAGGCGACGGCGCGGATCGCGGCGGAATTCTACATCAACGCCATCAATGTCATGCGCGAGGCGTCACGCGTCTCCACCTATCGCGGCCTGCCCGAGCAGGAGGCCTTCGACATCGAATACTGGCTGCTCGAGGAGGCCAAGCTGAAGCGCCTGCCGCCGCCAAAACCGCTGGCCGGGCGGATCGCCATCGTCACCGGCGGCGCGGGCGGCATCGGGGCGGCGAGCGCTCGCCGGCTTTTGGCCGATGGCGCCTGCGTCGTTGTCTGCGACATCGACCGCAAGGCCCTGGCCGAAGCCGAGCAGGGCCTGAAGGCCGAGTTCGGCGCCGATCCGGTCCGCGCCGTCTGGGTGGACGTGACCAGCGAAGAGGCGATCATCGATCTCTATGTCGAGACGGCCCTGGCCTATGGCGGACTCGACATCTGCGTCTCCAACGCCGGCCTCGCCTCGGCCGCGCCGATCGAGGACACCTCGCTGGCGCTCTGGCGGCGCAACATGGACGTCCTGTCCACCGGCTATTTCCTGGTCAGCCGCGAGGCGGTGCGGCTGTTCAAGGGCCAGGCGCTCGGTGGCTCGCTGGTCTTTGTGGTCTCGAAGAACGCCCTGGCGGCTTCGCCGGGCGCGGCGGCCTATAGCGCGGCCAAGGCCTCGGAACTGCACCTGGCGCGCGTGCTCGCCGTGGAATGCGCGCCGATGGGTGTACGGGTCAACGTGGTCAATCCGGACGCGGTGCTGCAGGGCTCGCGCATCTGGCAGGGCGAATGGCGCACCGAGCGCGCCCGTCAGCACAAGTCCTCGCCCGACGAACTGGAAGCGGTCTATCGCGACCGCAGCCTTTTGAAACTCAGCGTCTATCCCGAGGATATCGCCGAGGCCGTGGCCTGGTTCGCCTCCGACCGCTCGGCCAAGTCCACCGGCAACATCCTCAACGTCGATGCCGGCAACGCCGGGGCGTTCACGCGCTAGAGCGGGTTGAGGAAGTGCGAAGCGGTTTTCCGTCCGCAACCCGCTCTAAATACTTAGAATCGATCACGTTTATGATTTTGGATTGTTTCAATCCAAAATCATCGTGATCTACGTCTCATTGAAGTCGTCGGTTTCGGGAAACGACGCGCCTGACGGCTCATCGTTCAGATTTCCATGCGTGCCAATCGACGATGAAGCCGGCCTCTTTATACGGGCCTATTTTCCGCCACTCAGAGAGCACGCGCGCGCGTGACGCGGGGTGTCTGTGCCAGTCCTCCGAAGGGTGCCCATAATAGTTCACCGGCGCGAGCGTCTTGCGAACGTCCGGCCAATGGCGCTCAAGCGTCATCAGGTATCGGATCGACGTGCAGTGCTTGCCGAGCGCGATCACCGAGTCGATGTTTCGCAGCCCGATCCTCGCCTCCAGGATCGGCAGCGACAGGACGACATTCTCGCCCGTATTGGTCGCCCCGTCTTCGGTCAGGACGATGTCGGCGGGAATGCCGCGCGCCAGCATAGCCGTTGCAATCACCTCGGCCTCGGTCCGATCGTCGCCAGGCGTCACGCCGCCGCTGACCAGCATCCATTTGAAGAAGCCCTGGCGCCAGAGATCCAAAATCGCATCGACGAATTCCTCGACGCCGTGGCGGGTGCCGAACACGAACAAAAGGTCGGCGGGAAAGAGCGGCGGCCTGATCAGATGCTCCCGCTCGATGGTCTCGATCAGCGCCGGCTCCAGCGGCTCCAGGTCTTCCGGCGCCATCTAGGTTTTGCTCAAGCTGGCCCGGCCGACCGGCTCGGTCGAGAACCGCGCCTCAAGGGGCGGCAGCTCGTGCCCCTGACGCTCGGTGAGCAAGCTGTAGAGCTCCGGGCGCCGACCGCGGATCCAGCGCCGGCCGGTGGACAAGGGCAGAAGATCGAGGTCCAGGTCGGCCCAGACCATGGCCGCCTCGATGGCGTCGGTTTCGGCGACGATGCGGCCATAGGGGTCGATGATCATTGCATTGCCGGTGCGCACCTCGCCGGCGTCCTCGCCGACGCCATTGCTGAACAGGACGAACAGGCCGTTGTCGTGGGCGCGCGCCGGCAGCCAGCGCATCAGCCAGCCACGGCCCTTATCGCCCTGGAACTCGCCACGCAGGCGTTCGGGGTCGCTGGCCCGGGCGCGCCACAGGGCCGGATCGATCGTGCCCATGGCGTGCGGGCTGCGCGAGGCCGTGCCGCCGGTCTGGTGCGGCGCCAACAGAATGTCGGCGCCCATGAGGGCCGTGGCGCGGACATTCTCGACCAGATTGTTGTCCCAGCAGATCAGGACGCCCAGCCTGACGCCCCAGGGCGTATCGAAGACGGTGAAGGCCTCGCCGCTGCTCACATGCTGGCTCTCGAAGGCATGCAGCTTGCGATGCCGCTCGACGCGCCCGTCGGGCAGGACGACGACATAGGTGTTGTAGATACGGCCGTCGCCGGCGACCTCGACCAAGCCGGCGCCGATAGCCATTTGGTGGGCGCGCGCCAGGCCAAGCAGGGCCCGGGTGGTCGGCCCCGCGGGGACGGCTTCGGCGAGGTCCAGCCAGCCTTGGGCGGAGAGCGTCCGGCAATGCCAGTAGCCGGTCAGGCACATTTCCGGAAAGGCGATGATGCGCACATCCCGCGCCGCCGCATCGGCCACAAAGCCTTCGATGACCGCCATGTTGGCGGCCTTGTCGCCGGGCGCATGCTGGAACTGGACGGTGGCGACGCGAATCTCGCTCATGCGCCCGTTATGGCGACGCTTAGGGGCCGGGACACGTCACATTGGGTTTCGGACTGTGTTGCGGGCCTTCAGTTCACCGCCATGGGCGAGGGACCCGACGGCGTCGGCTGGCGCGGCCGGAACCCCACCACTCCGTGGGCCGGGTCGTAGAGGATCGAATAGGCGAAATAAGCGGTCACGCCGGTGAAAACCATCGGCGTTTGGACCCGGTCGCGCGCCTCGAAGGTCAGGTCCGAGGCCTGGTCGCCCTGGCCGATGACAAGCGTCTCGGCCACGCGCACACGGCCGCTCGCATCGGCCAGCACCAGGGTCGCCGGCGTTGCTTTCGGCCAGGGCTCTTCACCGATATCCCGCGCCACCACCCGCAGGCCCGGCGCGCCGGTGTCGAGCACGACGCCGCCGCAAAGCCGCTCATGCGTCGTGTCATTGACCAGGCAGCCGGCGACCGCGTCATGGACGTCCCCGCGCCGGTCTGGGAACAGCAGCGGCAGGCTGACGAAGCCCTGAACCTCCGCGTCCGTGGGATTGAGCACGATCCGCCCCGGTTTCGCTTCGCCCGGACGCGGCAGATCCACGATCCAGCGCCGGGCCCCGATGCCGCTGAACAGGCTCGCTACGTCGGCGCCGGCCATGTTGACGCCGAGGATGGCCTTAAATCCCTCACCGGGCAGGCCGTTGCCCTGAACCCCGTACTGCGTGAGTGGAAGCGCGCCGGCCGCACAGCCAGGCCTTTCCGCGCGGCAGCCGACCCGTTGCACCAGCTGGACGGTTGTTTTGCCGCTCAAGGCGCCGACCGAGACCGAGGCGTCGGCCGCCACGCCGTCGAGCCTGGTCCCCACTGCGAAGCTGTAGGAGCCGCCGCGGCCGGTGGGGCGGGCGTCGCCGTCCTTCAGCACATTCGGCAAGATGCGCAGGCCGGTCGAGCCGGTGTCCAATCCGGCGATGATTTCGCTGGCGCCCACCGTGATGGGGACGCCGTAGCGACGCGTCCCGTCGCTGAGAACGACCTCCCTCACCGGGACTTCCGCCCGCACCGGTACGGCGGACTGGGCGTGAGCCAGGCCCGCTGAACCCGCAATCACAACGGCCAGAACAAGGCCTTTGACGCCGCCCAAGTCCCGCCTCCGCCCTGAGTCTCAACGACAAGGCTGTGATGCTAGGGCAACCCAAGAGCCAAGTCGCGGATCAGCGTGTCCGACCGCCGCACTAAGTCCACAGGCACCCTCTTGAACGGCCACGCCGGACGCTCACGCGCTAGCGCTGCGTTTCGCCTTCACTCGCTCGGCGTTCTTGGCGACCTTCGCTTCGACCAGGCGCCGCACGAGCGCGGCCGGAAGCGGCTTTTCGGGCGTGAAGCGGATCGTCCCCTTGTTGATGTCGAAATCGCTCAGCTCGCCGGCGAACCCGGCGATGGTGGTCGCGTTCCAGGCATAGAGGGCGCAGTGATTGGCGTGCGCCGCAAAGCCGACCATCATGCCGTTCAGCTTGAACGCCGGCATCTTGTAACTGATGCACTCGCTCGCTTCCGGGGCGGCCGCGTGGATGAGCTCGCGCAAGGCCTGCAACGCCGCGCGCTTATCGGCGCTCAGGGCCGACAGATATTCATCGATCGTGCTCGGATCGCCAGGCACGCCTAGGAGCCTATTCGGCCGGGACCGGCGCTGGCGCGGGTTGCTGCGCGGCGGCCGCGGCCGGGAAGACGAAGGCCTCGGGGGCGACCACGAACCGGCGGAAGAAGCCGCCGATCATGGTCATCATCATCGGCCGGAAGTGCTCGTGGTTGCCGAAGCCGTGCGGCAAGCCGCCGAAGATGTGCAGGTCGACCTTGCCGCCTACGGCCCGCACCCGCTCCTCGTAGCGGCGCGAGGCGCTGACCGGCACCACCTTGTCGGCGTCGCCGTGCAGCAGCATGACCGGCGGCAGGGCCGGCGTCACATGCTCGATCGGGCTGGCCAGCATCACCGACTCTTCGGAGTCGTCGGCGCCGGGCAGGGAGCGGGCCGGCAACCCGCCCGAGGGTCGGGTCTCGCCCAGATGGAACAGCACCGGCGGATAGACCGCGGCCACCGCCGCGACAGCCGCCGAGACGCCGCCGGCGCCTTCGGGCGGATCAAGCCGCGCATCGTCCGGCGTTCCGGCCGCCAGCAGCACCAGGTGCGCGCCGGCCGAATGGCCCTCCAGGCAAAGCTTGTCGGGATCGAAACCCAGTTCGCCGGCCTGGCTCCGCACCCAGCGGATGGCGCGCTTGGTGTCGTGAATTTGCGCCGGAAACCGCGCCTCGCCGGTCAACCGATATTCCGAGGCGATGGCGACGAACCCTTGTTCGGCCAGAGCCGTGGCGTGCGGCGCCAGCATGTCCTTGGAGCCGCGCGACCAGCCGCCGCCGTGTAGCAGCAGCACCGCCGCGCCGTTGCCGCCGGCCTTGGGTCTATAGATGTCGAGCTTCAGCGGCCGCCCGGCCGCCTCGCTGAAAATCACGTCGCGTCGAATATCGATCTCGTCCATTTGAAATTCTCCCTATTCCAATGGGCGAGAGCCTAGGACGGCCCGGATGCGCCCACAACCTTGGGGCAAACGGCGCGGCGCGTCTTCTCAGGGTCGCGCTTAGCCCTTAACTGTTGAAGCTGGGCTGTTTGGAGAGCGGAGCCGTTGATGCGCACCTTGTTTATCGCCGCGGCGCTGCTCTTCGGCATGGCCGGTCTCGTGCGCGCCGATCCGGCACCGGCCGCACCCCCGGC
>Ga0302314_10003334_pt1 | contig 29682 bp, 23 predicted proteins | sample III_Palsa_N2_3_FD_200533 | JGI IMG/M metagenome (GOLD analysis project Ga0302314, IMG submission 200533) | Peat permafrost microbial communities from Stordalen Mire near Abisko, Sweden - III_Palsa_N2_3 | ecosystem: Environmental > Terrestrial > Soil > Palsa > Peat permafrost | place: Sweden...
CAACAACATGACCGGCTGGAGCTCACCCATCTACGACCGCCTGGTGAGCGCGAGCCAGCGAGAAGCCGATCCGCTCAAACGCCTGGCGCTCTTCCACCAGCAGGAGCAGCTGCTGATCGGGCAGGCGCTGCCGATCATGCCCTTGTACATCTACGTCAACCAGGGCCTGCTGCGCGAGACCGTGCACGGCTGGTACGAGAACATCCGCGACATCCACCCCTACCAGTACCTGTGGATGCAATAGCACCGCGCCCGCGCCCGCGCGCGGGTGCCGGTGCGCGGTCGGGAAGCGGTTGCGGATCGGCGCGAGCGCCAATGCTGGACGCCGATGGGCGCCTATCTCCTGCGTCGACTGCTGCAGGCGCCGCTCATCCTGCTGGTGCTCGCCAGCCTGTCGTTCGTGATCATGCGCCTCGCCCCGGGCGGACCCTTCGCCAGCGAACGCGCCATGGATCCGGAAGTGGCCCGCGAGCTCGCCGCGCACTACCACCTCGATGAGCCGATCACGCGCCAGTACCTGCATTTCCTCTCCGCGCTGGCGCATGGCGACCTGGGCATGTCGATCTCGACCTACCGCGGGCAGTCCGTCGTCTCGGTGATCCTGCGCGACCTGCCGACCTCCCTCCTGCTCGGTGCCCTGGGCCTGCTCCTGGCGCTGGCGATCGGCGTGCCGGCCGGGGCCCTGGGCGCGATGCGTCCGCACTCGGGCGGTGATGCGCTGAGCATGGTCGTGGCGCTGACCGCGATCAGCCTGCCGACCTTCGTCATCGGCCCCCTGCTGGCCCTGGTCTTCGGATTGTGGCTGCACTGGCTGCCGATCGCCGGCTACCAGGGCTACAGCCATCCCGCCTACCTGGTGCTGCCGGCGATCGCCCTGAGCGCGCCCTTCGCCGGACGCATCGCGCGGCTGACCCGCGCCGGTCTGCTGGATGTCATGTCCCAGGACTTCGTGCGCACCGCCCGCGCCAAGGGCGCCTCCGAGCTGCGCATCGCCGTGCGCCATGCGCTGCGCCTGGGCTTCGCGCCGGTGGTCAGCTACCTCGGTCCGGCGGTGGCCGCCATCCTCACCGGCTCGCTGGTCATCGAACAGGTCTTCCAGATCCCTGGCCTGGGCCGCGAGTTCGTGATCTCGGCCTTCAACCGCGACTTCACCCTGGTGATGGGCACGGTCCTGGTCTACGGCCTGGTGCTGATCCTCTGCAACCTGCTCGCCGACCTGATCCTGGCGATGCTCGATCCGCGGACCCGCCGGTGAGCCCTGCGTCCCCGCCGCGTCCGCGCCGCCGCTGGGCCAGCCTGGCGGTCACCCTGGCCACGACCCTGGTCGTGGTGGTGGTGCTGGCCTGCGTGGCCGCGCCGGTTGTGACCAGCCAGGATCCGCAGCTGCTGCGCGAGTACCTGGGCGCGCTGCCGCCCGGCGCCAGCCATCCCGACTGCCTGGACCACAACCGCATCGCCGTCGGCGAGGCCATCGACTGGTGCCACCTGCCGGCCACTTTGGGCACCCTGACCGTGACCACCCAGCACCTGCGCGCGGAGGGCTACCGCGTCCTGGTGCGCCGCGGGCTGTTGGAAATCCGCGCCCAGGGCGGCACGCGCGTGCCCACTCTCGACCTCAGTCGCACCGGCGCCGAGCTGCGCGCCTACAACGTACCGCTGTGGAGCCCCGCGCCGCCGCTAACCCTGAGCGCGGGCAGCCCGCCACCGGCCGGTCTCTTCCCCGGCGCCGAGCGGGCCATCGCGGTGCGCATCGTCCATGACCGAGCCCAGGACGCGTGGGTGGCGACCATCCAGGGCGGCCGCGTGCAGCACCTGACCGACAACGGCATGGAACTCACCCAGGCGAGCCTCGATGGCGATGTCATCGCCGCCGTGCACTGGGCGGGCGCGGGCGGTGACCGGATCCTGAGCGTGCGCCACTGGCTGGGCACCGACCTCGGCGGGCGCGACGTCCTTTCCCGGCTGCTCTATGGCGGCCGCATCTCGCTGATGGTCGGACTGGTGGCGACGGTGGTCAGCCTGGTGATCGGCGTGCTGTACGGAGCGCTCAGCGGCTACCTCGGTGGCCGCTCCGACCAGTACCTGATGGCGGGACTGGACGTGCTCTATGCCATTCCCTTCATGTTCATCGTCATTCTGCTTTTGGTCTATGTCGGCAACGGCGTGTTCGTGCTCTTCGTCGCCCTCGGCGCGGTGCAGTGGCTGACCATGGCGCGCATCGTGCGCGGCCAGGTCCTGTCGTTGATGTCGCGCGAGTTCATCCTCGCCGGACGCGCGCTCGGCCTGCCTGGCTGGCGCATCATCCTCAGGCACCTGATCCCCAACTGCGCGGGGCTGATCGCCGTCTATGCGGCGCTGACCGTGCCGGCGGTGATCCTCGAGGAGAGCTTCCTGTCCTTCATCGGGCTGACCGTGCAGTACCGGCACCAGAGCCTCGAATCCTGGGGCGCGCTGATCAAGTTCGGCGTCGACGCGCTGGACTACCACACCGGCTACGGCTGGTGGCTGTTGCTGTTCCCGGCGCTGCTGATGGTGGGCGTTTTGCTGGCATTGAATCTGATCGGCGACCACCTGCGCGACCGATCCGATCCGCACGCGCAGGGCCGCTGAAGGGCGATGATGCGCGATGACGTACCGCAAACCCGACCGGCGCAGACGCCGTTATGTGATGGCACGACGGCGCCGGACGAGCCGCTGCTGCTGGCACAGCTGCATGCCGACGCGCTCTTCACCTACGACTCGCAGCGACGCATCCATCTGCAACAACCCGCGGGCCGCCCCGCGCCGCGCTGCTTCCTGGCCCGTACCCCGCAGGGCATCGTCTGGCGCCATCGCTGCGACCTCGACGAGGCGATCGTGCGCCTCGTGCAGACGGCCATCGAAAGCGAACCCGTGGGTGACGAGCAACTGCATTCACCCCACGGGGCGCAGCCGTACGAGGCGGCGCTCGCGATCTCGGGACCGGTCACCTACCGGCGCGCCGGACCCGTCTTCGCCTTCCCGCGAGACCTGCCGCAGACGGGGACGGCTGTGCGCATCACGCCTGCCAACGCCGACCTCCTCCATCCGCACCTCGACGACTGGCGTGAGGATGTCCTGGGCGACGCGCTGCTGTTCGCGTCGGTGGTCGATGGCTGCGCCGTGTCGATATGCATGAGCTCGCGCAGCACCCAGGCAGCGGATGAGGCCGGCGTCGGGACGGCGACGGGCTTCCGTGGCCGTGGCCTTGCCCGTACGGCGGTGCTCGCCTGGGCACAGGCCGTGCGCGACCGCGGCCGCATCCCGCTCTACAGCACGACCTGGGACAACACCGCCTCGCAGGCGCTCGCGCGCTCACTGGGCCTCATCCGCTTTGCCGCGGATCTGGCGCTCGGATGACCGCTGCGTGCCGTCCGCTGCGACGATCGCTGCATGCCTCGCTGCGTCGTCGAGGACACCGTCCGCGTGGGCGCCGGCGTCGCAGTCCAACAGCGGGGGCGCAGGTCCGTCCGCTCAGGGTGACCGCAGGTGGTACGCCTTGGGCTTGGTCATGGCGAGGATCCCGGCCGTGCCGAGGGTCGCGCCGATGCCCGAGCCGCGCCGCCCGGTCCAGGGCAGGCGGGGACTGACCCGGTCGCAGCAGTTCCAGTACACGGTGCCGGTGTCGACCGCCGCGAGGATCGCGGTGGCCCGCGCGCGGTCGCGACTGTAGACCCCGGCGGTCAGGCCATAGGTCGAATCGTTGATCAGCTCCACGGCATGCGCATCGGAATCGACCGCCATGATGCCGATCACCGGACCGAAGGTCTCCTCGCGCATCACCGCCATGCGCGCATCGACCTGCAGCAGCACCGTCGGCTGGAAGAACCAGCCCGCCCCGGGGGCGCGCCGTCCGCCGCAGGCGATGATCGCTCCCTGCTCCACCGCCTGGCTGATCTGACGCTCCAGGACCACGCGCTGCGCATCGAAGGCGAGCGGTCCGAGGGTGGTCGCCGGATCGAGCGGATCGCCGACGCGCAGCAGGGCGACCTGCTCCAGGAAGGCCGCGACGAACTGGTCGTAGATGCCGCGCTGCACGAACAGCCGCTCGATGGCGCAGCAGCTCTGCCCGGCGTTGTAGAAGGACCCATCGGCGGTCCCCGCCGCCGCCGCCGCCACATCGACGTCGTCGGCCACGTACACCGCGTCCTTGCCGCCGAGCTCAAGCTGCACCCGCCCCAGCCGGCCCGCGGCCGCCTGGGCGACCTTCATGCCCGCCGCGTTGGAACCGGTGAAGAAGATGCCATCGACGGCCGTCGCGGCGAGCGCCGCCCCCGTGGCCTTGCCCCCAGGCAGGGCGATCGCCACATCCGCCGGCACGCCCGCGCGATGCAGGAGCGCGACGAGCGCCAGGCCCGTCGCGGTGGCGTGCTCGGAGGGCTTGTAGAGAACCGCGTTGCCGCACAGCAGTGCCGGGACGATGACGTTGATGCCGACGAACCACGGGTAGTTCCAGGCTGAGATGTTGGCCACCACCCCCAGCGGCTCATGCACCAGGCGCTCCTCCATGCCGTCCGCCTGCGAGAGCACCTGGGTGCGGATCGTGTCCGCGACATTGGCCAGGAAGAAGTCGAGCCGCTCATGCACCCGGCCGACCTCGCCGCGCGCCTGGGCCAGCGGCTTGCCCATGTCGGTGACCAGGATCCCGGCCAGGCGCGGCACGTCGGCGTCGACCAGGTCGCGGAAGGTGCGCAGGATCTGGCAGCGCCGCTCAAGGCTGAGCGCCGCCCAGGACGGCTGCGCCCGCGCGGCGCGCCCCGCAGCCGCCGCCACCTGGGCCGAGTCGGTCTCGGCAAGCTCGCGCACCAGCTGGCCCGTGGCCGGATTGATCAGGCGCAGCGCCGGCATCAGCGGTCTCCGAAGGCGCGCCGGAAGATCACGCGCACGTCAGCGGGCCCGCAGGGCACCGGGTTGGACTGATGGCAGGAGTCGGCCAGCGCCGCCGCCACTAGAGGCTCCTCGAGCCCACGATCGATGCCCGCCGCGGCCAGGGTCGCCGGGATGCCGAGACTCGCCTTGAGCGTGGTCAGCCAGGCGAGGAAGGCCGGCCCCCCGCCGGCGACGCCGGCGGCTTGCGCCAGGCGCTGGAAGCGCTCGGGCACCGCCGTGAGATTGTGCACCAGGGCGTGGTCGATCATCACGGCATTGGCCAGGCCATGATGCATGTTGGCCAGTGCCGAGAGGGCATGCGCGCAGGAATGCGTGACGCCGAGCCCCTTCTGGAAGCTGATCGCGCCCATCATCGAGGCCATCAGCATCTGGCTGCGGGCCTCGCGGTCGGCGCCATCCTGGTAGCAGCGCAGCAGGCTCCCCGCCGCTAGGTGCAGCCCCTCGAGCGCGACCCCATCGCAGATCGGATGCCAGTCGCGCGCCAGGAAGGCTTCCACGCAGTGCGTCAGGGCGTCCATGCCGGTGGCGGCGGTGATTCCGGGCGGCAGCGCCAGGGTCAGTTCGGGATCGGCGAAGACCTCGCGCGCCAGCAGGCGCGGAGAGAAGATGATGCGCTTGACGTGCGTGTCGGGGTCGGAGATCACCGCGCTGCGGCCGACCTCGCTGCCGGTGCCGGCGGTGGTCGGCAGCAGGATCAGGTAGGGGATCGTTCCGGTGACCAGCCGCGCGTCGGCGCGGCCATCCTCGTAGTCGAAGATCCCACCCGGGTGGTCGACCATCAGCGCGACCGCCTTGGCGACATCGAGCGCGGCGCCGCCGCCGATGCCGATGATCGCCTGGGCAGCGGCCTCGCGGTAGGCGGCGACCCCCTGCTCGACATGCAGGCTGGTCGGATTGCCGGCCACCCCGTCATAGACCGCGACCACCACCCCGCCCGCCCGGCATGATGCGACGTACGCGCCGAACACACTCAGGCCCGCGACCCCGCGATCGGTGATGATCAGGACCCGCTCCAGGCGGTTGCGCGCCAGGGCGGCGGAGGTCTCGAAGCGTGCGCCGGCGCCGAAGGTGATGGCGGTCGGAAAGCTGAAGTGGTGCAGGGTCATGCGTGGTTCCAGGTGCGGGCAGGGACGCTCAGACGATCTCGAGATAGCGCTGCAGCTCCCAGTCGGTGACCGCCTCGGTGTACTGCTTCCATTCCCACAGCCGCGAACTGGTGAAGTGCTCGACGAAGGCTTCGCCGAAGAGCCGTTTGGCCAAGGCCGATGAGCGCATCACCGTGGTGGCCTCGAGGAGCGTGCGCGGCAGCCGCGGGATCGGCGCGTCATAGGCGCTGCCGGTCATCGGCGCGGCGGTGAGTTCGAGCCGGTCCTCGATGCCGGACAGCCCCGCCGCCAGGCAGCCGCTGATCGTCAGGTAGGGGTTGGCATCGGATCCGGGGACGCGCGCTTCGAGGCGCGTGGCCTTGGCCCCGGCCTGGATGTGCCGGAAGGCCACCGTGCGGTTGTCCACGCCCCAGCACGGCTTGGTCGGCGCCCAGAAGCCGTCGACCAGGCGCTTGTAGCTGTTGACCGTCGGCGCGAACAGCGGCAGGATCTCCGGCAGGGCGCGCAACAGCCCCGCTAGGTACTGGCGGTAGGTCGCGGACATCTCGTGCGCGCCGTCGGGCGCGTGGAAGACGTTGTGCTCACCGGATGCGTCCCACAGGCTCTGGTGCACGTGGCCGGAGCAGCCCGGCAGGCGGCTGTTCCACTTGGCCATGAAGGACGGCAGGATGCCGAAGCGTGCGGCGATCTCCTTGGCTGATGTCTTGAACAACACCGCGCGGTCGGCGGACTCGAGCGCGTCGGTGTAGAGGATCGCCGCCTCGAACACGCCCGGCCCGGTCTCGGTGTGCAGCCCCTCGATCGGCACGCCGAAGGCGAGCATCTCGTCCATCAGCGCGGTGAAGAACTCGCGGCTCTGGCCCATGCGGATCAGCGAGTAGCCGAACATGCCCGGCGAGAGCGGCGTCGGGTCGCGGCCCAGCTTGGCGGCCAGCGACTGCGGCGTCTCGCGGAAGTTGAACCACTCGAACTCGACCCCGATCTTGGCATGCAGGCCCAGACCCTCGGCCTGGGCGAGGATGCGCTTGAGCAGGCTGCGCGGGCAGGCCGGGACCTTGGGGAAGTCGGCCAGGAAGAAGGGCAATCCCGCCTCCCAGGGGATGGCCCGGCAGGTCCCGAGATCGACCACCGCCTGTGCGTCGGGATAGCCCGAGTGCCAGCCGGTGAACGCGCAGCGGTCGTAGCAGGCATCCGCCATGTCCCAGCCGAAGACCACGTCGCAGAAGCCGAACGACGGGGTCGCGCTGGAGAGGAACTTGTCCTTGTGCAGGTATTTGCCGCGCATCACCCCGTCCAGGTCGGTGATCGCGACCTTGACCTTGGCGGCGCTGGAGGAGCGCAGGCGGACGAGGATGCCATCAGGGTCGGCGTGTGGCATGGAGTCCCCCGTAAGAAGTTGAGAGAGCGGAGCTTGCTTGGCAAGGACCATGACGATGCGATGGGGCAGCGCCCGCTGGCGCCGCCCTGCGACCAGGGATGCTCAGGGTAGTTGTCCCAGCCCTTCACATCACGGTGATGGCCGAGAGCTGCCGCAACGGTAGCCTCGGTGCGTCAATCTCGGACCGTTTCCTGGAAGGAGCTTGTGCTTTCACCATCCCAGCGCCGCACGCCCTGCGTGCTAAGATTCCGAGTGGGTTCGACCCTAATCGGTGTCTTATGGATGGGCGCTGCGGCGGCCGAGGACGGCTGGGCCACCTCCACACCCTTCCTGCAGAGCGAGGACACGCGCACCGCCCCGGTGGCGCCGCAGAGCCAGCGGCCGAGCACCTCGCAGAAGCCGCAGTCGAGCCCCGCGACCTCGCCACCGCCGAAAGTCGAGGAATGGCCACCATCGACTCTCGAGGGCCTGAGCCTGCAATCGGAGCGGCTCTCGGAAGCGGTCTTCAACCTGATCGAGGATGTCGAGGTCGCGGCCGTGAAGACTGGGCGTGGCGTCATCAACGCCCGCCTCGGCCGGCGTGTCTTCGACAATCACGATGTGCTCGGCAGCTGGACCGTCGTCGACCATCTCACGCTCGATGCCAACTACCCGTTCTACACCGTCTCCTGGCCGATCGTCGGCCCTTTGATGGGCGGCTACACGCTGACCGGGGATGTCACCGCCGGCTTCGTCGACATCCGCCAGGTCCTGCCCAGCAACTTCCGGCACCTCGAATCCCTGCAGGCGCGCGAAGCGGAGCTGCGCGCCTTTGACAAGGGTGCCACCGTCATCCTGCCGGTGACCCCGGCGCCGGGCACCGGCCCGGTCCCGGTCCAGCCTGTCGCACCCGCGCAGACGCCGATGGAGAACCCGTCGCTGAGCCCAACGCTCGGCCAGGGGCCGGCACCGACCACGGCGCCGCTCGCCGCGCAGGTGCCGGCGACAACCCCGGTCGAGACGCCCGGCACGAGCCCGACCGTGCCGCCGGTCTCGGCCACAGGACCGACGACCCAGCGCGCCCAGGCGCTGCCCGCCGTGCCAGCCACGGCGGCTTCCCAGGCCACGGCCCCGGCGCCGGCCGGGCCCCAGGCGTTCGCTCCGACCAGCGCACCGGTCACGACCCAGGCCACGGCGCCGACGCCGGTGCCTAAGCCGGCCCCCTCCGCCCCCTCCACCCCGCCCACCCCGGCGCCGACCCCGGTCCATCTGGGCCATGCGAGCCCCATCCCGCCACCCCCCAAGCCCGCGAACGCCGAGATGGTCAGCGAGTGGTCGCAGCCCTTCGCCGGCCTCGAGCAGGCACGCTGGAGCCGCCTGTGGAACATCGTCGCCTTCCCCGCGCGCATGCCGATCGCGGCGCGCTGGATCGACCACATCGATCCGGGCGAGGTCATCTCCTTCCTGGTCCAGGGCACCATCGAGACCGGCCCGGAGCTGTTGTACGCGGTACCCAACTCGTTGAACATCGGACTCAACGGACAGGCCTCGGTCTTCGTCTACATCTCAGGCCAGTTCCGCATCAGCATCCTGCGCGAGGACAACCGCTACGCGCGCGTGCGCCTGACCCTGCTTGGCGAATCCGGGACCATCTCCAGCGCCGGCGGGTTCACCGATGACGTCGTGCACGGCTTCTCGGTGGTCGGCGTCAACAAGCTCCAGGACCGCACCGTGATCACGCCCTTCACCGTGGCCTATCGCCATGGCAAGGGCCGCTCGCTCGACAAGGTCTTCCGCTTCGATCTGACGACCGCGGTCGGGCGCCGCGCCTACAGCGACGCCGTGCAGGGCCGCTTCGCCTACTGCGAGGAGAAGGCCGGCGGCATCGATTGGCGCACCCAGCCGCGCGACGCGCCGGTGCGCCAGCTCGCCGACCGCTGGACGATCTTCACCAAGCTCTACTGGGGGACGGCCACGCGCTTCGGCTTCGCCTACCGTCACGCCCATGAGTCGACCCTGACCGTGTCCGAGATCACCGCGCGCTTCCCCGAGATCATCACCAGGCTGTTCCGCGCCGAGGCCTACAACAGCCGCATGTGGCGCTTCTTCTGGGGGCTCTACGGCCAGTTCAACTACACCTTCCGCATCGACGTCGATCGCGATCGCGTGCTGCACCACCAGCGCGAGGCCGCCTCGCTGGTGGTACGCGGGGAGCTGACCGATTCCGACACCTCCGGGGAGGACCTCTACCGCTACATGGATGAGGTCGAGAGCGCGACCGGACGGCACGGCTTCTTCCCGCGCCCGCCCAAGTACCAGCCGACCGCCGACTTCCCGACCTTCGTGCTCAATGACGGTCTTGACCGCCGCCGCGACGACATCCACAGCGACGAGCTGATCGAGTACTACCGTTCGAGCTTCTTCTATCAGCTGACCTTCTCGGAAGAGCAGCTGCAGCGCTTCGTGCTGCTGCCGGATGCGCAGCGCTGGCCGATGCTCGAGGCCGCCTTCCGCGTCGAGCCGGGGGTCTGGTCGACGTCGGAGAAGCGCGCCGCCTATGACCTTGCGCACCTGCCGGAGCGCATCCTCAACCTGCCGCTGTACGCGCTGAACATCCACTACGACCAGGGCACCATCCTGCAAAGCGCGGAATCGATGGTCGCTTCCTGGCGCAAGGCCGCCCTGAACCCGAACCTCGACCAGCGCGTCGCCGCCCTGGGCGAGATGTTCGCCGACCGGCGCTACTCAGCCCAGCTGGTGCGGCTTTTGCGCCTGGTGCTCACCGGTGAACGGGTGTCCTACATCATCCAGGGCTCCAGCCACGCCTTCGGCTACCTGCGCGATGCCGGCATCGGCACCGCGCCCATCGATCCCATTCCGGAGCAGCGCGAGCTGATCATCGAGTTCGATCGCCTCGCGGCCCGCCCCCAGGACGATCCCCTGGCCAGCATCGACGAATTGGCCATGGAGCCGCTCGACGACGGGCGCTTCCGCCTGAGCTTCAAGACCCAGGACCAGGCGGTGCCGCGCGACTTGTACCTGTCACTGATGGAGATCCGCCCCTGGCACCTGCCGCGCGACGTCGGGCAGGCGGCCTACGTCGACACCGAAAAGATCATGGGCACCGGCGCGAACGTCCTGGTGCTGTCCAGCGATAGCGGGCCATTCTCAGACCTGCTCGCCAAGGTTCAGCCGGGCAACGCCTACGTGCTCAAGGCCGCGTACTCGCGTGATGGCCATACCTGGGGTCCGATCGCCGAATGCCGCTTCGTCCTGCCGCCGTCACTGCCGCCCGCGTCCGCGCCCTGAGACGCGATCACAGAACCTCCTCACGAGGCATGGCCCCATGGGGCCATGGAGGAACGCAGCACAGGGAATCGGCTGAACGCCGATGAGACGCTGTTCTCAGGTGGTCGAGGCGTGCGGGCCGCTGGCCTTGACGGCCTCGCGCAGGATGCGCACGAACTTCAGGCCATCGAGGTTGGACTTGTTGATGTAGTCGCGCGCCCCCCCGGCGATGGCCCGGCTGACCTGATCCTGATCCTCCCAGCCGCTGAGCACGACAATCGGGATGCCTCCCGCATGCTCGCGCACCGCTTCGAAGGTCGGGAAGCCCATGCTGTCGGGCAGGAACAAGTCGAGCAGGATCAGTTCGAAGATCCGCCCCTCCTGCAGCACCGCCTGCGCTTCGCGCAAGCGCGCACAGTGGCTGATGTCCAGCTCGAAGGGCAGATTGCGCGGCAGATATTCCTCCATCAGCCGTACATCACCCGGGTTGTCTTCGATCAGCAGAATGCGCACTAGGGCCATCCTGGGGATCATGGACCTGGAAGCTTCCACAGGCATGGCGGGAGTGGAGTCTCTCCACGGTCGTTCTGAGGCCGCTCAGGTGGTGGACTGTACCAGGTCGCGCGTCACGGGAGTATCACCAGCGACGGCGATCCAGCCACCACCCCAGCACCACTCCTGGGTCGGATCGTAGGCCACACAGGCCTGTCCGGGACTGGCGCGCTGCTGCGGCTCGTCGAAACGCACCACCGCCCGATCGCCGCCCGCCGGCAGGATGGTCGCCGGGATGAGCTTTCCGCGGTGCCGCACGCGCACCAGGCACGACAGGCCCTGCGCCGGCAGCGCGCCGGCATGCCAGGTGCAGGAGTGCAGGGTCTGCTCGGTGACCAGCAGCGCAGCGCGACTGCCGAGCACCACCGCATTGCGCTCGCGCTCCAAGCGCACCACGAACAAGGGCTCGCTCCAGGCCACGCCCAGGCCCTTGCGCTGGCCGAGGGTATAGCCGCACAGGCCCTGGTGCTCGCCCAGCACCGTGCCGTCCTCGAGTTCGATCGGACCGGGCACGAAGGCCTGGGGGATCTCGCGGCGCAGGAAGGCGACCATGCCCTCGTCGCCGATGAAGCAGATGTCCTGGCTCTCGCGCTTGTCGGCGGTGACCAGCCCGCGCGCGCGCGCGGCCTGCCGCACCTCATCCTTGGTCAGGCCGCCGACCGGGAAGTCGGCGTGCGCGAGTTGCTCCTGGGTCAGCGAGAACAGGAAGTAAGTCTGGTCCTTGGCCTTGTCGACCGCGGTGCGCAGCAGCCAGCGGTCATCCCACGGGCAGGCGACCCGCGCGTAGTGGCCGGTGGCGACGCGCTCGGCGCCGAGACGTCGGGCGTACTGCCACAATTCGCCGAACTTGATCGACTCGTTGCAGCGCACGCAGGGATTCGGGGTTAGGCCCGTGGCATAGCCGGTGACGAAGTCCTGGACCACTTGGGAACGGAACTCGGCCTCGAGGTCGAGGACGTAGTGCGCCACCCCGCTGGTCATGGCGACGGCGCGCGCGTCGATGGTCTCGGTGGGCGAGCAGCACGCATCCTCGCGGGTGAAGCCGCCATCGCTCTCCGCGCAGGGCCAGAGCTTCATGGTCACGCCGACCACCTCATGCCCCTGCTCCTTGAGCAGTGCTGCGGACAGGCTGCTGTCGACCCCTCCGCTCATGCCGCACACGATCCGCACCATGGGTGTGATCGTAGCGCGAGCCGCCCGTGAGCCAGCGCAGGCGCCGGCGGGAACGTTCTAGAGATCCGGACGGGCCGCGGGCGCCGCGGGCGCGGCCGGCTGGTCAGCCGGCGCCGCGGGAGCGGCGGGAGCCGCAGGCGTGGCCGGAGCGGCGGGAGCGGCGGGAGCGGCGGGAGCCGCAGGCGCGACTGCGGCCGGTGCAGGCTGGTCGGCGGGGGCCGCAGGAGCCGCAGGAGCCGCAGGAGCCGCCGGGGCCGGCGCAGCGGGCACTGCGGCCGCCTGGTCTGCAGGGGCTGCCGGAGCCGGTGCTGCCGGAGCGGCGGCCTGGTCGGCGGGGGCTGGAGCGGGAGTCGCCGGAGCCGGTGCCGGTGCCGCCGGCGCGGCAGCCTGGTCCGGAGCGGATGCTGCCGGAGCGGCGGCGGTCGCGGCCGGCGCAGGTGCGGCGGCGGGTGCCGTGGACTGGTCGGCGGGCGGTGTTGCCGGAGCGGGTACGGCCGGAGCGGCAGGAGCGGCCGCAGGGGCAGGCGCCGCGGCAGCGGCCGGCTTGGGTTTCGGCTTGAGGTCATTCACGGTCTGCTGATCGGTGATCAGCCCGACGAACGAGAGCATCTGCGCCATGCTGCCGAGATCGCTGTAGGCCTCATCCAGCTGCCGAGCCTCGGTCTGCGTCAGGTTGCCGATATGGTGGGCCATGTCGTCCAGTTCCTTCTTGAAGGACTGGAGGATCAGCAGATCGGTGCTGGTCGAAACCGTCTGGTCGTTCTTCACCGCGGTGTCGCCGTTCTTGGTCGGCACGTCGGCCACCTTCGACTGCAAGGTGCCGGCGAGCAGCTCCGCCTCGACCACGCCTTCGAAGTTCTTCACCTGCTGATAGAGGCCTTCGGTACGGGCGTTGGTGTGGTACGGACGGTCGAGCATCACGCTGTAGGCCGGCACGACGGCATCGACCAGGTAGGTCGAGCGCACGCCATCACCGAGCGGCCGCGACTGGTAAGCGGCGAGCACGGTGGTCGCCTGCTTCTGCTCGCCACTGCGCTCAGCCGGGAGCGCGGCGGGCGCGTTCGTGGCAGTGACCTCGTTCTGATAACTGGCGAGGGCGGTGCTGGCATCCTGAGCCTGGCCGGGATCGATGGTGGGCTGTGCCGCGGCGGCAGGCGCGCTTGGTGCGACGGGAACGGGCGCGGCGGCCGGAGTCGGGACCGGGGCCGGAGTGGTGTCGGCGACCGGCGCCGCTGCCGCGGGAGCTGCCGGCGCGGCCGCGGGCGCGGGTGCCGGAGCGGGCGTAGCATCAGGAGCCGGAGCTGCGGGAACGACAGCCGCTGCCACAGGTGCGGCGGCCGCAGGGGCTGCAGGAGCTGGAGCTGGAGCGGCAGGTGCATCCGCGACCGCGGGTGCGGGAGTGGCCGCAGGCGCGGCGGGAGCGGGCGTCGCGGGCGCTGCTGCGGCAGCAGGAGCCGGGGCCGCAGTCTTGTCCTTGTCGGCCTTATCGGCGGCCGCCATGTCCTCCTGATCGGCATGGGCATCATCAACCGGCGCGGCCGGGACCGGCGCCGCGGGAGCGGTAGCCGGTGCAGCCGCGGTGGATGTGCTTGCCGGCGGCGTCGCCGGCTTGGAGGCCTCAGGCTTGGTCCCGCCGCAGGCCGTCAGGGCGAGCAGAGTGGGGACGACCAGGAGGATCGAAGTGCGCTGCATGAAGGACTCCAGTCAGTACAGACCGTCAGACGGCTCATTCCATCCCTTCGCGGGGCATCGCAAGGACGCCGCCCGCGCCCGGACAGGGGCTGTAACACACTCCGAGGACCCGGCGACACCCCAGGCCCAGGCCGGCAGGGTCCAAGCGGGGGCGTTACGGGTGCCCGTCGAGGCCGCCAGCGCCACGCACCGCCGCGTCGTCCAGGTACCAGTGGCACTTGTCCTGGGGCAGGAGGCTGACCGGGATATGCGCGCTGGGTCCTGCGCGCACCGCCTGGGCTATCGCCCCCTTGGCCTCGCCCAGGGCGAGGATGACCAGGGAGTCGGCCCTGGTCAGAACCGGCAGGGTCAGTGACAGGCGCCGCGGCGGCGGCTTGGGGCTGTTGAGGATGGCGAAGACCTCGCCCAGCTCGCGCAGGCCCGGATGATCGGGGAACAGGCTGGCGATATGCCCATCCTCGCCGATGCCGAGCAGGCACACATCGAGGATGCCGGTGCCCTGGGTTGAATCCTGCAGCGTCGCGGCATAGCGTGTCGCCGCCGCCTCGAGGTCGGCATCCTCCGCCGGCATGGGCAAAACCGCGGCCGGCAGCGCCCCGCCGGACTGCCAGGCGGCGATGGTGGCGAGGTCATTGCGCTGCGGATCGCTGCGCGGCACGCCGCGTTCATCGACCCAGAGCAGATGCAGGCGGCTGCGCAGGAAGCCGTCGCACATCGCCGCCAGTTCCCGCAGCACGCCGGCCGGGGATCGCCCACCCGGGATGGCGAGGGTTGCCCGGCCGCGGGCCTGCGCCGCCGACTCGAGCGTGGCCAGGATCGCCTCGGCGACGGCATGGGGGTCGTACGGCAGCATGTGCTGGATGTGGCAGGCCCTGACTGGGAACGCAAGCAGCGAGCAGCAGCGCTGATTCGTGGGCAACCATGGATAAACACTATGCCAATAGCACGAACCTTATGGTTTCAATTGTTTCACAACCCAAGTCCTTAATTATAAAAGACTTACGTCATAAGTCCCGGCGAATGCCCTGGAATCACTATTTTTCCCTTCTTGCGGGCTACTTTTGTATGATATACTGCGGCTCCTGCTTCCTAAGGGGCTCTTAGACGCCTCGAAGTGTAAAAACCATTTGGACGTCTCGCCATCACCCACGCTCATCCGCCTACTGTTCGCGCGACTAGTGCCCATCGCGCCGAGGAATCCGACTCCATGACGTCCCACGCCACCGGCGCTGCTCCCGCCAGCGCCGAAGCCGTTCGGCCCAAGCCCGGCACGCAGATCCTTCTGACGTTGAGTCGCACCCTCCCCGGCTGCAAGCGCACCCGCACCCTGATGGTCGAAGGCGCCGTCGGCATCCGCCCCGAGCCGCTTCATGAAGTCGACTCGGTGCAGCGCGCCCTGGCCCAGGTGCGCGGCGTGCATCCGCCGCCCTTGATGATGATCGATGGCCAGACCTATCCCTGCGTCATCGAGGGTTCGCCGCGTTCGCCGCGCCTGATGATGGAGGACAAGGGCGAGAAGGTCCGCCTCTACCTCGAGGTCGGCGGCGCCGCGGTGGCCAATGTCTGGTCGCTGCCCGGTCCCAACCTGGTGTTCCGCGGCCGCGTCATCCCGCTGGAATGGACCGGTCCGGCCGAGCACCTCGATCCGCTCATGCATGGGCCGATCATGGTCCCCAAGGAATGGCTGGTCCGCGATCCATGGCGCAGCGTCCTGGCCCACGCCGGCCAGGTCCCGCCGCAGGCCGACCGCGCCAAGCAGGTGCGCGGCCGTCCGCAGCCGATCCTCGAGATGTACGAGGTCGATTCGCGCCTGTGCGGCAACGTCCGCTTCAAGTACCATGACGATCTGCCCGAGATCGATCCGCTCGAGCGCATCGGGTTGATCGTCGCCGAGGACAAGAACGGCAACATCATCAAGTGCGAGCGCGACCGCGACCTCGAGCTGCAGCGCTGCAATGAGTTCATCAAGCGTGGCGCTCTGGTGCAGCGCCGCGGCGCCTTCGGCTTCGTCGCCGACGGCGACGCCGCCGACCGCTTCCTGGCGCAGGTCATCCCCAACCTCCAGGGCTGGGAGATCCGCGGCCAGGACCGCCTGCATCGCGGACGGCCGCCCACTGACATCGTGACCTCGGCGCGCGTCCAGGCGCACGACGACTACCTCGAGCTTGAGATCGAGGCGACCGTCGACGGCCGCCAGGTGCCGATCAAGGAGCTGCTCAAGAACGCCGCCCGCGGCCAGAACGTCATGGTCTTCAAGGACGGCCTGCGCGCGCGCATCAACGACGAGTGGCTCAACCGCTACCGCACCCTCGCGGAGTTCGGCGGCCTCAAGGAGGTCAATGGCAAGGTGCGCGTGCCGCGCCACGCCGCCGCCATGGCCGTCTCGCTTGCCGAGTCCGGCGGGCAGATGGAGCTCGACGACATCACCAAGGACCTCGCCTCGCTCGCCAAGGGGGGCGCCGAGATCCCGACCGTCGAGCTGCCGAGCGGGCTGAACGCGACGCTGCGCGAATACCAGCATGCCGGCTTCAACTGGATGGTGTTCCTGTCCAACCGCGGCCTCGGCGGCGTGCTCGCCGACGACATGGGCCTGGGCAAGACCGTCCAGTCGCTGACCTTCCTGCTGCACCGCCACAAGGAGGACCAGGGCGTGCACCTGGTCGTCGCGCCGCGCTCGGTGGTCGACAACTGGGTCGACGAGTGCAAGAAATTCGTGCCCGACATGCCGGTCCACACCCATCTCGGGCTCGACCGCGTGAAGACCCCGGAAAAGCTCCCCAAGACCGGTATCCTGCTGACCAGCTACAACATCCTGCAGCGCGACATCAAGCTGCTCGGCTCGATCGAGTACTCGTCGGTGCTGCTCGACGAGGCGCATGTCATCCGCAATCCCGAGGCCAAGACCACGCGCGCGGCGCTCAAGCTGGTGGCGCGCCGCCGCATGTGCCTGTCGGGCACCCCGGTGCAGAACTGCGCCGAGGACCTGTGGCCGATCTTCCACTTCCTGATGCCCGGATTCCTGGGCCGCCGCAAGACCCTCAAAGAGACCTTGCAGGACGATCCGGAGGCCATCCACCGCCTGCGCGACCGCGTCGCCCCCTTCGTGCTGCGCCGCATCAAGAGCGAGGTCGCAACCGAGCTGCCGCCCAAGACCGAGATCCTGCTGCACGCCCAGATGTCGGACGAGCAGCACCAGTTCTACCGCGACCTGCTCGAGAAGGAGCGCGTCGGGGTCATGGACCTGCTCGGCTCCAAGGGTCTCGAGCGCAGCCGCGTGTCGATCCTCGCCGCGATCACCCGCCTGCGCCAGGCGGCCTGCGCGCCGGCCCTGGTCGGGGCGGAGACCATCGATTCGGCCAAGGTCGAGCTGTTCCTCGAGCTGGTCGATGAGCTGGTATCAGAAGGCCACCGGGCGCTGGTCTTCTCGTCGTTCACCAAGTTCCTGGCGGTGATCCAGTCCAAGCTCGAGGAGCGGACCATCACCTACCAATACCTGGATGGACGCACGCGCGACCGCGCTGCAAAGGTCAAGGCCTTCCAGAAGGGCACCGATCCGCTCTTTTTGATCTCGCTGAAGGCCGGCGGGGTGGGTCTGAACCTGACCTCCGCCGATTACGTCATCATCCTCGATCCGTGGTGGAACCCGGCCGCCGAGGACCAGGCGGCGGACCGCGCCTACCGCATCGGCCAGGACAAGCCGGTGATGGTCTATCGCATCGTCACCATCGATTCGATCGAGGAGCGCGTGCTGCGCCTGCAGGCCGAGAAGCGCCGGCTGGTCGGCGACCTGGCGCTCGAGGGCCTGGCGCGCGCGCTCGAGGCCGGCGATGTGGAGAAGCTCTTCGCGATCTCCGCGAGCACCGGCTCGGAATGATCCCAGTGGCCGGCCGGGGACCCCGGCCGGCGGCCTACTTGCCGATGTGATGCCCGCCCATCAGCGGCAGGCGACGCCACCACTTGCTGGTGGTCGAGGTCGATGGCTCGCTTTCGGAGATGGTGGCCGGCTTGGCGGCCTTGCTCGGGGCCGGCGGCGGTGTCCAGCTCTTGGGCGCCGAGGCGGTCAGCGACCCCCTGCCGCGGCCGGCCACGACCTTGGCGGCGAGCATGTCGCGGATGCGGGCGAAGAGCGAGCTGAGCTTCAGATTCCCGGCGTCGCAGCGCAGCACCAGGATTCCCTCCTCATAGCTGAGCACCAGGAAGTCGTCGAGATCGCGCACGCGCAGCTCGCAGCGTTCGAGCACCACGTCCTCGACCATGATCTGCTCGAGCTCCTCGATGTTCTGCACATGGGAGGAGTTGGCATGGATCTCGACCGATGCCGCCTGCTCGCCCCAGGCGACCAGGGTGCGCAGATCGTTGGTCGTCAGCGCGACTCCGGAGAATGCCCGCTTGAGTCGTTCCTCGCCCATGGCCAGCCCTTTCGCAACAGTGATGGCAGGTTGCCCTGCAGATTATCAATTAGGCTACCGGGATCTGCAGGTCGCGGACGCGATATTGCCGTCAAGGCTGCACATGCTCCAGGCAGGAGGAGACAGCTGCGCACCGGTTAGGAGGGCTCGGCGGGCACAAAGCAGCCGTGGAAACCATAGGGTACGTGCTCGGGCAGGATGGCGCGCGCGCACTCCGTGAAGGTCTGCCCATCGAGCATCACCAGGAGGTCGCGGCTGCCACGCGGCATGTGGCAGAGCGCCAGGACCACCCCGTCATCAGAGGACCGCCCACCCGGGCGGGGCACGAAGATGGGCTCGCCGCAGATCCCACCCGGCTCGCGCCAGGTGGTGATGCGGCGCGTGAGCAGATCGAGCTTCCATAAGCGGTCGTAGCCGCCGCAGGGGGTGGCGTCCGTGGAACCCACTGCGAAGGCGTGGCGCGGGGCCGATCCCCGCGTGGGCGCGACGCTGGCGAACTCCATGCTCCCGGCGACCAGCTGCTCCTGGTGGACGTGCCCACGCGCGCAGTCGATGCGCAGCCGCGTATAGCGCGCCGCCGGCCGGATCGCGCCCGCGTCGGACAGCCGGTCGAGGTAGAAGGCGTGGATGACCGAGGCGTCGGGATAGGTCAGCAGATCCGCCACCACCATGCCGTCCTCATCCCAGGCATGGACATGGTGGAAGGCGAAGCAGGCGTCGATGGTGCAGTCGGCGGCAACCCGTCCGGTGGCGCGCTCGACGACGCGCACCCGCGTGCCGGTCGCGGGCGCCCAGTCGAAGGCGCTGTGGTAGCTGCCGCCACCCAGCAGCAGCCGGATGGGATCCAAAAGCAGCGGGAACTCGATGATGAGCGCATGCGCAGGCGACAGCCCGAAGGAATGCAGGTACGCCGGCCGCGCCACCGGCAGCCGCGCGAACTCGCGCCGCCTTCCCTCGTGCGCCGTCCACAGGCGGTAGAAGCGCTCGCGGCCCTTGATGCAGGTCGAGAGGTTGACGATCGCCCCGCTGTGCGGATCGAGCTGCGGATGCGCGGTGGTGGTCTGCGCCTCCATGTCCGAGCGTTCGTCGCCATAGGTGAAACGGCCGCGCGTGGCGAGGGTCTGCGGATCGACCTCGATGCCGTAGGGTGTCTCGGTCAGGGCCAGGAGCCGGCCATGCTGCGGGACGATCGAGACATTGGCATTGTCGGCATAGCGCGGTGCGATGACATCCCGCGCGATGTCATACCAGGTGCGCGACGCCGCCTGGCCGAAGCCGCGGAAGCGCGCACGCCGGCCGTCGCTGACCCGGGCGGCAAGCGGTGAATCGAGGAAGCGCGCGCTCCACTGCACCTGCCGGTCCTGGATCGCGAAGCGCTGCAGCAGCGCCAGTCCGTCGAAGGCGTGCCGCGCCTCCCAGGCGGGACCATCGAAGCGCCCCGGGCCATTGCGAAAGAGCGCCCCCGACAGCCACGGCGGCACCACACCCTGCACCGCCAGCGCACGCCGGCTGCGCTGCCCGACGAAGCTGTGGTAGGTGCTCGGCAGCATGCCCGAGGCTACCGCCATGGCGTGCCGGCCCAAGGCTGCGCGCGTGACGTCCTTGCCGCATCGCCCGTCCATTGACACTGGCACGCGTGCGCATCGCCCTGGCCCAATTGAACCTGCTCATCGGCGACGTCGACGGGGCCTGCCGCGCGATCGCCGCGGCGGCGCAGCGCGCCAAGGCCGCCGGCGCCGAGCTTTTGGTCACCCCGGAGCTGGCGCTGATGGGCGGCTACCCGCCGCGCGATCTGCTCGAACGGCGGCAGCTGGTCGAGCGGCAGTGGCAGGCCCTGCATTCACTCGCCGCCCAGCTGCCGATCCCGGCGCTGATCGGCTGCGTCGAGCCGCTCACCGAGGGTCCCGACCCGCGCCTGGCCAATGCCCTGGCGGCGGTGGCGGATGGCCAGGTCCAAGCGGTCTATCAGAAGCGGCTGCTGCCGATGTACGACGTCTTCGACGAGCGCCGCTACTTCCGTCCCGGCACGCGCTCCCAGGTGGTGCGCCTCGCCGGGCTGCGCATCGGCATGACGGTCTGCGAGGACATCTGGAACGACGCCGGCTTCAATTACGGCATCGATCCGATCGCGGAGCTGGTCGGCGGTTGCGATCTGATCGTCAACGTCTCGGCCTCCCCCTACCACGTCGGCAAGCCCCTGGTCCGCCACCAGCTCATCGCCGCGGTCGCCAAGCGCTGCGGCGCGCCGACCGTGTACTGCAATGAAGTCGGCGCGCATGATGAGCTGCTCTTCGACGGCGGCAGCTGCATCATCCATCCGGACGGGTCCTACGCCGCCTGCGCCCGGCGCTGGGACGCCGACCTGGCGATCGCGGAACTCACCGGCACGGTCGCAGGCCCGGCCCCCATCGATCCGATCGCCGACCTCTATGACGGGTTGGTGATGGGCATCCGCGACTACTGCGCGAAGACGCGTCAGAGCGCCGTGGTGCTCGGACTCTCGGGTGGCATCGATTCGGCGCTGGTCGCGACCCTCGCCGCCGACGCGCTCGGCCCCCAGGCCGTGACCGGGCTGCTCATGCCTGGGCCGTATTCCTCGCCCGGCTCGATTGCCGATGCGCTGAGCCTGGCCGAGGCCCTGGGCATGCGCCACGAGACCCTGCCCATCCGGCGCGCCTACGACACGGTCATAGCGGAACTCGCGCCGCTGTTCGCCGGCACCGCCCCGGGACTGGCCGAGGAGAATCTGCAAAGCCGCCTGCGCGGCACCCTGGTCATGGCCGCCGCCAACAAGCTCGGCGCGATGGCCCTGACCACCGGCAACAAGAGCGAGCTCGCGGTCGGCTACTGCACGATCTACGGCGACATGAACGGTGGTCTGGGCCCGATCGGCGACTGCTACAAGACCCAGATCTGGCAGCTGTCGCGCCATGCCAACCGCGCCGGCGTGCGCATCCCCGAGGCCAGCATCACCAAGGCGCCCTCGGCGGAGCTGCGTGAGAACCAGACCGACCAGGATTCCCTGCCGCCCTATGCGCAGCTCGACCGCATCCTCGAGGCCTTCCTCGAGCAGGGTCTGAGCGTGGACGAGATCATCGCCCTCGGCGAGCCTCAGGACGTGGTCCGGCGCGTCGTCCGCCTGGTCGAGGTCAACGAGTTCAAGCGCCGCCAGGCGGCGCCGACCCTGCGCGTCACGCCCAAGGCCTTCGGCACCGGCCGACGCATGCCGATCGCGCGCTTCATCGGTTAAGGCCGGGCGGCAGGCTGCTCGCCGCAGCATGCCGCGCTCCTGCGCCTGGCGTACCGGCGGATGCGCCTACGGCTTGGCGGCCGGCGGATCGACGCGGGGTTCGAACGACAGGGTGATGGCGTTGATGCAGTAGCGCAGCCCGGTCGGGGCCGGCCCGTCATTGAAGAGATGGCCGAGGTGGCCGCCGCAGCGCGCGCAATGGACCTCGGTGCGGTCCATGCCATAGCTGTCGTCCTCCTGCACGTCGACGCGCCCCGGCAGGGCCTTGAAGAAGGACGGCCAGCCGCTGCCCGAATCGAACTTGGTGTCGGAGATGAACAGCGGCGCACCGCAGGCCGCGCAGTGGTAGATGCCGGGACCGTTGTGCTCGATCGCGGTGTAGCCGCCGCAGAAGGCCGGCTCGGTGGACTTGCGGCGCGAGATGTCGTAGAGCTCAGGGCTCAGGCGCTGGCGCCACTGGTCATCGGTGAGGGTCAGCTTGGTGGTGGCGCTGGAGAAGGGCGCCGCGCCGGTGCCGGCAGGCACCTGGTTGGGGTCCTGCGCGGTACTGGCGACCGGCGTTTGCGGCGGCGCGACCCCGGGGCCACCCAGCCCCGCCCAGGCCGCAAGGTCGATTGCCTTGACGAGGCCCTCATGCCGCCCGACGGGGTTGCCGCCCTTGACCAGGACCAGCAGCGGCATGCCCACGAGGTTGTAGGCGGCGGCGACGTCGGGGAGCTGTTCGACATCGACCAGTGCGAAGCTGATCTTCCCGGGATGGTCCTTGGCGGCTGACAGGATCTCCGCGTGCAGGAGCTTGCAGGGCGGGCACCACACCGCCGAGAAGTCGATGAACACCGGGGTCGTGCTGGTTGCGAGGAGGGTGTTCAATTCGGCGGCGGAGGTGATGGTCTGCACGCTGGGTATGGCCGCTTCCGCCGCGGGCAGGCGGGTCAGCATGCCCAAAAGCAGCACGGCCACGGCCAGGGCGGTGCTGCGGCCGTGATCGCGGCGCTGATCACGGCACGCACGGGCATGGGCTAGGGCATTGCTGGACATGGTCGGCTCCCCGGGATGGTCGCGCTGATCCTAGCGCTGCACCTCGACAACGCCCGCACAACTTGCAGCCCGCGATTGACGGCGGAAATCCACATCCGGCGCCAAGCCACCGGCGTACCGGCGCCACGATGGACAGCGCCTAGCGCGCGCCGAGCGAGGCGCTGATGTCGATCGCGCGGCCCTGCTCATCGAAGGTCGCCTGGACCTTGTCGCCCTTGGCGGAGAGGCCCTGCACGCTCTGGGCGGATTCGCTGAGCTTGTAGCCCTTCTGGGTCAGGTACGCCTTCCAGGCCTTGCGGTGGTCGACGCTGTTGGCGGCGATCAGCTGGGTGAAGACCGAGACCACGCGCGATGACGAGGTGTCGTTCATCGGCCGCAGCGGCGGGGCGTTGAGGATCAAAAGGATCGCCCCGCCCTCATAGGCGCCGCGGTAATAGGCATCGCCGCGGCACATGCCCACCGCGATCGCGGCCAGCACGATGCCATTGAGTTCGCCCAGCGGGAACTCGGGCCTGGTGAACTCGTCGATGCCATGCTCATAGCCGGCCGCCTTGAGCTTGGTCGCGAGCGTGCTCAACGCCGGCGGGATGCCGCCGTCGGTATTGGCCCAGGACCACAGCCAGGTCTTCGGCCCGGTGGCCTCGGTGCCGAGCACCTGGGCCGGGAAGGCATGCTTCTTGTTGAAGGTGATGATCCCGCTCTTCATCGCGAACTCCCAGCGATGGTCCTTGCCGAGCAGCTCGAGCAGCGTGCGCTGCTTGTCGAGGGTCGACGCGGCGTAGGTCGAGAAGAGATGGTGGATCTTAGCAGGAAGCATGCGGATACCTCAGGTCCACCGCGCCGAGAGCGCGGCAGTCGGAGTGACTTGACCAGCAGAACGACGTCGGTGCAAGGACCCGCATAACCGTCTGACGCCGGTGTCGCCCCCGCCCAGACGGTGCACCGCCTGGTGCGGGGCGGGTTTCAAGACTAGAGTGCTGGTATCTGATGAGATGGCGCACCAGATGGCCGTTCTCATGGTGAAAACCTGCTCTTTCGCGGGACGCGGAGGCGGTACCCTCCACCCCCTCACCCCTCTCCCCCGGATAAACCGGCCTCCTGGAGCACCATGACCACTACCCCGTCCGCCCCGAAACCCTTCCGCCTCGCCGTGATCGGCGCCGGTGGCATCGCCCATGCCCACATCAACCACATCAAGAAGGTGGCTGGCGTCGAGGTCGTGGCCGTCGCCGACATCAGCGACAAGGCCCTGGCCAACATGAAGGAGAAGTTCGGCGTACGTACCTACACCGACTACAAGGAGATGCTCAGCAAGGAGAAGGAGGTCGACGCGATCAGCGTCTGCACTCCCAACGGCCTGCATGCCGAGAACACCATCGCCGCCCTCCAGGCCGGCAAGCACGTCATCGTCGAGAAGCCGATGGCGATGAACGCCACCGAAGGCCAGGCCATGGTCGATGCCGCCAAGAAGGCCGGCAAGCAGCTGGTGGTCGGCTTCCAGTACCGCTTCGACGGCAAGACCCAGGTCATCAAGAACCAGATCGACGCCGGTGTCTTCGGCAAGCCCCTGTACGTGCGCTGCCAGGCGCTGCGCCGTCGCGGCATCCCCAACTGGGGCGTGTTCGGCCGCAAGGACCTGCAAGGCGGCGGACCGATGATCGACATCGGCGTGCACGTCATGGAGATGGCGCACTTCGTGCTCGGCAGTCCGCGTCCGATCGCCGCCAGCGGCAACTGCTGGACCTACCTCGGCAACAAGCCGATGGAGGCCCTCACCGGCTGGTCGAACTGGGATTACAAGACCTACACGGTCGAGGACCTCGCGGTCGGGTTGATCCGCTTCGAAAACGGCTCGATGCTCTCCATCGAGGCGAGCTTCGCCGCGCACATCGAGAAGGACGTCTGGAACTTCACCCTGATGGGCGAGAAGGGCGGCGCCTCATGGGATCCGTGCGTGATCTTCAAGGATGAGCACGGCTACATGTTCAACGAGACGCCTTTCCACATCGGTGGTGGCGACAACTTCGAGAACAAGATGAAGCACTTCGTCGAGGTCTGCCGCGACGGTGCGAAGAACATCTCCTCCGGCGAGCAGGGCCTGATGGTTCAGAAGATGCTCGATGGCGTCTACGCCAGCGCCGCCGCCGGCGGTGAAGTCAAGATCAGCTAAATTACGTCCACGATCGCCGTGACGGCCGCCGCCCCCGGCGGCGGCCGTCACCGCTTATCGTTCGTGCTTCGCGTCATCATCAGCCGCGGCCTTACTGGCCGCGGCTTCTTTGTCGGCCGAGTCGCGCAGCAGGCTGGAGTTCACATTGCGCGGATCGGACAGCGCACCGGTGAAGCCCTGGAAATGCACGCCCATCGACACGGCCTTGGCCGGGAAGGCGAACCACTCGATGGTCTCCAGCGGCAGGACCACGATCCCGCCGTCGCTGTCGTCATCGTGATAGATCTCGAGCGTGACCTGGCAGGTGTCGAGGTCGATGCCGGTGATGCGCTTAACACAGAAGCTCTGGGTGCCGACCAGGCTGGCGTGCAGGAAGCAGCTGCCCTCGGGGAACATCTCGCCGTCGACCTGCTCCTGGATCTCGACCAATTTGCCGACGCGCTGCGACTGCAGCCACAGCTGCGGGCGCTCCTCCTGGAAGCGCTCGAGCGCGACCTGGCGGCGGAACTCCGCGAGATACTTCTCGCGCGTGTCGTGGGGCTTCTTCTCGCCTTTTGTGGAATTAGTGGAATTAGTGGCGTTAGAGGCGCGCTTGGACATATGTCCCTCTCGGGGGGTAGAATTGCCCATTCATGCAAATTCGCAATGGATGACCCCCGCTTTTGCCCCCAGCCAGGTCATACGTGGTGAAAAATCATGGCGGGACCAGGTCCAGGGCCGGACAAGACGGATCCAAAGCCAGGGGAACCCGATGACTCATCGCGTCTACAACTTCAGCGCCGGTCCTGCTATGCTCCCCCTCGAAGTTCTCGAGGCATCGGCCAAGGCCCTGGTCGACTTCCAAGGCAAGGGTTTCGGCATCGCCGAGATCAGCCACCGCGGCAAGGAGTTCGATGGCGTGCTCGACGAGGCCCTGGGCCTGGCGCGCAGCCTGATGAACGTCCCGGCCACCCACGACATCATCTTCCTGCAGGGCGGGGCGACCCAGCTCTTCACCACCATCCCGATGAACTTCCTGCAGGGCTCGGCGGACTACGTGGTCACCGGCGAATGGGCCAAGAAGGCCGCCGAGGCGGCCAAGGCCTACGGCCAGGTCAACCTGCTCGCCTCGAGCGAGGCCACCGGCTTCGACCGCATCCCGAGCGGCTGGACCGTCAACCCGGCGGCGAGCTACCTGCACATCTGCACCAACAACACCATCTACGGCACGCGCTGGTCGACGATCCCCAGCCATCCGTGCCTGGTCGCCGACGTCTCCTCGGAGTACATGGCCCGCACCCTGGATGTCGCGCAGTACGGACTGATCTATGGCGGTGCGCAGAAGAACCTCGGGCCCTCGGGCGTGGTCATGGCCATCGTCCGCAAGGACCTCTACGCGCGCATCCCCAAGAGCGTGCCTGGCATCTTCAATTTCCAGAAGATGGCCGAGGCCAAGTCCTGCCTGAACACGCCGCCGACCTTCGGCATTTACATGCTCCTTGAGACCTTCCGCTGGATCCAGCGCCAGGGCGGCATCCCGGCCATCGAGGCGCGCAACGAGCAGAAGGCCAAGCTGGTCTATGACGCGATCGACCGGCGCCCCGGCTTCTACAAGGCCACGGTCACCGACATCCCGAACCGCTCGCGCATGAACATCACCTTCCGCCTGCCGAGCGAGCCGTTGACCGAGGCCTTCCTCAAGCTCGCCGACCAGAAGAAGCTGATCGCGCTCAAGGGCTACCGCACCGTCGGCGGCATCCGCGCCTCGATCTACAACGCCATGCCGCTCGAAGGCTGCCAGCTGCTGGCCGAGCACATGGACGCCTTCGCCACCGCCAACGGCGGCTGAACCGGTCCGTCCGGGGATCGTGCCCCGGATCAAGCCCCGGCCAGGAAGCCACCCACCAGGGCGGTCGCCTGGGCGAGGAGCGTCGGATCATCGCCCGGCAGCCAGCGGATGTCGCGCCAGCGCCGGTACCAGGTGCCCTGGTGCTTGGCGAGCAGGCGGGAGTTGCGCTTCACCAGCTCGATGGCCCGCTCGCGGTCGTACTCGCCCTCGAGGAAGCCGATGACCTCCTTGTAGCCGACCGCCTGCAGGGCCTCGGGGCTGGCGCGATCCTTGAGTCCCGCGACCTCCTCGACCAGCCCGCCTTCGAACATCGTCTTGATGCGGCGGTTGATGCGCCGGTGCAGCTCGTCGCGCTCCCAGGCCAGGCCGATGAGCAGCGTGCGGTAGGCGTCGCGACGGATGCCGTCGGTGGTATGGAAGCTGGAGTAGGGCCTGCCGGTCAGCTGCCAGACTTCCAGCGCCCGCACCACGCGGCGCTGGTCGTTGGCGTGGCGGTCTTGCGCATACTGCGGATCGACGCGCGCCAGCTCCGCAAGCAGCGCCTCGCCGCCCTCGCTTGCGTAACGCGCCGTCAGGCGCTCGCGCACGGTCTCGTCGCGCGGCGCGCCGGCCGAGAGACCCTCAAGCAGCGCCTTGACGTAAAGCGGCGTGCCGCCGGCGACGATCGCAAGACGCCCGCGCGCGTGGATGTCGGCAATCGCGCCCTCGGCGAGCGTCAGCCAGCGCTGCACGTCGCAGCGGTCGGTGACGTCGATCGCCGAGATGCCATGGTGCACCACGGCGGCCAGCTCGGCCTGGCTCGGCTTGGCCGTGCCGATGTCCATGGCCCGGTAGATCGCGAAGGCGTCGGCCGAGACGATCTCGCCGGGAAAGGCCTGGGCCAGGGCCATCGCCAGCGCGGTCTTACCGGCCGCCGTCGCACCGAGGATCACCACCAGCGGCACGGCGTCGGGCCTGGCCGTGGCGGTGGGCTCGGGAAGCGGGGTCACGCTCGGCGTGTCGGGATCGGCGGGATCAGCAGGACTCATGGACGGCTCGGCATGCACGCATGGTGACCCGGGCTTCTCCCGGGCCAATGGCGGAGACACTCCGGCGGTGGATCCGCTCCAGGCCGTGCACGATGGGCTGCTGGCCCTGCCCCAGCCGACTCTCGGCCCGCAGGGCCTGACGCGACTACGCGCCCTCGGCCTGGCCTGGGCGGACGACGACAGCCTGCGCCTGCTCGGCGGGCTGCCGCACCTGGTGCGTGCGCCACCCGGGCTGCGCCCGCGCAGCTGGTGGCGCCATGTCTGCTGCCTGAGCGCCATCGCCGCCCGCCTCCAGCCGCAAGCGCCGCGCCACGGCGCGGGCTTGGCCGTGCTGCAGAGCGCTGGGCTGGCGGTGATCGCGGCGCAGGCGCCGCTGGCGCTGCTGCAGGCCGAAACGCAGGCCCGCCAGGAGGGCGCCGCGCTCGAGGCGTGCCTGGCCGGCCAGGGCCTGGACCTCGCGCTCGTGATCCTCGCGCTGGCGAGGCACTGGCGGCTCCCTACCGCCCTGGTCGCGGGCTATGCCGAGCCCGGCTCGGCGCTGCGCCAGGTGCTGCCGACGGCGCTCTGGCTCCTGCAGCTCAAGCGCATGCCGCCCCCGCTGGGGCTCGGCCGCGAGCCCACGCCCGCCGTGCTGCACGGCCTCGGGCTCGGACCGGAGGGGCTGGTCGCAGCCATCGCCGCCCTGGGCGAGGCGGTGGACGATGGGCGGCGCCTGGCACGCGTCATCCTCGAGGCTCCGGACGCAGGCTAGCGCCGAGGGTCCAGGCGCGGAGATTGGCGGCATGCTGGAGATCCGCGGGGTAGCCAAGAGCTTCGGTCGCCTGACGGCGGTCGAGGACCTCAGCGTCACCATCGCCGCCGGCACCATCCACGCCTTCCTCGGCCCCAATGGCGCGGGCAAGACCACCACCATCCGCATGTGCGTCGGGTTGCTGCGTCCCGACCGTGGCACGATCCTGGTCGACGGGCATGACGTGGCCGAGGACGGCGTCGCGGCGCGCCAGATCATGGCCTACGTGCCGGATGAACCCTACCTCTACGACCGCCTTACCGGTCGCGAGTTCCTCGACTTCACCGCGCGCGTCTATGGGCTTACGCGCGCGGTCTTCGCGCAGCGCCTGGGCGAAGCCAGCGAGCGCTTCTCGCTCGGCGGCTTCCTCGACCAGCTCGCCGAGGGATACAGCCACGGCATGCGCCAGCGCGTGGTGCTGGCCGCGGCGATGCTGCATGCCCCGCGCCTGCTGATCGTCGACGAGCCGCTGGTCGGCCTGGATCCCCGGCACATCCGCGCCTGCCTGGAGTTCCTCAAGGACGTGGCAAACCAGGGTGGCGCGGTCTTGATGAGCACCCACACCATGGCGACGGTGGAGGAGATCGCCCACCAGGTGACGGTCATCGACCGCGGTCGGGCCCTGGCCAGCGGCACTGTGGCCGAGGTGCGCGGCACCAAGGGCCTCGAGGAGCGCTTCTTCGAATTGACCGAGGGTCCGCAGGGCGGCGACGCGCCCGTACCGTGACCCGTCCAGGGATCGGCCTACCGACCGATCGACGTCCGTCACATCACCAGTCGACGGTGTAGCCGAGGTATGCGCCCAGCGCGGATCCCGGCCGCTGGTAGGCCTCGGTCACCGCGCCCGCGCTGGCGGTGGCCTCGCTCCACGGGAACCAGCGATCATAGCCCGCGCCGGCATGCATGGCGTCGATCCCGCTCCAGGAGGGATGGCTGTGCGCGAAGTCGGTGCCCAGCCGCACGCCGCAGCCGAACTGCACCACCCCGCGCAGCGCCTCCTGGTCTGGGAATTCCGGATCCGGACCGCTCGCCACCATGTGCTCGACGCGCAGTCCGACCGCGCCGTACCCGTACGGCTCGATGCGCAGCCCGC
>Ga0302314_10003338_pt1 | contig 29649 bp, 27 predicted proteins | sample III_Palsa_N2_3_FD_200533 | JGI IMG/M metagenome (GOLD analysis project Ga0302314, IMG submission 200533) | Peat permafrost microbial communities from Stordalen Mire near Abisko, Sweden - III_Palsa_N2_3 | ecosystem: Environmental > Terrestrial > Soil > Palsa > Peat permafrost | place: Sweden...
TGCGGTTCGGTCAAACTCGACCTTAAAGTCCTAGTGTCTTAGCAGCGCTAGGCGGGGCCCCGAGGGCGCCTGGCAACAGAAGCCCTCGACTTTTTCCCGCTCATGCGGGCGCCCCCTTCTTTTCGTAAGGGTGCGGCGCCTGGCGCCAGGAGCGCCCGACTTTCCCGTTACATCCGAAAGGCCCCGTCATCCTGAGCCGACGCGAAGCGGCGCGTCGAAGGACGCACGCGGTGGCAATCTGATTGCGTCCTTCGACACGCGCCCGATGGGCGCGGCTCAGGATGACGTAGGGGGTCGGCGCAGTCGAAAAATCCAGCGCGGAACCCCCTCCCCGCCCTTCTCCGCTTGCGCCGGTCCACCGTCGCGCTAGGTTCGCTGTTCGCTCAAGTGAGAGACACCCGCTTCATGGCACAGCCCCCGTCGGAAGACCTGATGCACTACGACGCCCTGATCCAGGACGCGATGCGGGGGGTGGTGAAGGCGGCGCTGAAAAAGGCCGCATCGCCCGAGGGTCTGCCGGGCGCGCATCATTTCTACATCACCTTCAAGACCCACGCCCCGGGCGTCTCGGGCCCGCCGGACATCCTGGCCAAATATCCGGAGGAGATGACCATCGTCCTGCAGCACCAGTTCTGGGACCTGGCGCCGGGCGAGACCTTCTTCCAGCTGACCCTGCAGTTCGGCGGCCAGCCCAAGAGCCTGTCGATCCCCTATGCGGCGGTGACCCGTTTCGACGATCCCAGCGTACCGTTCAACCTGCAATTCCAGGTCCCCGACACCAAGCCGGAGCCGGTGGCCGAGGCGCCGCCACAGCCGTCGCCGAAGACGAAGCTGGAGCCTGCCTCCGACGAGCCCAAGGTCGTTTCGCTGGATCAATTCAGGAAAAAATAGATTTGACCGACGTCGCCGCAGACAAGCCCGCCGCCACCGACGAGGAATTGCTCGCGCGCTTCCTGCGCACCAAGAACCAGCCGACCGGTTCGCAGACCCTGGGCTTCCGCATGCTCAAGGTCGACCAGACCAACAAGTGCGTCGAGGTCGCCTTCGACGCCCGCGCCGACCGCCTCGCCAACCCCATGGGCCAGATCCAGGGCGGCTATCTCTGCGCCATGCTGGACGAGTGCATGTCGGTGGCCTGCATGGTCGCCTCGGGCATGACCGCCGTGGCGCCGACCCTGGAGATGAAGACCAGCTTCCTGCGGCCCGGCATGCCCGGCGAGCTGCGCGGCGTCGGCCGGGTGATCCGCTGGGGCCGCACGATCGCCTTCACCGAAGGCGAGATTTACGACGCGGACGGCCGGCTTCTGGCCAAGGCCACCGGCACGGCGCAGCCGGCGCCCTTCGCCAATTACAAGAAGTAGTCGCCCGTGGTCCGGCGAGCCCTTATGCGCTCGTTGGGACTGGCTCTTGCCATCTGGCTGCTGGCGGCCAACGGCGTGCTCGCCGACGGACCCTTCTCCAACTGGGCCGCGATCGTGGTCGCCGGAGACTGGCACGCCCATTCCGGCGCCCCGTCCGAGGTGTTCGACAACGCCAGGCGCGACCTGACCAAGGCCTTCATCGCCGCCGGCGTATCCCCCGCCAACATCAGCCAGTTCTCGGTGCGGCCAGGCCACTACCCGAAGGAAACCGTCCTCAAGTCCGCGCCCGAGCCGGTCTACGACCACCTGATGGCCCTGGCCAAGCAGGCGCCGGACGGCTGCCTGATCTACTTCACCTCCCATGGCGCGCCAGAGGGGGTGGTGGTCGACGACGGCGTCTGGGACCCCGTCGCCGTGGCCCAGATGATCGGCGCCGCTTGCGGCGAGCGGCCGACCGTGGTGGTGGTGTCGGCCTGCTTCTCCGGCGTGTTCGCGCCCGCGCTGGAAGGCCCCAACCGCATGATCCTGACCGCTGCGCGAGCGGACCAAGTCCCGCGCTCGCCTCCACAAAATCGAGCTCGACCCCCTAGCGGCCATGGCCTCGCTTTCGCGGCGATGGCAGGCGCCCTATTAGGGGCGCGAAGGGATTTTCGATGCGACTATTGGCGAGATTCGCAGCGCGGACGGCGTTGGCTGTGATGGTTGTCGCCGGGACGGGCGTCGGCTGGACCACGGCTGCGCCCGCCCCGCCGGCGAGCACATCCGCGTCCGAATCGGCCGCCACAATTGCGCCGGCGCAACTGGAAGCCTTCGTCGACGGCGTGGTCCGCACCAGCATGGCCGACCAGCACATCGCCGGCGTCGCCGTGGCCGTGGTCCAGAATGGCCAGGTGCTGCTGAAAAAGGGCTACGGCTTCTCGAGCATGGAACCGGCCACGCCGGTCGACCCGGACCGGACCCTGTTTCGCCTGGCCTCGATCTCCAAGACCTTCACCTGGATCACCCTGATGAAGGAGTCCGAGGCCGGCCATATCCGGCTGACGGCGCCAGTGAACCTCTACCTGCCCGAGCCGGATCAGGTTGGCGAGAAGCTGCACTTCTGGAGCCGGGACTTCAAACGGCCGGTTCTGGTTCGCGACCTGATGACCCATACGCCGGGCTTCGAAGACCGCGCCCTTGGCCAGCTGTTTGAAAAGAACCCTGACCGTATCCGCCCGCTTGCGGAGTACTTGCACCAGGAGCGCCCACGCCGCGTGCGTGAGGCCGGACAGTTTCCGGTCTATTCGAACTATGGCGCGGCATTGGCAGGGGAAGCGGTGTCCGAAGTCAACGGACACCCCTATCAGGACATCGTCGAGAGCGAGATCATCCGGCCGCTGGGTCTGGCCCACACCACGTTTCGCGAGCCCTACCCGGCCCGCGCCGGCCTTCCCGCGCCGATGCCCGCCAACCTGGCCGCAGCGGTGTCCACCGGCTACCGCTGGGCCGGGGGCAGCTTCCGGCCGCAGACCTTCGAGTACGCGACCCAGGTCGCCCCGGCGGCGGCGCTGTCGTCCACCGCCGGCGACATGGCGCGCTACATGGAGATGATCCTGGGCGGCGGCCAGTTCGACGGCGCGACCATCTATGACGCTGACACCGCCAACGGTTTTCGCACCACGCTGCAATCGGCCGCGCCGGGCGTGAACGGCTTCGACAACGGCTTCATGGAGTTCTCCCTGCCCGGCGGCTATCGGGGCCAGGGGCACAACGGCGACACGCTCTGGTTCCACTCCAGTCTGGTCACCGTGCCGGCGCTCGGCCTGGGGATTTTCGTCACCACCAACACCGACACGGGCGACCATCTGGCCGCCGAGTTGCCGAAGCGGATTGTCGATCAGTTCTATGGGCCGAAGAGCGAATTGCCTCGACCCGGCGCGCCGGCCCTGGTCGATGATCGGGCGATCTATGAGGGCGCCTACCTGAACGACCGCCGGGCCTACAGCGGCCTGGAAAAGTTCGTGCTGATGCTGGTCAGCGAGGCCAAGGTAAGGGTCACGAAGGACGGCCGGCTGTTGACCTCCGGCGGCCGCGGCGCGGAGGGCAAGTCCTGGATTCCCGATGGGCCGCAAGGTCATTTCAAGGAAACCTCCGGCCCCGCGACCATGGCTTTCGACATCGAGGACGGTCGCGCCGTGCGCTGGTTTCCTCCATCCGGGACGACGGCGTTCGAGCGCATCGGTTTCCTGGAACGCCTAGGAACCTTGGAAGTCTTGGCCGCCCTGACGGCGCTGGCCTCGATCGTGACGCTGGCCGGCCACTTCTTCCGCGACCGGCAGATCCGCCAGACCACGTGGCAGGGCCGCGCAAGCCTGGTGCAGTCGACCAGTGCGGTGCTGTGGCTGATCGCCATGGTCAGCGGCGCCGCCTGGGGACTTGGAACCGGCGACATGGGCAAGGTGATGTACGGCTTCCCCGGCGCGCTTCTGCTGATCGCATCCGCCTGCGCCCTGGTCGCCGCGCTGTTGACGCTGGGGACCCTGGCCATATCGCCGATCGTCTGGCGCGGCGGGCGAAGGGTCGACAGCTGGGACGAGGGCCGCAAGCTGAGGTTCACGGCGACCGCCGCGATCTTCGCCGCCTTCGCCTTCATCCTGATGTGGTGGGGCGCGCTCGAGCCCTGGAGTCGGTAGGGTCGGCTTCCTTCCTTCGCGAAGAAAAGGGGTCAGAGTCATTTATTGGCCTGCGCTCGATACTCCGCAGCGTCTCCAAGCCAATAAATGACTCTGACCCCTTTTCTTCCCACGCCCTACCCGGCCATCCGCTCCACCCGCACCTTGATGCGCTCGCGTTCCCCCGCCTTGCGCTCCACCAGCAGCCGCGCGACCTGGGCGTCGTCGTGGAAGACATGGCCCTTGATGGCGTCGAGGATCGCCTTGGCCAGGTTGTCCAGGTCAAGCCACGGCGGGTCGCCGACATACTCCATGACGATCTCCACCGAGTAGTCGCCCCAGGTCGGCCGCGCGCCGCGCCACTCCTTGCGGAAGAACTCATAGATCAGCGGTTTGTAGTATTTCGCCTGGCTGGTCAGGCCGTCGACGGTGACCTCGAACACGCCCTCCGCCTCCCGGGCCCGAACCTTCCCGACACCCGTCCACATTTCGTTCACAGCTGATTCGCCCGCTGACCTTGCACCTATGGTTTCCTCATGGTTAAGCGACGTAAGAGGGTAAGATCGTAAGACAAGGAACCCGCGCCGTGGCCATTCTGCTGTCCAAGCTAACCTCCAAGGCCCAGACCGTCATCCCTCGCGAAATCCGCGCGCGGCTGGACCTGAAGCCGGGCGACGTGGTCCGCTATCGCCACACCGACGCGGGCATCGTCATCGACAAGCTGCCGCCGCAGACCGACGAGGATGCGCTGGCCTCCTTCTCCGAATGGGCCTCCTCGGCCGACGACCGGGCGTACGCCGATCTATGACCGCACAATATCGGCCTTTTGACGTGGTGGCCGTCGCCGTCGGCGAAGGCTCAACCACCAAGCGACGCCCAGCGTTGGTGGTCTCCAACCCCGATTTTGAGAACGCAACGGGTCTGGTCTGGGTGGCGATGATCACCACCCCCGATCACGAGCGGCGGTTCGGCGACATCCCGGTCGGCGACCAGGCCGCCGCCGGCCTGCCCGCCCCGTCGGTGATCCGCGCCTCCAAGCTCGCGACCCTGCCGATCGGCAAGATCAAGCGCCGCCTGGGCAGCCTCACCGAGACCGATCGCGCCGGCGCGCGGGTGGCGCTGAGGGCCTCGGCGGCGTTCGTCTAGGCGCGGCGATGCACAAGGGCTCCTGCCTCTGCGGCGCGGTGACCTTCGAGGTGACGGCCGACCTTGCGCCGCCGGACGCCTGTCACTGTTCGCAATGCCGCAAACAGTCTGGACATTTCTGGGTGTCGACGGAGGTCCCACGGCAAGCGCTGACGCTCCACGGCGCTGAACAGCTGACCTGGTTCTCCGCGTCGGAGAAGGCCCGCCGAGGCTTCTGCGCCACCTGCGGCTCATTTTTGTTCTGGGATCCCATCGGCAAGGACAAGATCGGCATCGCCATGGGCGCGTTTGACGCACCGACCGGGACACAGTTGGCCCTGCACATCTTCGTAGCCGACAAGGGTGACTACTACGACATCGCCGACGGGCTGCCGCAGAACCCGCAGTGAGGCGTTTGGCGGCCACCGCGCCTTGATACCCACCCTCCCCGTGCTAAACCGCGCCGGCAACAAACCGGGACCTAGCCTATGGCCGCCACGCGCACGGAAACCGACACCTTCGGCCCCATCGAGGTCGACGCTTCCCGCTATTGGGGCGCGCAGTCGCAGCGCAGCATCGGCAACTTCAAGATCGGCTGGGAAAAGCAGCCCAAGCCGGTGATCCGGGCGCTGGGGATCGTCAAGCGCGCCGCCGCCGAGGCCAATATGGAGCTCGGCAGACTGGACCCGGCGATCGGGACAGCCATCATCGCCGCCGCCCAGGAAGTCATCGACGGCAAGCTGGACGAACACTTTCCGCTGGTGGTCTGGCAGACCGGCTCCGGCACCCAGTCGAACATGAACGCCAACGAGGTGATCTCGAACCGGGCGATCGAGATGCTGGGCGGGGTGATGGGCTCCAAGACGCCGGTCCATCCCAACGACCACGTCAACATGAGCCAGTCGTCCAACGACACCTATCCGACGGCCATGCATGTGGCGGCGGCGGAACAGGCCTACCACGACCTGTTGCCGGCCCTGCGCCATCTGCACGACGCACTGGCCGCCAAGCAGGCGCAGTTCGCCAACATCATCAAGATCGGCCGCACCCACACCCAGGACGCGACGCCCCTGACCCTGGGCCAGGAATTCTCCGGCTATGCGGCCCAGGTCGCCAGCTCGATCAAGCGGATAGAGCTGACTCTTCCCGGCATCTATGAGCTGGCCCAGGGCGGCACCGCCGTCGGCACCGGCCTGAACGCGCCGATCGGTTTTGCCGAGAAGGTCGCCGAGCGGATCGCCGCCATCACCGGCCTGCCCTTCGTCACCGCGCCCAACAAGTTCGAAGCTTTGGCCGCCCACGACGCCCTGGTGTTCGGGCATGGCGCTCTGAACTCGACAGCGGCGGCGCTGTTCAAGATCGCCAACGATATCCGGTTCCTGGGGAGCGGCCCGCGCTCCGGCCTGGGCGAGCTGGCGCTGCCGGAGAACGAGCCGGGCTCATCGATCATGCCGGGCAAGGTCAATCCGACCCAGTGCGAAGCCATGACCATGGTCTGCGCCCAGGTGTTCGGCAACCAGACCACCATGACCGTCGCCGGCGCCTCGGGCCACTTCGAGCTGAACGTGTTCAATCCGGTGATGGCCTACAACTATCTGCAGTCCGTGCGCCTGCTGGCCGATTCCTCGATCAGCTTCACCGACCACTGCGTCGTCGGCATCGAGGCGCGGACCGACAATATCCAGGCGGCGCTGGAGCGCTCGCTGATGCTGGTCACGGCGCTGGCGCCCAAGATCGGTTATGACGCCGCCGCCAAGATCGCCAAGACCGCCCACAAGAACGGGACCACCCTGCGCGAGGAAGCGGTCGGCGGCGGCTATGTCACCGACGCGGAGTTTGACGAGTATGTGCGTCCGGAGAAGATGATCTCGCCAGGCTAAGGAGCGCAGGCCATGGCCGACCCGGTCAATCTGAGACCACGCGCGCAAGACCAAGGCCCGCGTCGTCGCCGAAGCTCAGGCGGTGGCGAACCGGCAAAAGTTCGGGCGCACCAGGGCCGAGAAGCTGAACGACAAGGCCGCCGTTCTGCGCCTAGACAAGAAGCTGGATCAGACGCGGCGAGAGGATGACTCGAAGTGATCACGCGGCCCGCCCGGCCAGGCGACAGGTGCGGTGATTTCGGCTAGGGTCTCCCATCATGGGCAAGACCGAACTCAAGCTTGAGATCGACGCCGACCTGCTGGCGCGAGCCGAGGCGGCCGGTATTCCGCAGGCGCGGGTGCTAGAGGCCGAGTTGAGACACGCCTTGGAGATGGCGTCTAAATACAGCTTCGGGGAAGCCGCTCGCCGACAAGCCGCCGATCCAGACGGCGCCGCCGCACAGGCCAAGCAATGGGCCGAAGAGAACGCCGAGGCGATCGAGTCCTACCGCAAACGCATCGACGAGTTTGGCGTGTTCGGAGAAGACCTTCGGAGGTGGTGATGCGGAGCGGAAAAGAAGCTTCGCCGCTCTTGTCCCCACCTCACAACCCTATCGTCCCATAGAGCGTATTGGGATTTAACTGGCCCAATATGGCGCTCATCCCCGCGAAGGCGGGGATGAGCGGATTTTCTTGTTCGCGTGGCCTAAAGCCCCGCGACCAAGGCCTCCCTCAGTGCTTGACCTTCCACTCGGCCTTGGCGGCGTCGAGGGTGCGGTTCAGGCGCACCTTGTCGCCTTCGACGTCGTCGATCCAGGTCATGGGGATCAGGTGGTGGCGCAGGCCCGCGCCGAAGTCGAACTTGGCCAGTTCGACGTCCGAACCGCGCACATGATCGATGCGGCCGACATGTTTGCCGTCGGAACCGACGACTTCCATGTGTTCGTGGATTTGGGAAACCTGCACCATGATACTGCTCCTGACTGAGGCGCGATGCGCCAGACAGGAAAACAGCTCAAACGGCGGATTGTTTCCTTGCGCCGGGCTTAGGCCGCCATCGCGGTTTCGTCGCGCTGATCGCGCGGGATCGAGTTGTACAGGACCGGCGGCGTCAGATTCAGCCGCGTCCTGGCCGCTTCCAGGGGCTCGGCCATCAGCCGCTCATAATCCTGCGCCGGCAGCCAGCGCGCCGCCTTGCCGCGCCGGTAGCCTTCCAGGATCGCCCGACGCACCGGCAGCTTGCCGACGTCGCCGGCGCTCAGCGCCGCGCCCACGGCGATGAAGGCCCAACCCAGGCTGCGCGTCTGCGCGTAGGAGAAGGCCACCAAAGAGGCCTCGCCAAGCGCGTCGCGGCCATAGCCGGTGAGGATGTGCCAAAGGTCGTGGGTGTCGCGGATGCGGCGGCCGAACCAGGCGAGCGGATGGGCGGCGTCGACCTCGCCATCGGCCACGCCCTTGCGGCTCTCTTCGATGAGGCCCTCGGCGGAAATGTTTTCGCGGGCGGTGAACTCGGCGTAGGCCGCGCCCACGGTCCCGGGCGCGAAGCTCTCCACCCAGGCCCGGTCCATCAGGCGTTCGGCGAACTCCTTGCGCTCATAGGCCATGCGGCCGCCCTCGGGCGTGCGGATGAGCCGCAGATAGCCCTTCTCGGTCGACCGGCCCGTGAGCGCCCGCATGATCTCGAACACCTGGTAGGTGTCCTCCTTGTCGGCGCGCAGGCGCTGGAAGGCGCGGAACGCGTGGCCCCATTCGAGCCGGCCCGGCTGCGGTTGCCACGCCCGCTTTGGCTCTACCCCGAGAACGTGCGTAACCGTGGTCATGGAAACCTCACCGAATTGGACGCCTGATAATGACGCATGCGTCACTTTTTTGCAAGACGTATGGAAACATCGATAAGGAACATGCGGTTGCAGGCGGCGTTGATCCGGTCTGAGTCTGAGTCAGACGCACCCTCGCGCCGACGCGAAAGCCCTTCATGTTTCCTCGTCCTTCCGCCAGCGACGGTCCGTCGCCCCGGCTGGTGTCTCTCAGCACCGCGATCCCGCAACACGACTTGCCGCAAGACGCGGTTGTGCGGCATGCGGCCGAGATGTTCGCCACGGCGCCGGGCGGGTTCGACCGTCTGGCGCCCATCTACCGCAACGCCCAGATCGAACACCGCCATTCGGTCGTGCCGATGGACTGGTATCTGGAGCGCCATAGCTTTGGTGAGCGCAACGCGCTGTTCATCGACGGCGCTGTCGCGTTGTTGGCGGAGGCCGCCGGAAAGGCGCTGGCGGACGCCGGCCTCGCGCCAGGCGACATCGACGCCATCGTCACCGTCTGCTCCACCGGCATCGCCACGCCCGCGCTGGACGCGCGACTGATGCAGATCATGCCGTTCCGGCCGGAAACCGAGCGGACGCCCATCTTCGGACTGGGCTGCGCCGGCGGGGTGCTGGGGCTGTCGCGCGCGGCGGCCATGGCGGCGGCCAAGCCGCAAAGCCGCGTGCTGCTGCTGGTGGTCGAGCTCTGCGGGCTCACCTTTCGCCATCAGGACCGCTCCAAAAGCAACCTAGTCGCCACCGCCCTGTTCGGCGACGGCGCGGCCGCGGCGATCGTCAGCTGCCGCGACGAGTACGCGGAGGGCCCACGCCTGGGCCCCTGGGGCGAGCATACCTGGCCCGACAGCCTGGACGTCATGGGTTGGGAGGTGGCCGACGACGGCTTGAAGGTATTGTTCTCCCGCGACATCCCGACCCTGGTCCGTCAGGACCTGCGCGCCGTGGTCGACCGCTTCCTGGCCGCCAACGACGCCAGCCTGGGCGACATCTCGGGCTTCGTCTGCCACCCCGGCGGCGCCAAGGTGCTCGATGCGCTGGAAGACTGTTTCGAGCTGCAGCGCGGCGACCTTCATCATGCCCGCGACGTCCTGCGCGACCATGGCAACATGTCGGCGGCGACGGTGTTGTTCGTGCTCAGACAAACCCTCGACGCCAAGGCCCGAGGCCCGCAGTTGATGACGACGATGGGCCCCGGCTTTACCGCCGGCCTGATGGTCCTGGAAGCGGCGTGAGCCTGCCGCCCCTCGTCTGGATCCTTGGGTTGGTCGTCCTCCAGCGGCTGGGGGAGCTTGTTGTCGCCAATCGCAACACCGCCAGGCTGATGGCGCGGGGCGCGCGGGAGGTCGGCGCCGCTCACTATCCGCTGTTCATCCTGCTGCACGCGTCATGGCTGGCCGCCATCGCGTTGACGACGCCGCTGGACCGGCAGCCGAACTGGCCGCTGATCGGCGTGTTCGCCCTGCTCCAGGTTCTGCGCGTCTGGGTGGTGACCACCCTCGGCCCCTACTGGACCACGCGGGTCATCACCCTGGACGACGCACCATTGGTGCGGAGGGGGCCGTTCCGCTTTGTCCGGCATCCCAACTATTGGATTGTCTGCGGGGAGATCGCCGTCTTGCCGCTGGCCTTCGGCAATTGGCCGGTCGCGCTGATCTGGACCGCGCTCAACGCCCTGCTGCTCACGCACCGCATTCGCGTCGAAACGGCGGCCTTGAGCGCGCGCAAAAGGCTTGACGCACCGACAGTTTAGCCAGCCACGTGAGGCGTGAGCGGATTACGAAAACGATCGATCAATCTGGCGGGTCACGCGACGTCGCTGGCGCTGGAGCCGGCGTTCTGGGCCGCGCTGGAGACGATGGCGAAGAACGAGACTCTGGCGCTCGCCGGCCTCATCGCGCGGATCGACCAGACGCGGGGTGATCAGCCCCTGGCGTCGGCCTGCCGGTTGGCGGCCTTGACGTGGGCGATGGGCAGAGCGTGAAGGCCCGCTGTCAGGTCGTTGAAAGCGACGGTCGCCGCCCCCGGGCTTTTTTGACCCGGGGTTACTGTCGGCGTGGTCGGCCGGCGGCTGGACAAGCCTAAAGCCACGATCGCCAAAACGGCTAACAGCAGCGACGCCCAGACGAGGAACCGGGCGCCAGTGGCGCGGTCGGCGTCGATGCGCCCTTGCTCGTGAGCGACTTCTTCGGGGATGGACACTTCTTCTGGCATCCTGGACAAACCGCCAGGGCACGCGGAGGTTCCCGACGGCGGTTGTCATATTCCGGCCGCCCGCGTGCTACATTCGTTCTCCTCACGATTCCGAAGGCCTGCCTGTTGTCCGACCTCCCCGCCCCCCGCATCAGCGACCTCGCCCGTGTGGATGCACGGCCGGCCGACTATCTGGACGGGCTGAATGCCGAACAGCGCAAGGCGGTGGAGGCGACGGAAGGCCCGGTCCTGGTGCTGGCGGGCGCGGGCACCGGCAAGACCCGCGTGTTGACCACCCGCCTCGCCCACATCCTGGCCAGCGGCAAGGCCCGGCCCTGGGAGTTGCTGGCGGTCACCTTCACCAACAAGGCGGCGCGGGAGATGCGCCACCGGATCACCGACATCATCGGCCCGCAGGCGGAGGGCCTGCGCTGGCTGGGCACCTTCCACTCGGTGGCGGCCCAGATCCTGCGCCGCCACGCGGAGCTGGTGGGGCTGAAGTCCAACTACACCATCATCGACAACGACGATCAGGAGCGACTGATCAAGCAGCTGCTGGAAGCCGAGAACATCGACACCAAGCGCTGGACGCCACGCCACATGGCCGGCCTGATCGACCAGTGGAAGAACCGCGGCTGGACGCCCGATCGGCTGCCGCCCGCTGAGGGCGCCCATTTCGGCAATAACCAGGGCGCGGCAATCTACAAGCTGTACCAGGACCGTCTGCGGGTGCTGAACGCCTGCGACTTCGGCGACCTGCTGTTGCACAACCTGACCCTGTTCATGGGCCATCCGGACGTGCTGGCCGACTATCACGACCGGTTCCGCTATGTGCTGGTGGACGAATACCAGGACACTAATGTCGCCCAGTACCTGTGGCTGCGGCTCTTGGCGCAGAAGCGGCAGAACGTCTGCTGCGTCGGCGACGACGACCAGTCGATCTATGGCTGGCGCGGGGCGGAGGTGGACAACATCCTGCGGTTCGAGCGGGACTTTCCGGGCGCCGAGGTGATCCGGCTGGAGCGCAACTATCGCTCCACCGAGCACATCCTGGCCGCCGCCTCCGGCCTGATCGCCGCCAACAAGGGCCGGCTGGGCAAGACACTTTGGACCGAGGCGACCGGGGGGACCAAGGTCCAGGTGCGCGGGGTCTGGGATGGCGAGGCGGAAAGCCGGATGATCGCCGAGGACATCGAGCGGGCCAAGAAGAGCGGCCGCGCCTTTCGCCAGATGGCCATCCTGGTGCGCGCCTCGTTCCAGATGCGGGCGTTCGAAGAGCGGTTCGTGCTGCTGCAGATCCCCTACACGGTGATTGGCGGGCCGCGCTTCTTCGAGCGGGCCGAGATCCGCGACGCCCACGCCTATCTGCGTCTGATCCAGTCCGAGGACGACGATCTGGCGTTCGAGCGCATCGTCAACACCCCCAAGCGCGGCATCGGCGACACCACCGTCTCGAAGCTGTTGCAGATCGCCCGCGCCAACGGGGTCTCGGCCAGCTTGGCCTCGCGCGGCCTTGTGACCACCGACGATCTGCCCGCGCGCACCCGCACCGCCCTGTCCAACTTCCTGCGCGACATGGACCGTTGGCGGGCGCTGAGGGACACGCTGCCGCACCAGCGCCTGCTGGAAACCATCCTGGAGGAGAGCGGCTACACCGACGCCCTGCGCCTGGACAAGGGACCGACCAGCCAGACCCGGCTGGAGAACCTGAAGGAACTGGTCCAGTCCATGGGCGCCTTCGACACGCTTGAGGCCTATCTGGAGCACATCGCCCTGGTGATGGACCTGGATCGCGAGGCCGGCGAGGACGCGGTGCAGATCATGACCCTGCACGGCGCCAAGGGGCTGGAGTTCCCGCTGGTGTTCCTGCCCGGCTGGGAGGAAGGCGTGTTTCCGTCGCAGCGCAGCATGGACGAGAAGGGCGAAAAGGGGCTCGAGGAGGAGCGCCGTCTGGCTTACGTGGGTCTCACCCGCGCCCGCGAGGACGCCCGCGTCTCCTTTGCCGCCAACCGCCAGGTCTACGGCCGCTGGACCAGCCAGCTGCCGTCCAGGTTCGTCGACGAGCTGCCGATCGCCAATGTCGAGGCGGGCTCCGAGACCGGCTACTATGGCGGCGGCCCGGGGATGAATGAGCAGCGCAGCCGCTGGGAGGACGCACCCTCGTTCAAGAGCACGGGCGGCGGCTATGACTCACCAGGCTGGAAACGCGCCCAGAGCCGGGGCGTCTCCGGCGGCGGCTCACGCCAGCCGGTAATCGAGGGCGAAGGCCGACTGGTCGCGGTGTCCGAGCCCTCCGCCGGCTCCTACAGCCGCGGCGAACGGGTGTTCCACCAGAAGTTCGGCTACGGGCTGGTGACGGCCGTCGAAGGCAACAAGCTCACCGTCAACTTCGAGCATTCTGGAGAGAAGCGGGTGATCGATGCCTTTGTGGCGCGGGCCTGAGACAGGCCGAGCCGAGCCCGACCTGTCGCCTCTTCAGCGGATCTGAATTCGCGACCCGGCTCGCTCACGCTCCGCGGTCTTTGGCAGCGTCACCGTCATGACGCCATCCTTATAGGCGGCTTCGATGCGGGCCGTGTCGACGTCGCTCGGCAGCGGAAAGCTGCGCTCCATGCGGCCGTAGTGGCGCTCGCTGATGCGGTGCGCCGCGCTGAGGTCCTCCTTTTCCTCGACCTTGTGCGCGCGGATCATCAGCGCGCCGTTCTCGATGCTGAGGTCGATGTCCTCACGGTTAAGGCCCGGCAGTTCCACCGAGAGGCGATAGGCGCTGGCTCCCTCCTTCACGTCGATCGGCGGCATGCCGAACATCGCGCCGGCGGCGAAGGGACGCAGGCCCTGCATGGCGGGAAACCCTGCAAAGCCCGTCGCAAAGCGCCACATCTCGTCGAACCACCGGTTCACATCCATCTGAGCGGCGGCGAAAGGCTCCAGCGAGGCCCGCCAGTGTTCGGCTATTTCGCGACTGGCGCGGCGGTTGGTCTCGGCGATGTCGCGCGTGGTTTCCGCGGCCGCGCGCGCCATGCCCTGGGCCGCGCCGGTCGCGGCCTCGCTGGTGTTTCTCGCCATCGCGTCGGCGTCCTGGAACGAGCGTCGCTCGCCCTCGACCACCTTGTCGGTGCTCTTCTGTGCGGACTTTTCGGCGAGCCTGGAGGCGGATTGGTCGGCGCCTGACGGCGTCATGTTGGTCTCGGCCATGGCTGTACTCCCATGAAATGCTGGCTTGGACGCCCCCGCAGCGCCTCCCACAAGAAGGTCGGGCCGGCGCCCGCGTTCCGCAGCTGCGAGATCAACTTTTTGCGACAGCGAAATGGCGAATTCAGCCTTCGGGGTTCGTGCAGATTGATCAATCCGCTGAACCATGAGCATTCCCCCTCGCCTGTCGTCTCGCATTGCGCGACAAGCCTCGCTAGACAAGCCCGCATGACCGATCAAGCCGTCCAGATCATCGCCCGCGGGCCCCGCGCGGACGCCGAAGCCGCCGCCCGCGATGTCGACGCCAATCCGCTGCTGGAGGCGACAACCTACTCCATCCTGGAGGAGGACGAGGACAAGGGCGTCTGGCGCATCGACGCGTTTCCGACCTCCGACGAGGAGGCGGCCGCCTTCACCGAAGCGCTGAAGGCCCATCCGACCCTGCAGGTCACGGTCGAGGCGCTGGCCGACGCGGACTGGCTGGCGATGGCGCTGTCGGGCCTGCCGCCGGTGCGGGCGGGGCGGTTCTTTGTCTATGGCGTCCACGACCGAGGCCGGACGCCGGTGAACACCATCAACCTACGCATCGAGGCCGGCGCGGCCTTCGGCACCGGCCACCACGGCACCACCGTCGGCTGCCTGATCGCCTATGACCGCCTGCGCAAGGCCAAGACGTTTCCCAAGGTGCTGGATGTTGGCGCCGGCACCGGCGTACTGGCGATCGCCGCCGCGCGGACCGGCAGCCGCGTGGCCGTGGGGACGGACATCGATCGCGTCTCCGTGCGGATCAGCCGCGAGAACGCCACGGTCAATTCCGTCCGCGCCCAGTTCGTCCACGCCTCCGGCCTGGGACACCCTAGCGTCCGCGCCGGCGCGCCCTATGATCTGGTGTTCGCCAACATCCTGGCTCGGCCGCTGGCCACCCTCGCCTCGCCGATCCGGGGCGCCCTGAAGCCGGGTGGGCTGGTGATCCTGTCGGGGTTGCTGCGGACCCAGGAGCGCTACGTCCGCGCCGCCTACCAGTCGCGCGGGTTCGCCATGGTCAAACGTCTGCACCGCGACGCCTGGGCGACGCTGGTGATGCGGCGGTAGGGCAGGTCGCGACAAATTAAATCCGCTCATCCCGGCGAACGCCGGGACCCAGATGACAAAGCTCAGGCTTCGGCGGGTCTGCATCTGTGCAAAATCACCGATCCGAAGCTCCATATGATCTGGGTCCCGGCATTCGCCGGGATGAGCGGAGTAGAAGGCTTTGCGCCAAGCCTCCAGCGCGACTAAATATCTCCCATGCGCCAGACCTTTGATGAATCCACCGACCCGTCCTTCGGCCCTCGCCATGTGCCGTTGATCCGCAAGGCCATGGCCGCCCACGGCCTGGATGGCTTCCTTGTCCCGCATGAGGACGAGCACCAGAACGAATATCTGCCGGCGGCCAATGACCGGCTGGCCTGGGCCACCGGCTTTACCGGGTCGGCCGGCGCGGCGGTGATCCTGAAGGACAAGGCGGCGGTATTCGTCGACGGCCGCTACGCCCTGCAGGTCCGGGACCAGGTGGACGGCGGCGTCTTTGAGATCCGCGACCTGATCGAGGGCGGCGTGCCGGCCTATCTGGAGACCGCGCTCGGCAAGGGCCAGACCGTCGGCTACGACCCGCGCCTGCACAGCCCCGAGGCTCTGGACCGCCTGCGCGCGGCGGCGGCCAAGGCCGGCGCGGCGTTGAAGCCGGTGGACGACAACCCCCTCGACGCCGCCTGGGGCGCGGAACGTCCCGCCCAGCCCAAGGCGCCGGTGTCGCCGCATGCTCTGGAATACGCGGGCGAAGCCTCTTCGGCGAAACGCGCCCGGGTCGGCGCCAGCCTGGGCGACGTGGGCGCCGAGGCCGCGGTGATCACCTCCCCGGCCTCCATCGCCTGGCTGTTCAACATCCGCGGCGGCGACGTGATCCGCTCGCCCCTGCCGCTCAGCCAGGCCATCCTGAACAAGGACGGCACGGCGCGGCTGTTCCTCGATCCCGACAAGGTCTCAGCCGACCTGCCGGCCTGGCTCGGCAACGAGGTGACCCTGGAAGACCCGGGCGCTCTCGCCGGCGCCCTGGCCGACCTGAAGGGCCTGCCGGTGCTGGTCGATCCGGCGCTGTCGTCAGCCTGGTACTTCGAGGCCCTGAAGGACGCCGGGGCCCAGGTGGTGCGCGGCGCCGATCCCTGCGCCCTGCCCCGCGCCTGCAAGAACGCGGTGGAAATCGAGGGAACCAAGAACGCCCACGTTCGCGATGGCGCGGCGCTGAGCCGGTTCCTGCACTGGGTCGCCACAGAGGCCGAGACGGCGTTGCCGGACGAGGTTGAGATCGTCACCAAGCTGGAGGGCTTCCGCGAGGCCACCGGCGCGCTGAAGGACCTGTCCTTCGACACCATCGCCGGCGCGGCCTCCAATGGCGCCATCGTCCACTATCGCCCGATCCTGCGCCTCAACAAGCGCGTCGAAAAAGGCTCGCTGCTGCTGGTGGACTCCGGCGCGCAGTACCTGGACGGCACCACCGATGTCACCCGCACCGTCTCCATCGGCGAGCCGAGCGCGGAGATGAAGCAGCGCTTCACCCTGGTGCTGAAGGGCCATCTGGCCCTGGCGCGGGTGCGGTTCCCGGCGGGCACGACCGGCTCGGCGCTGGATATCCTCGCGCGGGCCGCGCTTTGGGCCAAAGGCCTGGATTTCGACCATGGCACCGGACACGGCGTCGGCAGCTATCTCGGCGTTCACGAGGGCCCGCAGCGGATCGCCAAGGTTCCGAACATGGTCGCGCTCAAGCCGGGCATGATCCTCTCCAACGAGCCTGGCTACTACAAGGAAGGCGGCTACGGCATCCGGATCGAGAACCTGCAGGTCGTCACCGAGCCGGAGATGATCGAGGGCGGCGAGCGGCCGATGCTGGGGTTTGTCACCCTGACCATGGCGCCGATGGATCGCCGGCTGGTGGACAAGGCCCTGCTGACGCCTGAGGAGATCGACCAGTTCAACGCCTACCAGGCCGAGGTGCTGGCCAAGGTCGGGCCGCTGGTTCCGGCGGATGTCCGCGCCTGGATGGTGGAAGCCTGCGCGCCGATTTAGCGCTAGACTGCCGTAACGGCGGCCGGTCCACATTGGGCCGAACTCCGCCATCCGTTTAAGGACCCACCCCATGACCGAAGCCTGGATCATCGACGCCTGCCGCACCCCACGCGGCATCGGCAAGGTCGGCAAGGGCGCCCTGGCCGACATCCACCCGCAGCAGCTGGCCGCCTCGGTTCTGAGCGCGCTGGCCGAGCGCAACAACCTGAACACCGCCGAAGTCGACGACATCATCTGGGGCACCTCCAGCCAGCGCGGCAAGCAGGGCGGCGACCTGGGCCGGATGGCGGCGCTGGACGCCGGTTACGACACCAAGGCCAGCGGCGTGACCCTGGACCGGTTCTGCGGCTCCGGCATCACCTCGGTGAACCTGGGCGCGGCGATGATCATGTCGGGCATGGAAGATCTGGTGATCTCCGGCGGCACCGAGATGATGTCCTATACCGCCTCCAGCGCCGACCGCTCGGGCGGACCGATGCTGATGGATTCAGGCAACCTGCGCCTGCGCGCCAAGCACCCGCAGTCGCACCAGGGCATCTGCGCCGACGCCATCGCCACCCTGGAAGGCATCTCGCGCCAAGCCGTGGACGAACTGGCCCTGGTCAGCCAGCAGCGCGCCGATGCGGCCATCAGGGGCGGCCACTTTAAGAAGTCCCTGGTGCCAGTCTACAAGGAAGACGGCAGCCTCGCCCTCGACCATGAAGAGTTTCCCCGCCCGCAGACGACTATCGAAGGCCTGAGCGGGCTGAAGGCCTCCTTCGAAGCCCTGGCGGAAGTGCCGATCGACGAGAAGGGCACCACCCTGGCCGGCCTGATCCGGCAGGTCTATCCGGACCTGAAGATCACCCACGTCCACCACGCCGGCAACTCGTCAGGTGTTGTCGACGGCGCTGGCGCGGTCTTGATGGCCTCGCCGGACTACGCCAAGAAGCATGGCCTGAAGCCGCGCGCGCGCATCGTCGCCATGGCCAACATGGGCGACAGCCCGACCCTGATGCTCAATGCGCCGGTGCCCGCCGCGCGCAAGGTGCTCGAAAAGGCCGGCCTGACCCTCGAGGACATCGACCTGTTCGAGATCAACGAGGCCTTCTCCGTGGTCGCCGAAAAGTTCATCCGCGACCTGAAGCTGGACCGCGACAAGGTCAATGTGAACGGCGGGGCGATGGCGCTGGGCCACCCCATCGGCGCCACCGGCTCGATCCTGATCGGCACCATCCTGGACGAGCTGGAACGCCGCGACCTGAAGCGCGGGCTGGTCACCATGTGCGCCGCCGGCGGCATGGCCCCAGCGATCATCATCGAGCGGATGTAGGCGGCCGCTGTCAGGCCGCGACTGGCGTCCAGGCGATCGGACGCCAGCCAGCCCGACGCACAATGAGCAGGATGATCACCGCCGACAGGGCGGCTGAAAGTGCGACCGACACTACCGAAGCTTCCGGTCCAAACCCGCCGCCGCTGATCAGGTCCGGCCCCGAGATCGAGGTGCGGATCAGGGCGTGGGACGCGGCCCCGCCTGAGACCCTGGCCCCAAACAGCGCCCCTTCGGCGAAGTTCCAGCCCAGGTGGATGCCGATGGCGAACCAGAGATTGCGGGTCAGAACATAGGCCACGGCGAGCAGGACGCCGGCTTCGATGGCGATGGCCACGCCGCTGACGATGGTCGCGCCCGGATTCAGGGCGTGTAGCAGACCGAACAGAGCGGCGGAGAAGATCACGGCGATGGTGGTGCCGGAGACTTCCTCGACCAGGCGAAACACCACCGCGCGCAGAAGTAACTCCTCCAGCACCGCCGCGCCGAAATAGGCGGCCAGCGGCCCACCCAAGCCGATGAGACCCGTGCCCGGCGAGACGGTGACGAGGTGTATGCTCCTGAGCACCAGGTAGACCGAGGCCATCAGAGCCAGGCCGACGGCGCCGCCAACCACGAACAGGCCAGCGCCCTTGCCCAGGCCCAGCTCGGTAACGGCCCGGCGCTCCATGGCGTGGACCAGCAGGGCGTAGGCGACCAGCAGCAGACCGGCCGAGACCAGGTTCGACGCCAGCAGAATCTCGTGATGAAGCGGCTTGCCGTCCGGCGGCGTGATCAGGTTGCCGGCCAGCTTCGTGCCGACGAGCACGACGATGAGTCCGACGATGTAGACGAGCAGGCGCAGGAATTCCCACCGCCGGGCGCGTGAGAGCAGTCCCGGCGGGCGCGTCGGGGGGAGATCAGACTGTGCCAAAAGCGACATCCTTGTGCGGCGGTGAGCAAGCGTAGCAGGCGCGAGGCGTGTCGGCGAGCGCACGCCTGGGAGTGGCGCTGGAGGTCATCGGGCCGCTTTCCAGTCGCAGCGTCGCCGCCACGCCCCTCGCCGTCACGTCAGGCGCGCTTGTGCGTCCCACCGCGGCGATGCTTTCGATGACCTGAAACTGAGCTATGGCGTTCGTCCTTCGCCGGCACAGTGGCCGCCGGCGCGCGTAAACGCGATCGGTTAAACACGTGGCGAAGCCATACGAAATCGCATAGGGCTCATCCGCCGATGAACGCCAGCCACTCCTCCTCGGTCATCACCTGGACACCCAGGTCGGCGGCGGTCTTCAGTTTCGAGCCGGCGCCGGGGCCGGCGACGACGATGTCGGTCTTCTTGGACACCGACGACGCCACCTTGGCGCCCAGGGATTCCGCTCGGGCCTTGGCCTCATCGCGGGTCATCTGTTCGAGTGCGCCGGTGAACACCACGGTCTTGCCAGCCACCGCCGTGTCGGTCTTGGGCGCTTCGACGTCCTGGATGGTCAGTTGGCTGACCAGGTCCTGGACGATGCGGCGATTGTGGTCCTCGGCGAAATAGGCGGCCGCCGCCTCGATCACCGCGCCGCCGATCTGGTCGAAATTATCGAGCTCGGCGATGGCGTCCGGATCGCGGTCGGCCACCTTGTCCATGGCCGCCAGGAAGGCCGGCGCGGTCCCATAGCTGCGCGCCAGGATCAGCGAGGAATTCTCGCCGATGTGGCGAATGCCGAGGCCATAGATGAACCGGTCCAGCGCAATGGTCCGCCGCGCCTCGATCGAGCGCACCAGGTTGGTGATCGAGGTCTCGCCATAGCCGTCGCGTTCACGCAGCGCTGTCAGCGCCTCCTCGTTACGCGCCAAGCGGAAGATGTCGGCGGGTTCGCGGACCAGGCCCTCGTCAAAAAACGCCTGCAGCTGCTTCACCCCCAGCCCCTCGATATCGAAGGCCCGGCGCGAGACGAAGTGGATCAGATGCTCGATGCGCTGGAACGGACAGGCGAACTCGCCGGTGCAGCGGCGCACCACCGTCTCGGCCCCGCCGGAGGTGGTCTCCCGCGCCAGGGGCGTGTGCAGCGGGCATGGGCAGTGGGTCGGAAACTCGAACCGCTCCGCGCCTTCAGGCCGTTGGTCCAGCACCACCTCGACGATCTGGGGGATCACGTCGCCGGCGCGCTGCAGGATCACCGTATCGCCGATGCGCACGTCCTTGCGGGCGATCTCGTCGGCGTTGTGCAGGGTGGCGTTGACCACCACCACGCCGCCGACGGTGACGGGCCGCAGGCGCGCCACGGGCGTCACCGCGCCGGTGCGGCCGACCTGGATGTCGATGCCTTCCAGCACCGTGCGGGCCTGCTCGGCCGGGAACTTGCGCGCCACCGCCCAGCGCGGCGAGCGGGAGACGAAGCCAAGGCGGTTTTGCCAGTCCAGCCGGTCGACCTTGTAGACCACTCCGTCGATGTCGAAGTCGAGGTTTGGCCTTAAGGACTCCATCTCGGCGTAGGCGGCCAGCAGGCCCTCGGCGTTCTCGACCCGTTTGGCCTGAGGGGTGACCTTGAAGCCCCACGCCTTCAGCGCCGCCAGCGCCTCCCACTGGGTCTGCGCGAATGGCGCGCTGATCAGGCCCCAGGCGTAGGCAAAGAAACGCAAGGACCGTTTGGCGGTGATGCTGGGGTCGATCTGCCGCAGCGAGCCCGACGCCGAGTTGCGCGGGTTGACGTAGGTGCGCTGGCCGGCCGCCTCGGCTGCGGCGTTCAGGGCGGCAAAGTCGGCGTGACCAAGGTAGACCTCGCCGCGCACCTCGATCAGGTCGGGCCAGCCTGACCCTTTCAGGCGGTGGGGGATTTCGTTGACGGTGCGCAGGTTGGCGGTGACGTCCTCCCCGGTGCGGCCGTCGCCCCGCGTGGCGCCCTGAACCAGGACGCCGTTCTCATAGCGCAGGGAGGCCGACAGGCCGTCGATCTTGGGCTCGGCTGTGTAGCCGATCACCTCATCGCCCAGGCGCAGGAACCGGCGCACCTTGGCGTCGAACTCCGCCGCTTCCTCGTCGGAGAAGGCATTGTCGAGGGACAGCATGGGCGTCCCATGCACGACCGGCGAAAAGGTCTCGGCCCGGCTGGCGCCGACTTTCAGCGACGGCGAATTCTCGCGGACCAGGTGGGGAAAGCGTTCCTCAATCTCGCTATTGCGGCGCTTGAGGGTGTCATATTCGCCGTCCGAAATTGTCGGCGCCTCGTCGCGGTAGCGCAGATCGTGGGTGGCTAGTTCATCGGCTAGGTGGGTCAATTCCTCGACCGCTTCGGCCTCATCGAGGTCGGCCGGCGGCTTTGAGCGCAGCGTCTCAGACATCCATCAAGGCCCTGGCCGCCGCGCGGGCCGCATCCGTGATTTCCGCGCCGGACAGCATGCGGGCTATCTCTTCCTCGCGGGCGCCGCCGCCCAGCACGTCGATGCCGGTGCGCAGCTTCTCGCCGTCGCCCAGCTTGACCACCCGCCAGTGGGCGTCGGCGCGCGCGGCGACCTGCGGACTGTGGGTGACCACCAGCACCTGCGCGGCGCGCGCCAGCCCCTTGAGCCGCAGGCCCACGGCGTCAGCCACCGCGCCGCCGACGCCCTGGTCCACCTCGTCGAAAATCATCAGCGGCTGGGCGGCCTCCTCGCGGCCCGCCAGCGCCGCCTTCAGCGCCAGGGCGAACCGGGCCAGCTCGCCGCCCGACGCAATCGCGCCCAGGCCGCCGAAGGGCGCGCCGGGGTTGGTGGAAACCTCGAACTCCACGCGGTCGGCGCCGGCCGGACCGGCGCGGTCCTCCGCCAGCGGCTCAAGGGCGACGCGGAACCTGGCCTTGTCCAACTTAAGCGGCGCCAGTTCAGTCCCCACAGCCGCCGCGAGCCGATCGCCGGCGGCGCGGCGGGCGGCGGACAGGGCTTTGGCCGCGGAGAGATACCCGGCGCGCGCAGCGGCGGCCTCGGCGTCGGCGGCCTTCAGCGTCTCCTCAGAATTCTCCAGCCCGCGCAACGCCTCGGCGAACTTCAGCCGCGTCGCCGGCAAATCCTCGACCTGCACATGGAGTTTACGGGCCATGCCGCGCAGGGCGAACAACCGCTCCTCGGCGGCGTCCAGCTGACCGGGCTCGAAATCGAACGCCGCGGCGGCGGCGTCAATGGTCGCCAAGGCTTCGTCGGCCTCCATCAGCGCCCGGTCGAGCGCGGCGGCGGCTTCGGTGATGCGCCGGGTGGCCTCGCCCTCCGCGCTGACGCCGGCCTGCAGGGTCCGCTCGCGCGCCCGTTCCAGCGCCCGCAGCGCCTGGCCCAGCCGCGCCGACAGGCCATCGCCCAGGGCGTCCCGCGCTGCGGAGATGTCGGCCAGGGTCTTTTCGGCGGCGCCCAGCAGGGCGCGCTGTTCCGCCAGGGCGGCCTCCTCGCCTTCGCGAGGATCGAGCCGATCAAGCTCGCCCAGGCGCAGCGTCAGTTCTTCGGCGTCGGCGGCCGATCGATCAGCCTCGGCGCGCAGGGCTTCCACCCGTTCGCGCGCCGCCCGCCAGGCGCTCCAGGCCGCGCCGCAGGCGGTTAGGTCCGCCCGCAGGCCGCCGAAGGCGTCCAGCAGCGAGCGGTGGGTCTTGGCGTCAAGCAGGCCGACCGTCTCGTGCTGGCCATGCACCTCCAGCAGCATGGCGCCGAGGTCGCGCAGCACACCGACGCTGGCGGCCTGGTCGTTGACGAAGGCTCTGGAGCGGCCATCGGCGCCAAGCTGGCGGCGGAGCACCAGGTCCTCGTCGACGGCGAAGCTCAGCCCCTTGTCTTCCAGAAACGCCCAGACCGGATGGTCGCGCGAAGGCGCGAAGATGGCGGTCGCCTGCGCCTGAGCCGCGCCGCGTCGCACCAGGCCGGCGTCCGCGCGCGCGCCCGTGGCCAGGCCCAGGGCGTCGAGGATGATCGACTTGCCCGCGCCGGTCTCGCCGGTGAGCGCGGTCAGTCCCGGCCCGATCGACAAATCGAGGGTGTCGATCAGCACCACGTCGCGGATGGAGAGTCCGATCAGCATGGGCTGAGGATCGCCGGGAATCCGCACCGGCTCAAGCGCCGGTTCAGAAATGCCGCGCGCTTAGGCGCCAGACGTCGTGCTCGTCGGCGCCGCGGGTTGGGTCGGCGCATTCGGAGTCGTGGTGGTCGCAGGATTCAGAACCGACGGAGTCTGCTCGCCAGGCGGAATGGGCAGGGGCGCCGTCCGCGTGCCGAGTCCGAAGGGGTGAGCCATGGCGTGGAAGAGGCCGTTGTGCGGCGCGGTGGTCGGCATGACCGCGGGCCTGTATCCCTTGGCCGTCAACAGCTTGTAGGCGTCCGCATACCACTGGTCGCCAGGGAAGTTGTAACCGAGCACGGCGGCGTTTTGCCTCGCCTCGCCGACAAGGCCGAGGGTCAGATAGCCCTCAACCAGGCGGTACAGCGCCTCCGGCGTCTGACTGGTGGTCTGATACTTGTCGACGACGGTCTTGAAACGACCGAGCGCGGACAGGGTATAGCCGTTGCGCAGATACCAGCGGCCGACGTTCATTTCACGGCCCGCCAGCTGGTCGTTGATCATGTCGATCTTGATATGGGCGTCCTCGGCGTATTCGGTCTTCGGATATCGGCGGGCCACCTCGCGCATCGCGGTCAGCGCCTGTTCCGTGGCGGCCTGATCGCGGCCGACGTCGACGATCCGCTCGAAGTAACACTCCGCCTTCAGATAGTAGGCGTACGGCGTCGTCGCGTGGCCGGGATAGAGGTCGATGAACCGATTGGCGTCGGTGATGGCGTCGTCGTACTGGTTGGCTTCATAGTGGGCGTAGGCCTGCATCAGGATCGCGCGGCGCGACCATTCCGAATAGGGATGCTGCCGTTCCACTTCCTTGAAGTAGTTGATGGATTCGCCCCAATGGCGCCCGTCGATCGAGTTCGCGCCCGCCAGGTAGAGCTGGTCCACCGGACGCTCGACATAGGCGCTATCGACTGTCTTCTTCTTGGCGAACATGGCGCAGCCAGACAAGCCGACGGCGGCGGCGAGGACCAAGAGCAGTGCGGGCGAACGAACCCAGGACCTAGTCAGCACGGAAGACCACCTCGAAAAGACGCCCCCGCGCCAGAATAAAACGAGTGCAGTCCGGGGTTCTACACTAGGCCGCCCGGGACGCAAATGCCGCCGGCAAGATCAAACCACGGCGGCTGGCCGCGCCGAACGGGTCAAACCGCCTGGGCGTAGGCTTCGTCGAGGGTGGTCAAGCGCCAGGCCTTAGGCGTCGCCAGCAGCGCGCGTACGAGGGCGTTGTTGATCCCATGGCCGGAATAGAGCCCCTCGAACCGGCCGATCAGCGGCGCGCCCAGCAGATATAGATCGCCCAGGGCGTCGAGGGCCTTATGCCGCACCATTTCTTCGGGACGGCGCAGACCTTCGGGATTGAGGATGTCGTCGCCCTCGATCACCACCACATTGTCCAGCGAGCCGCCGCGGGCCAGGCCGGCTGCGCGCAGGGCGTCGACTTCCTCGGCAAAACCAAACGTGCGGCAATCGGCGAAGCCCTCGCGGAAGGCGGCCTCGTCCAGCACCAGGTCCACCTTCTGGCGGCCGATGGCCTTGGACTCGAAGGCGACCTCGAAAGCCATCTCGAACTGGTCGGCGGGCGACAACGCGGCGCGCTTGTCGTCTTCAGTGACTTCGATGGTCTCCAGAATTTCAATATAGCTGCGCGCCGCTTCCTGGCGGCGCAGGCCGGTGCGGTCGATGATGTCGACGAAGGGGCCGGCCGAACCGTCCATGATCGGAACTTCGGGACCGTCGAGCTCGACCACCGCGTTGTCGACGCCAAGAGCGGCGAAGGCGGCCATTAGGTGCTCGACCGTCGAGACCTTGGCGCCGGCGGCGTTGCCGATCACGGTGCCCAGCTGCGTCTGGACGACGGCGTCGCCCCGCGCCGGAATGCGGTTATCGCGATCGGTGATGTCGGTGCGCACGAACGCCACCCCAGAGCCCGCTGGCGCTGGGCGGATGCAAACGCGAACATGTTGACCTGAGTGGACGCCAACACCTGCGAAAATCGCCGGGCCGGCCAGGGTATGCTGATAAAACGCCGAAGACGCCACTGGCTGTCCTTCTTGCACGCAGGCCGCCCCCGACCCAGCAACTGAGCGTTACCGGATAAGGGGGGCGCCGCAGTGCGGCAAGACAACTCCTGTTTCCGAATGTAACTCGCCAAGCGCCTTGAAAATCAAGGCCTTGCTCGCCTAGTTGGCGAGCCGGCGCAGGAACGACGGGATCTCCAGATCCTCGGCGGACTCCGCGTGTTCCTCTTCCGCGGGCTGGGCGGCTTGCTGCGCCGCGGCCGCAGCGCGGGCCTGGAGCACGGGCGTCGGATCGTTGCGGAAATCGCGCAAGGGCGGCGGCGGTTCCTGCCGGGGGCGTCCGCCACCGAACAGGCTGAGCAAGCCGCTACGCTTTTGGCGATGATCCTCACTCGGATGCTGATCGATGAACATCGGCGAGTCGCCGGTTTCAGCCTCGGCCTCGGGCGTGCGCCCCAGGAGCGGCGCTTCGACGATCGACGGGCCGAGCAAATCGCCCTGCTCGGTTTCGTCGACCTCATAACGGGCCGCGGAAGCCGGCGGCGTCATCTCGACCGGCGTCTCATAGGCGCCCCGGCGCGGGTCGCCGAAGGAAGCCGGCGCGGGAGACGGCTTGAGACCGCCGACATCCGCCGTCGACCGCGAGAAGATCGGCTCGCCTGCTGGCTGCGTGCGGGCATAGGCCGGCGCGACCGGCTGGGCTTGCGGCGCGGGTTGGGCCGGCGGCAGGTCCTTGATCAGCAGTGGGGCGGCGTTGTTGGTGGTCACGCGCGGCGCCTTGGGTTCGATGGCGGCGATGGACTGGCCATCCATGCCGGTGGCGACCACCGAGACGCGGATCTTGCCGTCCAGCGACGGGTCGAAAGCCGCGCCGAAGATGATGTTGGCTTCCGGGTCGACCTGGTCGGAGATGGCGTTGGCCGCCTCGTCGACTTCCAGCAGGGTCATATCCAGGCCGCCGGTGACGTTCACCAGCACGGCCTTGGCGCCCTTGAGCGAGACTTCGTCCAGCAGCGGGTTGGCGATGGCGTTCTGCGAGGCCATCAGCGCCCGGTCTTCGCCGGTCGCCTCGCCCGTGCCCATCATCGCCTTGCCCATCTCAGTCATCACGGTGCGGACGTCGGCGAAGTCGAGATTGATCAGGCCCGGCAGCACCATCAGGTCGGTGATGGAGCGCACGCCCGAATGCAGCACCTGGTCGGCCATGGCAAAGGCTTCGGCGAAGGTGGTCCGCTCGTTGGCGATGCGGAACAGGTTCTGGTTGGGAATGACGATCAGGGTGTCGACATAGCGTTGCAGCTCGGCGATGCCCGCGTCGGCCAGGCGCATGCGGTGGCGGCCTTCGAAGGTGAAGGGCTTGGTGACCACGCCCACCGTCAGGATGCCGCGCTCCCGCGCGCATTTGGCGATGATGGGGGCAGCCCCCGTGCCAGTGCCGCCGCCCATGCCGGCGGTGATGAAGACCATGTGGGCGCCGTCGAGGTGCTCGCCGATCTCCAGGCCCGACTCTTCGGCGGCCGACATGCCAATCTCGGGATGGGCCCCCGCGCCAAGCCCTTGCGTGACCGTCACGCCGAGCTGGATGCGACGGTCGGTCTTCGAGAAGGCCAGCTGTTGCGCGTCGGTATTGGCGACGACGAACTCGACGCCCTCAAGCCCGGCCTCGATCATGTTGTTGACCGCATTGCCGCCAGCGCCGCCAACGCCGAACACGACGATCCGCGGCTTCAGCTCAGTGGTGCGTGGCGCGGAAAGATGAATAGCCATATGACCCCTGCGTCCCTAAGGTCCGTGTGTTTCAGCGCCCGGCGACCCGCCCGCCAGGCTCCTCGACGGATCAACGTTAACTAAACGCCCACCATCGTTAAGCGGTGGTTAACTGCATAAGCTGAGTCGGATCGGCGTCGACCCGAAGACGAAAATTTCTTGATTCGCTAAAGCTTTGCGGCATTCGCGCGGCCGATTGGCGCACGCGATGGCGACGTCCGGCGACGGAGCATTTCGGCGGGCTTTAGAGGTTTTCGCGCAGCCAGGCGGAGATTTTCGTTAACGGCGTCGAGCGCGAGTCGAGCTGCTGGGCCTTCATCCCGGCGAGGGCGCGCAAGGACACCACTTCGCGGGGCCCGAACGCCGCGCGGTGCAGCACGCCGGCGGCGGCGCAGAAGGCTGGCCCGGACGCCGAATCCGCCAAGTGCGGCACGCGCCGGGGCCGTCCCAGACGGACGGGCCGGTCGAACACCCGAACCGCGACCTCGCGCGCGCCGGCGAGCTGGCTTGCGCCGCCCGTCAGCACAATCCCGGCCCCCGGCTCGATCGGCGCGCCGGACGCCTTCAGGCGATCCCGCAACAACTCGAGCGTTTCCTCCACGCGCGGAGCGATGATGCCCTTGAGCAGGGAGCGCGGCGCGACGACGGGGCCGGCGCCGGGATCGTCGCCTCGGGGCGGCGCCTCGATCATTTCGCGGTCCTCGTTGGCCGAGGCGATGGCCGAGCCATGCAGGGTCTTGATCCGCTCGGCGCCGGCCACCGAGGTCGACAGGCCCCGGGCGATGTCTGCGGTCACATGGCCGCCGCCGACCGCCAGACTGTCCACGTGGGCCAGATAGCCGTTGGAGAAGACGGCGACCGAGGTCGAGCCGCCGCCCATATCCAGGCAGATGCAGCCCAGATCCATCTCGTCGTCCTCGAGCGCCGCCAGCGCCGAGGCGAAGGGCGACGCCACCACCCCCTGGAATTCCAGGTGCGCCCGCTCGACGCAGTATCCCAGCGTCTGAAACACCGTCTCGCTGATCGACACCACCAGCAGTTCCAGCCCTAGCGCGCGGCCGAACATGGAGCGCGGGTCTCGTACGCCGCGCTGGGCGTCCACCGACCAGCTCATGGGCAACAGGTGGATCGGCCGGCGGCCGGGCATGCGCACCTTGGCCAAGGCCGAGGAGATCGCCCGGTTGAGGTCGTTGTCGCTGATCGGGCGGGCGCCCAGGGAGACCTGGGTCGCCACGCGGTGGCTGGCGAGCTGGCCGCCGGCGGTGGCGACGGTGACGCCCTGAACGCTGGCGCCGGCGAGGTTCTCGGCCCGCTCCACCGCCAGGGCGATGGCGTCGGCCGCCTCGTCCATGTTGACGATCGAGCCGCCGCGCACCCCGCGCGACTGCACATGGCCGACGCCCACGGTCTGCAGAGTCCGGGCCTCGCGATTGATGCCCCCCGGCTTCATCATGAAGCAGGTGACCTTCGACGCGCCCAGGTCCAGCGCCGCAACGATGGGCTGGCGCCCAGCCAGGGCCTTCAGGCCGTCTCTGGCCTCACGTTTATCTTCAAGCTTCGACATTCAGTCGAACTCCGATCAATCCTGTTAAAGACGCCCCGAACTCAGACGCCCGCCGCCGCTGGCGATTCTGCCGGCGACGGATTTCCCCTTGGCCTGACGGCCACCAGTTCCGGATCGCGCAGGTCGATCCGCTCAAAGCCCAGCTCCAATATTCGCGACTTCTGATCCAGCTGGTCGAGCTGGATCAGCGCGGAGTCCTCCCCCACCGCCGGAAGCTGGATGATGCCGCCGTCGCGCGTGCGCAGGTCCCAGCGCCGGCCATCGACGCGGACCAGCGCCTCAAGCCGCTGCATCACGTTCGGATGCGCGCGAACCACGGGCAGGATGGCGGCGACCGCGTCATTGGCGCCCTCGCCGACGATCAACGGCAGGTCCGCGAAACGGCCCGGATCGGCTTCCGGAATCGCCGCGCCGTCATTGTCGACCACCACCGTGCGGCCGGCATGCTGCCAGACGGCGATGGTCTGACGCTGGGTTATGGCGATGACGATGGTGTCGGGAAACAGCCGCACCACCTTGGCGGATTTGACCCAGCCGACCTGCTCGACGTTGCGCCGCACCTGCTGCAGGTCCAGGCCCATCAGCGGCTCGTCCCTGTAGAGGCCGGCGGCGTTGATAATATCGGCCTGCGCGGCCGGGCTCGCGCCCTGGAC
>Ga0302314_10003339_pt1 | contig 29645 bp, 23 predicted proteins | sample III_Palsa_N2_3_FD_200533 | JGI IMG/M metagenome (GOLD analysis project Ga0302314, IMG submission 200533) | Peat permafrost microbial communities from Stordalen Mire near Abisko, Sweden - III_Palsa_N2_3 | ecosystem: Environmental > Terrestrial > Soil > Palsa > Peat permafrost | place: Sweden...
ACAGTTCGCGTTGGCGCACCACGCCGATGTCCCCCAGCGTCACCTCGGCCCGCTTCTGGACATAGGAGGCCAGCACCTGGGCCGGGTCGCGGATGAGAAAGGCGTTGGTGCAGGCCGCCGACCACTCCAGGCCGAAGTCCGGCAGCATGTGGTGTGTCATATGCTTCTGGTAGAAGACCGGCGCCCCGCCGGGCGCTTCGCCGACAAGACTGTCCGCCACCACGCGCCAGTCCTGGGATTGAGAGGCCAGAACGTCGTCCAGCATCGGATGCACCAGGCCCGTCTCAGCCAGATAGGCCGCGTAAAAAGGCTCGTCGACCACGGCGCAATCGGGGCGGTTCTCGAAACTGCGCATCATGGCCGTGGAGATGTTGCGCGGCCCCGACCACATGGCGATCCGCGTGGGGGCGACTCGGGTGGTCATGCCGCCTGCGCATCCTTCAGCGCCTCATAGAGCGCCTTCAGCCGCGTGGTGATCGGACCGGGCAGGGCGGCGGGCAGGGCGATCCCGTCCACCTCGCGCACGGGGGTCAGGCCGCCGAAGGTGCCGGTGACGAAGGCCTCATCCGCGGCGTGCAGGTCGCTCAGCTCGAAGTCGCCCAGGGTGATGGGGACGTCATTGTCCCGGCACAGGGCGATGACGTTGGCGCGGGTGACCCCGTTGAAACAGTAGTCCCCAGTGGAGGTCGCCACCCGGCCGTCCCGGACCCAGAACAGGTTGGTGGCGTTGCAGCTGGAGACGTGGCCATGCGGGTCCAGCATCACCGCCTCGTCCGCCCCCACATGGATGGCGTCCAACAGGGCGGTGATCAGGGCCAGCCGGCTGTGGCTGTTCAGGCGCATGTCGAACATGTCCGCCGGGGTGCAGCGGATGGACGAAGTGGCCAGGGCCAGGCCGCGCGTGGCCAGGGTGGGGCTGGGCTGTTTGTATTCCGCGGTGATCACCAGGGTCGGCTTGCCCAGCCAGTTGCGCGGGTCCTGGTTCACCGCGGCCTTCTCGCCCCGGGTGACCATCAGGCGCAGATGGGCGCCGTCCGTCATGCCGTTGGCGTCCAGGGTGCGGCGGATTTCGGCGGCCAGGGCGTCTCGGTCGATCCCCAGGTCCAGCTCGATCCTGGCCAAGCCCGCGTAAAGCCGATCCAGGTGCGCTTCCAGAAACAGCAGCGCCCCCTTGTGCAGCCGCAGCCCCTCCCAGACTCCGTCCCCTAGCACAAAGCCGGCGTCGAACACCGACACCCTGGCCTCGGCGCGGGGAACGAGGGCGCCATTGAGGTAGATTTTCAGCTTGTCGTTGCGCGGATCGGCCGCGAAATCCTGGCTACCGGCCATGGGTCAGGATTCCGGACACAGATTTTTACACTGCTCATCCCGGCGAATGCCGGGACCCAGATCATATGGCTCCGACGCTGCGAGTGAGGTCGTGACAACAACGCCGCCATCGCGCCTTGTCATCTGGGTCCCGGCGTTCGCCGGGATGAGCGGAAATATAGAACCCATCACGCCCCCGCCTTCTTCGTCTCGATCCAGGCCCGCACCCGCCGCTCAAGCACGCTCAGGGGCATAGGGCCTTCGTCGAGCACCACGTCGTGGAACTGCCGATAATCGAACTTCGGTCCCAGGGCCGCCTTCGCCTCGTCCCGCAGGGCTTCGATCTTCAACTGGCCAATCTTGTAGCCCAGGGCCTGGCCGGGCCAGCCGATGTAGCGGTCGGTCTCGTTCTGGATGTTCTTGTCGGACAGGGCGCTGTTGTCCTTCAGACAGGCCACGGCCTGGTCCCGGGTCCAGCCCTTCCAGTGGATGCCCACATCCATCACCAGCCGGCAGGCGCGCCACATCTCCATGGAGAGCAGGCCGAACCGGTCGTAGGGGGTCTCATAGAGGCCCATCTCCTTGGTCAGCTGCTCGGAATAGAGGGCCCAGCCCTCGACGAAGGCGGTGTTGTCGTCGTCGCGGCGGAACTGCGGCACGCCGGTCTGTTCCTGCGCCAGGGCAATCTGGATGTGGTGGCCGGGCGCCCCCTCGTGGCTGACCAGGGCGGGCAACTCATAGAGCGGCCTCTGGTCCAGGTGGGAGGTGTTGATCATCAGTCCGCCGGCGACGCCCTGTTCGGGACTGCCCGGGTTGTAGCGGCCGGAGGTATAGCCGTCCTCGATGGCGCGGGGCACTTCGCGGACGCCATAGGACAGGCGCGGCAGCTTGCCGAAAAAGGCCGGCAGTTTGTCGTCGACCCGCTTGGCCAGGCGGCTGGCCCGGTCCAGCAGCTCTTCGCGGCTGGTGACATAGAACTGCGGATCGGTGCGCAGCTTCGCCTGGAACTGCTGGAAGGTCCCGTGGAAGCCGGAGGCGGCGATCTCCACATCCATGGCCTTGCGGATGCGGGCGATCTCGGATTCCCCCAGGGCGAAGATCTGGTCGGGGGCCAGGTCGGAGCTGGTCTCGCGGCGAACGAGATATTGATAGTAGGCGCGGCCATTGGGCAGGGATGATGCGCCCAGGGTCTCGCGCGCCTTGGGCAGATATTCACCCTCGAAAAAGGCGGCGAGGCGCTGCTCCGCCGGTTTCACGTCGGCGGTGATCAGGGCCACGGCCTGGGCGCGCAGGGCCTCGCGTTGGCCCGCCATGGCCGGCGGCAGGTTGTCGAAGGGCTGCAGCAGCGGGCTCTGGTCGGCGGGCAGGTCGGCCTGGGCGCGGGTGGCTTTCACACAGGTTGCGGCGGTGAGGCGGGGGCTGGTGAAGCCGGTCGCGATCCCCCGCCGCATGTTGGCGATCTCGGTGGCGTAGTAGGCGGGCAGGGCGCCAATGCGGGTCAGCCACGCCCTGGCCTCTGCGTCGTTGTGGATGATCGTCCCTTCGGCCGCATAGGCGGGGGTGACGAAGAAGCCCTCGTCATTGGTGAAAGGGATGCGGCCCTCGTCGAAGGGCGCACCCTGGATGTCGAGGGCCAGGCGGGCGTCCAGCAGCTCCCGGTTCAGGGCGTCCTCGCCGGTCAGGGCCGTGGCGGGGATGGCGTCCAGGCGAGCCTTGAAGTCGAGGTTCTCCTGATTGCGTTTGGCTTCGGCCGCAGGGCTGTCGTCTGGCCACAGGGCCGCCAGGGCCAGGTCGCCGCGCTGGCCGGCGTCGATGGGGTCGTTGCGGTTGAGATAAGCGTCATAGTCCGCCAGCACCTTGTGCAGGGCGTCGGCGGGCGAGGGTCGGGCGCCGGCGCTCGTCGCGCCCAAAGTCATCACACCCACCAGGCTAGCCGCCATGATCGCCATCCTTCCCCAGCCCATCGGTCCGCTCCCAAAATCGCCCCGAAGCATAGGCAGATTTCGGGTCCAAGCCACACCGCCTGCAAAATCAAGCCCGTAAGGGTGATCAGCAGTCGAGCGCTCCGTGTTCGAGCTGCATTGGCCGCCTGCGTCCTTCGACGCGCCGCGTCGCGTCGGCTCAGGATGACGTATTAGGGTGGGTGGCAAAGTTCTACGTTGGAATGGCCCGCAAACTCTACGTCATCCTGAGCCGGCCGCGCTTGCGGCCGTGTCGCAGGACGCACAGACGGTGCAACTCATCTTCGCGCCCTTAGCGCGAATCTGCCTAACCGAACGGCGCGTCGATCGACGGCGAGGGCTGGGTGAACCAGGCGGCGCCGGTTTCGGTGACGTAGAAGTGGTCCTCCAGCCGGATGCCGAAATCGTCCGGCAGGACGATCATCGGCTCGTTGGAGAAACACATGCCGGGCGCTAGCGGGGTCCTGTCGCCGCGCACCAGATAGGGCGGCTCGTGGATCGACAGGCCGATGCCGTGGCCGGTGCGGTGCGGCAGGCCGGGCAGGTTATAGTTCGGTCCCAGGCCGTGCTGCTCCAGCACCGCCCGCGCGGTGGTGTCGATGTCCTCGCAAGCCACGCCCGGCCGCACCGCCGCGAAGGCCGCCGCCTGGGCCGCGTGCTCAATGTCCCAGATGCGGCGCTGCTCGCCGGTGGGCTCGCCGAACACATAGGTGCGTGTGATGTCGGCGTTGTAGCCCTGCACCAGACAGCCGGTGTCGATCAGCACCAGGTCGCCGTCTTTCAGAACCTGGTCGCCGGGCAGGCCGTGTGGATAGGCGGTGGCTCTGGCGAACTGCACCGCGCAGAAGCTGTTGCCATTGTCCGCGCCCAAGGCGCGGTGGGCGGTGTCCAGGAACCGCTTCACCTCGCTGGCCGCGACGCCGGGCGCGAGCATGCGGGCGGCGGCGCGATGGGCCTGGAGCGTCATCTGCTTGGCCTCGGTCATCAGGGCCAGTTCGGCGGCGGATTTCACTTGGCGGCAGCCGTTCACCACCGGGGCGGCGTCGACGATGTGCAGGCCCGGATCGGCGGCGCGCAGGCCGTTGAAGATCAGGAAGGTGACACCGGGATCCAGGGCCAGGGTGAAGCCGGCTTCACGAGCGGTCGCGGCGGCCACGGCGTAGGGGCTTTCGTCCTCTTCCCACAGGCGGATGTCGGCCTGGATGGCGAGGCTGGCCTCCAGCGAACCCAGCTCGAACGCCGGGCAGATCATCACCGGCTTGCCGCGCCGGGGCAGCACCAGGGCTACCAGCCGCTCGGTGGCGCCCCAGCCGACCCCGGTGAAATACCGCAGGCTGGCCCCCGCGCCGATCAATAGGGCGTCGGCGCCGATCGCCGCCATCAGCCCGCGCGCCTTTTCCAACCGGGCTTCGAATTCAGGTAGGCCGATGGGCGAAGCGCGACTGGCTGGCGGTTTCAGGGTCGCCAGTTCCGCCTCTGCCGTCGAGCCGCCCACGTCCTTGGTCATAGTGTCGTCCTTCGAATTCGCGGCCACTATCGTCGCCGTCTCGGACACCGCGCAAGGGCCAGCGCCGGTGAATCCCTAGCGCGCCCTCGCCCGTCGACCTTCCAGCCATCTCCGCTCGGCCGGCCCCGGCGCCAACTCCAGCGCTCGGTCATAGGCCAGGTCGGCCTCACCGGTCCGCCCCAGCCGCCACAGCAGGTCGGCGCGGACCGCGTGCCAGGGCTGGAAGGCCTCCATCCGCGCGTCGGCCAGGGCGTCAACCTCGGCCAGGGCGTCGGCCGGCCCGTCGACCTCCGCCAGGGCCACGGCGCGGTTCAGGCGGATGATGACGTCATCCCGCTCGGCCAGCATGGCGTCGTAGAGGGTTAGGACCAAAGGCCAGGGGGCCGGCTCGACCAGGCTGCGTCGGGCGCACCAGACCCCGTGGATCGCCGCATTGAGCGCACGCGGGCCAAAGGCGCCCAGGTTGCGGGCCCGGTGCAGATAGCGGTCGCCGTCCTCGATCAGGGCGCGCCGCCACAGGCGGGGGTCCTGATCGGACAGGGGGATCATGGCGCCATCGGCGCCCACCCGGGCCGGCCGCCGCGCCTCGGCGTAGCGGACCAGGGCCGCCAGGCCCAGAACCTCGCCGGCGCGCGGCGCCAGGCTGGCCAGGGCTTCGGTCAGCCCCAGCATCTCGTTGGCGTAGCCGGCGTGAGGGCCGGCGCCGGCCGCGTCCTCGTGCGCCTTGGCATAGGCGATCTCGACGGTGGACAGCACCGCCTCCAGCCGCTCCGCCCATTCGTCCGGACCAGGGACGGCGAAGCGGGCGCCGGTCTCGGCCAGCTTGCGCTTGGCCCGGGTCAGGCGCTGCAACAGGGTCGCCTCGGGGACCAGGAAGGCGGCGGCGATGGTCCGCGCCTCCAGGCCGCAGACCAGCCGCAGGGTCAGGGCCGCGCGGGATTCCGGCGCGATGGCGGGATGGCAGCAGACGAAGATCAGCCGCAGCCGCTCGTCGGGGATCAGGGCGGCGTCGCTCACCAGGGCGTCTTCCGCCGACGGTTCGGGCGCCGGCGGGTCGGGCCGCAACCGCGCCCGCACTCCGCGCCGGCGCAGGGCGTCCAGCGCCCGGCGAAAGGCCGCGCGATAGAGCCAGGCAGTCGGGTCGGCGGGGTCACCCTCCTTGGGCCACAGGCGAGCGGCGGCGAGGCAGGCGGCTGAAAAGGCGTCCTCGGCGAGGTCGAGGTCGCGAAAGCGCGCGGCCAGGGCGGCGATGACCCGCCCCGCCGCGGCTCTCGCCGCCCCATCGAGCGTTTGGCTACCGGGCGCCTCGCTCAAGCCCTAGCCGCCCTTGCGCTCGCCCTGGCCGATCAGCGGCCGGACCTCGATCGAGCCCGTGGCGTGGACCGGCACCTGTTTGGCGATGGCGATGGCCTCGTCCAGGTCGTCCGCTTCGATCAGATAGAAGCCGCCCAACTGTTCCTTGGTCTCGGCGAAGGGGCCGTCGTGCAGGCTTTGCTTGCCATCGGCGCCGATGCGGACGGTGGTGGCCGCGGACGTGTTCTTCAGGCCGGCGCCGCTCAGCCGCTTGGCGCCAACAGCCTGATGGAAGGCCATGTGTTTGGCCATCACCTGGTTCACAGCCTCCCCCGTCATATCGGGGCCGTAGACGGTCTCGTCTTCATAGATCAGCAGCAGATATTGCATTGGCAGGTCCTCGATCAGCCGCGCATCGCGCGCAGCCTCGCCCAAGAGACGCACCAGGGGGAGCAGATTCGACAGGCGCCCGCTACGGAGCCGTAAAATACTGGCCGCCGGCATTGATTCCCTGGTCCGCGCGCCCAACTGAGCAGTGGGTCGCGTGGTTGGAAGTGCTTATGTCTCAGACTGGTCCCAGCGCCCCCGCGCCGTTGCAAGGCGGGCGATTGGCGTTGATCTCCGTGGCCCTGGCGCTCGGCACCTTCATGCAGGTGCTGGATTCCACCATCGCCAACGTCTCGATCCCGACCATTTCCGGCAATCTCGGCGTCAGCACCGACCAGGGCACCTGGGTCATCACCCTGTTCGCCATGGCCAACGGCGTGTCCGTGCCCCTGACCGGCTGGCTGATGGGCCGCTATGGGGTGGTCAAGACCTTCGCCGCCTCGGTGGTGCTGTTCACCATCGCCTCCCTGCTTTGCGGCCTCGCCTGGGACCTGCCGTCACTGCTGTTCTTCCGCATCCTGCAAGGCGGAGTCTCCGGGCCGATGATCCCGGGCTCGCAAGCCCTGCTGATCTCGATCTTCCCGCCGGCCCGGCGCGGGTTCGCCCTGGCCATCTGGTCGATGACCACCCTGGTGGCGCCGATCTGCGGGCCGATCCTGGGGGGCTGGATCTCCGACAACACCACTTGGCGCTGGATCTTCTTCATCAATGTGCCGGTGGGGATATTCTGCGCCCTTATCTGCTATCGCGGCCTGATCAGCCGCGAGACGCCAACCTTCAAACGGCCGATCGACACCGTCGGGTTCGGCCTGCTGCTGCTATGGGTCTGTGCGCTGCAGGTGATGCTGGACCGGGGCCAGGACGCCGACTGGTTCAACGCCACCTCCATCGTCGTGCTGGCCCTGGTCGCCGCCGTCTCGTTCGTGGCCTGGCTGATCTGGGAGTTGACCGAGAAGAACCCCATCGTCGACCTGTCGCTGTTCAAGTCGCGCAACTTCGCCCTGGGGGCGCTGGTCTTCTGCCTGGCCTATGCGGTCTTCTTCGGCGCCAATGTGCTGCAGCCGCTGTGGCTGCAGACCCGGCTGGGCTATATCGCCACCTGGGCCGGGCTGGTGGCGGCGCCCAGCGGCGTGGTTGCGGTGCTGTTGACGCCCCTGTTCGCCCGGTTCAGCGCCACCATCGATGCGCGGATCACCGGCACCGTGGCCCTGCTGGCCTTCGCCATCTCCTTCTTCATGCGCGCGGCCCTGCCCCCCGACGCCAGCTTCGGCGTCCTGGTCATTCCCATGCTGGTGCAGGGGGTGGCGATGAGCACATTCTTCGTCTCCATGCTGACGATCCAGCTCAAGGACGTGTCGCCGCAGCAGACCCCGGCGGCCAGCGGCCTGTCCAACTTCGCCCGCATCACCGCCGGCGGGTTCGCCGCCTCCTTGACCACGGCCATCTGGGACCGGCGCGCCACGCTGCATCAGTCGGCCCTGGCCGACGCCCAGACCAGCCACAACGCCGCCTGGACCCACGCCCTGGGGATCCTGCAGGCGGCGGGAGGCCAGGCAAGACAGTCCTTCGCCCTGCTGGCCGGCCAGGTGACCAACCAGGCCTACGACATCGCCGCGGTAGATATCTTCTGGCTGTTCGGCGTGTTGGCGGTGGCGATGACGCCGCTGATCTGGGTGGCCAAGCGGTCGCTGTCCGGCGGCGCGGTGGTGGCGGCGGATTAGGGGACGGCAAGGCGTTCTCCCTCAAGTGAGTTGCTTGCAGGTGAGCCGCCGGCCGATCCGGTGAAAATCCTCGCGTCCGGCGAAAGTGACACCCCCGTCAAGTCTATTGACCGCCTCGCCTATCGGGTTTCATTCTGTGGCCAACAACAAGACCACGGGAGAGAACGTCATGGCCGACGGCAACATCACCAAGGATGTCCTGTACGACGCGGTTGCGCCGGACGACTTCGAATCCATGCTGGAGCTGGACCGCTATGGCGCCCGCTCCTCGGCGTTCGACAAGATCATCTCCGCCACCCACGACCATTTCTGGGACCCGCTGGACCCGAAATACATCGACTTCTCCGCGCCCTGGGACATGGAGAACGACGCCCTGCTGCCTGACGACCAGGTGATCAGCCTGGGTATTCCCTATGTGCTGGAGCACCTGGAAAGGACCGGCCAGAAGGCGAAGTTCATCAACGAGATGGCCCTGTGGCAGTTCTCCTCGATCCTGCACGGCGAGCAGGGCGCGCTGAACCTGTCGGCCTCGCTCTGCCATGTGCTGAAGGATCAGGGGGCGCAGGAATACGCCGCCAACCAGACCCGCGAGGAGGCGCGCCACGTCACGGCCTTCGCCAAATACGTCAAGGCCCGCTGGGGCCAGCCGCGGCCCTGCGGCGCGGTGCTGCAGCAGCTACTGGTCGACATCATCGGCGCCCCCGAGGTCTACAAGAAGATCATCGGCATGCAGATGCTGGTGGAGGGCTTGGCCATGGGCGCCTTCGCTACCGGCTTCAAATACAATCGCGATCCCCTGGCCCGCCAGCTGTTCCAGCTGGTGATGACCGACGAGGCCTTCCACCACAAGTTTGGCAAGATCTGGGCTGACCGCACCATCCCCAAGATGTCCAAGGCCGAGCAGGACATGGTGGAGGACTGGGCCGCCCACTGTTTCCAGAGCCTGCTGTTCAACATGGGCTCGCCGCTGCAGCAGGCCCAGGTCTACCGCGACTTCGGCCTGGATCCTGAAAAGGTGATGGAGGGCGTGCGCGAGATCATCCAGAACGAGGCGGCGCGGCGCGAGCGGCTGAAGAGCCAGACCAACATCTTCCGTGTCCTGATCAAGACGCTTTTGAACGCCGGCCTGATCACCGACCGCACCCGCGCCTTCTACGCCACCTACGTCGACATGGACGAGCTCAAGGGCGAAGGCGACCGCATGGTCGGCGACGATATCGCCGAGGAGGGGATCAAATACCTCCAGGAGATCAACTTCCGCGACCGTGCGAAATCCGTGGCGATCGCGGCGGAGTAGCGGCGACCCGTCATGCCCGCTGAACCCTCTCCCCATTTCATGGGGCGAGGGTTCATCGGCGCGACGCTCTGGGCAATCTCATCTGCTCTTAGTCATTCCCGCCGCACCGTCGCCGCCAGCAGTTCTCGGTAACTCTCCAGCGTCCGGGGCGCGCCCGCCTCGTCCTTGCCCTCGTCGTCGCAGCGGCGCAGCAGCAGGGCGGCGTCTAGGGCCGGGTGTTTGGCGAAGGCGGCGGCTTCGGCCTCCGTCATGACGCCGCCCTGCACCGCCAGGCTGATGCGGGAGGCGTCGCTGAGCCGGTCGAAATAGCCGGGCTCGATCGCGCACAGATACCGCTTGGCCTCCACATGCAGCGTGATCGGCGCGGTGACGGCCTCGTCGAAACCCCGCGACAGCCAGGCCGCGCCGATCGACTCGTGTTCGAAATCCCGTCCCGGATCGGCCACGGCGCCCGTGTCGGCGTGCAGGAAATAGCCGATGTCGTGCAGCAGGGCCGCGACCACGACAGGCGCCGGCGCTCCCATCGACTGGGCCAAGGCGGCGGACTGCAGCATATGCTGTTCCAGCGACAGATCTTCGCCATAGCCGCTCGATCCATAGCGGGCGAACAGGTCATATATCTCGTCGACGATCGTGGTCATGCCGGCCCTCCGTATACGGCGCATCGTCTAGCCCAAGGCCATGACACTGGCGTCACAGCCGCGCCAAACCCCGCCGCGAACCTGTGACAATCTCTTCATAAGCCGGAATCAAATCCATCACGGAAGCGTCACTTTAGCCCCCTAGCGTCCGAATGCGCGCCGGGGGTTTCGTCGCGATAATTTTCGGACTTGGCGCTGATCAGTGTGCGGAGGGCTGTGCCCGCGCGCGCCTGAACAGGCTTGTCCGCAGACTTTGGGGCAAGGCATATGCAATCCAGATACATGATCTCCTGCGCGGTCGCCGCGATCCTGAGCGGGTCGGGCGGACTGGCCTTCGCGGCGGATGCGCCGGCCTCGGACACGTCCGCCGCCGCGGGCGCCAGCATCTCGTCCACCGCCGTGGAAGAAGTCGTGGTCACGGCCCAGCGCCGGAGTGAGCGGATCGACAAGGTCCCCATGACCGTTCAAGCCTTCACGGGCACATCGCTCGCCAAGCTGAACGTCGTCACCCTGACCGACCTGCTGCGCTTCACCCCGAACGTGTCCTACGGGTCCAATGGCCCGGGCCAGGGCACGGTGTTCATGCGCGGCCTCAGCGCCGGCGAAGCGGGCAACCAATCCAGCGCCACGGTCGGCAACTTTCCGAACGTCGCCATCTATCTCGACGACCAGTCGATGCAGTTCCCCGGCCGCAACGCCGACATCTACATGGCCGACATGGAGCGGGTCGAGGTCCTGGAGGGTCCGCAAGGCACCCTGTTCGGCGGCGGCGCCGAAGCCGGCGCGCTGCGCTACATCACCAACAAGCCCAAGCTTGATCGTGAAGAAGGCAGTCTCGAAGTGGGCGGCGGCCTGACCGACCACGGCGCCGACAATGGCGATATCACCGCCATGCTCAACCTGCCGATCATCAAGGACAAGCTGGCGGTTCGGGCGGTGATCTACGACGATCGCGAAGGCGGCTATATCGACAATGTGCCGAGCACCTTCACCCGCTCTAACATGGACAACAACGCCTACTTCGGCATCACCCCGACCGCGGGCCTGTGCCCGAACGGCAAGCCCGCGGGCCAGACCGGCTTTTGCACCCTGCCCAACAGCACCCCGGCGAACAACTTCAAGATTGCTGGCAAGGATCAGAACCCGGTCACCCACAGCGGCGGCCGATTCTCGGTGGCCTTTGAGGTCAATCCGGACTGGAACGTGCTGATCAGCGAAAGCCTGACCGACCTGGACGCCGAAGGCCTGTCGGTCGAATACCCCAATGGCTCGGACTTCCAAAAGCTGCAGCCGCTGCAGGTGACGTCCTTCTCGCCGACCTATGACAAGGACAGCCTTGAGAACACCGCCTGGACCGTCAACGGCAAGGTCGGCGCCCTGAAGCTGATCTACACCGGCGCCTATTCGGACCGGACCATCAACCAACAGATGGACTACACCAACTATTCCCGCACTCTGTACGGCCAGTACTATGAGTGCACCGGCGGCAACGCCGGCCTGCTCGGCAAGGGTACGCCCCTGACCTGCTACTCGCCGGTGACCAACTGGCACGACAAGGTCCGCAACACCCACCTGAGCAACGAAGTCCGCCTGAGCACGCCGGACGACTGGCGCCTGCGCGCGGTTGGCGGCCTCTACTACGAGCAGTTCGAAATCCACGACGTGATGGACTTCAACTACAAGACCATCCCCTCCTGCGACGACCCCGGCAACCTGGGCATCGCCCAGGGCGGCGGCGCCCCCTGCCTCGGCAACGGCCAGACCTTCCCCGGTTCGACCGCCAACAATCCCGGCGTCAAGGGCGATGCGGTGGGCTTCGGTGAGGACACCCAGCGCGGCTATAATCAGTTCGCCGCCTTCGGCCAGTTGGACTTCGACATCATCCCCAACGTCCTGACCGTCACCGCCGGCACCCGCTATTACGACTACGACGAAAACGAAAAGGGTTCGGTCTACAACACCAACTCCAAGTGTCTGGACGAAGACACCCTGCTGACCCCGCAGTCGGGATGCGGCCTGAAGGCCAACATCGACGCGGAACACCTGCAAAAGACCTACACCGGCTTCAAGAGCCGCTTCGGCATCCAGTGGAAGCCGACCAGCGCCACCATGGTCTACTATCTGTTCTCCCAGGGCTTCCGCCCCGGCGGTTTCAGCCGCTATTCCAACGTGAAGGGTGACGATACCGCAGGAACGGCGCAGTTCGCCTCCCCGGTCAGCTACGCGCCTGACACCCTGACCAACAACGAAGTCGGCCTGAAGACTCACCTGTTCGACAATCGTCTGCAGGTGAACCTGTCCGCCTACGACATGACTTGGGACAACGTCCAGATCGCCCTCTACCAGCCCTGCTGCCTGGGCAACACGACCTTCCTGCTCAACGGCCCGAACTATGAGATCAAGGGCGCCGAGCTTCAGCTCATCGAACGCGTGACCGATCAGCTGACGGTGCAAGGCTCGTTCAGCTACAATGACAGCATCCAGACCAACTCCCCCTGCCTGGAAGCGAACGTGCCGGCCGAAGCCAATCCTCCGGCGGACCGCGCCGCGGTGGGTCAGTGCATCACCGAGGTCAAGGGCCAGCCCTTCGTGAACCCCTTCGGCGTCAAGGGCGGCGTCTCGGCCTTCTCGCCGAAGGTCCAGTTCAATATCCGGGCCCGCGACGAGTGGGAGATGGCGAGCTACAAGATGTTCGCTAGCGCCGGCGTCAGCTACATCGGCGATCAATACACCCAGCCCGCCAACTACACCCCCGGCTCCACGCCGAGCGAAATCCCGGTCCCGAACACCACCTACCTGCGCTACAAGCTGCCGGGCTACGCCACCGCGGACGCGGCGATCGGCATCAGCAAGAACAACTGGAGCGCCCAGCTGTATGGGCAGAACCTGCTCGACAACGATGCGTCGACCTACACCAGCTCGGCTCAGTTCATCAAATCCGAGGTTCCGCTGCGGCCGCGGGTCATCGGCGTGAAGCTGACCGACAACTTCTAACCAACCGGGCCCGGTTCTCGGGTAAGACTATCAGAGGGGCGGGCGGAAACGCCCGCCCCGATCCTATTCTGCCCGTCGCATTTTCCTGGACGTTCATGCCGCCAGCACCTGACGCATCATCCCCGTCTTCGATGGAGGCAGAGGTCGCAAGGCTCAGGCAGATGCAGCGCGCGGGAGGGCATGCGGACGCTCTGCGCGAGGCGCAGGCCCTGCTGCGCCAAGCGCCGAAGAGCCGCGACCTGCTGCTGCTCATCGCCACCAGCCAGCGACACCTGGGGCTGATCGCCGAGGCCTTGCAGACCCTGGACGAACTCGAGCGCACCCAGGCCTGGTTCAGCCGCCTCTATGAGGAGCGCGGCATGTGCCATGTGGGGCTGAAGGACGCGCCGCGCGCCATTGAAAACCTGATTGTCGCCGTCAACATCAACCCCGCCCTGCCGGCCAGCTGGCGGATGCTGGAGGGGCTCTATCGCCTGACCGGCGACACCGAGCATGCCCAGATCGCCGCCGACCATGTGGCGACGCTCAAGGACCTTCCAGCGGAGGTGGTGCGGGCGACGTCGCTGCTTTCCGACGGCGACCTGGCCCCGGCCGAACAGATCACCCGGGCGTTTCTGCTGAGCCACGGCGACCATCCCGAAGCGATGCGGCTGCTGGCGCGCATCGCCCTGGCCCACGACGCCCTGGATGACGCGGAGATCCTGCTGGAGGCGGTCCTGGCTTTGACGCCTGACTACCGGGCCGCGCGGTATGACTATGCCCAGACCCTGATCAAGCGGCAGAAGCATCGGGAAGCCGAGGCCCAGCTGGAACAGCTGCTGGCCATCGATCCGGCCAACTTCGACTACCGCACCCTCGCCGCCACCGCGGCCGTGGGCCTGGGCCAGCATGACCGGGCGATCGGCGTTTATCGCCAGATGCTCAAGGACGCGCCGACGTCCTGGGACGTGCCCCTTTGGTTGGGCCACGCGCTCAAGACGATTGGCCGCACGCCCGAGGCGATCGACGCCTATCGGGCCGCCGCCACGGCGCGGCCGAACTTCGGTGACGCCTACTGGAGCCTCGCCAACCTGAAGAGCTACCGCTTCACCGACGAAGAAATGGCACGGATGGCTGAGCAGGAGGCGGCCGAGACGACCAATCTCGAGGACCGCTGGCACCTGTGTTTCGCCCTGGGCAAGGCGTTTGAGGATCGCGGCGAGGCTTCGGAGGCCTGGGGATATTACGCCCGCGGCAACGCCTTGAAGCGTTCAGCGGCCAGCTATGCGCCGGAGGTGTTCGAGACCAACACTCGCGAGCAGATCCGGGTCTGCACGCCCGCCTTCTTCGAGCAGCGCGCGGGATGGGGCGATCCGCGCCCCGATCCGATCTTCATCCTCGGCCTGCCAAGGGCCGGATCCACCTTGCTGGAGCAGATTCTCGCGTCGCACTCCCGGGTCGAAGGGACGCAGGAGCTGGCCGATGTCCAGCGGGTGGTCCTCGAACTGCAAGGCCGGAGCGCGGATATGGAGGCGCCGCGCTATCCGGCGGTGCTGGGCGACCTGAAGCGGGAGGACTTCCTTCGTCTTGGCGAGGCCTATCTGGCGGACACCCGGGTCTACCGCACCGACAAGCCTCTGTTCATCGACAAGATGCCGAACAATTTCAGGCATATCGGCCTGATCCACCTGATGTTGCCGAACGCCAGGATCATCGACGCCCGGCGCGAGCCGATGGCCTGCTGCTTCAGCAATCTCAAGCAGCTGTTCGCCCAGGGGCAGGAGTTCACCTATGGTCCCGAGGACATCGCCCGCTATTACCGCACCTATCTGGAGCTGATGCGGCATTGGGACCAGGCCTTGCCGGGCCGGGTGCTGCGGGTCCTTCACGAGGACGTCGTGGATGACTTGGAAGGCAGCGTGCGCAGGATGCTGGATCACTGCGGCCTGCCCTTCGAGCAGGCTTGCGTCGATTTCCACAAGACCGAGCGCAGCGTCCGCACCCCCAGCTCCGAACAGGTCCGCCAGCCCATCTTCCGCGAGGGCCTGGACCAGTGGACGCGGTTCGAACCCTGGCTGGGGCCGTTGAAGGACGCTCTGGGCGATGCGGTGGAGCGGTGGCGGGAGTAGGGAGCTTTCTTAGGTCGTCGCCTGTGACGCCAGCTCCGCTCGTGCGCGCCGCGGCGCTCGCCCACGAAAATATACCGCCGCCAAGGCCGTCAGCACCGCGCCGATCACGCTGGTGCCGTAGGCGCTGAGGGTGAAGAACTGAAGCCAGTCCAGTTTGAACCCGCCGAAGTTGCGCCACAGCAACAGGCCGACGCTGCCCACATAGCCGGAGGCGTCCGCCACATAGATCAGGAAGCCCGCCGTCGCGATGCGGCCAGAGAAGGCGATCAGCCGGTCGAACAGCATGGCGTTGAACGGGGTGTAGGCCATGTAGAGCCCGGCGCCCGCCAGGATCATCCACGGCAGCGCCGGCAACAGGTGCGCCTGGAAGGCCAGGGTCGAGACGCCCAGCAGGACAAAGCCGGCGAACACGATCCCATGGATCACCATCAGCGCCCGCAGATTGTTCCGCACCGCCATGATGGCGCCCAGGGCCACCAGGGAGATGACGGCGACGGGAAACTCGCTGGCGCTGAAAATCCCCGCCTCCTTGCCGTAACCGAGGGCGGTCCAGATTTCGGCGGCGAAGTTGTCGCGGAAGTCGCGGAAGGCGGTGAGCATGACATAGGCGACCACCAGCATGATCACGCCCGGCGCATAGAGGCGCAGGAAGGCGCCGCGCTCGTCGCCGGTCATCGGGGCGCGCTTGACCCGCTCGGCCTCATCCTCGGCGTCGGGGGGCGGCAGCAGGCTCAGCACCCAGACGGACAGGAACAGCAGCGGAAAGAAGAGCGCCCCGGTGGCGGCCGGCATCCAGAAGGGCGAGATGTGGACCGTGTTCAGCATCCAGGCGCCCACCGACTTCACCACCCCCGAGGAGAGGATGAAGCTGGCGCAGAGGATGGCGCCCAGCACCTCTGATGTTCGCCGGCCCTCCATATAGCCGAACACCAGGCCCCAGATCATGCCCAGGGGCAGGCCATTGAGGAACAGGGCCGCCACATTCCAGGGCGCGGGGATGACGGCGAAGGCGATCAAGGCCAGCCAGCCGGCGCCGATCAGACCGAGGATCGCCCAGCCGCGCCGGGCGGGGTCAATCTCGGAGATGACCTTGACCCCGATCAGCTTCGACGCCGCGTAGCCGATGGCCTGGGCGATCACCAGGGCGATCTTGTAGTCCAGCAGGAAATGCCAGCCCGGCACCGCGTCAAAGGTCGCCGCCGTGAACGGCTTGCGAAAGGCGTACATGGAAAAATAGGCGCAATAGCCGGCCAGGCCCGCCACGGCGATGAAGCTGATCGGCCCAGCCTTCGCCAACCTTTGCCGCAGCCAGCCTTGCATCGCAGTCTCCCGGCAAGCCGTATGCAGGCGCGCTGACCCAAGGTCTAGACACCGACTGTTGCGGTTCGGTGACGATCTTTTCACACGGAGGTCAGCCAGGTTTGATCTGCGCGCCTGTCGAACTGTCACGCTGGCGTGGTGTACTTGTTTTCCGCATGTCCCGGAGCCCCATGCCCGCTCGATCCTCTTTCGACCTCGCCGTCGTCGGCGCAGGCATCGTCGGCCTGGGATGCGCCTTGGCGGCGGCCCGGCGCGGCAAGCGGGTGGTGGTGATCGACCGTGACGCCCAGGCCAACGGCGCCTCGGTGCGCAACTTCGGCTTCATCACCGTCACGGGACAGGAACGCGGCGAGATGTGGCGCAGGGCCATGCGCAGCCGCGATGTCTGGGCCGAGGTTGCGGCCGAGGCGGGGATCCCGATCCATCACCGCGGCCTGCTGCTCACCGTCCGCCGGCCGGAGGCGGTCGCGGTGATGGACGCCTTCCTGAAGACCGAGATGGGCGAAGGCTGCCGGCTGCTCACCGGCGACGAGTTGCGCCGCGACCATGCTGCGCTGGCGTCCAGGGATGCCCTGGCCGCGCTCTGGAGCCCGCATGAACTTCGCGTCGAATCCCGCGAGACGATCCCGGCCGTGGCGGCCTGGCTGCAAGCGCGCCACGGGGTGACCTTCCTGCGCGAGACGGCGGTGCTGAACGTGGAGACCTCCAGGGTCATCACCACCCAGGGCGACGTCGAGGCCGAGGCGATCGCCGTCTGCCCGGGCGACGACCTGTTCAGCCTGTTCCCTGAGCGGATCGCCGAATACGGGGTCACCCGCTGCAAGCTGCAGATGCTGCGTCTGGCCGATCCCGGCTTTCGACTGCCGGCGGGGGTGATGTCTGACCTCGGCCTGGCCCGCTACGCCGGCTATGCCGCCTTGCCGGAGGCCGAGGCGCTGCGCGTGCGGCTACGGGCTGAACAGCCGAACCATCTGGCGAACGGGGTCCACCTGATCGTGGTCCAGAGCGCCGATGGCAGCCTGGTGGTCGGCGACAGCCATCACTATGCCACCACCCCCGACCCCTTCGCCCATGAGGCGGTGGACCGGCTGATCCTGGACGAGTTCGAGGCGGCCCTGGGCTTTACCGCGCCCCCGGTGCTGGAACGCTGGACCGGAACCTACGCCTCGGCGGCGGACCGCACCGTGATGATCGATACGCCGGACGAGGGGGTGCGGCTGGTGATGGTGACCACCGGCGCCGGCGCCTCGACAGGCTTCGCCATCGGCGAGGACGTGATCATGGATCTTTTTGGAAGCGCTGCATGAGCCGAGTGCGTCCTTCGAGACGCCTCCGGCTCCTCAGGATGACGAAGATTTTTGGACCGCACAAACCTTAGTCATGGTGAGGAGCGACCTCTTCGTCGCGTCTCGAACCACGCACTATCCCACTGCGACGGAGCAAACACGTGACGGACAAGACCACCGGCCTGGGCCGTTTCGACATGGTGATCTTCGACTGGGCCGGCACCATGGTCGACTTCGGCTGCGTCGCGCCGATCGCGGCCCTGGTGGAAGCCTTCGCCCGGCATGGCGTGGCCCTGAATGAGACCACCGCCCGCGCCGACATGGGCAAGGCCAAGGCCGATCACGTGCGCGCCCTGCTGACCTACCCCCAGGTCGCCTCGGCCTGGCTTGCCGCCAACGGCAAGGCGCCCGGCGAGGCGGACGTGGCGGCGCTGATGGAGGATTTGGGTCCGCTGATGCGCGACGCGGCGGCCCAGGCGGCCGAGCTGATACCCGGCGCGGCTGACACGGTGGCGGCGCTGCGGGCGGCGGGGCTGAAGATCGCCTCTTCCACCGGCTACACCCGCGAGATGATGGCGCCGGTCTTGGCCCGCGCGGCGGAGCAAGGTTATGCGCCGGACCATCTGCTTTGCTCGGGAGAAACGCCGCAGGGCCGGCCGTCGCCGCTGATGATCTATCGGGCCTGCGCCGACCTCGGCGTCTGGCCGTTGACCCGGGTGGTCAAGGTGGACGATTCCGAAGCCGGCGTCACCGAAGGCCGCAACGCAGGCTGCTTTACTGTGGGCCTCTCAGCCTCCGGCAACGGCGTCGGCCTGTCCCGCGAGGCCTTCGTGGCGCTGGAGCCGGCCGAGCGCGCCAGGCGCGTGGACGCGGCCACAGCCAGCCTGAAGGCGGCCGGAGCGGACGTTGTGATCGAGACCGTCGCTGACCTGATCGCCGCTTTGCAGGGGATTTAAGCCCGCGGGGCGGCGACGCAGGAAGTCAGTCCCAGCGCGTCATTTGGCGCCGCCTCCAGCGCCGGGTTTGGCCGGCGTCGGCTGGCCCTTGGCGGTGGCGATCAGGAAGGCGCGGACGTCCTCCACCTCGCTGTCCGACAGGAACCGCTTGAAGCTGGCCATGCCGTTGTGGGCCTTGGCGCCGTCCACGACGACCGAGTGGAAATCGGCCTGGTCAACGATCATCGGCGAGGCGGGCAGCTTGGGCAGCCATTGGCCCGTGGCGTTGGGTCCGTGGCAGACCTGGCAGTTCTCATTGAAGATCGCATAGCCGTTGGCCACATTGCCGCTCGAGCTGACCTTGGACAGGTCCAGGACCTGTGGCGGGGGCACGAAATAGGCCGGCGCCGTGGCGGTGGAGCCGATCCTGAACACCAGGATCCGGCCCGGCAGGCGCGGCCGCTGCGGCATGAAGGCCGGCGAGGAGATCTGCCCCGCGCCGCCCTCGCCCACCATCACGGCGATATATTGCGCGCCGTTCAGCTCATAGGTCATCGGCGCGGCGATCACGCCGTTGGTGGTCTTATAGGACCAGAGCTTGGTCCCGTTGGTGGCGTCATAGGCCGCGAAGTCGCCTTCGGCCGCGCCCTGGAAGACCAGGCCGCCGCCGGTGGTCAGCACCCCGGCGTTCCAGAAATAGGGGTGCTGCACGGTCCACACCGCCTTGCCCGCCACCGGGTCCCAGGCGATCAGCATGCCCTTGATCTGGGTGGCCAGGGCCGCCTGCTGGGCCGGTGTCTGCGGGCCGGTGTTGGCCAGGAAGTCGGTCCCGGTGTTCCAGGCGCCCTGGCGATATTTGAAGTTCTTCTGATCGGCATAGGCGAAGGGCACCGACTGGGCGGGGATATAGACCAGGCCGGTGGTCGGATTGAAGGCCATCGGGTGCCAGTTGTGGCCGCCGAACGGCGCGGGCATCTGTAGCGAGGGGCCGTTGGCGTAGCGGGCCGCCGGGTTTTCCACCGGCCGGCCGGTCTTCATGTCGACGCTGGTCGCCCAGTTGATCGGCACATAGTTCTTCGCCGACAGCAGCTCGCCGGTCGCTCGGTCGAGGACATAGAAGAAGCCGTTCTTGGGCGCCTGCATGATCACCTGGCGCGGCTTCCCGCCGATCGTCAGGTCGGCCAGGATCAGCGGCTGGGTGGCGGTATAGTCCCAGCTTTCACCGGGGGTGGTCTGATAGTGCCAGACGTATTCGCCGGTGTCGGGCTTGAGCGCCAGGATGGAGGAGACGAACAGGTTGTCGCCCTTGCCCCCCGACCGTTTCATGTGGTTCCAGGGCGAGCCATTGCCGACACCCAGGTAGAGGATGTCCAGCTTGGGATCATAGGCCATGGAGTCCCAGACCGTCGCCCCGCCTCCCGACTGCTTCCAATAGCCGTCCGACCAGGTGGCGGCGGCCTTTTCGGCCATGATCTTGTCCGAGGCCGCGCCGTCGGGTTTACCCTCCGGGTTCGGCGCCGTGTAGAAGCGCCAGACCATCTTGCCGGTGTCGGAGTCATAGGCGGACACATAGCCGCGCACGCCGTATTCGGCGCCGCCATTGCCGATGATCACCTTGTCCTTGATGATCCGGGGGGCGCCGGTGATGGTGTAGGGCTTGGAATTGTCAGTGGTCTGGACGGTCCAGTCCACCGCGCCGGTCCTGGCGTTCAGCGCGATCAGCCGGCCGTCCAGGGTGCCGACATAGACCCGGCCCTTCCAGACCGCGACGCCGCGATTGACCACGTCGCAACAGGCGTCAAAGCCCTTCGAGCCTTCGATCTTGGGGTCGTACGACCATATGGGTTTGCCCGTGGCGGCGTCGAAGGCGAACACCTTGGACCAGGCGGTGGTGGTGTAGAGCACCCCGTCCACCTCGACGGGGGTCGCCTCCTGGCCACGGTCGGTGTCGAACTCGGCGTACCAGGCCAGGCCAAGCTGGCCCACGGACTTGGCGTCCACCTGGTTCAGCGGGCTGTAGTGCTGCTCGGCATAGCCCTTTCCGACCGCCGGCCAATCGTTGTTGGCGTCCGCCGCGGCGAGCCGCGCGCCGTCAACATTCCCGGCGGGCTTATGACAAGCCGCCACGGTGACCGCGATGGCAATCGCCAATCCGAGCGTGATGATCTTCAAGGTCGCATCCTCCCCGAGGCTTCCGGTCGCCGCCGAACGAGGGTCGACCGGAAGGCTGACGTCAGGGGGTCTTGTGCGTCGCCCCCAGCCCATGGGGCGACTAGATCAAACTCTTCGCCTGGGCGCCACCACCAAGATCAATCACCAGCCGAGCTGGCGGCTTAGTCGCGGCGCGCGGTCATCCCAGGTGAATATCCTTCTGGTGCGTCTCATTGGCGCCGTCCTGCGGCCTCAGCCTGACGAAGACCACCGTCGACAGCAGGGTGAATATGCCCAGGGCCAGGAAGGCCCGGTGCAGGCCCTGGGTCACCGCTCCGGCGTCGCCGCCCAACCGCGCGGGCACGAAGAAGACCGTTGTCAGGCCCGCCGCCGCAACCCCGAAGCTGATGGACAGCTGCTGCATGGTGCTGGCGATCGAGCTGGCGTTGCTGGCTCGCTCGGTGGGGACGTCGGCATAAACCAGCGTGTTCATGCTGGTGTACTGGGTCGACGTCAGCGCGCCATAGCAGAAGGCCTGCAGGACGATCAGCCAGATGGGCGTGCCATGCCGGATCGTGGCGAACAGCATCAGCAGAATGCCGAGCACGACGGTGTTGGAGATCAGCACGGTGCGATAGCCGAACCGGTCAAGCACCTTGGGCATCAGGAATTTGGTGCTCATCGCCGCGGCGGCCTGGGGCATGATCAGCAGCCCCGACTGAACCGGCGTCAGGCCCAGGCCCAGCTGGTAGAGCAGCGGCAGCAGAAACGGCACGCCGCCGATCCCCAGCCGGGTGAAGAAGCTGCCGCTCACGGCCGCCGCAAAGGTGCGGATGCGGAACAGGTCCAGTTGCAGCAGGGGATAGGCCGTGTGAACGGCGTGCAGGCCGTATCCGAAAATCAGCGCGAGGGAGATGCCCAGCAGCCCCAGGATTTCGCTCGGGCCAAGGGTGTGCTCGCCAAAGATTTCCAGGACATAGGACAGCAGGGCGATGCCGGAGCCGAACAGAATAAGCCCGAGCCAGTCGAGGGGTTTGGATTCCGCGCCGCGATAGTCCGGCAGGTGCAGATAGACCAGGACAAGGCCCGCGATGCCGACCGGGATGTTCAGGAAGAAGATCGCCCGCCAGGGGAGGTAGGCGACGATCAGGCCCCCAGCGAGCGGACCCAGCATCGGGCCGATCAATCCGGGGATGGCCACAAAGCTCATGGCGCGCACGAGCTCGGACTTGGGAAAGGTGCGCACCAGGGTGAGGCGGCCAACCGGTACCATCATGGCCCCGCCGCAGCCCTGCAGGATGCGGCAGGCGACCAGCAGATGAATATTGCTGGTCAGGCCGCAGAGGAACGAGCCCAGGGCGAACAGGCCGATCGCGGCGGCGAACACGCGCCGGGTACCGAACCGGTCGGCGACCCAGCCGCTGATCGGGATGAAGACGGCCAGGCTCAAGGTGTAGCTGGCGAGCACTGACTTCATGCTGAGCGCGGTCACGCCCAGGGCCTGCGAGATGGTCGGCACCGCCGTGTTCAGGATCGTGGTGTCCAGGGACTCCATGAAGAAGGCGACGGCCACCAGCCAGGGCAGCAGTTGCTTGACCGAACTTGGCGAGGGGCTGGCAGGGGGGCTGGGCGAGACGGCTTGCGTGGTCAGTTCACCCTCCTCGGTCCATTCCCGACCGCGCCATCTTGCACTTTCGAAGGCGGACGTCCCGCCAATCCTGGCGGGGGACGGGATATGATGGGGAGGGGACGTTGGCGCACTCGACAGGATTCGAACCTGTGACCTCTGCCTTCGGAGGGCAGCGCTCTATCCAGCTGAGCTACGAGTGCGGAGCGTTGGGGCGCGGATACCTAGCTGAAAGGCCGCGCGGGTGCAACGCGGACGCTGAACAGATCAGTCGACCCCGATCAGGCGACCTTGGCCGCGTCGTAGGTCAGGGCCATGAAGACGTCTTCCAGGTCCGGGTCCTCGGTGGACAGGTCCTTGATGGCGACGCCGGCGTCACGCACCGCGGCCAGCACCTGCTCGACCCCCGCTTCGCCGGTCTTGAAGGTCACGGCCAGCTCGCCGCCCTGGCGGATGCGGCCTTCGAAGCGGCCCAGGTCGGGGACCTCGCTCAAGGGCGCCTGGGGGGTGATCACCACGGTGCGGGTGTCGAGCCGGCGCAGCAGCTGGCTGGTGGGCTCGCAGGCCACCACCTCGCCCCGGTTGATGATGGCGATGGTGTCGCAGAGCTCCTGCGCCTCTTCCAGATAGTGGGTGGTCAGCACCACCGTGACGCCGTGGTTCCGGTTCAGGTCCACCACATAGGCCCAGAGCTGGCGGCGCAGCTCCACGTCCACCCCGGCGGTGGGCTCGTCCAGGATCAGCACCGGCGGATTGTGGGTCATCGCCTTGGCCACCATCAGCCGCCGCTTCATGCCGCCGGACAGCTGGCGCACATAGGCCTCGGCCTTGTCGCTGAGGCCGACGGCGGCCAGCAGCTCCGCCGTGCGGCGCTCGGCCTTGGGCACGCCGAACAGGCCGGCCTGTACTTCAAGCGACTCGCGCGGGGTGAAGAAGACGTCGGCGACGATTTCCTGGGCCACAACACCGATGGCGGCGCGGGCGTCCCGGGGGTGGGTGTCGATATCCCGACCCCAGATGCGAACCGTGCCTGCGCTTTTGCGCACCAGGCCCGACAGGGTGTTGATGAAGGTCGACTTGCCTGCGCCGTTGGGACCCAGCAGGCCGAAGATCGACCCGCGCGGAACCTTCAGGTCGATGCCGTTCAGAGCCGTCTTGGCGGGGGTGGTCTTCGTGGCGGCGTAGGTCTTGAACAGCCCTTCGGCTTCGATGGCCCAATCAGGGAGTTTGGCGGGAAGGGACTGGGACATGGGATTCCGTACGGGCGCTGCAGGTCTCTATTTAGGGTGGCCCGACGCCTACGCCTAGTCGGTCTAGCGCCTAGTCGGATTTGACGCCGACGGCGAGGCGGTCGGCGATGACGGCGGCGACCGTTTCCGCTTCCTTGGCGGTGTCATAGCGCCGGCCGATCCAGACCACGTGGTCGTCGTCGGGGCCCTTCACAGTGACCTTGGAACCATCGACCGTATCGAACCCCACCGTGAGAACGGTGCGGGTCTCAAAGAATTTTGCGCCGACGAACAGGACCGTGGAGGCATAGATGCCATTTTCGAAAACGTAGCGGAAATCGACGGTCCAATAGATGACCATCCTGAGAAACGGTTCGGCGCTGGCATCGCTATAGATTCGGCCATGCAGCACGCCATCGAGAAAACTCAGCGCGACGCTCATCACCACCGACAGGATCAGGAACCGGAGCCCGAGGTTGCTCCACTCGCCGTGGCCCTTCAACTTCGTGAACATGCTTCGCCCCAACGCGCGCCCAAAACCAACGCCAGATTGCACGAACCGGCACGGTCTGTCTCCGGCCTTGAAGCCGTCGCTATATCAACCTTGGCGGATCGGGCCTTGACGTCATGGACCAGACGCGACGTTCCACCAAGACGCCAAGGCTCTTTCCACATCCAGCGGTAGGGCCGGGCGTTGGCTGTGACGACCGCTTTAAATGGTCCGAATTGACGCCCTCAACCGGCGCCCTTAAGTCTGGCCCCACGCTTCTCGACCAGGATCAACCATGTCCGAGCCTTCTCGCCCGACGCCTGAAACACCCGAGGTGGTGATCGTCCATACCCGCCGCATTGCGTGCGACGGGGTCGGCGGGGCGCTGGGGCATCCGCGGGTCTATCTGGAGATGGGCGGTGAGCCTTTCGTCGAGTGTGGCTATTGCGACCGCCGCTTCGTGCTGGCCTCCGGAGACGAGGGCGCCGAGAGCGAGGAACTTGCGCCCGGGGTCTATGAAGGCTCCCACGGGCACTAGATTGGCCCCGAAGACGAGTTTGGGGGCGTGATCCATGCGCATCCTGGTGATCGGCAGTTCGGGGTCGGGTAAGACCACCCTGGGGCGAAGGCTCGCCGCGGCGCTGAACCTGAAACAGGTCGAGCTAGACGCCGTGAATTGGCAGCCCGGCTGGCAGGGGCTGCATCAGAACGATCCCGACGAATTCCGCCGCCGCGCGGCCCTGGAGACGGCGGGGGAGCGCTGGGTCTGCGATGGCAACTACAGCGTCCTGCGCGAGACGCTGTGGCCGCGCGCCACCCATGTGGTGTGGCTGGACTATGACCGGCCGGTGATCATGGCCCGGGTGATCCGGCGCTCGATCAGACGAGCGGTCAGCCGCCGCGAACTGTGGAACGGCAACTTCGAGGACTGGCGTAAATGGACCCACGCCAGCCACCCGATCCGCTGGTCCTGGGACAACTGGGCCGGCGTGCGGGCGCGGTATGAAGCGCTATTGGCGGACCCGGCCTATGCGGGGCTTGTGGTGCACAGACTGCGCCATCCACGCGAGGCGTTGGGGATCGAGGGGCGACTGGCCTGAGTCCTTTCTCCCTCAAGGGCAGAAGGAAATCAGCGCTTCCCCGCCAAACTCTTCGTCTTGATCCAGCCATCCAAATCCGCCGCTGACTTGTCCGGGATCTGCTCCATCGGCACGTGGCCGACGCCGTCGTAGAGGATCAGGGTCGAGCCGGGGATGGCCTTGGCCGTGCGCTGGCCTTCCCAATAGCGGATCACCCCGTCGGCCTTGCCGTGCATGACCAGGGTCGGGACGGTCAGCTTGCCGAGGGCGGCGTTGACGGCGGTGGGGTCCGGCTTCGGCCCGTCCTGCAGGCCCAGCAGGATGGCGCGGTGGCCGGGGGCTCTCGAAAAGTCGCTGTAGCGCTGCACCAGCGCCGGGGTGACCAGGCTGCGATTGATCATGGCGGCCTGCAGGCCCTGGCGGATGAACGGAGTCAGGTCGACCTTGGTCAGGATCCCGCGCAGGACGGGAACCTGAAGCAGGTTGAAGATGACGACGTTGCCGCCCTTCTGCTTGACCTTGTGCGACGGCAGATAGGGCGGGGGAACCGAGTCCTCCAGCACCAGGCCGTCGAGCCGGTCCTGATGCCGCAGCGCGTAGTTCCAGGCGACGCCGCCGCCCATGGAATTGCCGACCAGGACGAAATGGTTGACCCCCAGCTTGGTGGTCAGGGCGTCGATCACCCCGACCATGTCGTCCATGTGGGCGTGGTAGCCCGTGGGCGCCTCGGTCAGGCCATGGCCGGGCAGGTCGAGAGAGATGACCCGGTACTGGCCGCCCAGGCGGGTCACCCAGTCCTGCCAGTCGTAGAGGGAGGCGGCGAACCCGTGCACCAGAACGATGGGCTCACCGGTCGGGTTGCCCTGGTCGCGATAATGGACGTGAACGCCATCGGGCAGGTCCAGGTAACGGTCGGCGGCGTCGCCGTACTGCGCCTGCAGGGTGGCGTAGGGGATATCGGCCCGGCTCATGGTGAGGAAGCCGATCCCCGCCAGCAGCACGACAATGGCCACGGCCCAGCCGGCCAGTCTCAACACCGATTTCATGCGTCTTCCCCGCAGACCTGGCAGTGTGGGTCGGCGCCGATGCGCGACACCCGCGTTTCCGCGTTCAGGCCGTCATACATCAAAAGCTGGCCGGTGAGGGTCTTGCCGGCGCCGGTGATCAGCTTGATCGCCTCCAGCGCCATCATCGATCCAATCACCCCGGCCAAGGCGCCGACGACCCCCACTACGGCGCAGGTCTCCGCTTCCGGCGGCGTTTCGGGCACCAGGCATTGGTAGCAGGGCCGGCCCTCGAACACTCCCACCTGGCCGCTCCACCGACCGAGGGCGCCGGACACCAAGGGCTTGTTCAGCCCCACGCAGGCGGAGTTGACCGCGAACCGGGTCTCGAAATCGTCCGTGCCGTCGAGCACGACGTCATAGGCGGCGACAAGGTCGGCGGCATTGTCGGCGGTCAGCATGGTGGCGTGAGGAGCGATGTCCACGTGCGGGTTCAACGCGCTTAGCCGCTCGGCGGCTGCGGCGGTCTTGGCCTTGCCGACATCGGCGGCGCCGAACAGCACCTGACGCTGCAGGTTGGACAGGGCGACCGTGTCCGCGTCCACCAGGCCGATCCGCCCGACCCCCGCTGCCGCCAGATAGAGGGCCGCCGGGGCGCCCAGGCCGCCAGCGCCGACTATCAGCACCCGCGCCGCCTTCAACGCCTGCTGCCCCGGCCCGCCGACCTCCTTCAGCACCAGATGGCGGGCGTAGCGTTCGACCTCGGCGTCGGAGAAGGGCATGGGACTCCGTTGCCACCACGGCGCTCATACCCGCGAAGGCGGGGACCCAGATCATATGGCGCGACAGCCGGGGATGATAGCCAGGGACGTGACGTCGCCACCAGCCAGTTTCAAAGTCCGGGCGGAGGCAAAGGGTTGTCACCACCCAGACTATCCATCCAGGCGCTGACCGCCTCGTCGCTGATCTCGTCACCGGCGTCGACGGCTGCAAGGGCTTTAAGCGTGAGCCGATGGCGCATCTCATCGTCGGGGTCCGGTTGCTCTTCCCCTTCAATCCGCCCGCCCTCAGTCCTCGATCGACGAATAGATGATGTTCTTCAGCTGGCCGCGGAAGTTGAAGGCGCCGGAGGGCATCAGCTGGGTCATGAAGACCACGCTCAAATCCTCCTTGGCGTCGACCCAGAAGATGGTCGAGGCCGCGCCGCCCCAGTAGTAGTCGCCTTCGCCCAGCGTCCCGGTGGTGACTTCATTCAGGGTGGTGGCGAAGCCCAGGCCGAAACCGACGCCCTGGTTGGCGGTCTCGGAAAAGCCGCCAATGGCCATCTCCGTCAGATCGCGCCCGCCCTTCAGGTGGTTCTTGTGCATCAGCTCGATGGTGCGCGGTCCCAGGATGCGGGCCCCGTCCAGCTCCCCGCCCCGGCGGAGCATTTCGGTGAAGCGCAGATAGTCGGCCGTGGTTCCGGTCAGGCCGCCGCCGCCGCCGAAGAAGGTCGGCTCCTTCAGATAGGCAGAGGTGGCCGGATCATCCACCAGCTTCAGGGTCTTGTTCGGCAGCCGGCTATAGTTTGCGGCGAAGCGCGAGGCTTTCTCGGGCGCCACGAAGAAGGCGGTGTCCTTCATCTTCAGCGGCTCGAAGATCACCTCCTGCAGGTATTTGTCGAACCGCTTGCCCGAGATCGCCTCGACCAGATAGCCGCAGACGTCGGTGGAGAAGGAATACATCCACCGCTCGCCGGGCTGATAGCGCAGGGGCACCTTGGCCAGCTTCATGGCGAAGTCGTGCAGGGTGTCGCCGGCGGCGCGCCCCACCTTTTCGCGGCTATAGGCCAGGTCGACCGGGTGGGCGGTGTCCGGCGCGCCGACGGCAGCCAGGGCGTTGCCGTAGGTCAGCCCGCCGGTGTGGCTCAGCACATGGCGGAAGGTCATCGGCGTGTTCGGGGCGACCAACTCCATGTGGTCAGCGTCGCCGGACACCCACACCTGGTGGTCGCGCCATTCAGGAATGTAGCGGCTCACCGGATCGTCGAGCTGGAAATAGCCCTGTTCGAACAGGGTCATCAGCGCCACCGAGGTGATCGGCTTGGACATGGAATAGATGCGGAAGATGGCGTCGTCGGCCATGGCCTTGCCGCGCTCGATGTCCATCTGGCCGAAGGAGCGCTGGTAGGCGAGGTGGCCGTGGCGGGAGACCGCGACCTGGCAGCCGGCGATCTTGCCGGGCTCGATGTAGTTGCGCATCAGATGGTCGGTGATGCGCTCGAGGCGCTGGGCCGAAAGGCCGGTGTGGGCGTGGGCCATGTCCATGGTCGTCGTTCCTTCCCGAATGCTGCTGGAGGCCTTGCGCCTCACTTGCCGACATCATGGCCCGTAAGCTCAGGCCCGCCAAGGGCGACATGGCTCAGACGGCGGCGACGGCGCTCACGATCTCGTAGTGGATCGGCTTGAACGCGTAGTTGTTCGACTGCAGCGCCGAGCAGGCCGTCAGGGCCACGATCAGGTCCTGCTCGGCTTCGAACAGGACGTGGTCGCCGGCCTTGCTCTTCGGCGGCTCGACGGCCAGGACCCCATCCTGATCGATGGTCACATTCATGAAGACATTGAAGGCGGTGGGAATCTGGTCCGGGCCGATACCGTAGGGCGCCAGCGCTTCGGCCAGGTTTCCGAAACAGCCCCGGTGCGGGTCTTCATCGCCATAGATGATGCGAAAGGTGTCCTTCGAACAGGGCGTCAGCAGAAAGTCGTGCCGCCCCACGGTGTCCTCCAGGATGCGCAACATGACGTTGCTGCGGTTGGAATAGAGCGGATCGCCAGTGCTCAGGTAGATTTTGCTGGCGTAGTCCAGGGTGCGTCCCGACGAGATCACTTCGCCCGTGTCCGCCGCATTGAAAGCCAGAAGGTCGGAAACCTGTTCACCTTGCGGATCAATGACCCGCAGCCTCTGACCCTTTTGCAGCCGGAAGGCCGCGCCCGATCGGGGCGGGATTTCAAAGGTCGTCATGGCTGATCTTGGCTTTCACGCTGAAGGGGCAGGTCCAGTCGTCATCCACGGCGCGGCCACTGTATTGCCGGGCTTCGGAGGCCTCGCCGTGGCGCGCCAGCATGGGATTGACCGAGCCGGCGATGGCGACGTCCCGCTCGAGAATGCTTTCTCGCAGGGTCTCGTAGCGGTTCTCGTCCCGCAGCCGCTCGAACTGGTCGTGCAGGTTAAAAACCAATGCGGGCCGCTCGAACCGACGCGCCGGGCGGCTGGCGTGGGGGTGAAGGCCGACGACGAAGAAGCCTTGCCCGCCGAAGCTCAGGGAGAA
>Ga0302314_10003340_pt1 | contig 29639 bp, 28 predicted proteins | sample III_Palsa_N2_3_FD_200533 | JGI IMG/M metagenome (GOLD analysis project Ga0302314, IMG submission 200533) | Peat permafrost microbial communities from Stordalen Mire near Abisko, Sweden - III_Palsa_N2_3 | ecosystem: Environmental > Terrestrial > Soil > Palsa > Peat permafrost | place: Sweden...
CAAGCGAGCCGCCATCATCGGCAACGATCGAGCAGTTGGATGCTGCCGTCGCGAAGAAACCTTCGTGAAGTAATCCTCATGAAGCGGCAGGCGGATGACATGCAGGAATCCGCGATGCAGGGCGCCGCGCACCGCCCACAAGGCCTTGCGCGTTGTGCTTTCTGTTAGCCGAAAGCGCCGGGCCGGATGGCACCCTGCATGACCTTCGGCATATCCGACATTGCGCCACACGGTCTACCCTCGGTTATCCACCGGGGAGTTATATCCATGTTGAAACCATTGATTGCAGGTATCGCGTTGGCCATCAGTGGCGCTGTCGCCGCACAGGCTGCGCCCGTCAGTTCATCCACTTCCGCCGCTCAAGCCACACCGGCCTGGGTGGCCAGGAGCGATGCCGACGCCCAGCCGTTGCTGAAAGTACTGGCCGACTTCAATCCCGAGTTTGCCTCGCAGTTCGGTTTTCCAGGCTACGACGACAAAGCGATCGATCTCAAGCCGAACGTGGGCGAACGCTCGCGTGCCGCGATGACGGCAGCGCGTGACGAACTGCAGAAAAATCTGGCGACGGAAACCGATGCGGATGTGCGTCAGGATCTGCAGATCATGATCAAGGCGGCCGATCGCAACATCGAGGACAGCAAGCTCAACGAGCAGTATCTGCTGCCTTACACCGACGTCGGCCAGACCGTTTTCCAAGGCGAGTTCACCCTGCTGCAGGATCAGGTCGCCGCCGCGCGCCGACCATCCGCGCTCAAGCGCCTGAAGTGCTATGTCGGCATGACCGCCGGCTGCACACCGGTAACCAAGGAAGCTCAGGCGCTGTTCCAGGCGAAGCTGGACAATCCGAAGCTGATTGGCCCGTACAAGGTCGAGGTCGAACAGAATCTGGCCAATACCACACGCTATGTCGACGGTATCCGCAAGCTGTACGCCAAGTACAAGATCGACGGCGCCGGTCCCGCACTGGATGCCATGCAGAAGCAGCTGAACGACTACGACGCATGGGTCAAGTCCACCGTGTTACCGCATGCTCGTACCGACTTCCGCCTGCCGCCGGCGGTGTACGCCAACAATCTCAAGCAGGTCGGCCTCGACATCAGTCCGCAGGACTTGATCAAGAAGGCCGAACTGGAGTTCATGGAAACCCAGGCGCAGATGCAGATGATGGCGCCGGACGTGGCGAAGGCCGAGAACATCAATGCCACCGACTACCGCGACGTGATCAAGGGCCTGAAGAAGCAGCAGCTCGATCGCGATTCGATCGAGCCGTATTACCACCAGGTGATCGGCAAGATCCAGGACATCATCCGCCAGCAGGGCATCGTCTCATTGCCCAACCGCGAGATGATCATGCGCGTGGCTTCGGAAGCAGAGAGTGCGGCGGAGCCGGCGCCGCACATGGACCCGCCGCCGCTGATCAACAACCACGGCGAACGTGGCGCCTTCGTGTTGCCGCTCGGCAATCCGCCGAACGGCAAGGGCGACAACCAGGCTTACGACGACTTCACCTGCAAGGCTTGCGCATGGACGCTCACCGCGCACGAAGGGCGGCCGGGGCACGAGCTGCAGTTCTCGGCGATGGTGGAGCATGGTGTTTCGCTGGCGCGATCGCTGTTCGCCTTCAACAGCGTCAACGTCGAGGGTTGGGCGCTGTATTCCGAATACATGATGATGCCGTACGAACCAAAGGGCGGGCAGATGATCGCGCTGCAACTGCGCCTGCTGCGTGCGGCGCGTGCGTTCCTCGATCCGATGCTCAATCTCGGCCTGATCACACATGATCGTGCGCACGACATTCTGGTCAACGACGTGGGTCTGTCCGAGGCGTTTGCCCGCGAAGAACTCGACCGCTTCACCTTCCGCTCGCCGGGTCAGGCCACCGCTTACTTCTACGGCTACTCGCGCTTGCTGGAACTGCGTGCACACACGCAGATCGAACTCGGCAACAACTTCAACCTGAAACAGTTCAACGACTTTCTCATTGCCCAGGGCCTGCTGCCACCAGACCAGCTTGCCGAAGCCGTCGACACGCAGTTCATTCCCGCTCACGGAGGCAAGCGCTTCCAATAATCCGGTTGGCACGTCAGCCCAGCAGATTTCTGCTGGGCTGACGTCACTGGGTGATTGCTGACTTTTTCGTTGTCGATGCGCCGGCACCAAAACGTACCTGCGATTGCGCTAGCATCAACTCCGGAATGCCGCCGGGGGGAAGCGTTCCGGCATGCTGCGTCAGCCCAGGATCCCCTCAATGGAGGAGCGGATGGAAGAGGCATGGTATGTGGGCGTGGACGGTCAACCCAGAGGCCCATACGACCGCGACGCGGTTGAGCGCATGTTCGCCAACGGTATGTTCGATGCCGAGGCACTGGTATGGCGAGAAGGCATGCCGGCTTGGGCGTCGTTCACCGAGGCGGGCCTCAGGTGCTCCACTCCTCCACCGCTGCCCGAGTACGCCAGCGTTGACTGGCGCGCACCTAATGGATCCATTGACGTGCCCGCCGGTGTGCGCCCGCCAGATCTCGCAGTCGAAGACGATGGCTGGCAGGATCTTGGTCCCTCGCCGTGGAGTCGATATTTCGCCCGCTATGTCGATACGCTGGTTGTCGGCCTTGCTCTGTGGATGATCGTCGGCTTCGTGCTCGAAGCCATCGATCCAGCGACCTTGCACCGCGTGACCGGCGTCGATGGACTGATGCGTAACCCGCTGTTCTCGAGCATCATGACGTTCGTGATAGTGATTCCTGTGCAGGCGTTGTTGCTAGGCCTGACGGGTACCACGGCCGGTAAATGGCTGTTCGGTGTGCGCATCACACGACACGATGGCAAGCCCATCGGTGTCATGCATGCGTTGACGCGCGAGCTCGAAGTATTTCTTAAAGGCGTAGGTCTGGGGATTCCGATCGTCGCGCTGATTACCCAGATCGTTGGCTACCGCACCCTGGTCAACGAACGTCAGGCAAGCTGGGATGTTCATCGTGCATGGGTGGTGACGCATCGGCCGCCCGGTGGCGTGGCTACAGCACTCTTTGCCATAGGCCTGATCATCTGGGCAGGCGCCATCATCTATATCAAGGTGCGGTGATGAGTATCGCCAGTCAGATGATGCATCTGCGCCAGCACGGCCAGACGCTGGGTCCTTTCGAGGAGGCGGAGGTTCGCCGTCGCTATGACACCGGCGAACTCGGTGCCGATGTCGTGTCATGGTGCTCGGGCGAGTCGCGCTGGCAGTCGCTGGGACGACGTTGGCCGGGCCATCGTCGGGCCTCCCGACAGTGGCCGGCTATCCTCGCCGGACTGTTACTGGTCGGCTCGGCTGTGATCATCGCCGTGCCTGCCTGGAGTTTTCGCATATTGCCGTTGGGAGCGCAGCAACCACACGTACTGTGGATGTTGGAATGCACGCTGATCGCGCTGGCACTGGCCATCATCAGCATTGGCAGCTGGCGAATTCGTCGTCGTGCCCAATCGCCCGGACTCATGTTTGTCCTCGGCAGCCTCGTGATTGTGCTGGCTGCCGTGATCGGCGTCAGCTTGGCGAAAGTGAGCGCGTCGTTGCTTGCCTATCGGTTACGGCAGGACAACGCGCTGGTTTCCTTCAATGAAAATTCCCACGACATTGTCATCAAGGGCGCCATTGGCCCACACCTCACCAACGATCTGGATATGGTGATCAAGGCCCATCCTGATGCATTGAAGATCCTTATTCGAAGCCAGGGTGGCCTGGTCAACGATGCGTTCCGCACGGCTGAGGTGATCACCGCCGCGCATCTTCCGCTGGAGGTCGTCAATTACTGCGCCAGCGCCTGTGTGCTGCTTTGGGCCACCGTGCCTCAGCGCGAGATGGCGCCGGGTTCACACCTCGGCCTGCACCAGAACAGCCTGTCCCATGAATTCGATCCTGCACTCAATGAGGTAGCCAAGCAGAAGCTTGAGGTCCGCAGCGTCGCCGCGCTGGATCATGCCGGCTTCTCGCCCCACCTGCAGTGGGAGCGGCGCTCGACACCGCCGGAAAAAATCTTCTGGGTCAGCGTGACAGAGGCGAAGGCCGAAGGTGTGGCATTCAATCTCGTTACGGCGCCGGGGCCACACGTTCCGTTTTGAGTGACAAGAGAGGTCAGCGTGCGCTTTACACCAAAAGGCACGCAGCCCCATTTCGTGCGTTGTGAAACCTGTCATTAACGGGCTTTGTCCCAGTTACCCGATTATTTATCCGGCCTGCTTTGCCAGTGCCCATGCAACGGTTTCTTTCATCGGTGTGGTGGGACGTCCGATGAGCTTGCTCAACTGTTTGCTGTCGTCGAAGAGGCCGCCAGCGCTGGCGCCGATGCCCGAATCGGCGAGCACTCCGGCCATGTGTTCCGGCATGCCAGCGGCGACCAGCGCAGCCTTGTAATCGAGCTCCGGCATGTTCACGTACGACACGAGCTTTTTCGACTGTTTGCTGATCTCGGCGGCGAACTCCGCCAGCGTATAGCTGGCGTCTCCGGCCAGCTCATAAATGTGGTTGCCTTGAAGGTTGCTCGTGAGAACGGCGGCAGCAGCGGCGGCGTAGTCGTCCCGCGATGCGGACGAGATACGGCCTTCGCCGGAAGATCCGATCAGCGCGTTGTGGGCGAGCGCTGCCGGAATGGCGAGGGCGTAGTTCTCCGTATACCAACCGTTGCGCAGCAATGCGTAGGGTAGGCCAGAAGCGAGAATGCTGACTTCGGTCTGGCGATGCTCGTCAGCCAGTGCCAAGGGCGATGAATCGGCGTGCAGGAGGCTGGTATAGGCAATGAGCTGTACCTTCGCGCGTTTGGCGGCATCCACCACGGCTTGATGCTGGGTTATCCGCTTGCCAAGATCGTTGGAAGAGATCAGCAATACCTTGGTTGCTCCGTGGAAAGCGCTATCCAGAGTGGACGGCTCATCGTAATCGGCTTTGCGAACCTGCAGGCCCGACGCAGCAAGATCAGCCGCCTTGTCGGGGTTGCGTACGGCGGCAACGATTTGGGCCGCGGGCACGGATTTGAGCAGGTTGTCGATAACGAGTCGGCCAAGTTGGCCGGTGGCGCCGGTGATGACGATCATGGGGATGTCTCTCTGTTTGAATGTGAGAGCACGTTAACCTTTACACTTACGTTTAGTAAGTACTGACATAAAGGTAAGTATTCATGAGCGCACGAGAGAAACTTTCCGAGAACGTGAAGCCGCTGGCGTCACGACTGCGGCAAGGCGAACTGCTTTCAACGGATTGCCCGTCTCGCAAGGTGCTGATGCATGTCACCAGTCGATGGGGCGTGCTGGTGCTGCTGGTGTTGCTCGACGGCATGCATCGCTTCAGCGAACTACGACGAAAAGTCGGCGGAGTCAGCGAGAAGATGCTGTCGCAGACTCTGCAATTGCTCGAAGGGGACGGATTTCTTCAGCGCAAGTCATTGCCGGTGATGCCGCCCCACGTCGAGTACACGCTGACGCCGTTAGGTCGAGAGGTTGCCGAGCATGTCAGTGGGCTGGGCGAGTGGATCGAGGTCAATCTACCGCGCATCATGCTGGCTCGCCGCCAGGGCACCAGCAAATCAGCAAGCAGGATGCATGCTTCCAAATAAGCACTTTGCAGTCGTCGCTGACTCAAGCCCGTCGCGAATCACCCATCCATAGGACGCCCGTAGCTGATGACGATCAGCATGCGGGCCTCCTATGCGCGGCGATATCCGCGGCAGGTCAGTTCGACAACTTGTAGGCGATAACATAGTCGCCAAGCTTGGTGCCGAAGGAGCCGTGACCACCCGCGGCAGTAATCACGTATTGCTGACCATCGACGGCATAGCTCATCGGCGTCGACTGGCCGCCGGCGGGAAGACGATCCTGCCACAGCTGTTCGCCGGTGCTGACGTCATACGCACGAATGTAATAGTCCAGCGTCGAGGTGAGGAAGGCGACGCCACCGGCCGTGGTCATCGGGCCGCCCAGGGTCGGTACGCCCAGCTTGAACGGAATCGGGATGGGCGAGCTGTCGCGGATGGTGCCGTTCTTGTGCATCCAGACGATCTTCTTGGTCTTCAGGTCAATGCCGGCCATGTAGCCCCATGGTGGCCGCATGCAAGGAATGCCGATCGGTGAGAGCAAGGCATGCAGATCGACGCCATACGGTGTGCCATACATCGGCTGGACGCCGTTTTCGGTGCCGGACGGATGCGCGTTGTTCGGTGCTGCCGGATTGTTCGGGCCGCGCGGTATCAGGGTCGATACGAAGGGAACTGCCATCGGATTGGCGATGGCAATCTGCCTGACCGGATCCACCGCTATACCGCCCCATTCGAACATGCCGAGGTTGCCGGGGAAGACCAGCGTGCCCTGCAGCGAGGGTGGAGTGAAGGTGCCTTCATAGCGCAGCCGGTGGAAGGTGATACGGCACGCCAGCTGGTCGAAGATCGTGGCGCCCCACATATCGGCACCGGTCAGCTTTGCTTCGGGCCGGAAGGTCAATTCGGAGAACGGCTGGGTCGGCGACGTACGATCGCCGGGAGCAGCCCCTTGGGGTACTGGGCGCTCGGGGGCCGGCACGATGGGTTGGCCGGTGCGGCGATCCAGCACGAACAGATTGCCGGTCTTGGCCGGTTGCATCACGGCGGGAACTACACCGTTGGCTGTCGGCAGGTCGACCAGGGTCGGCTGGGAGGGTAGATCCATGTCCCACAGATCGTGGTGCACGGTCTGGTACGACCAGACGCGCTTGCCGGTGTTGATGTCCAGCGCAACCAGCGCGCTCGAATAACGTTCGGCCAACGGCGTGCGGTTGCCGGCCCAGATATCCGGCGTCTGCACACCCATCGGCATGTAGACCAGGCCGAGCTTGGGATCGTAGGACGCCGTCATCCAGGAATTGGGCGAGTTGTTGGTGTAGGTGTGCGTCGCCGAGGGCAGGGCATTCTCATCCTGCGCGCCCGAATCCCAGGCCCAGACCAGCTTGCCGGTATGGATGTCGAAACCACGAATGACGCCGGACGGCTCGCGTGTGGAATAGTTGTCGATGACCGCGCCCGCGACGACCAGGATCTTGTCACTGACGATCGGCGGCGAGGTCGGCTCGTAGAAGCCCGGTGTGTGCTCGCCCATGCCTTCTTCCAGGCTCAGCGTGCCGTGGTCACCGAAGCTGTCGCACAGTTTGCCGCTATCGGCGTTGAGCGCAATCATCCGGCCATCGTTGACCGGCAGGAAGATGGTGCGCGGGCAGTCGGTCGGCGCCGGCGTGCCATCGGCGTTGAGCGCGCCGGCCACGGTTTCGTGATACGACACGCCGCGACAGGTCAGATGCTGAAAGGTCGGGTTGTCCTGCACCTTGGGGTCGTAGGACCAGCGCAGCGTGCCGGTCTTCGCATCGAGCGCGAACAGGCGCTGATGTTGCGAGCAAAGGTAGAGCGTGTCGTGCACCTTGATCGGGGTGACCTCGAACGTGGTTTCCACCGGGTCGTTCTTGCCAGGCAGGTCGCCGGTGCGGAAGGTCCACGCCACTTTCAGATGCTTGACGTTGGCCGGAGTGATCTGGGCCAGCGGCGAATAGCGTTGACCGAATTGGGTCCGGCCGTAATCGCGCCAGTCTTCGTCCGGCTGAGCGTCGTCATTCGGCGAAAGCGATCCTGCAACGGCGCCCGCAACGGATGCCGCGATGTTGCCGTTGATATCGTGATAGTTCGAGCCCAGACCAATGGCCAATACGACGACGCTGAGGATGGCCGCAATCCACAACGGCCACGTCGGAGTCCTGGTGGTCGGACTATCATCGCGACCCAGATTGCGGGTGATCCAGGGCGTCAGCAGCCACAGGCCCAGCGGAAAGATGATGTCGACGCGAGCTGCCAGTGGCCACCAGTCGAAGCCGATGTCGCTGATCGACCAGGCCAGGGTGCCGATCACGACGATGGCGTAGACCCACAATGCCGACCGTCGCCCCGCCAGCAGCAGGATGCCGGTGAGCAGGATGCCGAGACCGGCAATGGCATAGAAAGGCGAACCGCCCAGGGCAATGAGCCAGGCGCCACCGCCGCCGAGCGCCAAACCTATCAGGATAAAAACGATGCCAGTAATGCTTGGAATGGTTCGCGATCTGCGTGGAGATTGCATGGCGGCCTCGTGCTTGGCGTTCACTGGAAGTGATCAAAGATCGCTATGGCACTGACTTTCAGGCGTTGCCGCCAGGTTCCGGTCAGCATCGAACTGACGATACATTTATTCGATCAAATAATCAGCATGGCGTTATCGGTTGTCATGTTTTCAGTGGTAGCCGAATCGCCTGGGCTATAAATGCGCAAGCCAGTTTCGCGCCAGCTGCAATCGAACCAGTGGCAATCGAATTTCCGTAAAGGGTGATGGGAGTCAGCTACCAGCCCTCAACACTTCACTGTGCCGCCCGCAATTGGCACGCACGGGTGGAAGACGGGCGGTGGTGCTGGCGTGGGCGGGCCAACTGGGCCGGGGCCGTGACCACCACCGTAAGGCGGGCCGCCGCCCCAGTAGCCAGGGCCAGCGTTGTAGTACGGCCCCCCATTGTTGTTGACCGGCTGGGACAGTTGATCAAGGTACTCGGCGTTTTGCTGGCGCAGCGCATCGTTCTCACCTTGCAGCCGGCTGCGGCTGGCTGCGGCATCGATCAGTGCCTGCTGTCGGTCGGCTTCTTCGCGCTGTCTTTCCAGGGCGGCTTCGTCAGCCTGCTGCTGGGCCTTGGCTTCCATCCGCTGCTTGCGAGCTTCGAGGCGCTGTTTATAGAGCGAATCGATATTGTGCGAAACCGCATAGCGTTTGGCGACATCGTCCTGACCCAGGTCGAGATACTGGTCAATGATTTCGCTGTCGTCGGCCTGGTGGAGCAACTCGCCTTTACCGCCAGGGCAGGGTCGGTCGGTGTAAGCGACCTGCCCATTCTTGGTGCACTTGTAGATGTCTTGCGCGCCAGCAGATCCCGCAGCGCCCAGCAGCAGAATGAGGACGCACAGAAGGCGATTTTCCCGGGTCAGAATTTCCATAGTCACGTGCATTGTGCGCCAACGCCACGTAATGAAAACGTTGAGGTGGAAAATACCGCATTACGGTTGCTTTTGAATCACCCCATAGCTTTCCCTGGCGGCGCCACGATGACTGGCTCGTGTTCGTGCTGTTCTGGTTTCGAGCATGCCGAAGTCAGATTTCGGCGCCTCTACCTGCTCCGTTTCAGATGGCCATTTATTAGCGCAAAGTAGCCATGTTGGGCACGGTTTGCGCGTGGAGATTGGCGTCGCCAGGTTGTATTGTCATCCACGCCGTCATCGCCGACGGTCCATGCCGATGGACTCAGGAGATTTCCATGCAAGGTTCCACTGATCTGGGCAAGTTGGTGCTTCGCGTTGTGCTGGGTGTCTTGATCTTGTTTCATGGTGTTTCAAAATTGATCCACGGTCCGGGCTATGTGCTTGGCGTCGTGGCCCAGGCTGGCCTGCCATCGTTCATCGCCTACGGCGTCTATATCGGCGAGGTTGTTGCGCCGGTGCTGCTCATCCTGGGTCTGCTGGCGCGATTGGGTGCGGTGATCATCGCCATCAACATGGTTGTCGCGCTCGCACTGGTGCATGTGAGTCAGTTGATCTCGCTGGCTAATACAGGCGGCTGGGCGCTGGAATTGCAGGGCATGTACTTGGGCACCGCCGTTGCCATCGCGCTGCTTGGCGCTGGACGTTTCAGTGTGGGTGGCAGTAACGGCCGCTGGAACTGACAAGTGTCCGTTTTGCTGCTCCTGAACCGAACGAACGCCAGTTATTGAAGCATGGCGTTCGTTCGATCTCTAAACTTGATGATGGTTCGATCACCATCGAGAGCCATTGCAAAAATTGCTGCTAACTGAATCAGACGGCTATTTCGTTTTCCTTGGAAACGCAGTAGTGGCGCGATGTCCGGACGTCCAAAAAAGCCAAGCTGAAGATCGATAATCATTTTGCACTGCACCACTTGTCAGCGTGATTCAATTTGCGTAGTTTTAGATGCATGCTTTCTGCCTTCATCCATAGCCGTCCTTTGCTCCGCGCGTTGATCGCGTTGGTGCTGTTTGCCGGACTGTTGGGTACGGCGGCAGCGACGCATGCGAGTCTCACCTCTGTGCACTCGGTAGCTGCGGTTGTCGATACCGTCAATGGCGATCTCGATACCTCCGCGCTTGATGACACCGTGTCGGCGGAGGATAACGGCCCCAATGACACGCTTGATGTCCCGGATGCTTTGACGGTGCCGCAGGCACTACCTCCAAAGTCCCGTCCGACGACGGCACATGCAGCCCCGCTGCAGTGGCACGCCACGTCCGAGCTGCGTCCACCGATCGTCTAGGCGCCATGCCTGCCGCCGTCTGTCCGGACGCGGCCTTTCTCTTCCTTTCAGCCCTTCGAAGCGCCATCGGCGCAGACGGGCATCTGTTTTCGCTTCGCCGCTTTCGCGGCGTGGCCACCTATTTCCGGAGATATCCCATGGAACGCATGATTGATGGTTTTGCCCGTTTTCGCCGTGAAGTTTTTCCCGAGCAGCGCGAGGTATTCGAGCGCCTGGCCAACGGCCAGAGTCCACACACGATGTTCATTACCTGCGCCGATTCGCGGGTGATGCCCGAGATGATGTTTTCGGCGCAGCCGGGTGAGTTGTTCGTCTATCGCAACATCGGCAACATCGTGCCGCCGTATGCGCAGCACGTCAGCGGCGTGGTCGCTGCGGTGGAGTACGCCGTGAAGGTGCTCAAGGTGCAGCACATCGTGATCTGCGGACACTCGGATTGCGGCGCGATGAAAGCCTTGCAACATCCCGAAAAACTCGAAGGCATGCCATCGGTGGAAACCTGGCTCAAGCATGCGGATGTGGCGCAGCATGTCACTGCCGAGAAATGTGCGCATTTGCACGGGGAAGATTACTTGCGTTGCCTCACCGAGGAGAACGTGGTCGCTCAGCTTGAGCATTTGCGCACGTTGCCAGCGGTGGCCGTCGGCATGGCCAAAGGCAGTTTGACTATCCACGGATGGATCTTCGAAATTCCTGACGCCAAGCTGCGCGTGTTCGATGGTACCAAGGGCAAGTTTGTCGATGTGCCGCTATCGGGCTCTGCCATGCCCGAGGCGTCGCCGAGGACTCGCTTTGCCTCGCTTGTTGCCACGGCCGCGTAAGGTGCCCCGATGAAAAACTACTTTTCGCAAGGTCTGTTTGGCCGCGACCTGTTGGGATCGGTCGTGGTGTTCCTGGTGGCGTTGCCGCTGTGCATGGGCATCGCCATTGCCTCGGGTATGCCGCCCGCCGCCGGTCTGATTACCGGCATTGTTGGAGGTCTGGTGGTTGGCTTTATCTCCGGTTCGCCATTGCAGGTCAGTGGCCCGGCAGCAGGTCTGGCGGTGCTGGTGTTCGAACTGGTGCGCACGCATGGTGTTGCGGCGTTGGGTCCGGTGATTTTGTTGGCGGGCTTGATCCAGGTGGCGGCAGGACTGTGCCGCGTCGGCATCTGGTTTCGCATGACTTCGCCTGCGGTGGTCGCTGGCATGTTGTCGGGTATCGGCATTCTTATCATCGCTTCCCAGGCGCACGTGATGCTCGATGCCAGCCCGGCGGCGAAGGGTCTGCAGAACTTTGCCGCGTTGCCGGGTGCACTGATGGATGCCTTCGCTGGTGGTACCGGTAAGGCAGCGCTGGCCGTTGGCGTGGCGACCATCGTGATCATGCTGGCGTGGGAAAAGCTGCGGCCGACCAAGCTGAAGTTTGTCCCGGGCGCCTTGCTGGCCGTGGTTGCCGTGACAGGTGTTGTACAGATGGCGGGCATTGCCGTGAAAAAGGTCGACGTGCCGTCGAATTTGTTCTCGGCGATTACGTTTCCGACGTGGACGGGCTTGGCGGATGTGTTCGATCCCACCCTGCTGATTGCCGCGGTCACGTTCGCGTTTATTGCGAGCGCGGAAACGCTGCTGTCGGCTGCAGCGGTTGATCGCATGCATAACGGCGAACGCACCCGCTACGACCGCGAGCTTACGGCGCAGGGCATCGGCAACATGCTGTGTGGTTTTTTCGGCGCGCTGCCAATGACCGGCGTGATCGTGCGCAGTGCGGCGAACGTACAGGCCGGTTCCGCCACGCGTGGCGCGACGATTATGCACGGTGCCTGGTTGCTGGTGCTGGCGATGCTGCTGCCGTGGCTGCTGCGCATGACGCCGGTGTCGTGTCTGGCCGGCATTCTGGTGTATACCGGTGTGAAAATGGTGAATCTGGGGCAAGTGAAGGACCTCGCTACTTACGGCAAGGGCACCGCGGCAATCTACCTGGCTACCACGATCGCGATTGTCGCCACCGACTTGCTGGCAGGCGTGATCATAGGCTTCGGTCTGTCGCTGTTCCGCCTGGCGCTGCTGTCGTCCAAGCTGAAAATCGGCCTGCAGGACCATGCCACGCCAGGTGAGGCATCGCTGCATCTGGAAGGCTCGGCGACGTTTCTCAAGGTGCCAAGCATGGCCCGTACCTTGGAGCGTGTGCCCAACAACACGCGGCTGACACTGGTGCTCGATCGCCTTTTGCATGTCGATCAGGCGTGTTTGGAAATGTTGCGCGAATGGTCGCGGAACGCGTCGACGCGCGGCTGTGAGCTGGTGGTCGACTGGAAGGCACTGGATGCGCGTGTCGAGGGACGGCGCGTGGCGGCGTAACCAGGGAAGGCAGGAGCGATTCTTGATTGCGAACAAATGACTCTTAAAGTCCGATGTTCATGGTCGAGGATCGTTCTTGCCGTGACCTTTGATACTTCGATGGTGGCGAGACCTTGACGAATATCAGGGTCATTGCCATCGATTCATGGCTTCAGATTTGATTAGATAGCTTTATGCCCGTGCCAATGTTTGGTGCGGGATATATTCTGATACGTGCTTTCAGCTTGCTCATATCAGAACGGGTTGTACGGCAGGAACTTGCCGTCGAGAGTAATGACTGCGCGTGAGCCACCATCGGGGTCTTCGACTTTCTTGATATCTATCTTGAAGTTGATGGCGCTGATGATGCCGTCGCCAAATTGCTCGTGCACCAAAGCGCGCAAGGTGGTGCCGTATACCTGCACCATTTCATAGAAACGATAAATGGTCGGGTCCGTAGGAATGCCGCCTGGAATGCTGCCGCGCATGGGTATTGTTTGTAGCAGCGTGATGTCGTCTTGATCGAGATCGAGCCGTTGCGCGACCAGTTTCGCTGCATCGCTCGGTAACGGATGCTGTCCGAGCAGGGCGGCAGTGACGTAAGCGAGACTCAGGCCGGTGCCTTCAGCCAGTTGCTGCCAGGTAAGATTTTTACGCGTCTTGGCGTCGATGATTGTGTCGGTGAGATCGAGGCGTAGATCCTGGCTGACTTGCGAATGCGGCGTGATTTTTCTCCTATGCGGGAATGGCAGATTGGTCAGATCGTCGTTGCGATTTCAACGGGGTTCCTTCGCACGCCGCATGCGGCGGCCGCAATGCATTTGAAAAACTTATGACAGAAGATGTGACTGTGGCCCGCACTTTTGACGATCTACCGCAGCAGAAGCGCCTGCCATCAGCTACCTTGTAGTATCAAGATAAGCCGAATTATCGGCATTGATATTGTGTCATCAGCTTCAGGGCCCTAGGATCAAAACCGGTCGATAAAAAGAACGGGTGTCGGTGGAAACGGCTCGACCAATTGATCCATATCCTCGCCTTTGCTGGTTTTTCCCCTATCCACGACAGGATGCCGAGCCGCCATGACTATCCCCTCTACAGACGCCGACACCACGCACGAGTTGATGTCCAGCGCATCTTCTCTGCGATTCAATGTGCATGACTTTGAGGTGTATTGCTACAACACGATTCGCTGCAGAGTGATTTACGACGAGTCAAACCTCAGCCCCTCGAACGCAGAGGATCATCCGTCGCCGCCCCCTCCCTCCGCTGATTACAAAGACCGCTGGGGTGAAGCTTCCTATATGAGCGTTCGTAATTTTCCTGCTCCTGCAGAAGTGAGCTGGGCGTCGCTTGACGGCGTTGAGCACGAAGCCAAGGTGGATATTGGCGCGATCTTCCAGGGCGAACGAGTCCTTTATAGCGTGCCCGATTCGGAAGTCCTGCAAAACTCTTTGGAGAACGATCCAGGGGTGTTTCTGGAGGTGAACGATCACACCATCAATGTTTATATGAAGGCTTTCATTCCCACCAAAACCGAGCGCGTGCCGGGAAATGAATACAGCAAATTCCGCAATGATCTGATTCTGGCCTGGAGCCACACTTTCTAATCAGGAGCAAAGAATATGGGCGGTATGCGCAGAGGGAACGGAAGCGAAGGCGAGAGCGGGGGCGGAAACCCGAGCGAAGAACTGCGGACGATGAGTGAAGGTAATCGCGTCTATCAGCTTACCGATAAAGATATGCATCTTTATACGCAGGCTCGAACGACGCTATCAGATTTTCAAACGCCAAAGTTGGTGTCACTGGTTGAACCAACTGCCGAGCGGCCGGGCAGCAGGTTGTTTGTTGCGGCTTTTGATGGAACGGGTAACGATGCCGACAACGACCCTGTGAAGAATCAGACCAATGTTGCGCACATCCGCAAGGAGATTGAGGCTAGCCGCACCAGCGGAGCGACAAACGGCAATGTGGCGGTTGGTTACCTCCGCGGCCCGGGGACTCAAGGCAATGCATTGCCGCTCGGACACGAAGATCGCGCCGTTGGGGCATCGGTTTCTGCGACTAGGGACAGCATGAGAGGCTCGACGACGCAAGAGCGAGCAGAGAGGATGTATGACAAGTTTTGCACGCAGGCGACAGTGTGGAAAAGTGAACATCCAAAGTGTGAAATCGCGGTCTCCAGTGTAGGGTTCAGTCGTGGTGCAGAAGAGGCCGCGCTATTTACCCGCTTGGTACATGAGCGCGGTATCAGGAACATGAATGTTACTGATGTAAAAGCCGACGGCGCGTACCTAGTGCCTCCCAAACCGTATGGTCAAACGGCTCAGACAGTTGTGCTTTTCGATCCTGTAGCCACCGGTACAACAGAGAGGCTGGATCGCCATCTACCGTCTTCGGTCATTTCGGGTATCCAGCTTTATGCGGGCGACGAAAAGCGTAACTTGTTCAAAGGCGATCCCATCATTCCAGCGGTTAAGCCAGGTGACCCCGCGCCTAAAGAACATGTAGAGGGAACAGGGCCACAGAGTCGTTTAGTCGGCTTGATGATGCCCGGTTCACATTCGGACGTCGGCGGCAGTTATGCCCTCAACGGTGCTTCGGCTCGTGCGGGAAATTTCGGCGTCGACTATCTGAACAGCCTGAGCGACAAACCGTTTATTAGTAACATCAAGGAGCCTGCGCGAGAGGATACGTACAGGCATAACTCGATGGACGCCGGTGGTTCTTCGATGGTCTGGACGTTGTACAAGGCAAACAACACCGGGAGTATGTATCGGCACTGGACTGGGCCAATCGATCGGAAAGATACTACTCCGGGCTCGCGAGCCTACGTCAACCAAGAACGTCCCGATCCGGTGAATCCGGCTTTGAGTAGTAAGTATGCGTTTACTGGGTCAATAACGCACAATTCCAAGCCGCCACAGGAAATGGGCAATGCATCGAGGCCCGAGGCAACCAACGCTCGCAATGATCAGGCGCCACGTCAAGGTACCTCCAGAGAGTCAACCGATTCCGTTCTTAATACTTTGTCTAGAGCAGCCAGCAGCAATGACATGAACATGGCGCAAGCCGTGCTCAGCAATTCCTCCAATCCGGCTTTGGCTGCTCGGGAACAAGGTGCGCAAGCGCAAGCTTCGCAACGGCAGCAGGCTCAACAATCTGCTGAGCCCCAGCCACAGCGGGAGCCGACGCCGCCTACCCAAAATGCGGGGCAACCAAGACGTTGACGATGAATCATGTCAGGCGAGGCGCTAGGCCAGAACGTGAGGCCGGATTTTTAGACTTTCTCAAGAGTGGACCATGGAAGCCATAGATATTGACGAGCTAAAGCAGCAACTGCTGCAAATGGCGACCATCACCAGCTGGCTGGATGACAGAAGCGAACAAGCGGTGCAACGGGTCGAGGCCAGTACCGAGGCCCTGGACGAAGGGTTGCGTCGACTGGATGGCAATAGCGAACAATTTGTCGAAGAGGTCACACGGCTTATCGGAGAGCACGTCCATCAGGCCGTTCTGCAAGGTGCATCGAAAGCCGTTGGCGAATTCGACAAGCAGCTGCAGTCGAGCACGCGGGCTGCGCAGTGGGCGGCGCAGGCGATGGACGAGCAGCGCAAAGGCTTGTCTATCGTGCAGCATGCACTGGTGTGGAAGGGCTTGCTCGCGCTGTTTATCGGTGCGCTGTTCGCCGTCGGTGGCGCAGGTTTCGTCGTGTGGGACAGCATGCGCGAGATCAAGATTGCCCAGTTCGATCAGGATGTCTTGCATGCCACGCAGACCGGTGCGCTGACCCGCTGCGGTGAGGCGCTTTGCGCCAAGGTCGGTAAACAGATCAAGCGTTACGGCAATGACGGTGACTACGTGCTGCTGTCGGAATAAATAATTCTCGGCAGCACATTTCTCGATCACATGATGAAAGCCGATCGCCTCACCATTGATCCATCTGACAAATCAGTTTCACAGATGACTCGTGGTTGCCACGATGTCAGGCCGCCGCTGCTTTTGAATTCAACGCATGCGCCCGACCGGCTTGCCGCCAGCTGCGCACGCCGATCGCTGCCAGCACGATGAACCCGGCGTACAGCACCGAGGTAATCAGCAAGTGTTTGTAGACGTATTCGCCCACGTAGATCACATCCACCACGATCCACAGCCACCATGCGGCGATATGGCGTCGCGCCTGCCACCATTGTGCGACGAGGCTGAAGGCGGTCAAGGTGGCGTCAAGCCAGGGGAGGGCGGCATCGGTCCAGCGGTGCATGGCGAAGCCAAGCATCAGTGATCCGATAACGCCGAGTGCGATATGCGCGGTGGCCTCTCTGGTTGGCAGCGGAGCGACCTGCACGCGGCCGTCGTCATCGAGATTGCGTAGCCAGCGCAACCAGCCGTAGACGATCAGCACGGCGAAAGCGACCTGCAGCAGCGCGTCGGAGTACAGCTTCGCCTCGGCAAAGATCCCCACGTAAACCGCCACCGAAATCAAGCCGATCGGCCAGCACCACGGCCGCCGCTGCGCAGTGAGCCATACAGCCCACGCGCTGAGCAGTGCGCCAAAGAGTTCGATCCAGGACATTTCCATCAAGGCAGCCTCAAAATGCCAGGGTCGCGGAGAGCCGCGCCAGTCGCGGCGCACCCGGAAACAGGAAGCTGTCGCCGCCAGAGGTGCCGGTATCGCGCCAGTAGAAATGGTTGAACAGGTTGTCGATATTCAGCCGCCAAGTTAGCGTATGGCCGTCCAGCGTGGTGGTATAGCGCAGGCCGGCATCGAACACGTTATACGCCGGCACGTTGACGAGGCCGTTGGGTGTCGCGGGATTGGCGCTGGCGTAGCGCCAGCCACCGAGCACACTGAGGTTGTTGGCGAACGGCAAGCGGTAATCCAGATAGACGGCCGAACGCGCGCGTGGCACGTTGACCACCTGATGGCCTTCGTACGCAGGCGTGCCTGTGTCATGCGCCTCGGCCTGGATAAAGTTGAAGCTGGCCGTGAGGCGCAGATTGTCGGTGAGGCGACCGTCAGCGTTGAGCTCCAGCCCGGTGTGCTCTTCGATGCCCTCCTGCACGAAGGTGAAGCCGGCGGCGGTATCGCTGGGTTGCGCGAACTGGTACGGCTGGCGGATGCGGTAGAGCGCGGCGGTGAGATCCAAGGCATCACTCCAGGCGTACTTCACGCCCGCTTCGACTTGGCGCGACAGCAGCGGCGGCAGCACGGCGTTGCCGTTGGAGGTCCAGTACGGCGCCTGGGCACCCAGCGACAGGTTTTCGCTATAGCTCACGTAGATGGTCAGCGGTGTCGTTGGCTGCCACATCACGGCGGCCTGCGGCAGCACCTTGCTCAGGCGCGTATCGCGCTGAAGCACACCGTAGGGATCGTAGGCGCGCTCCTGCAGGTGCACGAAGCGGCCGCCCAGAAGAACCTGCCACTGTTCGCCAAAGTGCATGCGATCGAGCCCGAACACCGAATGCTGCCAGCTGGTCAGCGTGCGCGCGGACGGACCGGGCTCGTCGGGCGACATCGCGTAGTAGGGCGGGTTGAACTCGCTGATATTGGCCGTGCCGACATAGTCGTAAACATACGGGCGCTGATCGAGCGTACGACGGAAGGCGCTGGTGCCCAGACTGACCTCGTTGCTTACGCTGCCGATGTCGAAACTGCCCTTGAGCACGGCGCGCGCTTCGTCGTTCTCACGCGTGTCGTCGGGGCTGCGGTAGTCGTAGATGTCGTAGTCACCGTTGGGCGCGAAGAAATAGCCGGGGGGGGCGCCGCTCGCGCAGGCAGCGGCATAAAAACAGCCGTACGCGTAAGCCACGTTGTCATCGATCACGCTGTGACTGTGGCTGCCGGAAAGCTGTGCGCTCCAGTTGTCGCTGAAGCGGTAATTGAAGCGCAGCGTGGTGTTGCTGGCGTGGATGCCCACCGGCTGCTGCCACGGTTCGTAACCCAGCAGCTGCGTGCTGCTCGGATGCGGCGGCAGTGTGGTACCGCCGAGTAGCTGGTAACCGGAAACCGAACGTTGGCTGCTGGTCTGGTAGTCGGTATCCAGTTGCAAGGTGGCGTTGGAACTGATCTTCCAATCCGCCGCCAGCGAGATGAAGCTGCGCCGGCCGTTGGTATGGTCGACATAAGAGTGCATGTCTTCGTGCGCCGCATTCACTCGCACGCCGAACGTTGGCGTGAGCCAGCCGCCGACATCCACCGCGGTGTAGCGCGAGCCATGCGAATCGGTACCGACGGTGACGGTGTGCACGTCGACAGGCCGCTTGCTGACGTAATTGACCAGGCCGCCGGGCGCCACCACACCAGCTTCAAGACCGGCCAGTCCCTTCAGGATTTCCACCTGCTGCTTGTCTTCCAGTGGGGTCAGCTGCTCGGCGGTAATCGTCATGTCATTGAGACGGAAGCCGGTGGCTAGGTCGAGCGGAAAGCCGCGGATGGAAATGTCCTGGTAGTAACCGACCGGCGCGTAGTTGTCGCCGAGTGCCGCATCGGAGTGGGCGATCTCGCTGAGCGTGCGCGGCTGGCGGTCGTCGAGCTGGTCGCGGGTAATCACCGTGACCGCGGCCGGCGTATCGTGCAGCGGCGCGTTACCGAAGCTACCAAAGGTGTCGACTTGCGAGCTCTCGGCACGGTACCCCTTGTCAGCTTTGGCCTTGACCTTGATCGTCGCCAGCGGCGTGGCTTGCGATTCGTTCGGCACGGTGTCATCGCCCAATGCGATGGACGCGTTGGCGAGCGTCAGGACTGACAGCAGAGCGAACATAAGAGGGGTACGGATAAGCGTCATTGATCATCGTCTCGTGGGTATACACACGAAGCGACGGCCAGCTATGCGCCCGGATGGACGCCAACGACTCAGCAAGCTCCCTACGCCGGTACTAACCGGATCAGGTTCCAAGGGACTCTCTCAGCCCGGCAAACGCCGGGCACCCCCGCTTCAAGACAGCTATTGAATCACGAAATGTGAGTCATGCGTCAGGCCTGGTCGCGAATGGCCTGCAATAACGCCTGTCCCGGCGGCGTACCGAACCATGCGGTGTGGCCGAGCAGAAAAGTGTCGTAGGCGATGTCCGCATTGGCGCGCGAGCCGGTGACGGCGTGAAAATATTCCACTTCGGACAACGCGAAATCGAGGTGCACCAGCGGTAAAAGATCGGCCAGCAGATGGATATCGTCGGCGGTCAGTCGGCGCACTTGACGGTAACCGTCGATCAGCGCCAGCGCCATGTCCGCGTGCACGGCGTCGCCTCCGCCTTCAAGCGCCAGCCAAGCGATCGCATTGCGCTCGATCGCGGTGGCCAGGTCGAACAGGGCGAACGTGCGCGAGGCCAGCCCGAAGTCGAGCACCGCAGTGACACAGGCGTTGTGGCCAGCCCCACTCCAGCACAGGTTGGACACATGCCAGTCGTTGTGCGTCCATAGCGAGGGTTGCCGCACCAGTCGCGTCGACAGCGTCGGATGCCACGGCGCCAGCATGCGCTGCAGCTCGGCCGGCCAGTCACGTTGGCGAAGGTAGTCGGCGAGGCCCTGCCGATTGGGCAATTGCAGTCGCAGCGTGGTGATGGGATCGGTAGCGGCAATCAGTTCACTGCGGGCGACCAGAATGTGCGTGTGGCGCTGGTCCGCGTCGTATCCGGCGGCGGCATCGTGCAGGATGGCCAGCATGCGACCGGCGGCCAGCGCGTGCCCGCGTTCACTCAACGGTGACCACGATACGGCATCGCGATAAAGGTCGATGCCGTCGGCGGTGGCGTGTACTTCGTAGACCCAGTCGCCTATTGCTGCGGCCGTTTGGCCGTCCAAACCCACAAACACCTCAGGTAACGGCATGTTGCCGGTGCGCAGATGCGCGATGAAGCGATGTTCCTCGGTCAGCGTGACGACCGAGCGCACGCGCCGATGGTGGCGTTTGATGAAGATCGTGCCTGCCGTGGTGTCGACCAGTGCCGCTGCCGACAGCGGACGCGGGCTATGCCAGCGAATATGCAGGGGCGTACCCAGTGACGGATAGCGCTGCAGCAGCTCGATGATCTCGTCCGTGCACAGCGCTGGCCAGTCGGGCATCACGCTGTCATCGGCCAGGCCGTGCACGCGGTGGGTCGTATCAGGCATTGGCAGTGAGCGCGGGTCGCGCGAATCGTGGTTGGCTGGGGGATTATCCCCGAACGTTGCGGAGGATGCTTCCGGCTGGCTGCGGCATCGCGTCTAATGGCCGCTATTGTCGCTGCCAAGCGAGATCCTAATGAGTGCCTTGCTGCTGCTGTTCGTCTGCCTTGTGCTTGGCGTACTTGTCGCGCGCTTCGCAAAGCCGCCCGCCGGCATCGTGCCGGGCATCAACTGGTGGGTGATCAACGTAGCGCTGCCGGCGCTGGTGCTGGAGCTGATACCCAAAGTCACATTCGACCCGCAGCTGTGGTTTCTGGTCGCGACCATGTGGATCACGTTTTTCGGTGTGTGGCTGGTATTTGGCTTGCTGGGGCCTCGACTGGGCTGGTCGAGGGGACGCATCGGTGCGCTGATCCTGGTCTGCGGGCTGGGCAATACCTCGTTCATGGGCTACCCGCTGATGCAGGCGCTGCACGGCAGGGAGGGTTTGACGCTGGCCGTGGTGGCTGATCAGCTGGGCTGCTTTCCGCTGCTGGCATCGGCAGGCGTGATAGTCGCGTCGATCTACGCCGGACGCACGCCGCAGCCGGGGACGATCGTCAAGCGCATCCTGACCTTTCCCGCTTTCGTCTCGCTGGTGATCGGTATCGTGGTCGGTCGCCTGGGCGGCTGGCCTGCGGGCTTGGACAGCGTGCTCGTTCCGCTGGGTGCCACGTTGACGCCGCTGGCGCTGTTTTCCGTCGGCTTGCAGTTCAAGTTTCGTCTGGGTAAGCACGAGCTCGGCGCGGTGAGCGCAGGTTTGGGCTGGAAGCTTTTGCTGGCGCCATTGCTGTGTCTGGCGATCGGCCGGCTGGCTGGCGTGCACGGGCTGGTGCTGACGATCGGCGTGTTGCAGGCGGCAATGGCACCAATGATTTCCGCGGCGATTCTTGCCGACGAATATGATCTCGATCCGGCGCTGGCCAATACCATCCTCAGCGTCGGGATCGTGTTGTCGCTGGCCACCATACCGCTGGGCAACTGGATGCTGGGCAGCTAGACGCGTTGGCGACGCTTGCGTGTTGGCACGGCTGCGCCGAGACTGACCGGATACTCAGGGGAGTGTCGTTTCATGGCCACGTTCGAACGGATCAAGCGGATCTTTGCCAGCGGCCAGACCGAGCGACGCGCGGAGCCTCGAAGCGGTGTGCCGAAAGGTGTACATGTGTTGGTGGTCGACGACTCGCCCACGATTTGCGCGGTACTGGACAAGATGCTCAGCCAGGATGGACACGTGGTTATCCGGGCGACCTCTGGCGAGGAGGCTATCGCGCTGGCCAGCAGCGAATTGCCGGACCTGATTTTTCTCGACATTGTGATGCCGGGCATGAACGGCTTTGCCGTGCTGCGGGCGCTGCGCCGTGAGCCGATGACACACGATATTCCGATCGTGATGATCAGCGGCAATCTGCAGGCGACCGAGCAGTTTTACGTGCAGCGTTTCGGCGCTGACGATTTCATGAAGAAGCCGTTTGGCCGTGGCGAGGTGTTTGCGCGGCTTCAGGAGTTGTCGAAGAGCGGACGACTGATCGTGCGTGAACGCGTCGGCGAAACGATGGTGACGGAGCCGGTAGATCAGGCGATGCATGACGCCATCCCTGATATCGCCATGCCTGATGAGAACGACCTGCTGAAATAGGAGCGGAATTCCGACATGCTGCCTGCGGGCAGCACGCCTCAGAGTCGGATATTGATCCGCTGCGCCAGCGTTTCGATGGCCTGCTTGGCTTCTTTCAGGTCGGCACCGGTACGCTGGCGGTAGAGCTTGATGGCTTCGACTTTCTTCCTGGCGCGAACGGCTGCTTCGATATCGGCATCGTCGATGGTGAGGTCAGGCGTCCATCGGAGACGCGACTCGCGCATCGTTTCGAAAGTCTTGCTGATACGGCCGAGCACGTAGCCACCGATAAAGAGCAGTCCGCCGATGAAAATACCGGGGGTATTCCAATCCATGGTTTTCTTCCATCCATGACGTCGATGAGATAACACTATCCGCCATGAGTGACCGAGAGAGCAACTGCATGGGTGAAATGCGTGCCGATATCTGGCTGTGGGCCGCCCGCTTTTTCAAGACGCGCAGCCTCGCCAAGCAGGCGATCGAGGGCGGCAAGATCGACGTGAATGATCTCGGCTGCAAACCGGCCAAGGCCCTGCACGTTGGGGATCTGGTGAAGATTGTCCGCGGTGACGAGCGGATGGAAGTGCAAGTGCTGGCGCTGTCCGACAAGCGTGGCCCGGCGAGCATGGCGCAGACGCTTTATCGGGAAACCGACGCCAGCCGCACCACGCGCGAGGCGCTCAAGGAACAGCGGCGATTGAGCGGTGCAGCCTTTGACCATCCGCCATCGCGCCCCGACAAGCATGCGCGCCGCGATCTGCGCAGGATGAAGGACTCACGCTGAGCAGTGCATCGCATTCTGCCAGCGAAATTTGCGGAACTATCCCAATACATCCACTGCCACGGTGCTACGCCGTTTCTTCATGAGTGGATTTGCATGTAAAGGGATGAACCCATGAGCGCGGCCGGCTTTGCCAAAGTGAGCTTTCTCCAGCGCCTGCTCAACAGCGTAGGCTCCGGTGCGCGTCCGCAGGCCGCGATCGGTGCACGTATTCTGGTGGTCGACGATTCGCCGACGATCTGCGCGGTACTCGGCAAGATGTTGGTGCAGGACGATTACGAAGTGCTGAAGGCGACCGATGGCCATAGCGCGATCATCATGGCCATCAGGGAGCAGCCCGCGCTGATTTTTCTCGACGTGGTGATGCCTGGACTCAACGGTTTCGACGTGCTGCGCGCCCTCCGGCATGACCCGCGTACACAGCACATTCCCATCGTGATGATCAGCGGCAATGCGCAGGCGACCGAGCAATTTTATCTGCAACGCTTCGGTGCCGACGACTTCATGAAAAAGCCGTTCGGTCGTGACGAGGTCTATCACCGCATCGGCCAGCTGGTGCTGTCCGCTCGACTCGCTCCGCGTTCGGCTGCGTTGCCGCCACCGGTCAGCCTGCGCAAGCCCCCCTCGGTCGCCGCGGCGCTGGCCGCGATTCCGGATGTTGCGCTGCCGGACGCCGACTATGCCAAGGTATCCACTCAACCCATGTTGGGCAGACTTGCCGTGCCGCATAACGTGGACTGAAGCGCAGAACCTGCGATCCATAAACCTGAACAAGGTTGCGATGCAAACAATGCGTTCGATGGAAAGAAAAACGGCGACTCTCGCGAGCCGCCGTTTTGCATTTAGACGTTTTCAGCAGGTATTCGATCGAGATGCCCTCGATCGAATACCTTTCTGCCCAAGATCAGGCAAGCTCGAAGCGATCAAGGTTCATCACCTTGTTCCAGGCTGCGACGAAGTCTTTGACAAACTTCTCCTTTGCGTCGGAGCTCCCATAGACTTCAGACAAGGCACGCAGCTGAGCGTGTGAGCCGAAGACGAGATCGACACGGGTGCCGGTCCATTTGACTTCACCGGTCTTGCGATCGCGACCTTCAAACTCATCTGTGCCGCCCGATACTGCCTTCCACTCGGTGCCCATGTCGAGCAGGTTCAAGAAGAAGTCGTTGGTCAGTGCTTCAGGCTGCTTGGTAAAGACGCCATGCTTGGTCTGTCCGACGTTGGTGTTCAGCACGCGCAAGCCGCCAACGAGCACGGTCATTTCGGGTGCTGTCAGGTTCAACAGCTGAGCCTTGTCGACCAGCAACGCCTCGGCCGATACGCTGTACTTGCCCTTGAGATAGTTGCGGAAACCATCAGCGATCGGCTCGAGAAAGCCGAAGGAGTGCACATCAGTCTGCTCCTGCGAGGCATCTGTGCGTCCCGGCGTGAACGGAACCGTCGTGGAGTGACCGGCATTCTTCGCCGCCTGCTCGACGCCCGCGCAACCGGCCAGCACAACCAGGTCGGCGAACGAGACCTTCTTGCCGCCCGACTGTGCGCCATTGAACTCGCTCTGGATACCTTCGAGCGTTTTCAGCACTTTCGCCAGTTGCTCCGGCTGGTTGGACTTCCAGTCTTTCTGCGGTGCCAGGCGGATACGGCCACCATTCGCGCCGCCGCGCTTGTCGGAGCCGCGGAAGGTGGATGCGGACTCCCATGCGGTCGATACCAGTTGCGATACAGACAGGCCTGAAGCAAGGACCTTGCTCTTGAGTGCAGCGATATCCTTTTCGTCGATCACTGGATGGTCGAGCGCGGGAATCGGGTCTTGCCAGAGCAGCTCTTCGGAAGGAACTTCCGGGCCGAGGTAGCGTGCGAGCGGTCCCATGTCGCGGTGCGTCAGCTTGAACCAGGCGCGGGCGAACGCGTCGGCCAACTGGTCCGGATTCTCGAGGAAGCGGCGCGAAATCTTTTCATAGATCGGGTCGAAGCGCAGGGCGAGATCCGAGGTCAGCATGGTTGGCGCGCGACGCTTCGACGAGTCGAAGGCATCCGGAATGGTGCCGGCACCGCCGCCGTTCTTCGGTGTCCACTGATGCGCACCGGCCGGGCTCTTCGTCAGCTCCCAGTCGTAACGGAACATGTTCTCGAAATACTCGTTGCTCCACTTCGTCGGCGTGCTGGTCCAGGTCACTTCCAGACCGCTGGTAATCGCATCAGCGCCTTTGCCCGTGCCATAGCTGTTCTTCCACCCGAAACCTTGCTGCTCAATGGGCGCAGCTTCGGGCTCGGGCCCCACGTTATCGGCAGGACCGGCACCATGAGTCTTGCCGAACGCGTGGCCGCCTGCGATGAGCGCGACGGTTTCTTCGTCATCCATTGCCATGCGACCGAAGGTCTCGCGGATGTCCTTTGCGGACGCGACCGGGTCCGGATTGCCATCCGGGCCTTCCGGATTCACGTAGATCAGGCCCATCTGTACTGCGGCGAGCGGATTCTCCAGGTTGCGCCCATTGTCGGTACGGCTCTTTTCGCTGCCGTGCAGCTCCGCCTCGGCGACGATCACGCCGTCACCCGGCTTTTCCGTGCCATAACGCGAGTCGCCGCCCAGCCATTTCTTTTCCGAACCCCAATAGACGTCTTCTTCCGGTTCCCACACGTCCTCACGGCCGCCAGCGAAACCGAAGGTCTTGAAGTTCATCGATTCCAGCGCGACGTTGCCGGTGAGGATGATCAGGTCGGCCCAGGAAATCTTGCGGCCATACTTCTGCTTGACCGGCCAGATCAGGCGCCGCGCCTTGTCCAGGCTCACGTTGTCCGGCCAACTGTTCAGTGGCGCGAAGCGTTGTTGGCCTGCACCTGCACCTCCGCGACCGTCGCCGGTGCGGTACGTGCCAGCGCTATGCCAGGCCATGCGAATGAAGAAAGGACCGTAGTGACCGAAGTCCGCCGGCCACCAATCCTGCGAATTGGTCATCACCGCCAGCAGATCCTTCTTCACGGCTGCGAGGTCGAGGCTCTTGAATTCTTTGGCGTAGTCGAAGTTCTCGCCCATGGGATCGGACAGGGACGATTGCTGGTGCAGGATCTTCAGGTTCAGCTGGTTCGGCCACCAGTCGCGGTTGGATGTACCACTACCTGCGGCGTGATTGAACGGGCATTTCGCTTCGGTTGACATGTGTTCTCCACCTTTGGTCGTTTGAATCTGGCTACCCGGTCCGGTTTGGAGCCCGGGCACCGATAAATGAAATGGTTTTTGCTAATGGCATCGAGTGATGCGCCAGCTTCTTGGGGGGCTGTTAGTGCTCAACCACCAAAGTACCGCGGGGGATGGCGGTGAGGGGCTGTTCTGGTTGTCGGATACCGAAACACAGGCATCGCTGCTCAGACGTTTTTCGATCGTTGCTCATGGTGCGGGCTCCTTGCGAGTTGCGGACAAGAGTGGCTGGCGGATGACGCGTCGTTCTTTGAATCTACGCGCTGCTTATCATCAATAGAATTTGATTATTCTTATGCAAACGATAGTGCTGGCCTATGACAGTTTTGTTGTTCTACGTCATGGGATGGCAGTGAGGTCGATCAGTTCCGCTCGGGAGCGGTCTTGTTCCAGAGCGGCTGGTGGCCAATCGCCATAAATGGAAGCCTGGTGAGCATCAGCTGCTGCGTTGGCGTTGGTGCGTCAATCGACCGGATCGCGCGCTATCAGGGCAGTAGCAGGCCCTGCGTTTCGATAAAACGGATGACCTGACCAAGACCGTCTTGTCGGCGCAGGTCGGTCATCGCGAACGGCTTGTCACCGCGCATGCGCAAAGTGTCCTCACGCATAACCTCCAGCGACGCGCCGACATAAGGGGCGAGATCGGTCTTGTTGATCACCAGGAGGTCGGAGCGGGTGATGCCGGGGCCGCCCTTGCGCGGAATTTTCTCGCCGCCAGCCACGTCGATCACATAGATGGTGAGGTCGGATAGCTCCGGCGAAAACGTGGCCGCCAGATTGTCGCCACCGGATTCGATGAACACGATATCGGCATCGGGATACACGTCGAGCATGCGTTCAATCGCCTCGAGATTGATCGAGGCATCCTCGCGGATCGCGGTATGCGGGCAGCCGCCGGTTTCCACGCCCATGATGCGTTCCGGTTCCAGTGCGCCGGCTACGGTGAGCAGGCGCTGGTCTTCCTTGGTGTAAATGTCGTTGGTGATCACCACCAGGTCGTAACGATCGCGCATCGCCTTGCACAGCATTTCCAGCAAGGTGGTCTTGCCTGAACCGACAGGGCCACCAATGCCCACGCGCAGTGGCGGCAGCGTGCGCGTGCGGGGCTGGCGAGAAGGTGCGTGCGTGTGTGCGGCAGATGCGATGCTCATGAGCGGAACAGCCTCGTATATTGAGTTTCGTGATGCGCGGAGAGAATGCCCAGCATCGGCGTGAAGTTGCAGGCCTGTGCCGGTGTACGGGCAAGCGCTTCTTCGACCCAGGCCGGCAGGTGGTTGGCGAGGCGGCGCAGGATCGCCTGTCCCGCAATCTGCCCCAGTGGCACCAGCTTCACCGCGGCCGTGGTGAGGTTTTCCGCGAGGCTCCACCCCATCGCATACAGGGCGTCGCGCTCAGCCAGACCCAGCACCACGGCCGCGCAAGCATGCACGCTGGCGTAGGCTGGCGGGCGTAGCGAACCCAGCACGGCGCGATGGGCGTCGGTCAAGGTATGCAACTGCGGCAGCGCCTGCAGCCATAGGGCCAGCGAGCGCCCGGTCTGCTCGCTTTCCATGCGCAGCTCGGCGGTTTCGCGCATGGCGATCAGCTGGTCGTTGAGTGTCGCGATCGCGTGCTCATCAAGTTCGGTCCAGGCGGCATATTGCGCGCGCCACAGCGGCGCCTCGCCTTCGGCCCAGGCCAGCGCAAGGTGATCGGCGATCCACTGCTCGGCGCTGGCCGCATCGAACACTACACGAGCTTCCAGCGCGGCCTCCAGCCCCAGCGAATGGCTGAAGGCGCCGACCGGTAGTGCCGCTGATGCCAGCTGCAACAGCGCTGGCAGGTTTGACGGATCAGCGCGCATGCGGATCACGCAGCGGCGAAAGGTCTGGCTCATGCCGCCGGAAAACGGCCTGTGCCAAGGCGTAATCTTCGGCAAACGTCGCATCGTGGCCATGCTTGTGACCGCCGCCGTAGGCGCCGGTTTCCGGCTGGAACGGTGCCTCGATCGCATCGACCTGCACGCCAAGCTGGTCGAGCATGTCGCGTAGGACGGGATCTGGCGTGATCGCCAGATAGCCGTCGCCGACTTCCACTGGGATATGCCGGTTGCCCAGGTGATAAGCCGCGCGCGTCGAAGCCAGCGGCGTAGCAGCAGTGACGCGCAGCACGGGCTCGGCCGCGGCCACCACGATAAACACCGAATCGTCGTCGGCCTGCAGCCGGTCGCCGGGGCGCAGAGTGATGCCGGGCATCAGCGCCCAGGCCAGCTCGCGGCCGTCAGGCAGGGTGAGCCGGTGTCGGCTGCGCTTGCGTTGGTCAAAGGTCAGCTCTAGCGTTTGAACCGGCACGGCGGTGTCAGCATCGGTTGCAGTCATATGACGCAGCATGATCAGCACGAGATCCTCCCATTCATTCGCGGCATGCGCTGAAAGCGGGTGTGGATTTATTCTGCGGCGCGACGATCGATCGGTAGTAGAAGCGACTGTCTACGCTCATGATCGGGAATGTGGCGGGCAAGTCGTCACGATCGATGACTTGGAAACCCTGTTTTTCATAGAAGCGTTGCGCAGCCAAAAACTGGGTGGTGGTGCCTAGAAACACCGTATCTACGCCGTGCGTACGGCTCCACTCGTACAAGGTGTCGAGCAATTGTTGGGCAACGCCATGCTGGGCGCCGCGAAAGGGTTTGGCCACGAACATCTTGCGCAACGCCGCCTGACCATGACCCATATCAAGCAAGGCGATGCTGCCGATTACTGCATCGTCGGCCACTGCCAACCAGAACTGGCCGCTGCCACGTTGATAAAAACCGGTGATATCGAGCAGATCTGGCTGAGCCCCCAGAGTGATTGGAATCCCGAATTCAGCCTGTTGAATCGGCAGGATCAATTCGGTCAGGGCGGCTTGGTACTTTTCATGAAAGGGAACGATCTCGATCATGCATACCTCCAATAAGGCAGAGCAGACGCCAGCGATGCAAAGCGGGAAATATCAAAGAAATATCAAAAAAGAAAATAGCGTTGCGCCATCGGCAACACCTCGGCCGGTTCGCACCACAGGCGTTCGCCATCGGCGGTCACCACGTAAGTTTGCGGATCGACCTGGATATCCGGTGTCGCGGCGTTGTGGATCATGTCGGCCTTGCCGATCGTGCGGCAGTGGCGCACGGCGACCAAAATTTTCTGCAGCCCCAGACGCTCGCCCAAACGATCGTCAATAGCGGCCTGCGAAACGAAGGTCAGCGAACTCTGCGTCAGGCTGCGCCCGAA
>Ga0302314_10003341_pt1 | contig 29623 bp, 28 predicted proteins | sample III_Palsa_N2_3_FD_200533 | JGI IMG/M metagenome (GOLD analysis project Ga0302314, IMG submission 200533) | Peat permafrost microbial communities from Stordalen Mire near Abisko, Sweden - III_Palsa_N2_3 | ecosystem: Environmental > Terrestrial > Soil > Palsa > Peat permafrost | place: Sweden...
ATGAATCTGCCTAAGTAGTGCATACGAGGAAAAGGTCTGGCCTTAAGCGATCGGGCGCGTCCCGGGGAAGCAAATCAGTGTACGTCCGGCATCACCTGGATGAATCACACTATAGAGAGAATTTTTAATAATAAAAATTCTCTCTATAGTGTGATTCATCCAAGCGGTTCCTGAGGCGCACCGGTATCGCTGCCGGACGCGCCCGCAAGCAGCGCTCGAGACTAGACCTTTTCCTCGATGCGCGCGGCTTTGCCGGCCAGATCGCGCAAGTAGTACAGCTTGGCGCGGCGCACACTGCCGCGGCGCTTGACCGCAATCTCGGTGATACTCGGGCTGTAGATCGGGAAGGTGCGCTCGACACCCTCGCCATGCGATATCTTGCGCACCGTGAAGGAGGAATTGAAGCCGCGATTGCTGCGCGCGATGACCACGCCTTCATACGCCTGGACCCGCTCACGATCGCCTTCGACCACCTTGATCTGTACCACGACCGTATCGCCGGGCTTGAACGCCGGGACCTTGCGGGTCATGCGCTCGGCTTCGAGAGTCTGAATAATATTCATCGTCGTCTCCTCAAGTCTCGCCCGCGCTGTCGCGCGGCCGCTGCAAAAATTCTTCCAACAGGCCCGTGCGCTCCGCATCGAGCGGCGCGCGGCCGATCAACTCCGGCCGTCGCAGCCAGGTGCGGCCCACGCTCTGCATGCTGCGCCAGCGCCGGATCGCGGCATGGTCGCCGGAGCTCAGCACCGCCGGCACCTGCCGGCCCTGGTACAGCTCCGGCCGCGTGTAGTGCGGCCAGTCCAGCAGACCATCGCCGAACGATTCATCGACGCTCGAGCGTTCATCGCCCAGCGCTCCGGGCTGCAGTCGCGCCAGCGCATCGATCAGCACCAGCGCCGGCAGCTCGCCACCTGACACCACATAATCGCCGATCGACAGTTCCTGGTCGACCGCGAGCTCCATCACCCGCTCATCGATGCCCTCGTAGCGCCCGGCGATCAGCACCATGCCGGGCAGGCTCGCCAGCCGCGCTACCTGCGCCTGCGTCAGCAGCTGCCCCTGGGGCGACAGCGCGATGCGCGCACTGCCGGGAGGCAGCCGCCGCCAGGCGGCCTCGATGGCCGCGCACAGCGGCTCGGGCTTCAACACCATGCCCGGGCCGCCGCCGTACGGGCGGTCATCCACCGTGCGGTGCAGGTCCTGCGTGTGCGCCCGCGGATCTTCGGTGCCTACGCTCAGCAGCCCGCGCTCCAGTGCCCGGCCGAGCACGCCGTGACGCAGCGCATCCTCGATCAGGGCCGGAAACAGCGTGACCACCTCGATACGCACGCCTATAACTCCGCCGGCCAGTCGACCTCGATTTCGCGCCGCTCAAGATCCACGCGCTTCAAGTGCGGTGCGCTCGCAGGCAGCCAGCGCTCGCGCTCGCCTTCGTCCTTCACCACCATCAGCGCACCGGCCGGCGCCTCGAGGAAGTGCTGCAAGACCCCCAGCAGCGCCCCTTCGGTATTGCGCACCGTGAAGCCTTCCAGGTCCTCACGGTAGTACTCGCCCGGCGCCGCCGACGGCAACTCGTCGCGCTCGATCAGAATCTCGCAGTCACGCAGACTGGCCGCGCTGTCGCGATCGGCTACGCCCTCGAGCTCGACGCGCATCGCGTGCCCATCCCACTGCGCCTGCAGCACCTGGTACTCGATCTCGCCGCCCTGCGGCCGGCGCAGGCGCCAGCGGCGATGCTGCAGTAGCGATTGCGGTGGATCGGCATAGGACCAGACCTTCAAACCACCGCGCAGGCCATGCGGCGCGAGGATGCGACCGAGTACGAAATAGCGGCTCAGGCGGCCGCAACCTGCTTACTGGCGTCCTTGCGGTAGCCGGACACGAGCTGGCGCACCCGGTCGGACTCATGCGCTCCGATCCTGAGCCAATGATCGATGCGCTCCAGATCGAGCTTCAGGCGCGTATCTTTGCCCCGAGCCACCGGGTTGAAATAACCCACCTGCTCCAGGCTCGAGCCACCCTGGCGCTTGCGGCTATCGGTCACCACGACGTGATAGAAAGGCTGATTCTTGGCGCCGCGGCGCGTCAAACGGATTGTGACCATAGTCGAACTTCAGTGAGGCCCAAAAAAGAGCGCGGATTCTACGCAAATTCGTCGCAGGAAGAAAGGCTTATGCCGCCAGCGGGCGCGCGACGATCCGGCTTTGCGCTGCCGCTCTAGCGCCGCCGCGGCACACCGGGCGGGGGCTTGCCGGCAAGACCTGACATCAGGCGGCCAAGCTGACCGCCTTTCATGCCTTTCATGCCCTTCATAAGACGCTGCATGTCCATGAATTGCTTGAGCAGGCGATTGACGTCCTGCACCTGCACGCCGGCGCCGGCGGCGATGCGGCGCCGGCGTGAACCATCAATAATGCCGGATTGCCGCCGCTCCTGGAGCGTCATGGAATCGATGATCGCCAGCTGGTGGCGCAGCTCGCGGTCGGCCTGATCTCCCTTGGTGGCGGCGCGACCGGCCAGCTGCGCGGGCAGCTTGTCCATCACCGCGGCCAGACCGCCGAGCTTGCGCACCTGCTCCAGTTGCGAGCGCAGATCGTTCAGGCTGAAGCCCTTGCCCTGGACCACCTTGCGCGCGAGTTTCTCAGCCTGGTCGACATCGACCTGGCGCTGCACCTGCTCGACCAGCGACACCACGTCGCCCATGCCGAGGATGCGCGACGCCATGCGTTCCGGATCGAACGGCTGCAGCGCCTCGACCTTTTCCCCGACACCCATAAAAATGATCGGCTTGCCAGTCACGTAGCGCACCGACAGCGCGGCGCCGCCGCGAGCATCGCCATCGGCCTTGGTCAGGATGATGCCGGTCAGATCCAGCGCATCGGCAAAGGCGCGCGCGGCATTGACCGCGTCCTGGCCGCCCATGGCATCCACCACGAACAGGCGCTGATGCGCCGTCACCGTCCGGTCGATGGCGCGCATCTCCTCCATGAGTTCGGCATCGATGTGTAGCCGGCCGGCGGTGTCGATGATCAGCGTGTCGTACACGCCGCGACGCGCCGCTTCCAGTGCCGCGAGCGCAATTGCCGCCGGCTGCTCGCCGGCCGCGCTGGGAAAGAAGTCGACAGCGACGTTCTCGGCCAGCCGCTGCAGCTGCAGAATTGCCGCCGGACGGCGCACGTCGGTGCTCACCAGCAGCACCCGTCGGCGCTGCTCCTGCTGCAGCCAGCGTGCCAGCTTGGCGGCGGTGGTGGTCTTTCCCGCCCCCTGCAGCCCGGCCAGCAGCACCACCTGCGGCGGCTGCACATTGAAGGCGAAACCGGCCGCAGATGTGCCCAGCACCCGGGTCAATTCGCGATGCAGGATACCGATGAACGCCTGGCCCGGAGTCAGGCTCGCGGCCACTTCCGCGCCTAGCGCCTCGGTTCTGACGCCGTCAATGAAACTCTTGACCACCGCCAGCGCGACGTCGGCCTCCAGCAGCGCCATGCGAACTTCGCGCAGCGTTTCCGCGACGTTCTCTTCGGTCACGCGACCGCGGCCGCGCAGCGTTTGTACGGCGCGCCCGAGGCGCTCGGTCAACTTATCGAACATGGTGCGAGTGCGGCGGAGCCGACCTATACAGCTGTCAGACTACCGATTATAAGAGACCACGTGGATAAAGCGCCGACGATCCTCCTGATCCTGATCCTGCTCGCGCTGCTGCTGGTGATTGCCTTCTCCTCGGGCACGGAAGTGGCGATGCTGTCGGTGAACCGCTACCGCATTCGCCACCGTGCGAACCTGGGGGAACGGCGCGCGCGCCTGCTGGAGCGCCTGCTGGCGCAACCGGATCGCTGGCTCGGCGCCAACCTCGTAATCCTGGGACTCGCCAGCGTCGCCGCTTCCACCGTGGCAACGCTGCTGGCACTGCGCACCGGCGAGCAGCATGCAATCTCGGTCATGATCGTGCTGCTGACGCTGGTGGTGATCGTGTTCTGCGAGCTGGCACCGAAGATCTTCGCCGCAGCACATGCCGAGAGCGTTGCGCTCAACTGCGCCTTTGTCTACCGCCTGCTGCTGTGGGCCACGTGGCCGATCATCTGGCTGGCGAACAATGCTGCGCGCGGCTTCCTGCGTGTGTTTGGCGTGCGCCGCGGCAGTTCCGCAAGCCAGGCGCTGTCGGCCGACGAGTTGCGCACCGTGGTCACAGAAGCAGGCGCCCTGATCCCGCAGCGCCACCGGCAGATGCTGCTGTCGATCCTCGACCTGGAGCGGGTCACGGTGAACGACATCATGATTCCGCGCCAGGAGATCTCCGCCATCGACATCTCGGTAAGCTGGGACGACATCCTCAATCGGTTGCGCCAGACGCCGCACTCGCGCCTGCCGGTCTACGATGGCGAACTCGACAAGCTGATCGGCATCCTGCACATGAAGCGCGTCGCGCAGGAGCTGGCGCGTGGCACGCTGTCGCGCGAGCGGCTGGCCGACATCTCGGCCGCGCGTGAACCGTACTTCGTCCCTGAGGGCACACCACTGACGCAGCAGCTGGCGCAGTTCCAGCGCACGCGCCGCCGGCTGGCATTCGTGGTCAACGAGTACGGCGACATCGCCGGCCTGGTGACGCTGGAGGATATCCTGGAGGAAATCGTCGGCGAGTTCACCAGCGATCCGGCCACCGTCACCCATAAAGATGTACAGCTCGATGCCGCCGGCAACTGGCTGGTGAATGCCAGCGCCACCATCCGGGCGCTCAATCGCGCGCTCGGATGGCAACTGCCGGAACTCGGGCCGCGCACGCTCAATGGCCTGCTGCTGGAGAAGCTCGAGACCATTCCGACGCCCGGCACCGCGCTGCGCATCGGCAACTATGACTTCGAAGTACTGCAGATCGCCGACAACGCGATACGCACGGTACGGGTACGCTCCATTCCGGTCAGCGCCGACGCGTCGGGCTGACGGTAGCGCACCGGGGCGACCAACTGTTAGCTTTCGGTGAAGGCCGCGGCCAGCGCCTCGGCAAGGCTTGCGACCGGATGCAGCACCAGACCGGCCGGCGGGCTGCGAGGCAGATTGTCGCGCGGCAGAATCGCGCGCTTGTAGCCGAGTTTCATCAGCTCGCGCAGCCGTTCCTCGCCATGCGCCACCGGCCGCACTTCCCCGGTCAGGCCCAGCTCGCCGAACACCACCGGCGCGGCCGGTAGCTCGCGCCCGCGCAGGCTCGACGCCAGCGCCAGGGCCAGCGGCAGATCGGTCGAGGTCTCGCTGATCTCGATTCCGCCCACCAGGTTGACGAACACGTCATATTCCGCCAGCGGCAGCTCGGCGTGGCGGCTCATGATCGCCAGCAGCATCGACAGCCGATTGACGTCCACCCCCTGGGCCACGCGGCGCGGCGCGGCGAAGCGAGTGCGGTCCACCAGCGCCTGCACTTCGATCAGCAGCGGCCGCCCGCCGTCGCGTGCCACCATGACCACGCTGCCCGGCACCGGCTGTGGGTGGCGCGATAAGAAAATCGCCGACGGGTTGCGCACCTCTTTGAGGCCGGTCTCGCTCATGGCGAAGAAGCCCAGCTCATTGACCGGGCCATACCGGTTCTTGGTCGCGCGCAGCATGCGATAACGACTGCCGGCGTCACTCTCAAAATACAGCACCGTATCCACCAGGTGCTCGAGCAGCTTAGGTCCCGCGATGCTGCCGTCCTTGGTGACGTGGCCAACGAGGATGACCGCGCAGCCGCTGAGCTTCGCGTAGCGCACCAGCGCGGCAGTGCAGTCGCGCAATTGCAGCGGCGAACCCGGACTCGATTCGGTCGCTGCCAGGCGCATGGTCTGGATGGAATCGATCACCAACAGCGCCGGTTCGCGTTCGGCCGCGAGCGCCAGGATGGCATCGAGCGAGCCATCGCTGACCAGCAGCAGCTGCGCGCCGGCGAGGCCGAGGCGCCGGGCTCGCAGCCCGATCTGCGGCACCGATTCCTCGCCGCTGGCATAGACGATGACCTGTTCTGCAGCCAGCGCAGCCGCCACCTGCAGCAGCAGCGTTGATTTGCCGATACCGGGCTCGCCGCCCAGCAGCGTGACTGAACCGGCTACCATTCCACCGCCGAACGCCCGATCCAGCTCCGCCATGCCAAAGGTCAGGCGCGTCTGTGCGCCGGCATCGGCAGCGCCCTCGCCTAAGCCCGACGAGGCGGCCGAGACGCCGGCCCGCTCGCGCGTCCCGCGTACCGCGGTCACCGCCTCAAGCGAGTCCCATTCCCTGCAGTGTGCGCACTGACCCTGCCATTTGAGCGCCTCGCCGCCGCAGGCCCGGCACACGTAGAGGGTTTGGGTTCGCGCCACGGGGATGAATGCTACACCGGGCGGCCGGCAGCGTGTCTCATGTCGCCCCCATCCAATTGTGATCAGGGCCGCGCATTGCCTGTGCCACGATGCTAAGTTATGCATTCCTATCAATGCCTCCGGACGGTGCAGCTTGGGCGCCACGCAACTACCTTGGGTTCGGGTTGGGCATCAGGGCATCGATAGATATAAAGTGTGACGCAGTTCAAGTTTTGATGAATAAAGGAATTATGCCGCGCGCACGAGGCCGGATAAGCCTCAAAGGGAAGTTACGTTGTGTGGGCCTGACCGACACCGGTCGGGTTCGTGATCACAACGAAGACACCATCGCATACGACGCCGACATCGGCCTGCTGGTGCTGGCCGACGGCATGGGCGGCTACAACGCGGGCGAGGTCGCGAGCGGCATCGCCGTCAAGACCATCGTCGGCCTGGTGAAGGACGCGGTGGAGCGCGAGGATCTGCGCATCAACGACTCTACCGCCGGCCTGACGCGTGCCTCGATCATCCTGCGCGATGCGATCCTGCGGGCCAACAAGATCATCTTTCAGACCGCGCGCACCCAGCCACAGTGCGAGGGCATGGGCACCACCGTGGTGGGGGCCCTGTTCTTCGACAACAAGGTGTCGATCGCCCACGTTGGGGATTCCCGGCTGTATCGCCTGCGGTCCGCCGGCCTGGAGCAGATGACCATGGACCACTCGCTGCTGCAGGAACTGGTTGACCGGGGTTTCTATTCCCCGGAGGAGGCGCAGCGGGCCGCCAACAAGAACTACGTGACCCGTGCCCTGGGGGTGGAGTCCAACGTCGACGTCGAGGTGCAGGAACACCCGGTGCAGAAAGGTGACCTGTATCTCATTTGCTCCGACGGCCTTTCCGATATGGTTGAGGACGACGACATTCACTTAACCATAAGCACCTTTGGTGCTAACCTTGAGACCGCCACTAAGCAACTGATTCAGTTGGGTAACGATAATGGTGGCAAGGACAATATCTCGGTGGTGGCGGCGGAGATCCTGGAGTCGTTCCCGGCGCCACGTGGAATACTCGACAAGATGTTGGGCTGGTTCAGCTCGACCTGAGGCTAGAAGCACATGGCTAGGTTGATACTGAGTCTGGATGGTTCCGTGCTTGCGGAATACAACATGAACAAGGAGCGTTACACCATTGGACGCCTCCCTGACAATGACATCCGTATCGATAACCCGGCAGTCAGCGGCCACCATTCGTTGATCATCAACATCCTCAACGATTCATTTCTCGAGGATCTGAACAGCACCAACGGCACTTACGTCAACGGCAAGCTGATCAAGAAGCATGCGTTGCAACACGGCGACGTCGTCACGGTCGGCCATCACCAGCTGCGTTTCGTAGAAGACGACGATGCGCACCAGGATGAGTTCGAAAAGACCATGGTGATTCAGCCTTCGGCGCGCCCGGTGGAAAAGATTCGCGCCGCCGTGCCGGATACTTCCAGCACCACGGCGAGCCGCCGCGCACTCGGCACCGGTCCGCCGGTACTCAAGAAGGCCAAGCTGCAAGTGCTGTCGGGCGCATTCGCCGGCCGCGAACTCGAACTCACCAAGGCGCTCACGACGCTCGGCCGTCCGGGCGTGCAGGTTGCGGCGATCACACGCCGCTCAGAGGGCTACTTCATCGTGCACGTGGATTCCGACTCATCGAACAATCCGCCGCTGGTCAACGGTGCGCCGATCGGCGAGCAGGCCCGCAAGCTGGCGGATAACGACGTGATCCAGCTCGCGGGCGTGAAGATGGGCTTCTTCGAGGGCTAGCGCGCCGCTGGTGAGCGGCGCTCGGGCCGCTCCGCCATGCGATCCTGCAGGGCCAGCAGCAGGTCGTGGCGCCAAACCTCGCCCAGCAGCACCGGACTCCAGAGTCCCGACACCACCGGCAACGCCTTGGAGCGGTGTGCAATAAAAGCGTCGAGCGCGTCCCCGAGCAGCATCTCGGGGATCAGCACCGGTGGCGCCGGCTGCATCAGCACCGCGACCGTGAGATGCGGATCGGTGGCCTGCAATCGTGACTGACGCCGCAGCTCCTGGGCGGCGACCTGGCCCACCAGTTGGTTCTGTGAGTCCACGATATACACCGTGTAGTCACCGCGCGGCGGCAAACTCTCGAGCGACCCGGCCAGTCGCTGGTCCCGCTGCAGCACCAGCGCCGGCGGCCGGATCAGCGCCGTGATCTGGCGCAGCCGCCACTCAGCTTCATCGCCGGGACCGCCGGCCTTGAGTGCACGCGTATAGACCGATTCCCCGCGCCGGTAGATGCTGGCCACGTAGTGGGCGGTCACACAGGCCAGCATCAGCGGCAGCACCACCTCATAGTCCAGTGTCATTTCGAAGATCAGCAGAATTGACGTCAATGGTGCATGCGTGGTGGCCGCCAGGAACGCGCCCATGCCGACCACAGCGTAGGCCGCCAGCTGCGAGGTCAGATGCGGGTCGATGACGTGCAGGATGTCGGCGAACAGCGCGCCGAATGCGGCACCCATGAACAGGGTCGGCGTCAGGATGCCGCCGTTGGCGCCCGATCCCACCGAGGCTGCGGTGCTGACCAGCTTGGCGACCAGCACCAGGGCCAGCAGCTTGAGCGTCAGCTTGTCATTGAGCATATCGTTGACCACGCTGTAGCCGTTGCCCCAGACCTGGGGCACCCCGACCGAGATCACGCCGACGACCAGTCCGCCGATGGCGAGCGTGACCGGCAACGGCCAATGCAGGCGGCCGAATGACAGCCGCGCGCGCTCCAGCAGCGCCAGGTACGGCGGCGCGCCATGTCCGAGCAGCACGCCGAGCAGGCCGTACAGCGCCAGCTCCCAGGAAGCGCCGAAATTGATGTGCGGGACCTGGTAGACAGGCCCGTAGCCCAGAAAGTGGCGCGTGGTCGCATCCGAGACCACCGAGGCGACGATCAACGGGCCGAAACTCTCCATCGCAATCGAACCCAGGACCACTTCCGCGACAAACAGGGCGCCGGCGATTGGCGCGTTGTAGGCGGCGGCCACACCGGCGGCCGCGCCGCAGGCGACCAGCAATCGCAGCCTGGGCACCGGCGCCTGGGTCCATTGACCGATCTTCGAGGCGACGGTCGCTGCCATCTGAACCAGTGGGCCCTCGCGGCCGATCGAAGCCCCCGACCCGATGCTGAAGAACGAGGACGCCGCCTGCAGCATCGCGGCGCGGCTGCTGAGCTGGCCGTTGCCGACCGCGACTGCTTCCATGTAGTCGACGCGGCGCGTCTGGCGCAGCACCCGCTGTCCCGCCCACAGCAAGGTGCCGGCAATCACCCCGCCCACGGTCGGCACGGTAATACGCGCCCACCAGGGGAGCAGCTCCGCGGTCTCGACCAGGCCGGCCGATGAGCCGGTCAGTAGGTGCTGTACCAGCCGCACACCGGCCCGGAATGCGACGCCGGTAAAGGCACCGCAGACGCCGATCAGGGCGGCCCAGAACACAATGCCGCTGAGCTGCTCGTGCTTGGCTGCGACCAGGGTAGCGCGCAGCAGCCGCTCGGCGCGGCCGAACAGTCGCGTACCGAATTGGACGATGGCCTCCACCATTGAATACTACCTGCGAACGCTGCGGCCGCTTTTCGCTTCAGACCAGTTCGATCGGCACGCGCTGACTGACGCCGCACAGCAGTTCGTAGGCAACGGTGCCGGCGGCGGCGGCCAGTTCCTCGACCGGCAGGCGCGCGCCCCACAGCTCGACCCGATCGCCGACCGCGACCGGCGGCAGATCGGTGATGTCGACCGCGATCATGTCCATCGATACCCGGCCGGCCAGCGGCGCGCGCTGACCTGCGATCCATACCGGCGCGCCGCTGGGAATGCTGCGCGGCAGGCCATCGCCATAGCCGGCGGCCACGATCGCCAGCCGTGAGGGGCGCGGCGCGCACCACACACCACCGTAACCGACGCGCTCGCCGGGCGCGACTTCGCGCAACGCGATCACCGTGCTTTCGAGTGTCATTGCCGGTCGCAGTCCAAGCTGCGAGCCGCGCTGCGCAGCGAACGGGGACACCCCGTAGAGCGCCAGTCCCGGCCGCACCCAGCCGCCATGGGTCGAGGGCTGCGCCAGGATGGCGGCTGAATTGGCGATGCTCAGCTCAACGTCGAGGCCGGCGACCAGAGGTCGCAGACGCGCCAGCTGCTCGGCGGTGTAGCTGCCGTCAGCGTCGTCGGCGCAGGCCAGGTGCGTGAGCACGCGCAGCTGCTGCGCGGCGGGCTTGAGATCACGCAGCCGCTCCCAGGCGGCGCGAAAATCCTGCGGCCTGAAACCCAACCGGTTCATGCCGGTGTCGACCTTGAGCCACAGCGCAAACGGCTGCGGCCCGCGAAACTGCTCCAGCAGCTCGACCTGCAGCACGTGGTGCACCACCAGATCGAGTTCCAGCGCCGCGGCCTGCGCCAGCTGGACTGCATCGAGCACGCCCTCGAGCAACACGATACGCCGCTTCAATCCGGCGTCGCGCAGCGCCACCGCCTCCTCCAGTCGCGCGACCGCAAACGCGTCGGCATCGGCCAGCGCCAGCGCTGCCGGCACCAGCCCGTGACCATAGGCATTGGCCTTGACCACCGCCATCACGCGGCTGCCCGGCGCGCGGGCACGAATCGCCTGTAGGTTGGCCCGCAGCGCGGCGCTATCGATGCGCGCGCGAATCAGCCGCGTCACCGCAATACGCCCTCGGCGTAGGTGTCGGGTGCGTAGTTGACGAAGCGCGTGTACTGACCCTGGAACGTCAGTAGAAAGGTGCCGGTCTCGCCGTTGCGATGCTTGGCCAGATCGATCTCCGCCATGCCTTTTTTCGTAGTGTTTTTGTCGTAGACCTCATCGCGGTAGATCAGCAGGATCATGTCAGCGTCCTGCTCTAACGATCCAGAGTTGTGACTCGCAATTCCGTCGGCGAGCCAATTGGAGGGGCCCGGCACGGTCAGGTCGTAAACATCTTCCTCACCATCCGACAACACGGCAGTTACGCGATCCCAGAATATATCGGTCTCACACGCCGTCTGAAGCGATTCGTCACCAAGCAAGTCAGCATATCTACGCAAATAGTTTCGTGATGGCGCGAAACGAACACGCGAATTTGTCATCGATGAGCCGCGCACCCGGGCGAGCCGGCCGTCGTTCGCGGCGAGTGCGTTTACCGCCTCGCGCGCTCTGTCGAGCATTTCAATCGGCAAAGTATCAACGTTAGTGTTCTCGTTGGTTTCCATCAGATAGCGCTTCACTCGCATCATCGCGTCGAGGCGTGGTCCATGGCCCCCGACATTCATGACGAAGCGACGCATGGCATCGACACCGCTGACGAAGACGGAATATTGTGGGCGTGCCGCCTTTGCGGTGATCACCGTGCGAATGCGCGCCACGATTCCCAAACGCAACAGCAGCGCGGCTACGTCGAACGCCAAACGCCGGCTGCAGCTCGAATAGTAAATACGCGGCGATGGCCGTTGACCCGACGTGCGCAAGGTTATCGAGCCATCGGTCGCCCACAGATGCCGCAACAGGCACGCGACCTGATCGTCGGCGAGACTGAAGACTTCCGCGGGCAGGTGTTTCTGGTGGGAACGCTGGCCGAATATCCCCAACTGCTTCAGCCATGCACCGACGCCGGCAGGATGCCAGCGATTGCCGTTGCCACTGATGACGAGTTGATGCCATGTGCCGGTGGGGCCCTCGTGCCTCGTCACCGTGCTGCCGAAGGCTTCGGCGGCCGCGCGCACCACGGCGCTGTTTTCTTCCGAGATCGTTGTGTAGCGCAGCGGCTGATGCACCGGGTAGCTTCCGTCGCCTACGAGATGGCCGAGCAGGATCAGCCAATGTTCGGGCCAGCGCTTAGGTTCTACCGGTGCGGGCAGACGCCGAGCCGTTGCCATTCTATCGCCAAGCTTGAGCTCGCTGACTGTCGTCCAACCGGCCCCGGCGAGCAGGCGATGTTCTGCCGTCGCCCGGATGCTGCGCCCGCTCGCAAGCGCGACGCGAAATACCGGCTTACGGCCGACGTGCCAGACCTTGTCGGCCCGCGCAGCATGCAGCCGCTGCGCTTCATCGAACGACCACACCTCGGGCGCCGTGCCTACCAGTTCCCGTATCGGAACGCGCCTGCCGTCCGTCAGGCAAACCAGCGTATCGCCGGTGACGCACTCACGAAGATCCGACATCACCGGCTTCTTCTCATTGCGCTGCTCGACCGCACGATTGAGCTGCGACAGCGCAATCACCGGCACCGCGAGTTCCTTCGCCAGCGCCTTGAGTCCGCGTGAGATCTCGGCGATCTCGGTGGCGCGGTTCTCCTTGGTGCCCGGTACCTGCATCAGCTGCAGGTAGTCCACCACCACCAGATCCAGTCCGTGCTCGCGCTTCAGGCGGCGCGCGCGCGCGCGCAGATCGGTCGGCGTCAGCGCCGGTGACTCATCGATGAAAATCCGTGCCTCGGATAGCTGGCTGGTCGCCGCGGTGATGCGCACCCAGTCATCGTCGGAAATACGCCCGGAGCGGATACTGTTGAGCGGCACGTGGCCGATCGAGGCCAGCATGCGGGTCACCAGCTGCTCGGCCGGCATTTCCATGCTGAAGATCGCCACCGAGGACTTGCTGTCCGGGCTCACGGCGGCATATTCCGCCATGTTCACCGCCAGCGTGGTCTTGCCCATCGAGGGCCGTCCGGCGACGATGATCAGGTCACCGGCGCGCAGTCCGCCGGTCTTGTTGTCAAAATCCGTGAATCCGGTCGCCAGGCCGCGCAGCTTATCCGGATGGCTGTGCCACTCGTCGATCTTGTCGATCAGCGCCGGCAACAGCGCGCTCACGCGTACCGCGCCGGAGCCAGTGCGCAGCCCCTGCTCGGCGATCTCGAACACCAGGCCCTCGGCGCGATCGACCAGGTCGCGCGCCGACAGCCCGTCATCGCTGAACACCGATGAGGTGATCGCGCGCCCAGCCTCGATCAGGCGGCGCAGCAGCGCGCGTTCGCGCACGATCTGGGCATAGCTGCGGGCGTTAGCGGCGGTTGGCGTATCGCCGGCCAGGGTCCCGAGGTAAGCAAGCCCGCCGGCGTCGGTAAGACGGCCGCGCCGCTCGAGCTGCTCGGACACGGTCACCACGTCCGCCGGCCGTCCGGCGGCGACCAGCTCCCCGAGCGCTTCGAATATCAGCCGATGGTCCGGGCGATAGAAATCTTCGGTGGTGACAATGTCGGCCACCTGGTCCCAGGCGGTCTTGTCGATCAGCAGCGCGCCGAGTACCGATTGCTCAGCTTCGATCGAATGCGGTGGAACCAGCCCTTCGGCGCCCGCGCTGCCGCCGTCGCGACGTGAGCGCAGAGGAGTACTCACGCGCCCGGACCCGCCGGCCTCAGCCCGCTTCTTCGGCGACGATGATCACCGGCAGCTCGACCTCGACGTCGGCATGCAGGTGCAGTTGCACCACGTGCTCGCCCACGGCCCGCAATGGACCGCCCGGCAGGCGCACTTCGCTGCGGGCCACCGCATGACCTGCGGCGGTAGCAGCCTCGGCGATGTCCGCGGTGCCGACCGAACCGAAAAGTTTCCCCTCGGATCCGGCCTTGGCGATGATGTTGAGCTTGAAATCCTTGATGGCGGCGGCGCGCTGCTGTGCCCGGTACAGCTCCTCGTTTGCCACGCGCTCCAGTTCGGCGCGACGGGCCCCGAAGCGGGCAACATTTTCAGCGGTCGCGAGCGTCGCCTTACCCTTGGGCAGCAGGAAATTGCGCCCGTATCCCGACTTCACCTTCACCCGGTCGCCGATATTGCCGAGGTTGGCCACCTTCTGCAGCAGTATGAGTTCCATGGCTTACGACCTCAGTGCTGATCGGTGTACGGCAGCAGCGCCAGGAAACGCGCGCGCTTGATCGCAGTCGCCAGCTGGCGCTGGAAGAAGCTCTTGGTACCGGTGATGCGGCTCGGCACGATCTTGCCGGTCTCGGTGACGTAATTCTTCAGCGTCGCCAGATCCTTGTAGTCGATCGAGGTGACGCCGTCGGCGGTGAAGCGGCAGAACTTCTTGCGCCGCGTAAAACGGGAGACTCTAGGTTCGGCCATCACACACCCATCGCAGTTGGTTCATCTTCCATCTCATCGTCACGATCGCGACGCACCTCGCCCTCCTCCTCGGCCTTCGCCATCGGCGAGGGCTCGGTCAGCGCGGTCTCGACGTTGGTGACCAGGTGGCGCAGCACCGCGTCGCTGAAACGGAAGGCTCCGATCAGCTCGGCGAGCGTCTTCTGGTCGCACTCGATGTTGAGCAGCACGTAGTGCGCTTTATGGACCTTGGCTATCGGGTAGGCGAGCTGGCGCCGACCCCAGTCCTCGAGCCGATGCACTTTGCCGTTGCCGGCTGCGATCATGCCCTTGTAGCGGTCGATCATGGCCGGAACCTGCTCGCTCTGGTCCGGATGGACCAGAAATACGATTTCATAATGCCTCATCTATCCTCCTCACGGGGTAATGCCGCCCACCCGAGGCTTCACTTGAAGGAGCGGTGCGGCAAGGAGCGCCGGCAGACTAACAGTTGTGCAGTCGCCGGGTAGTCGAAAAAGGGGCGCAAGCATACAAAAACCGCCCCCCTGAAGCAACGCCGATCGGCAATCAGCCAGGCGCACCCCGCTGGCGCAGCGCCTCGTATAGCAGCATCCCGGTCGCGACCGAGACATTCAGGCTCTGCACCGCCCCCAGGTTGGGCAGTCGGGCCAGCCAGTCGCAGTGCCGGCGCGTGAGCTGGCGCAGGCCGGCGCCTTCCGCGCCCATGACCAGCACCCGCGGGCCGGTCAGATCGATCTGATGCGCGGGCAGCGTCGCCTGCGCGTCGGCACCGACGATCCACAGCCCCGCACCCTTGAGCAGGCCAAGCGTACGTGCCAGATTGGTCACCGTGGCCACCGGCGTGGTCTCGGCAGCGCCGGCGGCCACCTTGCGCGCGGTGGCATTGAGCGGCGCCGCCCGATCGCGCGGCACGATCAGCGCCAGCACGCCGCAGGCGTCGGCGGTGCGCAGGCAGGCGCCCAGATTGTGCGGATCCTGCACTCCATCGAGCGCGAGTAGCAGCGGTTGCGCGCTCGCGGCGACCGCTTCCAGCAGCTGCTCTTCGCTCCATGCCGCGAGCGGCGCCACTTCGGCCACGATTCCCTGGTGCACCGCCTCGCCCAGCCGCGCCTGCAACTGCCTGGCATCCAAGCGGGTCACCTCGCGGCCCGCGGCACGTGCCAGCTGCTCGATCTCATCCGCCCTGGCGTCGTGACGGCCGTGCTGCAGATATACCCGCGTCACACGCTCCGGATGCCGCGTCAGCAGTGCGCGCACCGCGTGCAGGCCATAGATGACCTCAGTCCGCTGCGAGCTCAAGGTCGATCAGTCCTTCCACCGGCTTCACCGCAGCGACCACCACCCGCAAGCGCTCGCCTGGCGCCAGGCGGCGCTTGCTGCGCTGGCCGATCCACTGGCCGCCATCGCGCGCCATCTGGTAATCGTCGTCGCGCAGCGAGGCCAGCGGCAGCAGACCGTCGACCCCGAGTGCCAGCAGCTGCACGAAACAGCCAAATTCCATGACCGTGGTAATCAAGCCGTCGAAGGTCTGCCCCACCCGATCGCGCAGATACACGCACTTGAGGAAGGTGCCGACATAGCGATCCGCCTCGTCGGCCCGCCGCTCCAGCCGCGACAGGTCCACACCCTGCGCGGCCAACTGCTGCGCTTGCGGCAATGAGGCCGGGTCGAGCAATCCCAAGCGGGCGCGCAGCGCACGGTGAATCATCAGGTCCGGATACCTTCGTATCGGCGAAGTGAAATGCGCGTAATCCTTCAGCGCCAGCCCGAAGTGGCCGATATTCTCAGGCTGGTACAGCGCCTGCATCATCGAACGCACGATCAGCGATTCCACGAACGGGCGGCTCTCGGCGTCACGCAAGCGCGGCGCGATGGCCGCCAGGTCACCCGGCTTGACCGGGTCGGGCAGCTGCAGCTCGATGCCAAGCACCCGCAGCGTAGTGCGCAACTGGTCGAGCTTTTTCTCATCCGGCGAGGCGTGAACACGAAACAGAGCCGGCTGGCGCTGGGTGCGCAGCTCCTGCGCCACCGCGACATTGGCCAGCACCATGCATTCTTCGATCAGCTTGTGGGCATCGTTACGCGATACGAATTCGATGGCACGCACCCGCTCGGCGTTCTCGATCACGAACTCGGCTTCCGGCGCGTCGAACTCCAGCGCGCCGCGCTTGCGTCGCGCGGCCACCAGCGCGTGATAGATGTCCACCAGCGGCAGCAGCGATTCGAGCACCGGGCCTAAGGCGGTGCGCGCCACCGGCACGCCGAGGAACAGCGCCTCATGCGCCTGGCGGTAGGTCAGGCGCGCCGCTGAGCGCATCACCGCCGGATAGAACTTGCTCTGTTCCAGCGCGCCACGCTTGGAAACGCGCATGTCCGCAACCATGCACAACCGATCGACCTGCGGTTCCAGCGAACACAGGTGGTTCGACAGCGCGGTCGGCAGCATCGGCAGCACACGCGTCGGGAAATAGACCGAGGTGCCGCGGGCGCGCGCGTCGCTGTCCAGGGCGCTGCCGGGACGCACGTAGTGACTGACGTCGGCGATCGCCACCAGCAGACGAAAGCCGCCGCCCTCGAGCCGCTCGCCGTACACCGCGTCATCGAAATCCTTGGCATCCTCGCCATCGATCGTGACCAGCGGCAGGGCGCGCAGGTCGACGCGTTGCGCCGCCTCGGCCGGATCGACACTCTTGCCCCATTGCGCCGCCTCGCGCAGCGCGGCGGCGGAAAAATCCACCGGCAGACCAAAGCGCGCAATCGCCGCCTCGGTGGCCATCTGCACCGGCCGCTCCGGATCCAGGCGCTGCTCGATGCGCGCTTCACCCTGCTGCGACTCGCTCGGATACTTCAGCACCCGGGCGATCACCCAGTCACCGGCGCGGGCCGCGGCCGGATTTTCCGTCACCGCGCACGTCAGCCCCAGGCGCTGATCGGCTGAGCGCACTGCCAGCCCGCGGTGGCCGGTTTCGAGTGTTCCCAGGAATGCCTGCACACCGCGCTCGACCACGCCGAGTACCTGGCCGATGTAGCGACCCTGGCCATCGCTGCGCACCTCGATGCGCACCCGGTCGCCATGCATCAGCCCTTTCATTTCCGGCGGCGGCAGGAACACCGAGTCCACCAACGCCTCGGTACGGACAAATCCATAGCCATTGCGATTGGCGCTGAGCAGACCTTCGGTCTGCATCAGCACACCCTGGCCGCCGTCGGCCTGTTTGCCGGCGCGGCGCGTGCGCAGATGCGCCGGCGCGGCCGTCTTGCGCCGGCCGCCGGATTTCGATGGCCGCTGCTTTCCGCTACGCCTCAATTGACAGTCCCCGACCCCTTCCGTACATTGCGCCGCCCCCCTGCAATGCCCAGGTGGCGGAATTGGTAGACGCACTAGTTTCAGGTACTAGCGGGGCAACCCGTGGAGGTTCGAGTCCTCTCCTGGGCACCAGTAAAATCAAAGAGTTGAACAAAATCATTATAGTATTATTTTAGATAAATTGCGATCCGTGCTTCACCTGGCATCGGGCACCAGGCGTGCCTGCAGCATGATGTAGAACAACACCGCACGCTGCGTAAGATTAATGCCATCGAATAAAGAAGAAATGGAAGCTAATGATAACCGGCCGCGAGCCACAGCGACTGCGTAGTCAACGCCAATGCCACCGCCGGTGGGTGGAATCACCACTGGTATAGGCGGATAATCCGCGCCCCAGGGCCCGGGGGGGACCTCATCTCCGGCACCACACAGCCATTCATGGCGCTCATCCAGGCGACGCTCTGTCCAAGGAGTTACCACGTGACTATCGCACCCAGCACGCACGGCAGTTTGAAAATTGCCTTTAAGACCCGCTACGGCAACTTTATCGGCGGCAAGTGGGTCGCGCCGGTGAAAGGCGAGTACTTCGAAAATATCACGCCGGTAACCGGCCAGCCGATCTGCCAGATTCCGCGCTCGGGCGCCGAGGACATCGAACTGGCGCTGGACGCGGCGCATGCGGCCAAGGGCGCCTGGGGCAAGACCTCCGGCACCGAGCGCGCGCTCATCCTCAACAAGATCGCTGATCGCATGGAGACCAACCTCAGCATGCTGGCGCATGCGGAAACCTGGGACAACGGCAAGCCGATTCGCGAGACCATGGCGGCCGATCTGCCGCTGGCGATCGATCATTTCCGCTACTTCGCCGGTGCCATTCGCGCCCAGGAAGGTTCACTGTCGCAGATCGATGACGACACCGTCGCCTACCACTACCACGAGCCGCTGGGGGTGGTCGGCCAGATCATTCCGTGGAATTTCCCGATCCTGATGGCGGTGTGGAAACTGGCGCCGGCGCTGGCCGCCGGCAACTGCGTGGTCATCAAGCCGGCCGAACAGACCCCGGCCTCGATCCTGGTACTGATGGAGCTGATCGGCGACCTGCTGCCCCCAGGAGTGATCAACGTGGTCAACGGCTTCGGGGTGGAAGCCGGCAAGCCGCTGGCCTCGAGCAAGCGCATCGCCAAGATCGCCTTCACCGGCGAGACCACCACCGGCCGGCTGATCATGCAGTACGCATCGCAGAACCTGATCCCGGTGACGCTGGAACTCGGCGGCAAATCGCCCAACATATTTTTCGCCGATGTCTGTGACAAGGACGATGCGTTCTTCGACAAGGCGCTCGAGGGCTTCGCGATGTTCGCGCTCAACCAGGGCGAGGTCTGCACCTGCCCGTCGCGCGCGCTGATCGAGGAGTCGATCTATGAGCGCTTCATGGAGCGCGCCCTGAAGCGCGTCGGTGACATCAAGCAGGGCGACCCGTTGAGTCCCAGCACCATGATCGGCGCGCAGGCTTCGAGCGAGCAGCTGCAGAAGATCCTGTCGTACCTTGATATCGCGCGCCAGGAAGGCGCCGAGGTGCTGGCCGGCGGCGCACAGGCCAAGCTTACGGGTGACCTGGGCGCCGGCTACTACGTGCAGCCGACCGTGCTCAAGGGCAACAACAAGATGCGGGTGTTCCAGGAGGAGATCTTCGGTCCGGTGGTGTCGGTGGCGACGTTCAAGGATGAGGCCGAGGCGCTGTCGATTGCCAACGACACGCTCTACGGGCTGGGCGCCGGCGTCTGGTCGCGCGACATCAACACCTGCTATCGCATGGGACGCGGCATCCAGGCCGGGCGCGTATGGACCAACTGCTACCACGCCTATCCGGCGCATGCGGCGTTTGGCGGCTACAAGCAGTCCGGCGTCGGGCGCGAGAACCACAAGATGATGCTGGATCATTATCAGCAGACCAAGAACCTGCTGGTGAGCTACTCGCCCAAAGCGCTTGGGTTCTTCTAGGGCCTCGCATGGCCGAAGTCGCACGTGTCAGCGCGACCGAGGCGGCGCTGGCGCTGATCTGCCGCCTGCAGCAGAAGCACGGGCCGGTGATGTTTCACCAGTCCGGCGGCTGCTGCGACGGCAGCGCGCCGATGTGCTTCCCGCGCGGCGAATTCCTGGTCGGTGACCAGGACGTGCTGCTCGGAGAGATCGGTGGCCAGCCGTTCTACATCGGCGGCGCGCAGTTCGAGTACTGGCGCCATACTCACCTGATCATCGACGTTGTGCCGGGGCGCGGCGGCATGTTCTCGCTGGAAGGCCCGGAAGGCGTGCGATTCCTGACGCGCTCGCGCCTGTATAGCGATGCTGAATCGCGCCAGCTCGAATTGCAGCCGCTGCAGATCGGGCCGGCGGCAACGACGACGGCGACGGCGCTATAGCGGCACGAACTGACTGCGGCGCGCGCCCGGTTTGGTCAGCAGCATCTGCACGTCGCCGGTCGCGCGTTCGATGAAGCCGCCTTCGCAGTAGGCCAGGTAGTAGTCCCACATGCGCACCAGGCGCTCGGGATAACCCAATGAGCGCACCTGATCGCGTCGGCGCAGAAAACGCTCGCGCCAGGCGCGCAGCGTCAGTGCGTAACTCGGGCCGATATCCTCGAGGTTGAACAGCTTCAGGTCGCTTACCCGTCCGACCGCATCCAGCATGGCGCTGATCGACGGAATGAAACTGCCGGGAAACACATGACGCTTGATGAAATCCACCGAGCGCAGGGCCTGCGCATAACGGTAATCCTCGATGGTGATTGCCTGGATCAGCGCCATGCCGTCAGGCGCGAGCAGCTCCCCGACCTTTCTGAAATAGGTGTCCAGGTACTGATGGCCGATGGCCTCGATCATTTCGATCGACACCAGCCGGTCATAGCGGCCACCAAGCGCGCGATAATCGGCCAGTAGCACCTCGACCCGATCCTGCAGTCCCGCCGCCTCGACGCGCGAGCGCGCCAGCTGATATTGCTCGCGCGATATCGTGGTCGTGGTCACGTGGCAGTCGTGGTGGCGCGCGGCGTGCAATGCGAAACCGCCCCAGCCGCTGCCGATCTCGATGACGCGCGTGCGCGGCGACAACTGCAGCTTTTCACAGATGCGCTCCAGCTTGCGCCTGGAGGCGACCTCCAGCGACTCGTGCGGGTCGACAAATAATGCCGCTGAGTACATCAGGTTGTCGTCGAGGAACAGTCCGAAGAACTCGTTGCCCAGATCGTAATGCGCCGCGATATTGCGCCGGCTGCCGGCCTGGGTATTACGCCGCAGCGCCGCCCAGGCGCGCATCACGGCGCCGCCGAACCGTGCCGCCCCGCGCTCCATCGCATCCAGGCGCTCTCGATTGCGCACCAGGATGCGCACCAGTGCCACCAGATCGTCGCAGTCCCACAGGCCGTCCATGTAGGCTTCCGCGGCGCCGACGCTGCCGTTCAGCGCGACGCGACGATAGAAGGCCGGGTCGTGGACGCGCACGCAGGCGCGCAACGTCTCGCCCGCACTCGCCATGTGCGCGGAGGCGAGTTCGGGCGTGGGCGTAGCGATCAGGTGCCCGCCTTCCCGGATCAGCAGCGCACCATCCTGCAGCCCGCGCACCAGCTCCAGTACCCGCTCGCGCAACAGCCGATCGACCCAGGTCGACCGCCGTGGCGGGCGCGCCAGTGTGGCAACACCGGCGCCCGTCATGGCAGCAGGCCGTCCACGTCCTGCCGGCGCGCACTACGCAGGCTGGCGGGATAGGGCCTGAGGTCGTGCACCAGGCCGAGCCACAACAGCAGGCTCAGGCCATAGTAGGTCATGTCGAATTCCCACCATCGCAGTCCCTGGCGTGCGGCTCCCGGAAAACGGTGGTGATTGTTGTGCCAGCCTTCGCCGAAGGTGATCAGCGCCAGCAGCCAGTTGTTGCGGCTGTCGTCGCGGGTACCGAAGCGCCTGGTACCGAAGCGGTGTGCCAGAGAGTTGATCATGAAGGTGGCATGGAACAGCACCACCGTGGAAATGCAGAATCCCCACACCACCAGCTGCAACGCGCTCGTTCCCAGCTGCGGCTGCGCGATACTCAGATAGTGGCCGAGCGCATAGAGTGCGAACGCCAGCACCACCGGCATCAGGATATCGAAGCGGTCGAGCAGCCGCAGTTCCGGATAGCGCACCAGGTCGCGAATCATGCTCCAGTCGGTGCGAAATCCCCGCGGCGTCAGAAACCAGCCCACGTGGCTCCACAGAAAGCCGCGGCGCACCGGCGAATGCGGATCGAGCTCATCGTCCGCGTGGCGATGATGATTGCGGTGATGCGCCGCCCACCACAGCGGGCCGCGCTGCACGCTGCTGGCGCCGATCGCCGCAAACACAAACTGCACCGCGCGCGATGCACGGAATGCGCGGTGGGAAAAATAGCGATGATAGAACCCGGTGATCGCGAACATGCGGATGACGTAGAGACTGACGGCGGCGGCGACCGCAACCCCGGACACGCCCACCCAGATCACCGCCACGCAGGCCAGGTGCAGCGCGATGAACGGCAGCGTGCGCAACCAGTCGATGTGCCGGTCGTCGTCATCGCACGCGTCGCCGGCCCCGGAGTCGAGCCAGCGGGCCAGCGCCGTGCCGATGCGCCGCGACAGCGACGGTGTCGTCTCCATGGTCGCTTGCCTGCACTTTGGTGCAGCTGCTGAAGTCATCCGGCTCATCGCAACATGCAGCGCCCGGTCAAGGGCATGGCAGCCGCGCGTTCGACCTGCGCCGCCGAAACGTCCGTGCGCCGCTCGGATGGCGGGAACCGGATGTCGACGCGCACATTGCGGCCGTCACCGTCGCGAATATTGCTCAGTCCGCGATATTCGCGCAACTCGCGTGTCTGCGCGTCATAGCCGACGTCGATGTGCGGCAGGACAAAGCCGTACCAGCTCGCAAGCGACAGCCGGAACCAGCGCACATCGGCGCCGTCGGCCCGGCTGTCGTGCAGCACGCGTGCACTGAAATCCAGATAGCGCAGCTCGCTCGGCACCAGGAACTGCACCGGCGAGACACCACTGCCGCTGAGCGTGTCCCAATGCTGGCGGATGAAAGCATCGAAGCCGGCATCGATCACCGCGTTGGGCGGCGGCGGCAGCGGCAGCTGTGCGCTGTGCTCCGGCGAGTGCGCATCGGCCTGCGCGAACACTTCCCGGCGTCCATCGCGCGTGCGCACGCCCTCGCGGTAACCGCCGCGGCCATCGATCAGATCGACATCCGGAGTAGCCGTGCCGGGCGCGGTGTCGACGCGCTTGCGCACGAACGGCTCGCCGTCGGGGCAGCTGTAGATCACCAGTCGGTGCTCGATCCCGCTATCGCCGTACAGCCAATGTGCCTCGCGGTACAGTGGCCGCCCGTCGTCGGACGCGTAGGCGTAGCCCTGGTAGTACTGGCCGGCCACGCAGGCAGCCGATACGCCGATCGCGCTCAGTGCGGCGATATAGCCGTAAGTGTGCTGCATACGCACAATAGTACGTCGGGCGATGCCGATCGGATGCAGGCGCCCGCCAGCCCAAGCTTCAGTGTCAGGCGTCGAACGGATGGCGCAGCACTATGGTCTCGTCGCGATCAGGCCCGGTGGAGATCAGGTCGAGCGGCACGCCCACCAGCGCCTCGATGCGCTCGAGATAGCGTCGTGCGTTCAGCGGCAGCGCGCCGTGCGAGGTGAGCCCCACAGTACTGGCCTTCCAGCCCGGTAGTTCCTCGTACACCGGCTCGATATCGGCATAGGCGTCGGCAAACAGCGGCGTGTGGGAGGTGGTCTCGCCGCCGACGCGATAGCCGACACAGATCCGGATCGTATCCAGCCCGTCGAGCACGTCGAGCTTGGTCACGCACAGGCCCGAGACGCTCGAGTGCACGATCGAGCGGCGCAGCGCTATGGCGTCGAACCAGCCGCAGCGCCGGCGCCGGCCGGTCACCGAGCCAAACTCATGCCCCACCCGGGACAGGTGCTCCCCGGATTCGTCGAACAACTCGGTCGGGAACGGCCCGGCACCGACCCGTGTGGTGTAGGCCTTCACGATGCCCAGCACGTAGTCAAACATGCGCGGGCCGACCCCGGTGCCGGTGGCGGCGCCGCCGGCGGTGGTATTGGACGAGGTAACGAACGGATAGGTGCCGACATCGACGTCGAGCATCGCACCCTGCGCGCCTTCGAACATGACATTGGCGCCCTGACTTCGCAGCCGTGCCAGCGCCTCGGTGACGTCCGCCAGCAGCGGGCGCAGGCGCTCGGCATATTCCAGCTGCTGGTCGAGCGTGCGCTGGAAATCCACCGGCGGCTGAGCAAAATAGCGCTGCAGCACGAAGTTGTGAAAGTCGAGCACCTCACCCAGCTTGGCGGCGAAGCGATCGCGCTGGAACAGATCCGCGACGCGCACCGCGCGCCGGGCCACCTTGTCCTCGTAGGCCGGGCCGATGCCGCGTCCGGTGGTGCCGATGGCGTTGACGCCGCGGGCGGACTCGCGCGCCCGATCCAGCGCCGCGTGGGAGGGCAGTATCAGAGGACAGGCCGGGGAGATGCGCAGCCGCTCGAACACCGGCACGCCTTGCTCCATGAGCATCGCTGACTCCTCGAACAGAGCCGGCAGCGACAGCACGACGCCGTTACCGATGAAGCACTGCACGCCGTCGCGCAGGATACCCGAGGGGATCAGCGACAGAATGGTCTTGCGGCCATCGATCACCAGCGTGTGCCCGGCATTGTGACCGCCTTGAAAGCGCGCCACCGCCACGGCGCGTTCGGTCAGCAGATCGACGATCTTGCCCTTGCCTTCATCGCCCCACTGCGTGCCGATCACGACGACGAAGCGACCCATCAGGAGCGCACCAGGTACAGGATCGCCAGACCGACCAGCATGCTCAGCAGACCGACGATGCGCATCTCACGCTCTTCCATCGCGGCCATTCTGTTCAGCAGCCGCTTCATGCCGGACGGGTTGAGGAACGGCATCACACCCTCGAGGATGCACACGATTGCCAGCGCAGCCAGTAAGTCGCTCCAGTCGAACCCCACGATTTACCCTAAAGGAATATCAGCGCCCGCCGGCGCCGTGCAGGTACTTGAAGAAATCGCCCTCCGGCGCTATGACCAGGATATCGCCCTCGAGTCCCAGAGTATTCTTGTAGGCCTGCATGCTGCGATAAAAGGCCGCAAATTCGGGATTGCGGGCATAGGCGCGGGCACTCGCGGCGGCGGCGCGCGCATCTGCCTCACCGCGTATGTGCTGCGCCCCGCGGGTTGCATCGGCCAGAACATCGGCGCGCTTGCGCTCGGCATCGGCGCGGATCTTCTCGGCATCTGCCACACCGCTGGCGCGCAGCTGCTGTGCCTGCGCAATCTGGCTCTGCTGCATGCGCTGGTACACGGCGGTGGCCACGTCATCGGTCAGGTCGATGCGCTGCAGTTGCACATCGATCAATTTGATGCCGAACTGCCTGGCGGACGCGTCGATGTCGTTGAAAGCGGCATCGCTCAGCGTGCCGCGCGCATCGGCGAGCACCTTGTTCAGCGGCTGGCCGGCAACCGCGCTCTTCAGGCGGTCGCGCACGATGTCCGCCAGCCGCAGTCCAGCCATATCCGCATCGCCGCCGCTGGCCTGCATGAATCGCGCGGCGTCGAGCAGCTGCCATTTGACGTAGAAGTCCACGCTCAGCGCCTTCTGGTCACGCGTCAGGAAGCTCTCGCCGGGATAGGCGCGAGTCAGTATGCGGCGATCGAACACATGCACCGCATCCAATGGCGATTTGAGGTGCAGCCCCGGACCGTACTGCATACCGTCGGCCTGGCCGAAGCGCGTACGCAGCGCGACCTCGCCTTCATCCAGAATGAACACCGAGCGCCACAGCAGCAGCGCCAGCAGCGCGACGCCCAGCGGCAGCAGCACGCGCGCGCCCATCAGCGATCCCCCCGCTCACGGCCGCGATCGGTCGCATCGGCGCGCTCGCCACCCCCGGCACTGAGCGCGGTGGCGGGGGCCGGAGCGGCGGCGGCCGGAGCGGCGGCGGCCGCGCCCGCAGCGGCGCTGCCGGTTGCAGCAGCGCCAGCCGCGGCGCCCGCTGGCGCTGCGGGCGGCGTCACCGCGCGAACCGCCTCCGCGAGCTTGTCCAGTGGCAGATAGATCATGCTGCCGCCGCCATTCCTGGCGTCGATGATGATCTTGTGCGAGCGCGACAGGATGGTCTGCATGGTATCGATGTACAGACGGCTGCGCGTCGCCTCGGGCGCCTGCGCGTAGGCGGCCGCGAGCTGCGTAAAGCGCTCGGCTTCTCCGTCCGCGTTCGCCACCGTCTGCGCCGCGTACACCTGCGCGTCCGCCAGTTGACGCTGCGCGGCGGCTTGCGCTTTCGGCACGATGTCATTCGCATAAGCCTGGGCGTCGGCGATCGCCCGCTGGCGATCCTCCGCCGCTTTCTCCGTGTCACGTTGGGCAGCCAAAGCGGCGTCGGGCAGCTGCACATCGGTCATGTTAACGCCGGTCACCGTGATGCCGGTGCGATAGGCATCCATGGCCTGCTGGATGCGTCCACGCGCCTCGCTGGTGACGCGGCCCCGGGCCTCGCCGCTCAGCAGTGCCGGCAGCTCGTACTGCGCCACCTGTTCACGCAGCAGCGTCTCGCCGCTGCGCCCCAGAGTCAGCTGCGGGTCGCGCACCTGATACAGGTATTGCACTGGATCGTTGATTCGATACTGCAGCGACCAGCTGATCTGGATCAGGCTCTGGTCGGCGGTCAGCATCAAGGCCCTGGACTCCAGCGCCTGAATGCTGCCGACGTTGACCTTCTGCATGGTCTCGATTGGCCATGGCCAGTGCCAGCCGTGTCCGGGCTGCTCGATCGCAAGCATGCGGCCGAAGCGCTGCACCACACCGCGCTCGGAAGTCTCGATCTGGTAGTAGCCGCTGGCCAGCCAGACCGCTGCGGCGATCAGCAGCAACGCCAGGGCCGCGCTGCCGCGGCCGCTGCCCGGCCGCCACAGACGCTGCACCCGCTGTTGCCAGCGTCGCAACATGTCATCCAGCGATGAATCGTCATTAGCGCCGCGGGGGGGCGGCCGCGGTTTGTCGTCGCTGGGCTGGTTCCAGGCCATGGCGGCGCTCAGCACTCCACGGTCGCAGCTTGCGGCGCTGGCGCCGGTTCCAGCTGCGGCGCAGCCAGGGCGTGCGCCGGCGACGCCGGTCGCGGCTGTGCTTCCAGCAACTGCACGCCGGGCTGGGCCGCCCAAGCCGCCAGTTCTGCGGCCGGCAATTCCACCAGCAGTTCGATCGCACCGTCCTCCAGCGCACGCTCGTCGCGCACCACGTTGGCCGCGTACAGGCGCGCCCGCATCGCCCCGGCGCCCGGCGGCAGATGCATCCATAGTCGGCTGACATTCAGATCGAGGCGCTCGGCGATGGCCTCGCGCAGCAGCGCCAGGCCCAGCTGCGCCGAAGCACTGATCCACACCGCGCCCGGCCGTTCATCTGCGGTGCGCTCCAGTTTCGGTCCCAGCTCCAGTCGATCGATCTTGTTATAGACGCGCAGCTGCGGAATCTCGCCGGCGCCAATCTCGTTGAGCACGCTGTCGACCTGATGGATGTGCTCGTCGCGCCGCGGGTCGCTGGCATCCACGACATGCAGCAGCAGATGCGCTTCGCGCGCTTCCTGCAGCGTCGACTGGAACGCGGCCACCAGTTCGTGCGGCAGCTCGCGAATGAAACCCACGGTGTCGGCCAGCACCACCGGCGCGCCTCCCGGCAGACTCAGGCGACGTACGGTCGGGTCCAGCGTTGCGAACAGCTGGTCCGCGATGTAGACCTCGCTGCCGGTCAGTGCATTGAACAACGTCGACTTACCAGCGTTGGTGTAGCCGACCAGCGCCACCGACGGCACCGGAATCTGCGCCCGCGCACTGCGCCCGGTGTCGCGTTGCCGCTTGAGACGCTCCAGGCGATGGGTTACCGAGCGCATGCGGGCGCTGAGCAGCCGCCGGTCGGTCTCCAGCTGCGTTTCGCCGGGACCGCCGCGCATGCCGATACCGCCCTTCTGCCGCTCGAGATGGGTCCAGCCGCGCACCAGGCGACTCGACTGATGCTTCAGCTGCGCCAGCTCGACTTCGAGTTTGCCCTCGAAGCTGCGCGCGCGGCGCGCAAAGATGTCCAGGATCAGGCCGCTGCGGTCGAGCACGCGCACGCCGCTCAGGCGCTCGAGATTGCGCTGCTGGCTCGGCGACAACGGGTGATCGAACAGGATAAGTTCGGCATTCTCGGCGCGCGCGGCGCTGGCGATTTCCTGCGCCTTGCCGCTGCCCACGTAATAGCGTGGGTCCGGCCGCTCACGCCGGCCGGTGATGGTGGCTACCGGATAGGCACCCGCCGACCGTGCCAGCTGCTCAAACTCTTCCAGATCCTCGCGCTTGACCGGCGTGCCAAGCCCGAGGCGCACGAGTACGGCGCGCTCACCGGCGCGCGGTCGTTCGATCATGCCTGTGTCCGCTACGACGCATCATTCCGCCGCAGGTTCGGTGACGGTACCTTCTTCGACAGTCAGTCGGACGGCGCGTGCCGGCACCACGGTGGAGATGGCGTGCTTGTAAACCATCTGGCTCACGGTGTTTTTCAGCAGCACCACGAACTGATCGAACGAATCGATCTGGCCCTGAAGTTTGATGCCGTTGACCAGGTAGATCGACACCGGTACGTGTTCTTTTCTTAATGCGTTCAGAAACGGGTCTTGTAAAGATTGGCCCTTGGCCATGGGATTCTCCTTATTTTTCAACTGCTTTTACTTTTCAACTGGGTCGGTCTGCGAGTCGGGATATGCGTTGGCGCACTCGATCCGACAAATCCGAGGGAAGGAAACACATTCCCGGTGATTCTATCACCGCGCCTACAGTCGGTCATGCGCGAGCAGCCGCCTGTATGCTGCGCGCGACAACTGCCGCGAGTCCTACAGCGTGCGCCGGCAGTACCGTCATGCCCTGCTCGCGTCGCAACCAGGTCAGCTGGCGCTTGGCCAGCTGCGCAGTAGCGATATTCGCCCGCTGCACCGCCTGCTCAAGGCTGCAGCTGCCGGCGCAGAACTGCCACAGCTGGCGGTAACCGACCGCGCGCACCGAGGAGTGGCGCTCGGTCAGATCACCGCGCGCATACAGGGCACGTACTTCATCGACCAGTCCCGCCCCCAGCATCGCAGCGAAGCGCGCCGCCAGTTGCCGACGCCAGTCGATGCGCGACGTCGGCAGCAGTGCGTAGCGTAACCAGCGGAATTCCTCGCCTGCCCCGCGCGTGCCGCGCTGCCATTGCGAAATCGGCACGCCGGTGAGCCGATGCACTTCGAGCGCGCGCTGGATGCGCTGCGCGTCGGTGCGGGCGATGCGCGCCGCCGCCGGCGCATCGACTCGCTCGAGCTCGGCATGCAGCGCCGGCCAGCCGGCGCTCGCCGCCTGCTCATCAATTTCACGTCGCGCCAGCTCGGAGGCGGGCGGCATCGGCGCCAGACCCTGATGCAGCGCTCGCAGGTACAGCATCGTGCCGCCGACCAGCAGCGGCACTCGACCGCGCTGCAGGATGGCCGCGATCGCGCTGCGCGCATCGCGCACGAAGTCGCCCGCCGAGTAGCTCTGGGCCGGGTCGCGGATGTCGATCAGGTGATGCGGCACGCGGGCGCGCGCCTCCGCGCCCGGCTTTGCGCTGCCGATGTCCATGCCACGATACACCTGTACCGAATCGACGCTGACGATCTCTACCGGCAGCGTCGCGGCAAGATAATCGCTCAGCTCCAGCGCCAGATCGCTCTTGCCGCTGCCGGTGGGGCCGGTGAGAACCAGCAGCGGCGGCAGCGGCGCCGCGCCCGCGCTCACACTCAGCGTCCCCGCAGAAACAGCTGA